>Ga0307374_10008289_pt1 | contig 15568 bp, 11 predicted proteins | sample OX3MG_FD_202532 | JGI IMG/M metagenome (GOLD analysis project Ga0307374, IMG submission 202532) | Soil microbial communities from Risofladan, Vaasa, Finland - OX-3 | ecosystem: Environmental > Terrestrial > Soil > Coastal area > Acid sulfate soil | place: Finland: Risofladan, Vaasa | collected... | reverse complement strand
TGCGTAATTATCGACGCGACCACGGAGGGTATCGACGGCTTGTTCAGGAGCGCCAAGTCTCTCGCCTCCAGGAATCTCGAATGTAATATTTAATCGTTGGGTATAGGCAGATATATATACCGCGTAACACCCATTACAATCGTTCTTTATGTCAGAATCTTCGTTTGTGACCACATCTGGAGGACAGCAAGTCCTAGTATTGAGAGAGGGCAGCACTCAGAGCCGAGGAAAAAGGGCTCAGAACAACAACATCGCAGCGGCCAAGCTCGTCGCAGAGCTTGTGAAGACTTCTCTGGGCCCCAGGGGGATGGACAAGATGCTGGTCGACTCCATGGGAGACGTGACGATAACAAACGACGGCGCGACGATGCTCAAGGAGATCGACGTCCAGCATCCCGCCGCAAAGATGATGGTTGAGATAGCGAAGGCGGTCGACGGGGAAGTGGGCGACGGGACCACTTCATCGGTTATCCTTGCGGGGGCACTCCTCGGTAACGCTGAGAAGCTCTTGGAGAAGGGCGTCCATCCTATGCTCATCGTGAACGGGTATCGGAAGGCGGCTCACCAGGCACAGAAGATTCTTGACGAGATCGCAATCGGCGTGGTAGCAGAGGACAAGGCTACGCTGACGAAGATCGCCAGGACGAGTATGGCCTCGAAGATAGTCTCGAACGATAGCGCCGAGCTAGCCGCACTCGTAGTGGACGCCCTCCTCCAGGTGGTCGCAAAGACTTCGGAAGGGAAGGACACAGTCGACCTAGACAACCTGAAGGTGGAGAAGAAGGTGGGAGGCTCTCTCAAGGACACCTCGCTCATCAAGGGGATAATCCTCGACAAGGAAGTGGCGCACTCTGGGATGCCAAAGCGGGTGGAGAAGGCGAGGATAGCGCTAGTCAGCTCAGCACTGGAGATAGAGAAGACCGAGTTCGACGCCAAGCTCAGCATCAGCAACCCGGCCCAGATGCAGCAGTTCCTGGACGAAGAGACCAAGATGCTAAAGAACATGGTGGGGAAGGTCTCGGATTCCGGAGCCAACGTCCTCATCTGCCAGAAGGGGATCGACGACATGGCGCAGCACTACCTGGCGAAGGCCGGTATCCTGTCAGTGAGGAGGGTGAAGGAGTCTGACATGGTCAAGCTCGCGAAGGCCACGGGGGCAAGGATAGTCAACGGGCTCGACGGGCTGAGCAAGGCGGACGTAGGCCAAGCCGGCCTGGTCGAGGAGAGGAAGATCGAGGACGACAAGTGGACTTTCGTCGAAGGGTGCAAGAACCCTAAGGCGGTCACCGTCTTCATCAGGGGCGGAAGCCAGAGGGTCGTCGACGAGGTCGAGAGGTCCATGCACGACGCGATCATGGTCGTCAAGGACGTCCTCGAGAACCCCGCCATCGTGGCGGGCGGCGGAGCAGTAGAGGAGGAACTGTCCTACCGCCTGAAGAAGTGGTCGAGCAAGCTGGAAGGAAGGGAGCAGCTCGCAGCGGAGCAGTTCGCGATTGCGCTTGAGGCGATACCGCAAGCGCTCGCCGTCAACGCGGGATTCGACCCCATCGACATCCAGGTGGACCTGCGAGAGAAGCACAGCGCCGGCAAGATCTGGTATGGGGTGGATGTCCTTGGGACCGGAGTCCGGGACATGCTCGAGAAGGACGTAATCGAGCCGGTCGGTATCAAAGAGCAGATAATCAAGTCGGCTACTGAGTGCAGCTGCATGATATTGAGGATCGACGACGTCATCGCGAGCAGCAAGAAGGGACCTTCAATGCCGCCAGGCGGGATGGGCGGCCCCGGCGGAATGGAAGGCATGGACTAAACACCGACGCAGACACCTTGTTCTGGGAACCGACTCTGGCAAAGCCAACTTGGTCCTGGCGGTCGGTCGAGACGTAGCACGGCGATTCTTTCAACCCGTAAGGCCCGTCCACGGACATCCAAGACCTCGTGCGGTGTAACTGGTGTTTAGACTCGGAAGAACCTCAAGTGCAGACACGCTCGGGCATTTCTGTAATCGCGTTGGACAGTCGGCCTGACGACGAGGGGTCGAAGATCTTGTGGCGAAGAACGTCGTCACAATCGAAAACGAGACGACTGTGAAGGACGCGGCCTCGGTGATGGCCAGCAGGAGGCGCAGTTGTTTGGTCGTGTTGCAGAGGGACGCCGCCGTCGGCATCGTGACCGAGAGAGATCTGGTCCGTAAGATTCTAGCTGCAGGCGCTAATTACGACGGCGCAGCTCGTGACAGAGCTCGCGATGAGAGGAGATGCGTTGCAGACGAATGAAGTTGCTGGAGGTCGGTCTGAGTGCAAAGGCCGGAGTGGGAAGCCTTCCAAAGCAATTTGACGTGACCTATCACGACCAGACACATCATGGGAAGTCGCGGGAGCGGTCCAACATCCGCGCCCCGGACTCACTGCTCGCTTGGTCGCTCGCCGAGGTTCTGAGGCTACGCTGCAATCCAAATAGCGTCACGACTCGCTCACAAGGGCTTTCGCATTGGGAGAGTTCTCCACGAGCTCGGACTCACGAGCCTCTTCTTCCTAATCTTGAAACGAGTTTCTCGCCGTCGACGAGGAGGACGTGCTGGCGCGGACATGCCCAACCTGGCTCGCAGGCCAAATCAGTCCCCTGTTTGGACAGGCTCGAGTCGAATGGTCTCAAAAGTCTCGACGACTCTGATGGCGGAGCACGGAATCATCTTTGCTGCTCTGCGCTTACCTGACCTCGAGAAATCACCTTTGACCCGCTGGACAGGGTCGAGGCCCGACGGCCAATTTCTGTCAGTCGAGGGCGGGAGCAATGCGCTCTCGAAGCCCATCCAAGGCGCGAAACTGACTGTGGCGAGTGAGTCGAGAGAGGGAGCCAATCAGGAATCGCGCTTTCCCAACTGCAGCGAACGCGAGGAAGAGGACCGGCACGAAAAAGTCGGAATTTTCTAGAATTACATATATAATGTCGAGTGGTCGTGAATGCAGGCTTGAGCGTGATTCAACCATTCCCCCAGGTAGATACGCAATCTCTGTTGCTTTTGGGCTACAGGGTAGTCGTTCTTCTGGTCATACTCACAGTCGGATGGATATTGGGTAGAGTGGTGGGGTGGCTTCTTGGCAGACTGGTAGTCACGGCGGGCGGTGATTCGCTATTCCGGCACACTTCGATAGGACGCGCGCTGATGAAGTCCGGCTATACGGCAGGCACGTTCTCGAAGGTTGTTGTAAAGTGGATTATCTATTTTACAGCATTCCTGATCGGTTTTGACGGGCTGGGCCTGCCGCTTGTCAGCCAGTCGGTCGACGCATTCCTGAGTTTCCTTCCAGCTCTTGTAACTTCTATCGCCATCCTTGTCGTAGGGTTGGTACTCTCGGACTGGATAGGCGAGTTCGTTAAGCGAGCCGCATCGCCCGAACAGAGGGAGCTCTTCTACATCGACATCGTCGCCGATTTCGTCAAGATACTCCTCTACTTTGTGACGATCACCATCGCGCTAGCCAATCTCAATGTGAATCTGACGATCTTGTACATCATCGCTCAGCCTCTCGCATGGGCGCTTGCAATCTTCGTCGGGGTAGCAGCGGGAATCATCGTAGGCTGGACCCTCAAAGACAAGGTGAAGGACCTCCTGTCGCCTTAGCCAAGATGGGCGCTATGGACGAAAACGCCGGACTGAAGGGGATTGCGAGCGGGTTACCGACCGCCCTATTCGCCGGAGAGGTTGAAGACGACCCGCTCTGGTACAAAGACGCCGTAATCTACGAAGTGCATGTCAAGGCATTTTTCGATTCAACGGGGGATGGGATGGGCGACCTCAGGGGGTTAACCTCAAAGTTAGACTATCTGAAAGACCTGGGGGTAACCGCAATCTGGCTGCTGCCTTTCTATCCGTCTCCGCTGAAGGACGACGGTTACGATATCTCGGATTTCTCTGGAGTTCTACCGCAGTATGGAACTCTCAACGACTTCAGGGAGTTCTTGAAAGAAGCACACGACAGGGGGATGCGCGTCATCACGGAGCTCATCTTGAATCACACCTCGGACCAGCATTCCTGGTTCAAGAAGTCCAGAGTCGAGCCGCCCGGCTCCGAGTGGAGGGAGCTTTACACGTGGAGCGACTCGCCCGAGAAGTACAAGGACGCGAGGATCATATTCAGCGACTTTGAGCCTTCGAACTGGACCTGGGATCCGGTCGGCAACGCCTACTTTTGGCACAGGTTCTATTCTCACCAACCTGATTTGAATTATGACAACCCACTGACGCAACGACTGATGCTCGACGTAGTGGCATACTGGCTGAAATTCGGTGTCGACGGTCTGCGCTTGGACGCCGTACCATATCTTTTCGAGCGAGAAGGTACCACTTGCGAGAACCTGCCGCAGACGCACGAGTTTCTGAAGAAACTCAGAAAGTATGTGGACTCCAACTTTAAGAACAGAATGCTTCTTGCTGAAGCCAATCAGTGGCCCACAGATGCAGTCGCGTACTTTGGTCAGGGCGATGAATGCCACATGGCCTTTCACTTCCCACTGATGCCGCGGATGTTCATGGCGATACAAACGGAGGACCGCTTTCCAATAGTCGACATTCTGGAACAAACTCCCCGCATCCCCGAGAGCTGCCAGTGGGCGTTGTTCCTCAGGAATCACGATGAACTGACGCTCGAGATGGTCACCGACGAGGAGCGGGACTACATGTACCGGGTCTACGCCAGGGACAAGCAAGCCAGAATAAATCTCGGGATACGCAGACGGCTCGCGCCTCTCTTGGGAAACGACAGGAGGCAAATTGAGCTGATGAATTTTATTCTCTTCATGCTTCCAGGAACACCTGTGATATACTACGGAGACGAAATCGGCATGGGTGACAACATATACCTTGGAGACAGAAACGGCGTTAGGACTCCGATGCAGTGGAGCGCCGCTCCCAACGCCGGCTTCTCGGGCGCCAAAGCCCAGAAGCTCTACCTTCCCGTCATCATCGAACCACAATACCACTACGAGGTGGTAAACGTCGAAAACCAAGAGAGCGATCCGGCTTCTCTTCTCTGGTGGATGAAGAAATTGATATCAACCCGGAAGCGATTCAAGGCCCTGAGAAGGGGGGGTGCACAATTTCTTTACCCCGATAACTCCAAGACACTTGTCTTCACCAGGAATCTTGAGGGCGAAGTTCTACTCGTTGCCGTTAACCTGTCAAGGAACCCGCAATCCGTTGAATTGAACCTGGCGAATTACGAGGGATATTTCATGAATGAAGTATTCGGCGGAATACCTTTCCACCCAGTGACCGGAGCGGGCTACAGGTTGACATTCGGTCCGTATGGTTACTATCTTTTCTCACTCACCAAACCGGAGACGACGGTTCGCGAACCGTCCTTTGTGGAGGTGCCAGAGCTAACCATTAGAAAGTTCCAGGATCTCTTTAGAGGAGGTCGAAAGGAGAAACTGGAGGAACAAATCCTGCCTGCCTACTTGAGGGCCGCAAGATGGTTCGGAGGCAAGGGTAGAAGAATCGAGAGGATAAACATCAGAGACTCGATAGAGCTCGTGACCGGGGGAAATCCATACTATCTTTTGATCCTCGACGTAAGCTACAACGAGGGTCTGCCAGAAGCCTACCTCCTTCCGATGGCTTTCTCTTCTGCAGAAGAGTTTGATTCATCGCAGACTCCTGGACAGCAGGTTGTGATCGCGAAGGCGATTCTCGAGAAGGGCGAACAAGTCTGGATACTCGATGCTATGCACGACCCCCGGTTTCGCGCCAGCCTCTTGCACACCATCCTGAATGGAGAAGTGGCCAAAGGGGACCACGCCGAGATTCGTGGGTCCCCCAGCGGAGATTCCTCGCTCGATCCCAAAGAGATGACCGAGCTTGGCTCTCGCTTGGTCGGAGCTGAGCAGAGCAATACGTCGGTGATTTTCGGGGATCGAGTCATAATGAAGCTGCTGAGAAGGGTCGAGGAAGGGGTCAGTCCAGAGGTGGAGATCGGAGACTTTCTGACCAAACAATCGTTCCCTCACACCCCGAGACTACTGGGGAGCCTGCTGTACTGGGAAGCGGGGTCGGAGCCTGCAACCATCGCGGTCCTCCAGGATTACGTCAAGAACGATGGCGATGCGTTGAAGCTCTTCACCACCGAGTTCAGCAGCTTCTTGCTTAGGGCAGGTTCGACGAAAGACGACACCCTCATCGCGGCGGTCCCAAGAGAAACGAAAATCCTGGCGCTCTCGGACCAAGGGATTCCTAAGGAACTTCAGGAGATCATCGGCCGAGATTTTCTGGAGAAGGTGGGACTCCTTGGACGTAGGACGGCCGAGTTTCATCTCGCTCTCATGAAGGGGACCGACAGGCCAGACTTCAGACCGGAGCACTTCGGATATCTCTACCAGATGGCATTGGCTCAATCGATGATTAGCTATACTCGGAGGACTCTTCGTCTGGCAGCCAAGGCGGAGCTTCATGGAGAAAGTCTCAGGAGAGAAATGGCCGGCGTGATCGCGCATCAAGAGGACATTACAGGCCGGTTCGTCGCCATCCGGCAGAAGACGATGGCCTGTGTCAGAATCCGAGTCCACGGCGACTATCACCTCGGACAAGTTCTCTACAGCGGTAACGATTTCGTGATAATTGACTACGGGGGGGAACCTGCCAGGTCACTCGACGACAGGCGCATCAAACGGTCCTCGATAAGAGACGTCGCTGGAATGATTAGGTCTTTCCAATATGTAGTGTATTCCGCCTTGCTCGACGAGACGACGGGCGAACAGTACCGCGGAGTTTCCCAGGCTGAGCGATGGGGGACCCTATGGTACAAATCAGTTGCCGCGACCTTTCTCGGTGCTTACCTCGACGCGACCTCGGGTTTCGGGCTCGCGCCGAGTGACCGAGACGCGCTCTCAGTACTGCTTGACGCGTTCCTTCTTGAGAAGGCAACATACGAGCTGGCCTACGAGCTGAATAATCGTCCGAAGTGGGTCGTGATTCCTTTGAGGGGGATTGAAGAACTGCTTGGGATTGAGGTGGACAACGCAGGTGAGGGTAAGAAGCAGGGTGTCAAGAACGGCTAATAGCTGGCGAGAGAGGCTCGAGGGTGAATCAAAGGCATTGAGAGTCTTGCAGGGAAGCCGTATCCGCTAGGTGCACGTGGGATTGGAAGGTTGTCAACTTCGCGCTCTTCTCAGAAAACACGACCTCCGTGGAATTGCCCCTGTACGAGACGAAGAGCGCGAGGGGACCGAATGAGAGGATACCATTCAACGAAAAGACGGGTGACATCCAGACGCCTACCTTCCGGGCCTGCTTTCAGGTCCGCTCCATCCCTCTTCCGTGGATGGACCGCACAATCAAACCGCGGGATTCCGGCTCGACCCTTACAAGGCGCTCATGGATCCTGCGCGAATGCAATCGGCGGGCCGATAGACTCGAGCGATACCATCTTCGCCCACCGCGTCGGCGACGAAGAGACGGACCTCTAGATGGGCGAGAGAGATTCCGGCTCCCTCCCCTCGAAATGCGCTGTAATCGACCCTTCCTTCGACTAGGAGAGGGACAAGCTGCCGAGAACACCTTTGAGCGAAATCGTAATCTACGAACTCCACGTCAAGGGGTTTACGCAGAGGCATCCCGAGGTCGGGCGGGTGAGGTCGGGCGGGCGTCGTGGGCCCGCAGGTGACCGAATTAAAGGAGGTGGTCAAGGCATTTCACAGCGCAGGAGTCAAAGTGACACTCGACGTCGTCCACAACCACACCGCCGAGGGCCAGCCATCCAGTCTGACCATCAGCTCCGCGGCATCGACAGTCTGGTGTACTCCGGATCAATCCAGAAACCCGCGCTACCACCTGGACTTCGGCGCGGGAACAGCCTCGACGTCAGGCACCCTAATGGTGACAAAACTGATCATAGACAGCCTGATGTACCGGGTGTCAGAGATGCACGTGGACGGCTTCCGTTTTGACTTGGGATCAACATTACGAGAGAACTCTTGTCAAGGGGTAGGGCACTCCTACGTCCCCTGCCGGCAGGATAGGGACTCCGGAAGTCACCGCTTGACCAAGAGGATGTGCGCGGGTGCGACTCTTGGGTCCAGCTTCACGTAGTTGGCTTCCCCAGTCCATCGGAACTCGGCGCCCGTCAGCGAATCTCTCACCGTGTATTGCTCGGAAGGTTTGATCCCCAGCTCGTCGATTGGCACGAACACGGCCGAATCGTGGGTATTTGATGGGTCGAGGTTGACAGCCACCAGTACGATGTTTGACCTGTCCGGGGTCCATCTTCCGTAGAAGAAGATGTTTTCGTTCTCCGCTTTGAGGATACGCAGATTTCTCGCGTTGTTGAGGGCGGGGTTTTCCCTTCTCGTCATGTTTAATCTGGCGATGTAGTCCTTGATGTTCCCAGGCCTCTCCCAGTCCCACACCTTGTACTGGTACTTCTCGGAGTCGAGATACTCCTCGGAGCCCGGGGCGCTCGCTCTGTTCTCGCACAGTTCGTACCCGTTGTAGATTCCGTAGAGGGGAGACAGTGTCGCCGCCAAGACAAGCCTAATCTGGAACGCCGGCCTTCCTCCCTTCTGGAGGTACTCCGTGAGTATGTCTGGAGTATTAGTGAAGAAATTGCCCCTGTAGTATTCTGCGGCCTCGGAGAGCGCGAACTCGTTCATCAGCTCGATTAGCTCGCCCTTCTTGTTCTTCCAGGCGAAGTATGTGTACGACTGGGAGAACCCGAGCTTGGCAAGGAACTTCATCGGCTTGGGATGGGTGAACGCCTCGGCGAGGAAGACAACTTCCGGGTGCTTCTGCTTGACGTTTCCGATGAGCCACTCCCAGAAACGTGCCGGCTTCGTGTGGGGGTTGTCCACCCGAAACTGCTTCACCCCCTTGTCCACCCAGAAGAGGGTGACCCGAAGCAGCTCCTCCCATAGCTCATTCGAGTTTTCGTTGCCGAAGAACAACGGGTATATGTCCTTGTATCTCTTCGGGGGGTTCTCCGCGTACCTTATCGTCCCGTCGCTCCTGTGGTGGAACCACTCCGGATGCTCCTTGACGTATGGGTGGTCCGGTGAGCACTGGAAAGCCAGATCGAGGGCCACATCCATGCCCAGAGCCTTTGCGGCGCGGACGAAGTGGACGAAATCATCGATGGTTCCCAGATCGGGGTGAACCGACATGTGTCCTCCCTCCTCGCTTCCGATGGCCCACGGGCTCCCGGGGTCGTCCGGCCCAGCGTCCGGGGAGTTATTGGGACCTCTGCGGTTGGTCCTTCCTATCGGGTGTATCGGTGGGAGGTAGATTACGTCGAATCCCATTCCGCGTATCTCTGGTAGCCTCTTCTCGCAGTCACTGAACGTGGCGCTTCTTCCCGGTTCTGCCCCTTGTGACCGATGAAACATCTCGTACCAGGAAGCATAGCCTGCGATGCTGGGATCCACAAAGACGCCGAGGGTTCTGTAAGTCACTAGGTCATCTCTCTCGCCGTAGTTCGTCATCAAGTCGATGACTTTCGGTTGGTTGAGGACATCCAAGGCCTCCTGAGGATTCTGCTTCCGCAGTACGGCGGCTGCGCTCTCGAGGAAGGCCCCGTCCTCGTCGACCGCGTTCTCAGCGGCCCTTTCGACCAAGTCGCGCAGCGTTTCCAGGTCGGCGGACACGTCCTCCTCCGCGCTGAGCCACTTCTCCAGTCCTTGAAGGACACCCCCGAACCTGTCCGTCCACGCCTCGATAGTGTACCGATACATTCCCGGCGATGCAAGGCTGAAACGACCGACCCACCTGTCGTTGTCGAAATACGTCATGGGCACGGCCTTCCAGTCGGAGGAGCCCTCTTGGAATCTCAGGCACGCCCTGATGACGTCATGACCGAGCTTGAATATGTCGGCCCAGACCTCCATCGTGTCGCCGACCACCCTCTTTGCGGGGAAGAGGCCCCCGTCCACCTCCGGGTACACGTCCTCGATTGCGATGGAGCCCACCCGTCTTTCGTCGCTCGCCTTCTTGATGGCGGGAGGGCCTTGCGTCTTCCGCCTTCGCTCCCGGGGTGCCCGTTCTCTCTCCAAGTCTCGCTCACGCTCCATCCGGCACCAGCAGCAAGATTGCCAGCGGCCGCAGCGTCAGGCTGAGAGAATGGGGTCTACGGTGGCATGGAACCGCGTCTGACGCCAGCCTGCCGAGGTCTTGCTGGCCTGGATTGTCTCCTGGGATGAGTTCACCTTCGCGATCACCATCTCTTTCCCCAACTCTGCCCTCCCCATCGTGATTTGCAACATCCTGTCCGGAGGGGAGAACCCGCTTACCGCCTCGGCGTTTGCCTTGGTGCTCACAGGACCTGTCATCATAATGACAATCGCGCTCCAGAAATATCTCAGAGGCGACTATCTGTCCGGGGGGATGCACGGATGAGCAAGCTCGAACTCGTTGACATAGATAAGACATACGGAAAGACTCACGTGCTGAACAAGATTTCCCTGAAAGTGGAAGGTTGCCGAGGCAGCGAAGCTGTTCAACATTTACGACGTGACCGACAAGCATGTCATCGGAATTTCCGGAGGCCAGAAGCAGAGTGTAGCGCTAGGAAGAGCGATGGTTCGCGACCCGGCCTCCTGCTCGGCGAGCCCCTTCAACGCGTGGACGCCAGGACTAGGCTCATCGCACACGGCCTGCTGAAGAAGGTTCGACGGGAGCTGGGTCAGACGTTTGTCTCGTCACGCATGACAAAAAGGAAGCCGCGAGCCTTGCCACCTCAGTCGGCGCTCTCTACGCCGGGAAGTTCGAACAGGTGGGGCCGTTCGACGAGATGTACGAGAGGCCACCGCCAAGTGGGTCGGGCAATTCTTGGGCGAGTTTCCCATAAACTTCCTGCCGAGCAGCTTCGTCGGAAAGGCGGAGGAGAGAGGTGTGCTTCATCCTGAGTGGGTGACTGTGGGGAAAGGCCATCGAGTGTGCGGTAGACTCCCTCAAGAAGGTCGGCGGCGCACAATACCCTGTTCTGCTCAGTCAACGAGGCCAGAAAGTGATGGTGAAGAGTCCGAAGAGGCTCGGCATAGGTGAGAGCACGTCCTTCACGATAGACCGTTGCAACGTCTAGGGGACGGTGCACTCGTGGAAACTAATGCGGACTAAGGGAAGCCCGCCCGGACGGAGCGGCGGGGCTAGTCAGCGGGTACGTGGAGCCGTCTGGACGCATATACCGCAACCATGTCTCTCAAAGGGAGTCGCCGTCCAGAGACTGTTGCGATGAGTTCACGATGGGGAAATGCGACGATTTTGTGACGCAAACTTAAATGGTCCTTCCGTCCCTTTTGAATGGGATGCGGACTCGTACGGCTGAACCAAGCGGCTGGGTCCTCGACCCCGGAACCCAGTTCCTCCAGGATGGTAACGTGAGATTCAGGGTCTGGGCTCCCTTCTCCCCGCGAGCGGAGCTCGTACTCCAACGCGACGGTGAGGAGCGCATCCGAATGGAGAAGGAGCGCTTCGGCTACCATTCCAAGACTCTTTCCGCGAAGGAGGGCTTGCGATACGTCTACTCGCTGGGCGATGGAAAGATGAGGCCCGATCCCGTCTCGAGATGCCAGCCGGAGGGGGTCCACGGTCCCTCCGAACTCGCAAACCCGAACAGCTTTCGATGGTCCGACTCGGGCTGGGGCGGGGTTCCTCAGAAAGAGCTGCTCGTCTATGAGGTGCACGTGGGCACCTACACGCGAGAGGGCACCTTCGAATCGCTAATCCCCCGTCTGAAGTATCTTGTCAACGAGCTGGGAGTCACCGCGATCGAGCTCATGCCGGTCGCCCAGTTTCCTGGGGCCAGAAACTGGGGGTACGACGGCGTGTGCATGTACGCGCCTCAAGACAGTTACGGGGGCGCCTTCGGATTGAAGAGACTCGTTGATGAGTGCCACCGCAACGGATTGGCGGTGTTCCTTGACGTCGTCTACAACCACCTCGGACCTGAGGGAAATTACCTCGGCGATTTTGGACCGTACCTTTCGAACAAATACAAGACGCCATGGGGGCCTGCAATCAATTATGATGACGCGGGATGCGACGAAGTCCGCCGTTTCGTGGTCAACAACGCGCTCTACTGGATTGTGGAGCATCACGTCGACGGGTTGCGACTGGACGCAATCCACGGGATATTCGACTCTTCTGCAAGACACATCCTTTCGGAGCTGGGCGAAGCTGTTCACAGGATGGAAAGTGTGCTGGGGAGAAAACTACACGCCATCGCCGAGAGCGACCTCAACGATCCAAAAGTCGTTCTCCCACGGGAGCGGGGTGGGTACGAACTGGACGCACAATGGTCCGACGACTTCCACCACTCCCTGCACGCTCTTCTGACCGGGGAGAGATTCGGATATTACCAAGACTTCGGCAAGCTCGGTGACGTGGTGGCGGCGCTCCGGGGCGGCTTTGTCTACGACGGGAAGTATTCGAACTTCCGGGGCAAGACGTACGGTGCATCTTCGAAGGGGCTTCCTGCAGAGAGGTTCGTCATCTTTCTCCAGAATCACGACCAGGTGGGCAACAAGCCCGACGGAAAGAGACTCTCCGCGCTTGTCAGCCCGTCAGCCCTGAAGGTGGCTGTCGCCCTTCTGCTCTTGTCTCCGTATGTCCCGATTCTCTTCATGGGAGAAGAGTATGCTGAGACCGCACCATTCCACTATTTCATCAGCCATACCGACCCTTGGCTCGTTGAGGCCGTCAGACGAGGGAGAGTGGAAGAATTCGCAGCCCATCGATGGGAGGGTGCTTTCGATGATCCTTACGCGGAATCGACCTTCGAGAGCTCCAAGCTGAATCCGCAGCTGAGAGAAGAGGAAGGACACCGGGAGGTTTTTCACCACTATCAGGAGATGATTCGCCTCAGAAAGGCGCACGCCGCACTGAGGAGCATGAACAGGGACAATATGGAGGTGCGCATGCTCGAGGAGAGCCGTGTGCTTGTGGTCAGACGGTGGGAGCCTGGCGAAGAGGAGGTGCTAATGGTCTTTGTCCTAGGAGGCGAGCGGGTCAGGATAGACCTACCTCTTGACCACGGGTGGGAAAGAATCTACTCTTCCGGCGGCGAAGTATCGAGTGATCGGGGTTCCCCGCCACGTGGAAGTCTCGACCTTCCGCCCTACGGCATAGCGGTCTTCTTGAAGGAAGGTTGACGGGAGCATTGAGTCCCTTCGCAGCTTGCCGAGAAAAAGGCGTGGGTTCGCCTCGAAGAGTCTAAACTTCTCCCTTGTGATTCACAACCATCATCCCGTCGATAACGCAGGCGATATCATCGAGTCGGTGTACGGTAGGGCGTATCTCTCTTCGTGAGGAAGCTGTCGGAGTTCGCAGGAGAAGGGCAATCCCCACTACAGCGGGTATCTCTTTGAGTGGATTGAGAGGAAGCATTTCAGACGAAGCATCTCGTTGATTTCTGAAGCATTCGCATCAGCCATCGTACGTACCGCATCGGTCGCGACCTCAGGCTCCTCGGCAGGGGGAAAGATTATCTCCACCGTCTTCAATATAGAGCAGAGTTTGTTGTACGTGGGTCTGTTGTACATGGCCAAGAAAGGGTTCCAGAGGAACGGGATGGCGATTGTCTGTCCCAATAGAGAGCTGAGCGCCGGCCTCGGCGTGGGTGCGCAAGAATGTGGGGTAGCTGACGGGGGAGTCGAGGCGTGAAGTCGAAGCCGAGGATTTGCGTCAACACACAGACGCCGCTTGTCAGGTTCAAGACCACTTATTCCGAGCTGAGGGAGAGGTACGGTTACAGCGACAATCCCATACGCCTGGAAGAGCTGAACGAGGGCGCGGACTACGAGTTTACCCCCGGCGGTGTGACAGGGATGGTCCATTCTGCGTTGAAGCACATGATGTCCTCGGGGCTCATTAGACCGGACCCACGTTGGATATCCCTCGGCCCCGGCGCGCCAAGCGAAATCTTGTTCGACAACATGAGACTGTACAACGTAAGCCTCAGCGAGGACAAGCTCGTCCTATACGCCAACTTCAAGGAAGGCATTTGGAACGAGATTCACGGCCTTGCGACGCTCTCCTTCAAACCACGTGAGTACGAAGCGTACGTCGAGTACAACTGGAACTGCGCCAAGCTGATGCTCGACATGTTGCAAGACGTCGACCTCTTCTGGATTCACGACTTCCAGCAGCTCCCCATCGGGAACCTGCTCGGCCCCTCCGCACCCGCAGTGTTCAGATGGCACATTCCGTTCAGGCTTGAGGGAACCTCGCAAAAGCTGCGTACCTTCGTGCTGAAGAACATCGCGAGCTTCGACTCGATAATAGTGAGCACGAAGAGGGACCTTGAGGGCCTTATCAGAGCGGGCTACGGCGGACAGGTTCATGCCATCTATCCGTACCTGGATTCGGACGAGTGGAAGCCTACTTCGCCGAAGATGGTGGACGAGGTTGCGGCGAAGTTCGGGTTGCTGAAGGACGAAAAGGTCTTACTGGTGGTGGCAAGGATGGACCCCATCAAGAACCAGGACACGGCCATCAAGGCCCTGTCGCTTGTCCTGAAGAAGTACCCGCACACAAAGCTCGTCCTGGCCGGCAACGGGAGCTTCACAGGAAGCGCGAAAGGAGGTCTGGGTCACCCAAAGGCGGCCCGATGGAGCACGTACCTCAGAACGATGATAAACACGCTGAAGCTACAAGACAGCGTCGTCTTCACCGGCCACGTCTCGCATGAAGATCTCAACGCTCTCTACACGATAGCGGAGGCCGTTCTCGTCCCTTCGAAGATCGAGGGTTTCAACCTCACGGCCGTCGAGGGCTGGCTACGGAAGAAGCCTTGCATAGTCAGCAACGGCGCGGGGGTCTCCGAGTTGGTCAATGACGGAGCGAACGGGTTCAGGTTCACCGGGGGGGACGAGGGTGATCTCGCAAAGAAGATGAGCCTGATACTCAGGTCGCAGGAGGAGACGGCGAAGATGGGGGAGAACGGGCTGATGACATCGAAAATGTGCTCAATCGACGCCGGCATCGCCGGGCTTCGTGAATCATTTGAGAGCGTTCTCAAACTCTATTGAGGAAAGGTGAGTTCTTGTGCCGCGTCGCGTCGCCCTCGCAGGAGCGGATGTGGAGAGGCCACCGGTCGCCCGCCCGGCGCTCTTGGCCGTCGATTTCGACGGGACTATCAAGGGGCCTGGAAACCTGGTAAGCAAGCGGCTAATCCATAGGCTCATCCACCTGAGGAGGGCCGGCACCAAGCTCGTGCTCGTGACCGGTCGGTGCATGTCGGAGCTCGAGCAACTCATCGACATCTCCCTGTTTGACGCCATCGTCGCTGAGAACGGGACCATCGTCCTGATAGATGGCAAGAAGAAGTTGCTTGCCCCGCGGAGTTGGGGTCCGGTGCGGGCCAAGCTGTTGAGGCACTTCGAACGGGGTTGCGAAGAGGTCGTGATATCGCTGGACAGGGAGCAGGAGGCAAGAGCTTCGCGCGTCGTCAAGGACATCGCCAAGATAGAGCTCAACAAGAACAGGATCATGATCATGCCAAAGGGGTTCGACAAGAGCTCGGGGCTTGCCGTGGCAATCGAAGGGCTAGGAGCTGAGGGCTCAGTCGCAAGCATTGGGGACGGG
>Ga0307374_10008288_pt1 | contig 15568 bp, 15 predicted proteins | sample OX3MG_FD_202532 | JGI IMG/M metagenome (GOLD analysis project Ga0307374, IMG submission 202532) | Soil microbial communities from Risofladan, Vaasa, Finland - OX-3 | ecosystem: Environmental > Terrestrial > Soil > Coastal area > Acid sulfate soil | place: Finland: Risofladan, Vaasa | collected... | reverse complement strand
ATCACCGGCTCCGCTATGTGCTGGGCCCCGAGACATCAGCCCCGGACAAGGCCGAGTTCACCCGGCGATTCGGTGTTCCGCTCTTCGAAGGGTACGGATCGAGTGAGAATGCCATCGTGTTGATGCCGGTTGACGACGGCCGGCCGGGGGCCCTGGGTCGCGCCAGCGAACGTGACGACGTCGTGGTGGTCGACTCCGAGACCGGTGAGGAGCAACCGAGGGCCGTCTTCGACGAGCACGGGCGCCTGGTCAACCCGACCGAGGCCATCGGCGAGCTGGTCGGGCGCCGCACACGGTCGAACTTCGAGGGGTACTACAACAACCCTGAGGCCGAAGCGGAACGAACCCGCAATGGCTGGTACTGGTCGGGTGACCTCTCCTATCGCGACGAGGAGGGGATCTTCTACTTCGCCGGACGGACCGGCGATTGGCTGCGAGTCGACAGCGAGAACTTCGCCGCCGCTCCCATCGAGCGGATCCTCGGCCGGTGGACCGGGGTCCGGGGCGTGGCCGTGTACGCCGTCCCCGACAGCCGGACCGGCGATCAGGTGATGGCGGCGCTGGAGATCGAGCCCGGCACCACGTTCGACCCAACGGACTTCACGGCATTTCTCGCCGCGCAGTCGGACCTCGGCACCAAGTGGGCACCCCGGTACGTGCGGATCGTGCCGGCTCTTCCGGTCACCGCCACCGACAAGGTGGACAAGAGGCCCCTGCGCACGGAGCGATGGAACACCTCGGACCCGCTGTGGCACCGGAGTGGCCGGAGCGATACCTATGAGCCGATGGTGGCGGAGGATGTCGCTGACCTGCTCGGCGAGTTCACGGCCAACGGGCGCCTCGATCTTCTGAGTGCCTGAGACGCTGGGCGGTTGCGTTGGTGGGCGGCCCGGTCAGGCGGAGAGGGTCACCGGCATGACGTGGGCACCGTTCACCAAGGTGGATCGGGTGTACGTCGGTTCGCCGGTGAGCTCGAAGGACGGAAACCGCCGGAGCAGCTCCTCGAAGAAGATCCGGGCCTCGAGCCGGGCCAGGCTGGCACCGATGCAGACGTGCTCGCCAAAGCCGAACGCCAGGTGGGTGGGCAGGGTCGGCCGGGTGACTTCGAACCGGTCGGCCGTCGGGCCGAAGATCTCCTCGTCGCGATTGGCGGACGCGTACAAGAGGACCACGAACTCTCCGGCGTCGATCGTGACACCGGAGATCTCGACATCGACCACCGCCGTCCGGCCGAACGCCTGAATGGGGGTCACCCACCTGAGCATCTCCTCGACGGCCCCGGGCACCAGCGAAGCATCGTCGACCACCAAGGATCGCTGCTCAGGATGGCGGGCCAATGCCTCCACACCACCGGTGATGAGCGTCCGGGTGGTCTCGTTCCCCGCCACAAGCAGGGTCATGCAGAATCCCATGATCTCGGTGCGGCTGAGCGGCCGACCGTCGAGTGACGACGTCTTCAGCAGGCTCAGCAGATCGTTGGACTCCGTCGAGGGCGAGTCGATGTGCCCGTGCAAGAACGCGGCCATCTCCCCGACCTCCTCGGCCCGCTCCGACTCGGTGCGATCAGTGCTCTCGATGACTGCGTCGGACCAGCGACGGAAGAGGGCGCGGTCGGCGTCGGCCACTCCGAACATGTCGGCGATCACTGCGATCGGGACGGGAGCGGCGACGGCGTCGACGAAATCCACCTCCCGCCCGATGGGGACCGAGTCCAACACCTCAGTGACGGTGCGACGGATCCGGTCCGCCAACAGGGCCACCGCCCGCGGCGTGAACTGCCGGTTGACCAACGACCGGTAGGTGGCGTGCAGGGGCGGGTCGAGATGGATGATCGACCAGGTGTTCTGGCCCGCCCCTTCGGCGCTCCTCAGTGGATCATTGATGAGGACACCCCGACCCGACACGAAACGGACCGGATCGCGGCTGATGGCCCGGATGTCCTCGTAACGGCTGACGGCCAACAGGCCGTCGGCGGTGCGATGGACCGGTGCCCGCTCACGCAGGCACCGGAGTACGGCGAAGTACTCGGGTGCCAGGAAGAACCCCGGTGTAGCGAGGCTGAAGTCCAGATCCACGGTGTCATCGCTGATCACGTGAGCCTGTCCCTCCTCTCACTGCTCGACGGGCCGAGCTCACTCGAGCAGTGAGAAGCCACCGAGGCCGCTCCTCGCCATCTCGTAGCACAGGGTGTCGTACGGCTCGATGATCCCATAGGCCACCTCGCCGTCGCATTCGAACCGGGCATGATGTTGGTCGAGACCGCAGATCCTCGCCCGGATGTCCGGATCGTTGGCGTCGTAGGTCTCACCCGAGACCACACCGTCTCCCACATCCATCCCGTGCCAGATGTCGCCATCGGGAGTTCCCCCATTGGGCCCGCCGTACATGCCGCACCGGAGGAAGGCGATCTGATTGCCCAGGCGCTCGAAGGTCATGGTCCGTTCCTCGCCGGTGGCGAAGACCAGATCGACCTCGCCCGAGTGCAGCAGATGGGTGTCGGGCTCGAAGCGGAGCCGGTGGCGCCGACCACGGAGTGTGTCGCTCCCCCGTCGGTCATCGCCGAGGTTGTAGAGGAGATGGTCGCCCCACAGCCCGTACTTCTCGAACTCGACCCACTCCCCCGAGTGCGGGTGTTGGTTGCCGCTCCACAGAGTCGGGCCGCCCACACCGTCCCGCGTCCCCCAGTGATGGTCGCGGGTCCCGAGATAGGACCCGGTATCCAGCTCGAAGTGCTCACCGTGGGCGCGGACCCAACCGGACTGCCGGCCGAAGCCGTCGTAGCCGGCGACACCGGCAAAGGGGCGGGTCCCGATGAACATCCCGCCGCCGATCAATCGGTAGACCGGTCGTTTGGTGTCGAACCACGAGAGGTCGAAGGCGATGTCGAACTCATTGTCCTCGAGCCGCATCCGCCACTGCCGGAACGGCTCGACCAGCTCGAACCTGACCGGTCCGACGGTCATGTCCATGCGGTTGAGCCCGAGCTTCCGGTGGGCCCGCACCGTGGTGTGCCGTCCGCGGACGTTGACGATGGCGAAGGCCTCGGCGGTGCCGAGGTTGGGATAGAAACCCATGCCGGCGACGATCAGCAGATCCCCGGTCCGGTCCTGGCAGGTGAACCACATGCGCTCGTAGGCCTGCAGGTCAGACGTCCACATCACCCGCACCGGATTGGGGTGGTTGTGGATCATGAATTCGTCCAGGCCCGACATGGGGTAGTGCTCGATGCTGGCGTCGAACGGACCGGGGGTCATGCGGGAATCCCGTTGATGAAGAACCTGGGCCACGTCCGCACGTCCAGACCTCCGATTGCACCGATGGGTGGGTCGACCGGCATCGTACGATCCATCGGCCTGGAGCGTCAACGGAACGCCGACGCCCCTTGGGCTCGTGATACTCGGACCTCGGAGGTGCCAGCTCGACGATGACGGGGCCCCGTTGGTCGTTGACTACGGTGGCAGCGCGACGCATGGGTGACGTCGGACAGCCGAATGAAGGAACGAGACATGGAGATCAGCGGGAGTGCCTTGGTGACCGGCGCCAGCCGGGGGATCGGGCGCTCGATCGCCATCGAGCTCGCCAATCGGGGCTTCGACACCATGGCCACCATGCGCAATCCTGACGACGGTGTCGATCTACCCGACGCCACCGGTGGACGCATCACGGTGGCCCAGCTCGACGTCACCGACCCCGGCGCCTTCCAACTGCCCGGCGACCTTCGGGTGCTGGTGAACAACGCCGGAGCGGACTCCGACTACCTCCCCGTCGAGCACAGTGACCTCGACGACTGGCGCCGCCTTCTCGAGACCAACGTCATCGGCCTGGTCGGGATGACCATGGCTGCCATCCCCACACTGCGGGAGAACCGGCCGGCCGTGGTCTGCAACGTCTCGTCATCGTCGATTCTGGCGTCCGTGCCGTTCTACTCCGCCTACCGGGCCACCAAGGCGGCAGTGTCGGCCTTCGGGGAGAGCCTCCGGGTCGAAGTGGCTCCGTCCGGCATCCGGGTGGTGGAGATCCTGCCCGGTCTCATCGACACCGACATGTTCCAGCTGAGCACCGGCGATCAAGCGGCGACCCGGTTCGACCGGTACCGTCCCATGGCCGATCAGGCGGCGCGACTGCGCCAGCAGACAGCCGATCCCATGGTCTCGCCGGCGGCGGACGCCGCCGTGCTGATCGCCGATGCCATCCTCGATGACGCCGGGCCGATGCGGTACGGCTGCGACCCGCTCTCGATCGGGTTGCTCGACCTGTGGCGGCAGTCGGACGACGAGACCATGTTCACCATGACCGGCCAGTCCCTCATCGACCTCGCCGAGTCGGCTGAGTAGCACCGGCACCACCGACGGGTCCGACCTCGGCGCCTCAATCGTCACCGCCCATCGGTTTCGTCAACCCTCCGTGCATCGACCTCTCGTTGAACAGACCCGATCCTCCGAACGTAGTACCGGGGGAAACCAAGGGAACGAAGGAACGAGGTCTGTGGCATGGAATCAATCATCGAGACGAGCGGACGATCGAAGCGGGCCGAGTCGAGCGGGCGACGGGGGCGGGGGTCGAGATGGTTCCTCGGCCTCACCCTCGGTGGCGTGGTGCTGGCGGCGGCGGCATGCGGTTCGAGTGGGGCGACATCGACCACGTCCACCAAGGCCGCACACACGGCCAACACCGCCGTCGCGATGGTGTCGAGTGCGAGTGCCGGCACTCTGGGCACCATTCTGGTCGATCCGTCAGGGAGGACCCTCTACCGGTACGCTCCCGACGGAACCGGCACGCCCACCTGCACCGGCGGATGCGCCGCCGTGTGGCCTCCCCTCACCGTGCCCGCCGGAACCACCCATGTCATCGGATCGGGGGGCGTGACCACTTCGATGCTGGGCACGGTCGCCCGTCCCGGCGGGGGGCTTCAGGTCACGTTCGGGGGGATGCCGCTGTACCGATTCACCGGTGACACCAAGGCCGAGGACACCAAGGGCCAGGGCCTCGACGGCATCTGGTTCGTCGTGCCGGCATCCGCTTCGACACCGGCGACGACGACGACCGCCGCCCCGACCACCAGCGCGCCGTCGCCAACCACGACGCCGGCCACGGCACCGGCCGCTCCGGCCAACCGATCGACCGGCGGGACGATGGCTCCGGCCACGTCCCCGTCCTCCCCCCCGGTCACGTCGCCCCCGGCAACAGCACCCCCGACCACCGCTCCCCCGGCCACGTCGCCGCCGACCACAAGTGGCGGTGGCTATGGCTACTGAGCGGACCGACTCTCCGGTGACCAGGGTCTCCGCGTCGTGACTCTGGTCACCGTGCCCGCACCGCACTGGGCGGGGGTTCCCGTCCGTGGGCCGGTAGTGGCAGACCGCAGTGACCGGGCGAGGCTGTCCCTGTCCACCCTCGGGGTGGCCGCCGCCACGTCGGGCCTGGTGTGGATGGCCGTCAGCTCCCTCGAACGGCGGGGCGGCCTGGGTTCCAGTCTGGCCGCCGGTCGAGCCGAGCTCCTGGCCCCCCTGGTGCTCGGACTGGTGGTGGCGACACTGCTCTGCGAGCGGCGCTGGCCCGCTGAGGGCCGTCCGGTCCTGGCCCGAGGACATCTGCACGACGGAACGTTCTTCGCCCTTCACGTCATCGTCGTGGTACCCCTCATGACGCTCCTCGGAGTGGCGTTCGCCCAGCTCCTCGGCACGCATGTCTCGTGGCTGGAGGTTCCTGGGACTGCGTCATGGCCCGGTTGGCTGCTGCTGGCGGTGACCATCGTCCTCATGGACGGGGCCAACTGGCTCGCCCACTGGGCCGATCACCGATTCGCCCCCCTGTGGCGACTCCATGCGCTGCACCACTCGCAGGAGGAGCTGAGTGTCCTGACGTCGTTCCGGGCCCATCCGCTGAGCCATCTCCCCGGGTTCCTATTGGCCACCTTTCCCGTGATCGCCCTGATGGGCGGGCACAGCATGGCCCCCGCGCTCATCACGGGCTACATCTGTCTGGGCACCCTCCCGCACGCCAACCTGAACTGGTCGTTCGGTCCGCTCGGAAGAATCGTCGTCAGCCCGGCGTACCACCGCCTGCACCATGCCCTCGACGGAAAGGACGGCTACAACCTGGGAGTCGTCCTCACCGTGTGGGATGTGCTCGCCCGTCGTGCCCAATTCCCGACCAAGGGCGCGCCCGCCACCCCGACGGGACTGGTCGACGGCTCGGTCCGCACGGAGCAGACTCCCGACGGTCGGTGGCACCCTGGACTGTTGATGACCCAACTCGTCGAGCCGTTCACCATCGGTCCAACCGTGCATCCGCGACCGGAACCGGCGCGGCCGTGACCGGTCGGGTCCGGACGCTCCCGACGTCGATCAGGAGTCGACGAGGTCGGCCCGGTACTCGGGATGGTCGGTCAGCCACTGAGAGGCCCGGCGCATGCTGTCCTCGTTGTTCTTGTTGATGAACCGGTAGATCGGACCCTCGAAGTACCGGAAGGGCCATGTCGTGAGGTTGTACTGCTCGTCGAATTCGAAACGGGTGCGGTTGGCGGCCACCGGTTCGAGTCGGACATGTCCGATCTGATCGTTGCCGGGGGTGCTGGAGATCATCGTGTAGGTGTACCCGCGCTCCGGTTCCACGTCGGTCACCAGCTCGAGGGCCGAGCCTTCTCGTCCGAGGGGCATCTTGAAGATGACCCGACGAAGCCGGCCGTTGTGATCCCGATCGCCCGGATACAGCACATCGACCCGCCGCACCATCGGCGCATAGTCGGTCCAGCGGTCGTAGTCCTGGAAGAGCGCCCAGATCCGAGCGGCGGCATGGGGCATCTCGATCGAGTAGCGGTGCTCGCGCATGCCCAGCATCATGGCAAACGGGAGCGAGCCCCGCACGACCGGCTCGCCGGTACCATGACACGGACGCCGCCCGGTAACAGTGGGGGCTAGGGGGAGAAGAGGGAGCGATGACCGGGGTCAACACGGTGCTGGGACCGATCGAGGGGTCCGCCCTCGGATCGACCCTCATGCATGAGCATGTCTTCGTGCTCAGTCCGGAGATCGAGAAGACCGCCGAGGAGTGGGACGAGGAGCAGGTCCAGGCCACCGCGGTCCAGCGCCTGCGGGAACTGAAGACCCACGGCATCGATACCATCGTGGACCTGACCGTGATCGGCCTCGGACGCTTCATCCCGCGCATCGTCGCCGTGGCCGAACAGGTCCCCGAGATCAACGTCGTCGCGGCCACCGGCGTCTACACCTACAACGACGTGCCGATGTTCTTCCACTTCCGCGGTCCGGGCACCATCTTCGGTGGACCGGAGCCCATGACCGAGCTGTTCGTCCGCGAGATCCGTGAGGGCATCGGCGACACCGGGGTGCGGGCCGGCATCCTCAAGTGCGCCACGGACAACCCCGGCATCACCGAAGGGGTGGAGCGGGTGCTCCGCTCCGTCGCACAGGCCCATCGCGAGACCGGTGTGCCGATCACCACCCATACCCCCACGCCTCCCCAACCGTGGGGGCTCGAGCAGCAACGGATCCTGGCCGACGAGGGCGTCGACCTGGCCCGGGTGGTCATCGGCCACTCGGGCGGGACGCTGGACACCGCCTACCACGAGGCGCTGCTGGCCAACGGCTCCTACCTGGGCTTCGACCACTTCGGGATCAGTACCTTCTCGATGGCGGAGCGGATCGAATCGGTCAAGGTCCTGTGCGACCGCGGTCACGCCGATCGCATCGTGCTGTCGCACGACGCCATGTGCCACGTCGACTGGTTCCCACCGTCCGTGTCCAATGCCTGGAACGACTGGCGCTGGACCCACATCCCCCAGGACGTGCTTCCGGCGATGCGCCTGGCCGGCATCAGCGATGACCACATCACGATGATGATGGTCGACAACCCCCGTCGGATCCTCGAGGGCGGTGAGCCGTACTGAGCCGGAGTTGGCGGACCACCGTCTCACCGGAACGGGAACGGCGCACATGACCGCGGGTGGGTACCGCCGGGATGCGGTCGCCACCTTGGCCGAACGGCACCCCGATGCCGTGGCCTGGCACAACCTGGCCGACGAGTCCGACCTGACCTTTGGCCACTGGAACTCCCAGTCCAACCGATTGGCTCGTGGCATGGCCCAGCGGGGCCTCCGGCGGGGCGAGCGGGTGATCCTGGCGGTCGGCCCCGATGAGCCGTTCCCCTGGCTGATCGCCTACGCCGCCATTCACCGTGCCGGGGCCATCGCCGTGCCGGTCAACACCAGGCTGGCACCACCCGAGCTCCGGGCCATCCTGGCCCACGCCGAGCCGACGGTGGTGCTGGCCGGCAGCGATGTCGACGTAGGCGTCCCGTGGGATCGACTCACCGAGGAGATCCGCGGCCTCCGGGTGGTGGCCGCCACCGGCGGGGCCGGTGCGGCGGAGTGGTCCTCGCTGTTCCACCCCGACGCCTCCGAACCGGTGGCTCCAACCGATGCCGGCGCTCCGGTCGACATCATGTACACGTCGGGAACCACCGGTAACCCCAAGGCCGTCGTGGTGCGTCACGACCCCGGCCAACCGGCAGCCGACCCGACCGGTTGGCACGGTCTGGGCTACATGACCTCCTCGCCGTTCTCGACCACCAGCGGTGCGCTGCTCATCTACGGTCCGATGCGGGGCGGCCTGACCGGCTGGTATCTGCCTCGCTTCGACGCCGGCCGGTGGCTGTCGCTCGTCGAGAACCGACGACCGGTGTCCGCCTTCATCGTTCCGGCCATGGCCCAGCTCATCGTGGCCCATCCCCGTTTCGACCATGCCGACCTCTCCAGTCTGGCGGTGTTGACCATCGGCGCAGCACCCATCGCCCGCGCCACACTGCAACGACTCGGGTCGCGGCTGCCCGGCGGCGATGCCATGGTCGGTTACGGCATGACCGAGTTCGGTGCGGTGACGCGCACTCCTGCACGTGACCGGGGTCGACACGTGGGCTCGGTCGGGCTTCCCCTCCCAGGTGTCGAGATCCGGATCGTCGACGAGGCCGGCCACGACCAGGGCACGGGCGGGATAGGGGAGATCACGGTGCGGGGAGGCGGGCCGAAGCGCGAGTACTACAACGAACAGGCAGCCACGGGAGAGACCTGGAGGGATGGCTGGTTGTTCAGCGGAGACCTCGGTTACCTCGACGACGATGGCTTCCTCTGGATCACCGGCCGCACCAAGGAGCTGATCATCCGGGGAGGCAACAACATCGTGCCGGGTGAGATCGAAGAGGTGCTCTACGCCCATCCTGCGGTGATCGAAGCGGTGGTGGCCGGTATCCCCCATGACGTACTCGGGGAGGATGTGGGAGCCTGGGTCGTGCTGCAACAGGGACCCGGCGTCTCAACCGCCGATCTGAGGGCTTACCTGCTCGAGCGGCTGGCGGACTACAAGGTGCCGCGAAGGATCAGCCTCGTGTCGGCGCTCCCCCGCAACGCCGCCGGCAAGGTGGTCAAGCGCGACCTCCCCCTGCCGGAAGCGGTGGTCGATCCGGTCAATGCCTCGACGGAGCGCTCTCGATGACTGCCGACACGCCGACCGTCGTCATCGACCGGATCGGGGCGGTGTGCCGGCTCACCTTGAATCGGCCGAAGCAGCACAACCCCCTCACGCCTCGTTGCATCCGCGAACTGCTCGAGGGGGTTGCCGGAGCCGAGCACGACCCCGACGTCAGGGTCATCGTGATCCGCGGATCGGGTCGGTCGTTCTCGTCAGGCTACGGGATCCTCCCTGACGATATCGAGCCGGGCTACGCCTTCAACGCCGGCGGCATCGAGGGCGAGGTGACGGCCATGATCGAGCTGGGAGCCGATTGGGGCAGGGTGTGGGACTGCCAGATTCCGGTCATCGCCCAGGTACACGGCAACTGCCTGGCCGGTGGCACCGATCTGGCCCTGCACTGCGACCTCGTGGTCGCGGCCGATGACGCGCGATTCGGCTTCCCACCGGTGCGGTCGATGGGCGTGCCTCCGACCAACATGTGGCTGTACCACCTCGGACCGCAGTGGACCAAGCGACTGCTCTTTACCGGTGACACCGTGAGCGGAACCGACGCGGCCGCCATCGGGTTGGCGCAGGCAGCGGTGCCGGGGTCGGAGCTCGACGAGTACGCGCTGTCCCTCGCCGCCCGGGTAGCCCTGGTCGGCCGGGAACTGCTGGCGGCCAACAAGCGGGTGGTCAACCAGGGGGTCGAACTGATGGGCCGTTCCCAACTCCAGCGCTATGCCGCGCTGAACGACGCCGTGGCCCACCGCGCTCCTGATGCCCGGGCGTTCACCGCCCGCGCCGCAGAGGTCGGTCTCAAGCAGGCCGTCCACGAACGCGACGCCCCCTTCGACGAATCCAGCTGAGGCTTGACATGTGACCTTTTGGTCACATATATTGTCGGCATGGACTTGGTGTTCAAGGCCCTCTCCGATCCCACACGGCGCAGCTTGCTCGACGAGCTCTTCCGAGAGGACGGCCAGACCTTGAGCATGCTCGAGGACCGCTTCTCCATGAGCCGTTTCGGCGTGATGAAGCACCTCAAGCTCCTGGAGGATGCCGGACTGGTGGTCACGAGGCGGCGCGGCCGCGAGAAGCTCCACTTCTTGAACCCGGTCCCGATCCGACTCGTCCACGACCGGTGGGTGAGCAAATACGCCGAACCCTGGGTGGCAGGGCTCAGCGACATCAGGCAGAGACTGGAGAATGACATGGAAAAGATCTACGAGATCTATATCCGCACCACCCCTGAGCGACTGTGGGAGGCCATCACCGACCCGGTGATCAGGAGCCGGTACAACTTCGGAGCGGCGGTCAACTCGGACTGGAAGGTGGGATCGACGCTGACCATGGGAGTTTCCGGGGGCGGCATCGAACTCGGCGAGGGCGAGATACTCGAGGTGGACCCGCCCAAACGCCTCGTCCACACCATGGTCGCGCTGTGGAGTGACGAGGTGAGGAGCGAGGGCACCACCAGGGTGACGTGGGATGTCGAACAGGTGGCCGACTCCTGCCACCTGACGGTGACCCATGACCAGCTGCGCGAGGGGGCCAACAACGAGCTCTTCGGCGGATGGCCGATGATCCTCTCGGGGCTGAAGACGTGGTTGGAGTCGGGTCAGCTCCTCACGACGCCCGGATCGCTGATGTACGGCAGCGGTGGCGCATGACCGTGCCCCCACCGGAAGCGAAGACCCAGATCACCGACATCCGGACCGTGGGTGTCCCTGTGGCCGATCAGGATCGGGCGGTGGCGTTCTACGTCGACACCCTCGGCTTCGACAAGCGCCTTGATGTTCCGATGGGTGACGGTTCCCGCTGGATCGAAGTGGCGCCGTCCGGAGCGTCGACGACGGTGGCGCTCGTCCGTGCCGAAGAGGGGTCTCCCACCGGCATCGACACCGGCGTCCGCTTGACCACCGAGGACGCGGCGGTCGACCACCGGACACTCCAGTCCCGTGGCGTCGATGCCGACGGGATCCTGAGGTGGGACGGCGTGCCTCCCATGTTCTCGTTCCGCGATCAGGACGGCAACGGCCTGGTGGTCGTCGAGCAGCAGGGACCACGATGACCTTCGACAAGGAGTTTCGGGTGACGCTCCAGAAGAGTCCCGCCCAGGGCGGGTGGACCTATGTGATCATGCCCGACTCGGTGGCGTTCTTCGGCACCAGGGGCCTGGTCAAGGTCCGCGCCACCGTTGATGGCCATCCGTTCCAGAGCTCGTTCATGGCCATGGGCGACGGCACACACAAGCTGCCCATCAAGGCCGCTCTTCGCCAGGAGATCGGCAAGGTCGAGGGCGACACGGTGACGGTGCGCGTCATCGAGCGGATCTCGAAGTGACTCTTGATCGGCCGGAGGCTCCCTCGACCCTCAGGAGTCCCGCCCGGCATGGTCCTGTGCGAAGCGGAGAATGGCAAGGTGCTTCTGCGTGTCCCTCTGCATGAGGTCGACCAACAGGCTCCAGAGTGTGGTGTCCTTCACGTCATTGAGCTCGCGTTGGAGTAGTTCGAGGGCCCGGGCATCATGCCGCTCCCTCTCGATGAGGTGGTCGGTCGCTTCCCGTAGGGCGCTGCCTCCGGCCTTGGCAAAGTCCATATAAGGGACGAGCGGAGACTCACGGCTCATCTCCACCTCCAGCTTCAGTGACGCCGCCAGCTCGGTGAAGATCCGGTGATGGCGTATCTCGTCTTCGATCAGGAGATGCACGAGATAGGTCAACGCTGCCGACTCCGTCTCGCTGGCGACAGCCGAGTACTCCTCGAGCAGCCGACCCTCCTCTCTCAAGTGGGTGGTCAGGTGGGTCCAGAGCTTGTGCTCCCATACCGATGCGCCGGCAGGAGCACGGTCCGCCGTGTCGATGTCGTTACCCGATCCGGTCATGATGGCCTCCGTTCCTGACGCCCCAGCCTGTCTGGCTTGGCCGGAGCGTCGATGGTGTCAGTCTGACGGGATCGCAGGCGTGGTCACAGGGCCAATAGTCCCGAATCCAACTCGACGAGTTCACGCGCGGGCCTTCCCGTGATCGTTGCTGCACACCACCGTGGAGCGGGTGATGAAGTGTTCGTGCTCTCCGGCTGGAAGTGAGAACCCCTCCGGCGCTCCTTCACCGACATCGAGGATGAGTTGGGTGTGTTTCCACACCTCGTCCTGGCGATGGTCGATGTAGAAGGGACAACCGGCGACGGTGCCCAACAGCACGTCGCGGTCACCGACGACGAACTCCCCTTCGTCGAAGCACATCGGAAGGCTGCCGTCACAACAACCGCCTGACTGGAAGAACATGACCGACCCTCGTCCAGCCTCCAGACCGGCTATGGCCTCAACGGCGGCGTCAGTGGCGACAACTCGCGGCCTGGCGACTCCGTCCGTCGTCATCGGTCGCCGATCAGAAGAAGCCAAGGGGCTTGGTGCTGTAGCTGACAAGAAGATTCTTGGTCTGGGAGTAGTGCTCCAGCATCATCTGATGGTTCTCCCGCCCAACGCCGGAGATTTTGTAGCCTCCGAAGGCAGCGCCGGCGGGATAGAGGTGATAGCAGTTCGTCCAGACTCTTCCGGCCTTGATGGCCCGGCCCATCCGGTAGGCGAGGTTGCCGTTGCGGGTCCACACGCCGGCACCGAGCCCATAGAGCGTGTCATTGGCAATGGCCACCGCGTCCGCCTCATCCTTGAACGTGGTGACGGCGAGGACCGGACCGAAGATCTCCTCCTGGAACACCCGCATCTTGTTGTGGCCCTTGAGGACCGTCGGTTCGAAGTAGTAGCCACCCTCGAGGTCGCCACCCATCTCGGCACGCTTCCCGCCGATCAGACACTCCGCACCCTCTTGGAGACCGAGGTCGACGTAGGAAACGATCTTCTCGATCTGCTGCACGGAGACCTGGGGACCGATCATGGTGGCCGGATCGAGTGGATTGCCCTGGGTGATCGACCGGATCCGGTCGAGACAGCGATCCATGAACCGGTCGTAGATCGACTCGTGGATCAACGCCCGAGAGGGACAGGTGCACACCTCACCCTTGTTGAACGCGTAGAGCACCAGGCCCTCGATGGCCTTGTCGAGGAAGTCGTCGTCCTCTTCCATCACATCGGCGAAGAAGATGTTGGGAGACTTCCCACCCAGCTCGACGGTGGAGGGGATGAGATTCTGCGCCGCGTACTGCATGATCAACCGGCCGGTGGTGGTCTCACCGGTAAAGCCGATCTTGGCGATGCGGGGGCTCGAGGCCAGGGCCTTGCCGATCTCGCCGCCGGGGCCGGTCACGATGTTGATCACGCCGGGTGGCACCACGTCCGCGATCACCTCGGCCAGCTTCAAGATCGACCACGGAGTGGGCGAGGCCGGCTTGAGCACGGTGCAGTTGCCGGCAGCCAATGCAGGGGCGATCTTCCACGCCGCCATCAACAGCGGGAAGTTGAACGGGATGATCTGACCGACCACCCCGAGTGGCTCATGGAAGTGGTAGGCGACGGTGTCCTTGTCGATTTCGGTGGAGCTGCCCTCGAGTGACCGCGTTGCGCCGGCGAAGTAGCGGAAATGGTCGATAGCCAAGGGGATGTCGGCCACCAGGGTCTCACGGACCGGCTTGCCGTTCTCCCAGGTCTCCGCGACCGCCAGCATCTCGAGGTTGGCTTCGATGGCATCGGCGATGCGATTGAGGACGGCGGCCCTCTCGCCGAGTGAGCTCTCGCCCCACCCGTCCTTCGCCTGGTGGGCCGCATCGAGCGCAAGCTCCACGTCTTCGGACGTGGACTCGGCCACCTCACAGAAGGCCTGGCCGGTGACCGGGCTGACGTTGGTCATGTACCTGCCCCGAACCGGAGCGACCCAGACCCCGCCGATGAAGTTCTCGTAGCGGGGCTTCACCTCGACGATGCTGCCCGGGCGACCCGGCGCAGTGAAGACCACGCTCGGGGCCGGAGCGTCGGTGGTTATCTCATCCCTGGTCAAAGTCATTGCTGCCTCCACATCGTCGATACTCGTGGGTCGGGCACAACCCGGCCAACACCGTGCTGGGATCAACGGTAAGCAACCAACCGTCTCGGGAGTAGGGCCGAAGGTCCTCAAGCGACCGAGTGATTTGCGGCAACGCTGCGATGAGGGCGCTTCCGAATCTCAGACTCCGTTGGCGGCACCTTCATCAGGCACAGGTGTCCCCTGATTCGGGAGCAGAACAGCAACAAGGACGCCGGCTACTCCGACCACAATGGCCGCGATCACGAGGGCCAGGTCCATACCCGACACGAAGGCGTGCCGGGCCAGCAAGGCCAGGGCGGCGCCCTCCCTCGGCGGGGCATGACGAGCCACGGCCAAGGCGGCGCCGAGTGAGTTCTCGATGAGTCCCTTGACGGAGGCGGGCACAGCGGCGTGGGCCACCACAGGTGTCACGAGATGCTGGTAGCGGAGGGTGAGCGCGGTACCGAGCACCCCGACCCCGAGCGCCCCACCGACCTGCATGGCCGTATCGCTCGTGGCCGAACCGACGCCGGCCTCGGCCCGGGGCAACGATCCCATCACCGACTCCGTGCAGGGTGCGAGCGACAGTGCCACCCCCACGCCGAGCACCAGGAACGGGCCGATGCAATCGCGGTAGCTGCTGGTAACGGTGGTGGTGGACAGGAAGCCCATGCCCACGGCAATCAGGGCCAGGCCGAACACGACCACGAATTTGGTGCCGATTCGGCGGGCCGCGACGACCGACAGCGGCGCCACGACCAACAGTGCCAACGCCACTGGCGCAATCCTCACGCCGGCTTCGAGCGGGCTGTACCCCAAGACGAACTGGAGGTACTGGGTCATGAGGAAGAACATGCCCAGCAGGGCGAACAGCACGAGGGCCAACGCGGCGATGGCGGCGCTGTAGCGGCGGCTGGCGAAGAACCGGATGGGCAACATCGGGTGATCGATGTGCCGCTCCCACAGGACAAACGAACCGATGACTGCGAGAGCGCCGCCGATCGCCCCGATGATCAGTGGTGAGGACCATCCCCGACCTGGGGCTTCGATGATCCCCCACAGCAACAGCCCGAGCCCGACGATCGACAACCCCGCGCCCACCGGATCAGGGCGGGTGGCCGCGGGGTTCTTCGAGTTGGGA
>Ga0307374_10008287_pt1 | contig 15568 bp, 13 predicted proteins | sample OX3MG_FD_202532 | JGI IMG/M metagenome (GOLD analysis project Ga0307374, IMG submission 202532) | Soil microbial communities from Risofladan, Vaasa, Finland - OX-3 | ecosystem: Environmental > Terrestrial > Soil > Coastal area > Acid sulfate soil | place: Finland: Risofladan, Vaasa | collected... | reverse complement strand
CGAAGAGGCCGGCCTGGATCTGCGCCAGCAGGGCGGGCGCCTCGCCCACGAAGGCGTCGCGGCCGAGGCTCCTCGAGGCGATCTTTTCGCCGTCGCGCAGCGCATCGCGGCGCATGAAGGTCACCTGGCCGGCGGCCGCGTCGCGGGGCCCTACTTCGACGATGATCGGTGCGCCGCGCCGCACCCAGTCCCAGCGCTTGTCGGCCGAGCGCAGGCCGCGCCTGTCCAGGAGTGCGCGCAGCGGGGCGCCGAGCGCGCTCTGAGCGTTCAGGGCCTTGGCGAGGGCCTCGCCGTAAGCTAGCACCTCGCCGTCCTCCGGCCGCTCGCGCAGGATCGGCACGATCACCACCTGCCGCGGCGCGATCGCCGGCGGCAGCCGCAGGCCGTCGTCGTCGCCGTGGGTCATCACCACGCCGCCGATGAGACGCGTGGTCACGCCCCAACTCGTGGTGTGGCAATATTCCAGCTCTCCCGCCGCGCTCTGGAAGCGGATGTTCTGGGCGCGGGCGAAGTTCTGGCCGAGGTAGTGCGACGTGCCGGCCTGCAGCGCCTTGCCGTCCTGCATCATCGCCTCGATGGAAAAGGTCGCGACGGCGCCCGGGAAGCGCTCGTTCTCCGGCTTCTCGCCGGCGATCACCGGCATCGCCAGGGCCTCTTCGGAGAAGGCGCGATAGACCTCGAGCATCCGCATGGTCTCGGCCCTGGCGTCGGCGGCATCGGCGTGGGCGGTGTGGCCCTCCTGCCAGAGGAACTCCGAAGTGCGCAGGAACAGCCGGGTGCGCATCTCCCAGCGCACGATGTTGCACCACTGGTTCAGCAGCATGGGCAGATCGCGGTGGCTCTTGATCCAGCGCTGGAACGCATCGCCGAACAGCGTCTCCGAGGTGGGCCGCACGATCAGCGGCTCTTCCAGCTCGGCGTCGGGATCCACCTGCAGCCTGCCGTCCTGCGACTTCAGCCGATGGTGGGTGACCACCGCCATCTCCTTGGCGAAGCCCTCCACGTGCTCGGCCTCCTTGGCGAAGAAGCTCAAGGGGATGAGCAGCGGGAAATACACGTTGACGTGGCCGGTCTCCTTGATCCTGCGGTCGAGGTCGCGCTGCAGCTCCTCCCACAGGCCATAGCCCCAGGGCTTGATGATCATCATGCCGCGCACCGGGCTGGTCTCGGCCAGATCCGCCTCGCGGACGATGGCCTGGTACCACTGCGGAAAGGTCGAGCGGTTGCCGGTGGTCCGGCCGACGCTCAAGGCGTGCTGCATGGAGGCCTCCTCGGGCAGGCTCCTTAGCGAGGCGCGGCCGGACGCGCCACCCTGGGCGCGGACGGACGGACGCGGTGCGGCGAGGATCGAGTTGTTTACAAAAGTGAAGGTGCGCGCGATTGTGCAGAGGCGGCGCCGTGGTGTCCTCGCGATCGCCGAACCTTGCAGGGCGCCTTCACCGCGAAAGGGGGACCGGTCCGATGCTGGCCAGTTTCGAACTCTTCGTCGATGACGACCGCTATTCGGTGCCGACTCTGCATCTGATCAGCGCAGAGGACGAGGCGCGCGCCAGGATGCTCGCCGAGGGCGTGTGGGGCGAGAGCCAGCATCATCTGGGGGTGGAGCTGCGCCAGAGCGGCGAACGGCTCTTCGGCACCGGCTCCCTGGCGCAAGGTCCTGGAACCACGGGGGAAGCCCGGGCGCCCTGAAGCCGCAGGCCGGGCGCGTCGATCCGCCGCCATGGCTCAGGCGACGCGGCGGCCGTTGACGACCGCGAGGCGCAGACGCGGCTCGGCCGCACCGGCCGCGCGCCCGTCGAGCCCGAGCAGGGCGAGTTCGCCCACGGCGCCGGCGCCGGCGCGCGTCAAAGGCTGATAGTGGCCGAGGAACCGGTCCACGCGTCCATCGGGCCCCGAGAGCGGCGCGAACAGGATCTCCAGGCGAAGGGCGCGATGGTCGCCCCTCGGGCGTCTCGGGGCTTCGGCGGCGACGACCAGCGCCTCGGCGCAGACCAGGGCGGCGGCGAGCGCGCGCGAGAGCGGCGGGCGGTGGGGCGCCGTCCAAAGGCTGGCGAGGCTTGTCCCCTGGAGCGCGCGACCGTGCAGCTCGATCACCGCTTCGCCGGCGATTCGAAACCGGATGTCGCCGTCGTCGTCGCGCTGAACGACGAAGACATGCGGCGCCAGCGCGGCGAAATCGGCGGGATCGATCTCGGATCTGGCCGGCGTCCGCCGCTCGCCACTGCGACGACGCCAATAGTCTATCAATAGTTGGGTGTTCAAATGCGCCATTCGCCGGTCGCCCTTCGGCCTTCGCGCGGCGCCTGATTCGGGTGGCCGCACGAGGGTTGCAAGGCGGCGGTGGGCCAGGTCGGGCAGGCGCCAGAACGGGACACTCCGGGGCGCGCCGACCGCGGCTTCGAGGACGCGGAACGAGGGGAGCCCATTGATGGCCAACCGGATAAGCTTGATGGCGCTGGTCGCGAGCTTCGGCTTCTGGCTGATGCTTGTCGCCGCGCCGAGCGCCGCGCTGGCCGGAGGGGCCGGCGGCTGCAACTGCACGCCGCCGCCTTGCTGCGCGCCGCCGACGCCGCCGCCGCAGAGCCCGCCCTGCTGCTCGCCGGCGCAGAACGTCTTCATTCCAGGCGTCAATGTCTTCGTCGCCCCGAGCGTCTCGGTGAACGTCACCGCCAACGCCACGGCGGTCTCGAACGCGGCCGCCGTGAGCGGCGCCACGTCGTTCGTCGGCGGCGGTGGCGGCGGATTCGTCTCCGCGCCCGGCCCGGTGACCCTGATCAACGGCCTCGACGTCGAGGGAGGAACCAAGCGCACCGCCTTCCAGGCGACGCGGACTCTGTTCGAAAAGGTCGAGATCCAGGCCTTCTGCTTCGACGACAAGGACGTACCGCACCCCGCCTCGCAGGTGTTTCCCGCGCGCGACGTCGATGCCGACTACGAAGGCGAGATCTACCGCTGCATCGCCGGCACCCACATGCAGGTGACCATCGCCAAATGGAGCGAACACGTCTCGTTCGGGGGCGGCCAGACCATGACCTGCCGCAAGTTCGAGGCGCTCTACTACACCCCGGAAAAGGGTGGCGGTCGCCTCGAGTGCCGTCCGCAGAAACCGGCCCGGGACTGCAACGAGCGCTCCCTGCTGCGCCGCTTCGGCGCCGGGGTGAAGGTGCTCACCATGATGATCACCGAAAAGTACACCGCCTATCGCGAGGAGGCGAGCCAGAGCTCAGCGGCTGGAGCGATGAGCCTCGACGGCGGCGTCGGCGGGGTGGTCTACTAGGCGCGGGTGCATCGAGGCGGCGGCCCGCGACGCAGCTGGCCGGTCCGCCGCCCCGGGCGTCCATCGCTCCGGACCCGCCAGCCTCCTGGTCGCCGATCTGGGCCGGTCCAGCCGCGCGCCGGCGGACTCGGCGAGCCAGCGGGTGAACCCGGCGTGGAGGCGTTCCGCGCAGAAGTTCGAGCCGATCACGCCCAGGGCTCGCTCGCCCAGCACGATCCGCCGCGGCTCGTCGGCGAGGAGTTCGATCACCGCGGCGGCGAACGCTCGTGGAGAATCGGCGAGTGCCACGGCGTCGCGCGCTTCCTCCTCGATGCCTTGCAAGGTGACCGAGGTCGCCACGCACGCCTTGCCGTGGGCCATGGCCTCGATCAGCTTGATCTTCAATCCCGACCCGCTGATCAGCGGCGAGATCACCACGCCGGCGCCGGCGTAGAGTTGGTCCAGCCTGTCGACAAACCCCAGATAGCGCACGCCCTCGGCCGGGGGCAGTCTGGCGCGTGACACGCTGCCGGCCACCAGCAGCTCGACATCCGGCAGCGCCTCGCGGATGGCGGGCCAGGCCTGTTCGATCATCCAGGCCATGCCCTCGACATTGGCCTCGGCGTTGCTGCCGACGAAGAGAATCCTGCGCGAATCGCCAGGTTGCGGCGCATGCGCCGGGTCGGCCGCCTTGGGGATGACGAGCACGCAATGCTCCGGCAGCAGCCGCGCGATCTCCTCGGCTTCCGTCTTCTGGATGGCGATGATGGCGTCGGCTCGCCCGAGCAGCCGGGCCTCGTCGTCGCGCGAGAGCACCGGGGCGGTGGACGCCGGGGCGTCGGACTGCACCCGGCGATGGAAGAGATCGTGCATGATCACCGCCGTCCTCGCCCGGACGTCGAGGGCGTAGGGCAGGGCATCGGTCTGCCAGGCGTAGTCGGCGATCAGGAGCCCGGGCCGGCGACGGATGGAGCGCGCCACGTGCAGAGCGTCCTCGCCTCGCCACGGCGCCGCCGCTGAGAACGGCGCCGGCTCGGCCTTCAGCCAGGCGAACGGCAGCCCGATGGCCTGCAAGCCACGCGCCGCGATCGCTCGCGCCGCGGCTAGCCACACGCGGGGGTCGCGTGCGAACACCAGCGTGCCGACGGGCGTCAATCCGCGCCAGCTGATCGAGGCGAACACCTGCATCTCCGGCCTCAGGCGCAACACCGGCCAGCGCCCGACGACGCCGGGCGAGGGCTGCAGCAGGTGCGGCTCGAATCCGGCGCGGCGGACCGCCTCGGCCAGCTCCAGCAGATAGATCGAGCTGCCGTTGGTGCGCCCGACCAGGCGCTGGCGGGTGATGAACCAGACGTTCTGGCCGGCCGGCGGCGCGCGCCTCGCCGGGACGAGGCGGCGGCGCCAGCGGCGGGCGGCGGCGAGCAGGGGCATGCGGAACAGCATCGCCGCCTGGGGGCGGCGCAAGGCGGCGCGCACGGCCGGGCCGGGACGCCCTGCCTTCAGGGCCTCGACCGCCTGCGTGAACACCCGGGCGGTCTCGATCGAGGCGCTGTATCGCCGCATCGCCCGGGCCAGCCGCGGCGACGGGTCCAGCCCGGCGCGATGGCCGGCGTCCGCGCGCGCCAGCTGGTCGAGGGCCGCAGCGCTCAGTCTGTGGGAGGTCGAGCCGCAATGCTTGCGGTAGAAGTAACCCGGCGAGGGGTCGATGCGGCATTTGAGGCCCGCCGTCAGCAAGCGCAGCAGCAGATCGCGGTCTTCGCCGATGGGCATGGCTTCGTCATAGCGCACGCCCGAGGCGCGCCAGGGCGTCAGCCGGATCACCGGCTTCAGATATCCGAGGTTCGGCGCGCGCCCGAAGAGCCGGGTCTCCAGGAGGAACGCCTCGAGCGTGAGCCAGGTCGGGGCCCGCGAACGACCGCGCCCGAGAAGCCGACCGACCCTTGCGGGGTCGGCGTCGTCGAAGATCAGCTGGTCGTCGGCGACGATGTCGGCGCCGTCCTCCCGGGCGCGCGCCACGAGCTGGGCGAGGCGGCCCGGATGCATCAGGTCGTCGCCGTCGAGCACCGCCAGCCATTCTCCGCGCGCCAGATCCAGCGCCCGGTTGCGCGCCGCGCCGGGACCGTGGCGATGGCCGAGGCGCTCCACCCGCAGCCGCCCGTCGCGCCGCGCCATCCGCTCGGCCCGATCTGCGCTGTCGTCGTCAGAGCCGTCGTCGACGACGATGACCTCGAGTTCGCGCAGGTCCTGGCGCAACGCCGAGGCGATCGCGTCCTCGAGGAATCGCGCCCCGTTGAAGTTGGCGATCGCGACCGAGACGAGGGGAGCGCTCACGCGACCGGCCCTGCGCTCGACTCGGCCCCGTCGTCGGCGCTGGCCAGGGTGCGCCGCTCTCGCTCCAGGCCCGCTTTCTCGCGCACGAAGGGCGCCGGATCCTCGAGCACGAACTTCAGCGCTTCCCAGGTGGCGCCGCGAAGCTTCCATGGCGTCGGCAGCGCCGCGAGCATTCCCTTGGGCCAGCGCAGACTTACCGATTTCGACAGGATCGCCGGCGGCGCCTGCCTGGGGCCGCCAAGGCCGAGCGCCAGGAAGTTGATGCCCGCCAGCATCGACATGTCCATCTTGTAGGAGACGCGCGGATTGCACTCCAGATAGAATACCCGGCCGCTCGCGTCGGTTCTCATGTCGAAATTATAGACACCGCTGAGGCCCAGCCGACGCACCAGCTTGTCCAGTTCACGATAGACGCCGCGGTCGAAGTAGGTGGTGAAGACGCCGCGCCGATAGTGATGCACGGAGAATGCTTCTATTCGCCCGGAGCTGCAGAAAAGGTTCGCAGCAATGTCGCCGCCTTCAATATATCGCTGAACCAATATCGGACGATAAAGGAGCTTGCGAGCAAGAACTCCTGGCGCCGAGGCGCCGATGCGCACGCAGCCAATGCCGCTGTCCATGCTGAGGGGCTTGGCGATCAGGGCGCCGCCCAGCCGCCCCTGCGCAAAGGCCTGCTCGATTTCGCCTGGCGTCTGAAACAGCCAGGTGTCGGGACAGAGAATGCCGGTCTCGTTGCAGAGTTCGGTGAACCGCCACTTGTCGTTCAGGAGGTCGAATTGCGCCAGGCTGGGCATGGGAAAACACGCGGCGTCCACCAGCGCCTCGACGCAGATCAGGCTTCTGGTGGAAGGGGCGTCCGCCGCGATGACGAGATCGATCGAGTGGCGCCGGACCAGTTCGTTGATCTCGGCGGCCAGAGCGGCGTCGAAGCGCCCGTCGATCGCCCGGCTGCTCGCGGTGAAGCCTTCGCAGTATCGCGAATGCCGCAGGCCCTTCGATTGCCTCCCTCCGAGCACGCGGATCTGCGCTCCGGCCCGGGCGGCGCAGCGCAGCACCCGATAGGGGAGCTTGAAGAGGCTGGAGACCAGCAACACCTTGGGGGGCGCCGGCGCGGTCTCGCCGCGGCTGCGCAGTATTGGGCGCTGGCGCGGCGCGGCGCCCGCAAAGGCCGCCACCTTGGCGGACACGATCGAATCGTCCACCTGGCGTCACCCCCTCGACGCGGCGAGCATCTGTTCGCCACGAACCGGGTCGCTCTGGTGCGACCGCTCGGCGGCGAAGCGGCGAGCCAGCCGTCTCGACGGATGATAGGCGCCGAAGACGAAGCGGCTCACCGGCCCGAAGCTGTCGGCCGCCGCCGGGCCGATGACATGCAGGCCCGGGACCGTGGTTTCGTAGTCCCTGGAGAGGACCGGAGCGCCGCGGACGGCGCGGATCGCACGCACGAGCTCAGGCCCGAGAAAGCCCAGTCGCGCCAGATCGATCCGGTAGCCCGTCGCCGCGATGACGTGATCGGCCTCGCGCACGGTTTCGGCGGCGTCGGGCTCGCCAAGTCGCAGCCGCACACGGCCGCCGTGCAGTTCGGCGCCGCGCAGTTCGCATCCGAGCCGCACCGTCGCCGCCTGCAGCCGTTGCTTCATCCGCGCCGCGCCAAGCGGGCCGAGCGTCGTGGCGACGACGCGGCGGCGCAGGCGCCCCGGCAGCGTGCGGAACAGTCCCGGTGCGTTCGCATACGCCCAGAGCACCCAGCCCGATCCGATGCCCGAGTCCGGGCGCGCCAGCTGCCGCCACCATGGCCGCTCAGGCCCGGGCGGCGGGGCGAACCGCAGACGAGGCGCGCGCGCCACCATGGTCGCCGACGCGCCCGCTTCTTGCAGCAGGGCGGTGAGGTCGATCGCCGACGCGCCGGACCCGACGACCACCACCTCGCGGCCGGCGAACCGGTCCAAAGGTCCGTGATCGCCGCTGTGGCTCATCGCCTCGGGCGGCAGATCCGCAAGCGCCGGGGCCACGTGCTTGAACGGATGGACGCCGATCGCAAGGACGACGCGCTTGGCATCCACCACTTCGCCGTCGTCGAACGTCGCCCGCAGGCCCACCGCGATCGACCTCAGATCGACGAGCGTCTTGGCCGCAAGCTCGGGAGCGAACCGCTGCTGGAAGTCTTCGCCGTATTCGACGAAGGTCGAGAGCGGAACGGCGATCCTGGACGGATGGTGCGGCAAGCCCCGGGAATTGTAGAACTTCTCCAAGGTGAGAGCGCCCTCCGGATCGTAGATCGTCGACGACCAGGGGTAGGACTTCAGCAGCATCCCGGCCGGCATGCCGCGCCGCCACGGGGCCATCGTCTCTCCGAAGATCCGGAAGCCGACCCCGGCTGCTCGCAGATGCGCGGCGAGGGAAAGTCCATAGGGTCCAGCCCCGACGATCGCTACGTTGATCAAGATATTGGCCTCACGCAATTCACCATCCGCGGCGCAGAGGCGCGCAGGAACGCCGAGCCTCGAGACCCGCGCCGCCGCCAGCCAGTCATCCCGATCGGCCGGGCGCGGGCGCTACGCCCAGCCTCCCGCCCAGCCCGGAACCCGGCTCGCGATCCGCTGGCGCTGTCTTGCACGGACGCCCTGCCTCCTCCTTAGCCGCTGAAGTCGGAGGCGGCCGATTTCGTTCCCAGAAAACGGGGCTGTCGAACGAGGAGCCTGCGTCCCGTGACTTTTTCGACCCGCGCCGTCAGTGCGGGGGCGAGCGCGCGCGCAGATGGGGGCGCCCCCACCCGGCGCCGGTAGCCGCCCCGCGCACGCGCGAGTATGGGCGGGGTTCGACGTTTAGTGGGCCTTGCGGCGCCTCAGGCCTGTCGCAGCGATCTTCAGCGGATGACTCGCATCCCGGCCAAAAACCTGTTCGCCTTCGCCGCGTCGATCGGCGGCGCGTGTCAGTTCGGGGCGCTCGAGGAGGGGGAAATAGCTGGCGACGGCCTGGACGCTGCCGGGGACGGAGAAATGCCCCTCGTCGGCGTAGAGCAGGCGGCCATCGGCCCGGTAGGGGCAGACGTCCGCGGTGCAGAGGTGGGCCAGGGGATCGATGAAGCGGTCGCGGCCCACCACCGCGGCGAGCCGCCGGTTGAGGTCCGGCGCGAAACTGATCGGCCATGCGCCCGAGGCCCGATCGGCGCCCTGCCTCAGGGCGATGATGTGAACGTCGGCGGTGAACATCGGGCTCTGGCCGATGACGTAGACGGTGACGCCCAGCCGGGCGAGCGCGTCGAGGGTGCTGTCGAGCTCTCCCAGGCCGCGCCGCTGCAGGTCCACCCAGCGCGCCGCGAGCACCACGGCGCCGATATGGTTGCGCCTGATGATCGAGATGGCGTTCTGGTTGAAGCGCTGGCAGTTCGGACGGTTGTAGGCCGAATAGGACAGCACCGGCGGGCAGCCGGCGGCGGTGTACTGGATGATCGTATAGGGGATCGCCGACGCGAGGGTCTCGATGCCGGCGACGTAATGGGCGGCGTAGGAGTCGCCCCACAGCAGCACTCGGCCGCCGCCGCCATGGGTGATGGTGCAGGCCGCGGCGTTCCACGAACGCAGGTGCGGGTTGTTGCCGAGGAAGCAGACGTTGTCGCGCCCGAGGCTGCTCGGCTGCTGGCTCTCGCGCTCGACCGAGCGCGGAAAGCGCCCCGGCAGCCCCTGGGTCGCGACCCCGGCGAGGCCCACGCCCGCGGCCAGGGCCATCGCCGCGGCGCCGCCGCCGAGCCAGGCCCAGCGCGGCAGCCGCAGGTTCCGGTTCCGGAACGGCTGCTCCACGAAGCGCCAGGAGAGCGTGGCGAGGACGAGGCTGGCGGCGAGGATCCAGCCGGCGTCCGCCGCCACCGGGGCGCGAAGGTCGCAATAGGTCACGAACGAGACGATCGGCCAGTGGACCAGGTAGAGCGAATAGGAGATCAGGCCGACCGCGACCAGCGGCGGCAGGGAGAGGAGACGCGTCACCCACGACCCGGCCCCCGACCCCAGGTAGATGAGCAGCGCCGCGCCCGCGCACGGCGGCACGGCCGCCAGCCCCGGGAACGGCGTGGCGGAGGTATAGAAGAACACCGGCCAGGCGAGCAGCGCCAGTCCGCCCACGGCCAGCAGCTCTCGCAGCCACCTCCACCTCAGTTGCGGCGGAGGCCGCAGCGCCAGCACGGCGCCGAGAAGCAGCTCCCAGGCTCGCATCGGCAGAAGGAAGAAGTTCGCGGTCGGGCCGATGTCCGTGGCCCAGATGCTGAGCCCCAGCGAGGCCAGGGCAGCGGGCGCGAGCACGAGCAGCCAGCGTTTGCGCGCGTACCGATGGATCGCGAAGAGGGTGAGCGGAGCGAAGATATAGAACTGCTCCTCGATGGCGAGCGACCAGGTGTGCAGCAACGGCCGCAGATTGGCGCCATTGGCGAAGTAGCCGGAATTCTTCCAGAAGTAGAAATTGGAGGTGAACGTCGCCGCCCCGATCAGGCTTCGGGAATAGTCGACGAGGTATGACGGCAGGAAGAGCACGGCCGAGGCGACCGATGTCGCCATCATGACCACGAAGAGGGCGGGGAATATCCGCCTGACGCGGCGTTCGTAGAACCCGGTGACCGAGAACTGGCCCTTCTGCAGGTCGGCGACGAGGCTGCGGGAAATGACGTACCCTGAGATGACGAAGAAGATGTCCACGCCGACGAAGCCGCCGGGGGTCACGCCGAGGCCGATGTGGTAGAGCACCACCGAGAGCACCGCGATGGCGCGCAGCCCGTCGATGTCGGGCCGGTAGGCGCCGCGGTGTGCGGTCGAGGCCGGCGCCGCCGTCCTCGCGCGCCAAAGGGCGCCGACCCTGGCGAAGAGGCGCTCGGGCGATGCGGCGCGCCAGGCGCCTCGCCCGGCCAGCGGCTGCGAACGCCGCGCGGGGGTCGGGCCGACGCTCATCTGCGGTACGCCAGCGGCTGGGGCGCCGCCGCCGCTGGCCGGGCGCGCCAGCTGGTCGCGGTCTCGGTCCAGAAGCCGAACGACCATCCGGCGTGCATGATCATGGCGGCAGGGCCGCACAGCAGGGCGCAGCGGCTGCGCCGCGCCAGCGCCAGCGCTAGGCCCATGCCGCAGCAGACGATGGCCCAGGCCGCGGCCGGCGCCGCCGCGGCCGGCCATGCAGGCGCCGCCGCGAGCAGGGCGAGGGCGGGAGCGACGAGCGCCGGCGCTAGCTGTCGCGGGGCCGGACGCTGGCGGTGCAGCCACAGCGTTCGGGCGCGGCCGCGGCCATAGCGGAAGTACTGCGCCAGCAGCGCCCGTGGCCGCTCGCGCGGGAAGTAGCCGATCTGCACGGCGCGGGTGAGCCAGATGCGGCCGCCGCCGCGCCGCAGCCTTGCGTCGAACTCGGCGTCCTCGTTGTGGGTGAAGCTCTCGTCGTATCCGCCCAGGCTGCAGAACCGGGCCATGTCGAATAGAGCATGGTGCCCATGCTCGACGAAGCCGGCCTTGCCCGGCCGGCGATGCGCCGCGCCGCCGGCGCCGAGCCATGAGTTCTGCGCCTGCGCCACGGCCCGCTGGAAGCAGCTGCGTCCCTTGGCGCGCATGGAGACGACGACGCTGTCCGCCCCGGCGCCGCGCGCCTCGCCGATCAGCGTCGTGACGAAGCCGGGGGGATACTCGGCGTGCGCATCGACCCGGACCAGCCAGCCTCGATCCGTCCCGAAGAGCGCCGCGGCCAGGTTCACCGCCGCGGACTGCAGGCGCCGGGGATTGTGCACGAGCCGCACGCGCCGGTCGCGCGCCGCGATGCGCTCCACGAGTTCGACGGTCCCATCGACGCTGCCGCCGTCCACCACGACCACCAGCGGGTCGATCCAATCGGGATCCTCGAGGATGGTCTCGACGACGCGGCCGACGTGCGCACGCTCGTTCAGGCAGGGAACCACGACCATGGCCGCTGCGCCCGAAGGCGTTGATTCGCGCATCAGGCCGCGCCGGCCAGGGCCTGGAGCAGCTCGCGGCCGTCGCGGCGTCCGGCGGCGAACCAGGCGCGGGGCGCGCGCCGGCTCCGCTCTTCCAGGGCGCGGTAGCGTTCGGCGTCGAGGCTTTCGAGGAACGGCGCCAGCTCCTCGGCCGGCTCGCGCATCACCACGCCCAGCCCGCGCGCCTCGAGCCAGTCGCCGGTCTCCGAGCCTCGCAGCGCGATCGGCGTCGCGGCGTGCAGGCCGCCTTCATAGATGCGATTGGGCAGCAGCCACGCCGAGTTTCCACCTTCCTCGAAGTAGTCGATGGCCCAGGCGAAATGCGCCTGGCGGTAGAGGCCCGCGAGCTGGTCGGGGGCGTAGCTGCCGATGAAGCTGATGCCGGGCGAGGCGGCGACGACGGCCTCGAAATCCGGAAGTTCGCGGGCCGATGGCCGCCCGGCGATCATGATCTCGACCAGGCCCGGTCGGGCCTCGGCGAGCCGGCGCAGCAGATCGAGGCTCTTGTGGCAGCGCAACATGCCGAACCAGGCGATGCGCCAGGGCGGGCCGGGAACGCGAGCCGGCGCGCCCGCGCCCGGGCTGGGCCGCAGTTCGAGCACCTTGTTCTCGACCAGCAGGGTCGCAGGCCCGCGGCGGCTCAGCTTCTGCCTGGGCTCGAAATAGGCTCGCAGGAACGCCGGCGAACTCACGATCAGCAACTGCGAACGGCGCAGCATGGCGCGCTCGACGAGCCGAAGCGCCCGGCCCGTCCAGCGTTGCGAGAGCATCAGCCTGTGGATGTCGATGCACTCATACGCCAGCCGCGACTGCGGCGCATGCAGCGCCCGCGCCACGGCGGCGATGACGATCATTTCCAGATTGCGCGCCAGAATGACGTCCGGGCGGCCGAGGTGGCCGGCCAGGGCGGGCGCCCGCAGCAGCTGGCGTGCGACGCTGAGGGCGCGGCGCCGGAAGCCGCCGTCGTGGGTCAGCCCCAGTTCGATCGACGGCGCGCCGTCGAAGGCGCAGGGCGTGCGTCCCTGGCGACGAAAGCCGATCACCCGAACCTCGGCGCCGGCGTCCTGCAGCATGCGCACGCGTCTGGCTACGCCGGTGTCGGACAGGTCGTGAACGAAATAGGCGACAAGCATTCACGCCCAGCCCAGATTGATGGCCTCTGGGGCGGGAAACTCGCATCGCCGCGATTTGGTGCGGGCCGGCAGCGATTTTTTCCGCGAAGCCGCCGGCCCGCGGCGCCGGCGCCACGGCCGCCCGCACGCCGCTGCGGCGGGTCCGCTTGGCCACGGGGCGAGTATTTATCTCCGGCGATACAGTGAAGTTGGAACCCGGGCGCCCATGGTCCGGTTTGAGCGCCGGATCGGATCGCACAACAGGCCTGAATTACATCATATGTCACAAGACGTCCTCGCCTCCGGAGCTTTCATTGGTGTCGCCGACCGGTCGAACCGGCGCGGGGCTCGGCCTAACCGCTTCATTTCGACGGCGAATGTATTGATCGCGCTGGCGTTGATCTTGCTGCTCTTGCCATTGCTGATCCTGATCGCCGTTGCGATCTTCATGGAGGGGGGCGGACCGGTGCTGTTCGCCCACCCGCGCATCGGCCAGCATCGCCGCCGATTCCCCTGCCTGAAGTTCCGCACCATGGTGAAGGACGCCGACCGCCGGCTGGCCGCGGTGCTGGCCCAGGATCCGGTGGCGCGCGGCGAGTGGGAGAAGGATCACAAGCTGCGCAACGATCCGCGCATCACCGCGCTCGGCGCCCTGCTGCGCCGCTCCAGCCTGGATGAACTGCCGCAGCTGTTCAACGTCGTCCGCGGCGAGATGGCGCTGGTGGGCCCGAGGCCCATCGTCGAGGCCGAGGTCCCGCGTTACGGGCGCAGGATTCGCCACTACCTTTCGGTCAAGCCCGGCATCACCGGGCTGTGGCAGGTGAGCGGGCGCAACGACGTCGCCTACAGCGCGCGGGTGGCGATGGACTGCCTCTACGTCCAGAAGAAGAGCGCGCTCCTCGACGCATGGCTGCTGGTGCGCACCATCCCCGCCGTCCTCGTCAGGCGCGGCAGCTACTGATCCTCGCGCGGCAGGCTGGGCGCGGGCAAGCTGGCGCGACGGCGATCGCGGCCAAGCATTGACAGGGGCGGCGTTCGGCGGCGTTGTCGCACGCCTCCGGCGCCTGGCGCCCGTTGCTTCCCGTCGAGTCGTCCTGACCGCAGATGCCGAGGAACAGATCGGGAAACCAGCCCGGGCGGCCGAGGTGGTTCAACTGGCCCTTCGCCCTCGGCGCGGCGCTGAGCGTCGTCGCCTGGATCGCCGCCGGCGTGACCCTGGCGGGATGGTTGCTGCACCGGCGGTGAGCCGCCCGGAAGGGCCCGCTGAATTTGCGGACCATCCGCTGCGCCCCTCGTCATCGGCGCGCCCCTCCTCGAGCCCGATCAACGCCTCGCCGCTGCGCCGCCGCGCCGGGCGGTCAGGCGCTGATCGAGTCGTCATCGAGATCATCGGGCGCAGCTGGCGGGCCCACGACCGACGATGATGAACATTATGCCGTAAGCGCCTTTTTGAGCCTGCTACCAGGGAGCGGAAATCTGGTGTCGCGTGGGATTGCCCCCTTCCATCAGCTCGCGGCCCGGATTTGCAGAGGCCAGGGTCGTCCCGGCAGCGAGCACGGATGAAAGGACCCGGCGAACTTCCCCTGCCATCCGTGTCGTCCAGAACGCCAATGATATCAACGATCTGAGCGCCATCCGCACCGCACTGCGGCAAGAAGGAGCCGGAAAGAGGAGGGGTTCGTCCCGGCAGCGAACATCCGTGAAAGGACTGGCGAAACCCGGCGGTCCATGATAGGTTACATGTAACTTCATTGGAGACTTGTCATGGCCTCGGCATCAAGCGCCAAGCCCTCGCGCATCAAGGTGCGGGAACATCGTGAGCGCTTGCGGGAGCAGGGCCTGCGCCCGATCCAAATTTGGGTGCCCGACGTGCGCTCCCCCGCTTTCCATTCCGAAGCACATCGCCAGTCGGCCGCCATCGCGGCCAGTGCTCATGCGCGGGAAGATCAGGCGTTCATCGACGCCGTGACGGACTGGGGCGATGAATGAGGCGAGGCGACATCTGGACCGTCGCGGGCGGCAAGGACTACGCGGGCAAACCGCGTCCCGTCGTCATCGTTCAAGACGATAGCTTCGACGCGACCAACTCGATCACCATCTGCGCTTTCACCACGGACGAGACGGACGCGCCGCTGTTCCGCCTGCAAGTGCAGCCCAACGAGCGCAATGGCCTGCGGGCGGCGTGCCGGTTGATGGTGGACAAGATTACCACTGTCCCAAAGGCCAAAGTCGGCGCGCGCGTCGGCAGGTTGGACGACGAGGACATTTTGCGGCTCAACCAGGCCGTTCTCGTGTTCCTCGGTCTGGCCGTCTCTCCAAGGACCAAGCAGGAGGCGTGACGAGCAATGGCCCAGAGCGTAGTCACGGCTAGGATTGGGTCGTTCCGCTTTTTCTTTGCTCGCGCGATCCTGGCGCAATGTCTTGGCACCGCTCATCCCTGTGCGACCGCGCCGCAGTCGGCGAATTGCCGCACGACATATATGTCGTGCCCGGTCCCTGGCCGCGCCTTGGCCGTCCAGCCAAACATGATATCGCGACGTGGCATGTCGTCGACGACTGGCCTGCGCGCGTGCCGATCACGGACGCCGAAATCGACGTCTTCGAAGCGTGGGTTGGCGACCTGTTCGACGGCGAAACCGGCTGCAAGGGCCGATCCATCCCGATGGAAAAGCTCGACAACCTTGTCGCCGGGCACATCGAGGACCGCTTGCTACAGCCGGAACGGCTCGAAGAGGTGCTGGCCTCGGTGCTCGACCGCCGCCAGGAGCGCACCGAGCGTCGCCGCGAGCATATCGCCGAACTTAACAAGCGCGCCGCCGAGACCGATTTGAGGCTCAAGCGGCTCTATGACGCCATCGAAAACGGTGTCGCCGATCTGGACGCCCCGGCGCTGAAGGACCGTATCGCCGGCCT
>Ga0307374_10008286_pt1 | contig 15569 bp, 17 predicted proteins | sample OX3MG_FD_202532 | JGI IMG/M metagenome (GOLD analysis project Ga0307374, IMG submission 202532) | Soil microbial communities from Risofladan, Vaasa, Finland - OX-3 | ecosystem: Environmental > Terrestrial > Soil > Coastal area > Acid sulfate soil | place: Finland: Risofladan, Vaasa | collected... | reverse complement strand
GTGAAGGTGACCTTGGCGATGCTCGCAACGTCCATTCCCTGAACCGACAGGAGCACCATCTGCGCCCGACGCCACGTCACAACCGAACCCGACGACCGCCGCACGATCCGCAGCAGCTTGTTGCCCACCTCGGGCGTCACCTCGCGAACTGACAACCTCTCCCTCGACACCCAGCACCTCCTTACCCGACACCGGTCGGACAAGCGTGCGCGATCGGAAGGCTCAGGTGGTGGACCCCCGATCAGGGGCGAAGGTTCGCTGACGCGGCACTAGCAGCTCGGGCGGACTAGCGAGCGGCGGGCACGCCGTATGGGCGAGCGCGACGGGGAGGCGATCGAGGCCTGGGCGAAGGAGCGGTGCCCGAAAGAACATGGGCACCGGCGCCGGGGTGAGCTGATCGTGTTCCAAGACGAGTCGGGCTCCTCGCTGCAGCCGTCGGCGCGCTCCACCTGGGCTCCGTGAGGAAAGACCCGGTGCTTCGCCACCGCTTCAGCTGGAAGCGATGGTCGATGGCCGGGGCGCTCGTCTACGAGCCCGACGGCACCGACACCGAGTGCGCCTTCCAGATGCCTCCTGGCGCCTACAACGACGACAGCCGCATTGAGTTGCTCATCGAGAGGCAACACCCTGCGCGAGGAGCGCAAGGTCACCTTGATCCGGGACGGCGTGCCCTCCCATCACAGCCGAACGATGAAGGACCGGTGGTCAAACACTTTCGTCACAAGCCGGCACGAACGGCGCGCCCTATGCCGCTCGACAGCGCTCATTTGACCGGACAAAGAGGTCGAGCGGCATTGTACAGTCGGCGTTAAGCAGAGAGGTGCACTGGCTTTAATGGCGCAATCGCAGGCTTCCTGATATAGACGGCCATGTTGGGGGGCGCGTCCTCGCGTCCGGCCGCATAGCATCAAGTCCAATGAGGGGCACGAGTCGATCCGATCCGCTTCACCGGCAGGTCGACCGATCCAACCTCCCGACGAACTCGTCGACGTAGCGGAGGCATTTCCGAACATGAAAGTCTCGTCTCAAGGTGCGGTCGCGACCGCCGAGAGGTCGGCTGGCGCACAGCGCGAGACCGCTGTGGTGGCGGAGGAGCGGGGGCGAAAGCACGAGTTCATGGGCGCCCGCCTCCGCGAGGCGCGCATGCGCTCCGGGCTCGGTGTGCGGGAGTTGGCTCGCCAACTGGAGATATCGGCGAGCCTCGTCTCCCAGATCGAACTCGGTCGGGTGGCACCATCGGTGAGCACGCTCTACGCGCTCACGAACGCGCTCAACGTGTCGATGGACAGCCTCTTCGTCGATGAGGAGGACGAGCCTCCTCCCGAGAAGGTGACGGGCCGCGCTCGAACTCGTATCGAGGCCGTTCCCCACGAACCTTCCGTGCTTGCGCACACGGAGCCAAGCCCCAGCGAGCGGGCGTTCGTGCAGCGGCGCAGCACGCGGTCCTCGATCGATCTCGAGAAGGGAGTGCGCTGGGAGCTCCTTACCCCGGCGCCGGAGCCCGGAGCGGAGTTCCTGGAAGTACATTATGCCGTGGGCGGCAGCTCCAGCCCGACCGATGGTGCCATCCGCCACAACGGCCGGGATTACTGCCTCATACTCGAAGGTGTCTTGTCAATTCAGATCGGCTTTGAGCAGCTCACGCTTCGTGCGGGAGACTCGTTGGCATTCGATGCGACGATCCCGCATCGCTTCTGGAACGAAGGTCCATCGCCGGTCCGCGCAGTCTGGTTCGTTCTCGATCGATTCGGCTCGTAGTGAGCGTGGCCGGATGCGCCGGCACCTATGACCGTGACCGGGTCCCCCTGAACTGATCAGGTAGTTCAGGCATCGGGATCCCGCCAGGCGCGTTTGACCCGGTGGCGTGCCTCCGACGACGCGCGCTAGGGGTACGAGCCGGTCTGCGACGACCCGCGGAGGCCCGACGAAGTTCCACTTCACGTCGATAACGCCCAGGATCGAGGACTTAACGTCCGGACGGGCGATCTCCTCGAAGACCCACCCTCCCGTGCCCATGGCGAGGACAGGTACCTTCCATGTAGGTGAAGCCGGCAGGAGGACGTCCTCGACCGGCGGCGGATCATCCTCGGCATGGTTGGCTCCGTGGGGATTGCTCAGCGAGGAGATCACACCGCGAAGGAGAACTCCACCTCACCGAAGCAACCAGCCGCCGTCCATATTCAGGTTCACGCCGTTGACCCCGGTATTGTCGAGCAGGAAAGTCACGGCACCCACGATCTCGGCCATCGTCACAAGCCGACCTAACGGTGTTCGATCAATTACTGCGTCAAGCGGCTTGTCGATCCAGGCTGGGCTGTCGCCGATGATTCCCGGATGCACCGCGTTGAAGCGGACAGGCGCGAGCTCACAGGCGAGAGTGCGTATGAGTGACGACACGCCGCCATTCACTGTTGTAACCGTCGTCGAGCCGGCGTACGGTCGCGCAAGAGCTAAGCCACCGAACAGCACGACCGACGCTTCCGGTCCGAGTCGGGATGCGAGTGCGTGCACGACCTCCGCATAGCCGACGAGCTTCAAGGTGACCAGACGAGTTGCCCTCGCGATGTCGTAACTCTCAATGTGGTTCGCATCACGTTCAACAGCGGCGATCACCAGATGATCGACCTCGCCGAGGACGGCGAGGGCTGGTGAGATCTCGGTTGGCTCCGCGAGGTCGAGACCGAGACCGACCGTGTTACCCCCGATCTCTTTGGCAATCATTGCTGCCCGTACTCGATCGCGCCCCGTAATCGTTACGGAGTGGCCACGGCGAACATACTCGGATGCGACTTCGCGGCCGATTCCCGAGGTCCCACCGATCACAACGACGGTTCCAGTGTTCATTTTCCCCCCTCGAGGCGTTCCTTCAGAAGGTTCCAGTGCGCCATCCACCGGTAGGCGTGGCGTCGCGGTGGCTGGGGCGCCTGCGTCTCGATCCATCGAACTCGTCCGCTGCTCTCGTTGAAGAACCCGTGGGACGACCCAACTCCGCAAAAGAGGAAGTCGCCAGCTCGAAAGGTGTGTTGAACGTCCTCGACCACTGCTTCGATCTCGCCGCTCAGGAATATGTACACCTCCTCGAACGGGTGATCATGTACCTGGGCGGCACCCCCGGGCTCGTAATCAACCATGAACATGGTCAAGAGATCGGCGCCGAGGTTTTGGTCGACCATGAGCTTCACGGAAATTCCGCTATATGCGAGGAGAGCGGTGTCCATCCCCGCAGCCGCGCGCCCGCGGGGAGCGCCCACTACGGTGAGCGCGTCCAACTGCGGTGGCGTCCCGTCGTAGTGCCCAAGATGGTGCAGGGAGGGATCACCAAGATCCCATGCCGCATCGCTCACGGGCAGGGCAGCGCGACGATGACCCCGCGGAAAGAAGGCGGATCCTGCGAGACCGGCGTCATTGAGTTCGACTTGGGGAGTGTTGAGATCGAGCCACCGTGCCTCGGACGCGTCCGGATTCGTCCAGCCGTGCGGCATCCCAAGAGGGAAGAACACATAGTCACCCGGGCGGAGTCGATGACGTCGCCCGCCGATATCGACCATAGGGTAGCCCTCGAGGACGTAGGCGCACTCCTCATGAGAATGGACATGGAGAGGCAGCTCGCCCCCACTCTCGAGCCGGCAGGTTCCGACATCGGAGTGGACCGCCCCGCTCCGGCGGTCTACCAGTGAGGCACGCGAGTACCCAGATGCCTTCGCAGCGTCGCCGCGCACATCACCGGTGAAGTCCCAGTCCCACGTCCCGATGTGGTACATCCTTCTCCTCCTGGAGTCGTCGTCCGTCCGTGTCCCGGCACGCGGCATGCCAGTAGCACGCCGGAGATGACGATGACCCGTTATCCGGAGTGCCTGTACAGTACAACACTACAGAGACCGAGTACGGACTCCATCGAGCCGGCCCCGTATGGCCGCACACGCAGTATGACCCCTGTCTGCAGCCAGGTCGCTCGTACTCACGCCCACGTCGTATCTTGCTCCTATCCAACACCGAGACGCTCTGGCGGGCCAAGTTGTCGAGCCCGCCTCAGGCTTGCAGCGTTCGAATGCTGGAAGGCGCTCCCATTGAACGTCGCGTCGCGAGCCGCGACGGTGTCGCTTGACGCCACTGGCAATTGGCCACGAAGGTCCACTCACGACAAGCCGAGCGTTGGGTCGGAGAGCCGTCCTCGAGGTCCTGAACATCGCGCGACTGACACCCAGGATGTGTCATGACCTCAGCCGCGCCTCGCATGTGCGTTTCCGATGTCGCGCTCCAGGTATCCACCGCAGCGACAGCATCTGCGCTTGCGGGATCCGAGTTCGGACGCGTACCCGCGATGGACCTCCGCCACCTGACGGGCGCAGTTCTCTACCACAGCTCGCTCGAGGCAATCTCGGCGCCCTCAACCATCGAGCGCAGCTTCAGCCATGCGACACCGGGGTCAACGAGCGAAAACCGGATGAAGGTATCGAAGCCGCAGTCCGTGGCAGCAAGAACCCGCTCACGCCCGACGATCCGTGCCATCCGCACAATTCGGTCAGCAACGACGCGGGGGTGCTCAACGAAATTGGTCTTCACGTCAATGACTCCCAGGATGAGAGCCTTGTCATCGGGAAGGGACACGTCCTCAAACACCCGCCACTCGTGCTCGTGACGCGGGTTCGCCCCCTCGACGTAGACGAATCCCGCGTTCACGCGAAGCACTGGATCGATGATGTCCCTGAGGGGAACGTCCTTGTGGTGCGGTCCTCCATAGTTGCCCCAACACACGTGCAGGCGCACCCGCTCCTGCGGTATCCCGTCGAGTGCGTGATTCAGGGCCTCGATGGCGAGAGGAAGATGCTCCTGCCAACGCTCGATGCTGCTGCCAACGGAGCGGCAGTGAGCCGCCATAGCCAAATCGGGCGAGTCGATCTGAAGATTGAGCCCGGCGTCGATAATCGCCTTGTACTCGTAATGCAGCGCATCTGCGAGCGCTGCCAGGTATTCAGTATGAGACGCGTAGTGCTGGTTCGGATAGTTGAATGCAATCTGTCCAGGGCTCACGGCGCCCATGAACCCTTGTGCCACCGGGGTCCCGGTTGCCTCCAGCGCGTGCAGCAGGTTGCCGATGTCCCGGTGGACAGCATCCTTGTCCTTGAGCGTCACGGGACCTACGCAATTCGAGAACACGACGTGGGCCATCGAGTCAGTTGCGAACAAGCGCATCGCCAGTTGTGGGAAATCCGCGACGTCGTCCGCTTGGAACTCTGATCGACCAGCAAAGCCAGTGAACCGGCTCTCGATGTACGTGCTGAAGCCCGGCTTACCGAGTTCCCCGTCGCTCACCAGGTCGATGCCCACCTCCCGTTGCTTGCCTACGACAGCCTGAACTGACGTAGCGATCATTGTCTGCAGAGCTCCCACGTCCACGGGCTGCCCGTCTACTTGCGCCCACATCTTCTCTGCGAGATCGTCCGGACGCGGCAGGCTACCCGCGTGCGTAGTGACAATTCGGCCGCTCGTTGATGTGCTCATAGCATCAACCTCCTTATAGATTGTTGTTCATGTCATTCAGTCCCTCGAGGATCGGATGTCCCTACTGGCCTGATCCATCAGTGCTGAGTGTTTGCCGTCGGCAGCCCTTGCCGCCCTGGCGATAGCCGGAAGGGAGGTTGGCCGGCCATCGCCACGGCGAGCGGGGCACCCTTGCCTAGCAGCGACGCCCGCGTAGCGCGAGGCGCCGCCCGGCCGACGGCACGCCACCGTCGCGTCAGCCCGCCGGCGCCCCCGCCGGGCTGGTCCCCTCCAGGGCCTCGGCGCGCCACGCCCGCGTGTTCACGTGCGACTGGGCGTCGCGCGTCGTGTTCAGCGGCCCGTCGACCGTGTAGTAGCGCTGGCCGGCGACCAGCAGCTCCTCGGCCGGGAACTTGGTGATCACCTCGCAGCCCTCGGCCGTCACGAGCAGCTCCTCTTCGATGCGGGCAGCGGACCAACCGTCGCTCGCGGGCCAGTACGTCTCAAGCGCGAAGACCATCGCCTCCTCAAGGACCTCGGGATGCTCGAAGGACACGAGACGGCTGAAGATCGGCTTCTCCCAGATCGACAGCCCCACGCCGTGCCCGTACTGGAGGGCGAAGGCGGCGAGCTCGTCGGGGAAGCCGAACTCCTCGGCCGCCGGCCAGACCGAGACGATGTCCGCGGTCGTCGCCCCCGGGCGCACGAGGTCGATTGCCTCGTCCATGTACGCGCGGCAGCGCCGGTAGGCGTCCCGCTGGGAGCGGCTGGCGCTGCCCACCGCGAACGTCCGGTAGTAGCAGGTCCGGTAGCCCATGAACGAGTGGAGGATGTCGAAGAACGCCGGGTCGCCCGGACGCAGGATCCGGTCGCTGTAGACGTGCGGGTGCGGGGAGCAACGCTCGCCGGAGATGGCGTTCACGCCCTCGACGTGTTCGCTGCCGAGGTCGTAGAGCGACTTCGCGACCACCCCGACGCACTCGTTCTCCCGCACCCCGGGACGGAGGAAGGCGTAGAGCTCGTCGTACGCGGCGTCCACCATCGAGGCCGCGGTGGTGAGCAACATGACCTCGTCGGGCGTCTTCACCCGCCGGGCCTCCAAGAAGACCTGCTGGCCGTCGACCACCGCGATCCCGGCCTGCGCGAGGGCGGTGAGGATCGGCATCTCGACCACGTCGACGCCGACGGGCTCACCGGCGAGGCCGTACTTGTCGAGCTCGCGCCGGATCGAGCGGGCGACCTCTCCTGCTCGGTCGGCGGCCGGGTTGAAGGCGCCGCGCAGCGTCGAGATGCCCGGGCGCGACCCGTGCTCGGGCGCCACGCCGTCGCGGACGCCAGAGCCGTGGTCGAGCCAGGGGTTGTACAGCACGTGGTGCTTGGCCGCCGAACCGAAGTCCCACACGACGGGCTCGCCGCCCCGCGGCAGCAGGGAGAAGCGGATCAGCTTGTCCATCGCCCACGTGCCGATGTGGGTCGCGGTCATGTAACGGATGTTGTGGAAGTCGAAGCTCAACAACGCGCCGAGGTCGCTGCGCTCGAGCTCTGCGCGAAGTCGCGACAACCGCTCACGGCGGAGACGCTCGAAGTCGACGCGCTGCTCCCAGTCGACGGCGTGCAGTCCGAAGCTCTTCACCGGCATCTTCTACCTCTCGACACGTTGGGGCCGCTCCGCGCCGGCAAGCCAGCCAAATTAGTCCGTTGCCCGAATTACCTGTCCGAAGTCCACGAGTCTCACTGTCGGATGAGCCGCGTCCAGGCGTCCAGGCCGACGGCGAGCAACAGGAGGACGCCAAGGCTGATCTGCTCGTAGAGGGGATCGAGGCCGAGCAGGTCGAAACCGTTCCCGATCAGGGCAATAAACAGCACCCCCACCACTGATCGCCACACCGCTCCAGTGCCGCCGAGAATGCTGGTGCCACCGACGACAATACCTGCAAGCACTGTGAACGCTAAGGTTGACCCCGATGAGGACTGCGCACTGAGAACCCGTGAGGAGTCGATGACGCCGCCGAGCGCGGCTGCAGTTCCGCTAAGAGCGAACGCGAGGATCCTCACCCGGTACACGCGTACTCCGGCAAGTCGGGCCGCCTGCGCGTTACCCCCAGCTGCGTACATGTAGCGGCCGACGGTGCTGCGGGCGAGCAGGAATCCGAGCGCTACCACGACGACCAACGTGAGCCACGTTGAAGTCTTTACTGACAAGAAACTCGTACGCGCGAGATCGGCGAAGCCGGGATGGGTGAAGTCTGTGACAATGTTGCCGCCTGTAGCCAGACTCGCGATTCCAGTGACCACGTACGAGGTAGCGAGGGTCGCGATCAGCGGATTAATGCGGAAGACGGTCGTGATCAGTCCGTTGACTAAGCCGACGCCCAGTCCGACGAGAATTCCGACCAGGATGGCAAGCGCGGGACTCGCCAGCAACGCTAGGTGAGCCGCGGTCACCCCGGCGAGGCCATAGACCGCGCCGACAGAGAGGTCGATGCCGCCCGCCACCAGGACAAGCGTCCCGGCCGCCGCCGGAATCAGGGTGGATGCCTGCTGGTCCACGATGTTTAGGAGGTTCGCTCTGGAGAAGAACGGGCCACTCGTCACTGATAGGGCGATGAAGAGAGCGATGAAGGGCAGCAGGATCCCACTACGTCGCAGGTCGAATAGGTCCCGCATCGCCGCCACGGCGCGACCGGAAAAGACTTGCTGAGGCCCGCCCTCCGCCTCGGCGACGTTCATGACGGGATCGAGGCGCGGTCGCGGAAGGCGGCGTCGAGGACATCGTGCTCCGTCGCCGTCAAGCCGTCGAGCTCGGCGACCAACCGTCCCGAACGCATCACGAGCACCCGGTGGGACAGGCCAAGCACCTCTTCGACATCCGAGGAGATGAGAAGGACCCCAAGGCCCTGGCGCGTGAGAGTGATGAGGAGTTCGTAGATGGAACGCCGCGCACCCACGTCGACGCCACGCGTTGGTTCGTCGGCGATGAGCACCGCCGGTTCACACAGCAAGGTGCGCGCGAACAGCAGCTTCTGTTGATTGCCGCCAGAAAGCACACTCACGGGCAGATCGTGGCGTCCGGCGCGAACGTCGACCTGCCGAAGAGCGGTTGCAGTCGCTCGGCGCTCCGCACGAGGGCGAACGACGCCGAATCGGCTGCGCGACGCCAGACTCGACAACGCGGTGTTATCGGTGATGGACCGATCGGGGATCAGCCCATCCTCCTTTCGCGACTCCGGGATCATAGCCAGACCCAATTGGAGCATCCCCCGAGGGTACGGTCGGCCCGTGCGTCGATCGCCCACGGCAACCGTGCCACTGCGCGGCCGGCGCATCCCCACGATTGCTTGAGCAAGCTCGGTACGCCCTGCCCCGACCAGACCGGCAAGTCCCACAATCTCACCAGCCCTGACGTCGAGCGACACATCGCTGACACCGAATGCGCTCAGTCCTTCGACGCTGAGGACAACTGGTGAGTCCGTCGGTGGAGGCTCCTTGGGAGGGAACGTTCCATCGAAAGACCTGCCTAGCATGGCCTCGATGAGCGTCCTTTCGCTTTCGGGTGCCGCGGGGCCGCTGCGGACCAGGCGGCCGTCGCGCAGGACGCTGATGGTATCGGCGAGATCCAATACTTCATCAAGAAAGTGGGACACCAGGACTACCGTTCGGCCCTGGTCGCGGAGTGCCCGGATCGATTCATGGAGACGTTGCATTTCCTCGCGCGTGAGAGCGGCGCTCGGCTCGTCCATCACAATGAGCTCAGCATTTCTGGCGATGGCGCGAAGGATCTCAAGCTTCTGCTGCTCTGCCGTGCGCATTCGGGAGGGCATCGCTTCCGCCGGCACCTCGAATCCAACCGCGCTGCACACGGAGCTGTACTTTCGTCGTAGTTCCCGATGGCGGATTAGGCCGAAGGCGCGCGGCTCCACCCCCAACAGCACATTCTCGGCGGCCGACAGCTCTGGCACGATCGCGAGCTCCTGGGCGATCGTAGCTACGCCGTGGTCCAGCGCCTCACGCGGAGAACGGAACCGGACGGGCGTGCCGTGCAAGAGCACCTCGCCCCGATCCTGAGCGACAACACCACTGATGATTTTGCCGAGGGTCGATTTGCCTGCACCGTTCTCGCCGACGAACGCGTGCACCGAGCCAGTCTCGATTTTGATCGAGACTGACTCGAGCGCACGCGCTCCGCCGAAGTGCTTACTGACCTCTCGCAACTCCACATGCGGAGCGCGACCAGGCTCATGGGCCACTAACCCGGCCACTCCGCGTGGAACTGGCTGACGTTTGCCTTGGTGATCACCCCACCACTCGGCAACGCCGCCACTGGGTCAACACCGCCACTAACGACGTTTGTGCGAATAGCACTCACCAAGTCTTGGACCGCGAGACGGCCCTCGGACGCAGGCAGCTGTGCAACATCGCCATACCAACTCCCCGAGCGAACTCCTCGTAGCGCTGCGGCGCTCGCGCCGTAGCCGACCAGAATCACCTTGCCAGTCCTGCCGGCCCCGGCTACTGCTTGCTGTGCCCCTTCGATGCCCTGATCGGATCCGACGATCAGCGAGAGGTTGGGCTGTGACTGGAGCATGTTCTGTGCAGCAGCGAGACCGACGCTCGGAGTGAAGAACGACTGACCCTGAGCGACAATCTTGACATTTCGATGCGCAGCGATGGCCTTAGAAAATCCACTGTAGACCGCTTCGTCAAGAGCCGAGGCCTTGATGTCGTAGAGATAACCGACATTGCAGGAATTGCGCTTGCCACATGCTGACACTACGAGGTTGCCAAGCTTGGTGCCGATCTCCGTGGGCACAAAGACGACATTCGCGGCGAGCCCCTTTACCTGTGGCTTGTCGGTGCCAAGGTTCGGCCCGAGAATCTGGTCGAGGTTCGCCACTTGGATATGGTGAGCGATGGCTTGCCGCACGAGTCCAAGCAACCCTGTGCCAAAGATGGGCTGAACGATGATCCCTTGGTACTGGTGCGCGGTGATGGCGTCCTGAAACTGCGCGTACTGAGTGGTCGGGCTGTTATTCGCGTCAAAGACCTTCAGCACGGCATGTTCCCGTTTCGCGGCCGCCTGCGCCGCTGCGAGCATCGGCGCGTCGTAGCTGTTCTGAACAGCAAAGGACAAGTAGGCGATTCGCACCGTCTTGACCGCTGCACGCTGGTGGAGTCGCGGTGCCACCGAAGCCGCGGCTCCGCTGGACGCAATCGTCGCTGCCGACAGCGCCAGTACGGCAAGGGCCGCGGACCGCTGCACAAATTTGGAACTGGCCAGTAATCTCATGCGGTACCCCCCCTGGTTAATGGCACGGTAACTACTGCCCGCCCGCTAGGCAGAAAGGCAGTAAGCGCCGAACTACACATCTTGTACGTGCGCTTCGGACGTCCTTATGGTCGTGAGCGAGCGGATCTCTCGTGGAGTTCATGCACATGGTTCTCACAGCCACGCCGGCGATGGCGCCTTTGCGTGGACTACTGCAGACGCGCCACCCCCGACTGTTCTGTCCGACGCCACACTAGGCTTCACTTAATGCAGAAGCGAGTATCGCAGCACGGCCCGTTGTCGTCAACAGCTGAACAGCGCGACGTGACGCAGCACTTCGCGAGCGGGAAGGGCAGTCCGTGCTTGGGGTCCGGCGGCGTCCGCTGATGAGGCTGTCGGCAGCGAGGAGGCTGCCCAGAACTGGCGATCTGCACTCAGCGTTTTGGCAGCTCGGCGCCGCAGCGACGGTCCAACTTTGCTCAGGGCAGATTGCGCTGACCCCGGAGGGGGAGCCCCTGTCAGGTGGGGTCGGTGGGTGTTCGCCCTCGCCGGCACGCGAAGGGCAGCTACGATGGCAGCGTGCAGCGGGACATGACAGCTGAGGCTTCGAGCATTGCGACGGAAGCAGCTGGTAGCGAAGACCTGATCCGCACGAGAAGCCTGATTGGCATTCGGCTGCGCGAGGCGCGACGCCGTTACGGGGTGGGCGTGCGAGAACTCAGCCGACAGGTACCTTGCTCGGCGAGCCTGATCTCCCAGATTGAACACGGCCGATCGCTGCCATCGGTCAGCACGCTGTATGCGCTCACCGCCGCGTTGGGCGTTTCGATGGACAGTCTGTTTGCCGAGGCGCTGGACGACCACGTGCTCGCGCTTGAAGTCGGGACTCCAGTCGAGGACCAAGTGCGCTGGACTGGACGTCCGGCCATCCAGCGAGGAGATCGGCGTCGAGTGCTCACCCTTGAACGAGGGGTGCGATGGGAGTTCCTGACGCCTACGCCCGAGGCAAGCGCCGGATTCATGGAAGTCCAATACGCTGCCGGCGCCGAGTCGAGCGTGGATGGTCATTCGACCCGGCACAACGGGAGGGAGTTCAGCCTTGTGTTGGAGGGTGAACTCTCCGCACAGATCGGCTTCGAAGACTACCGACTCGCACCGGGGGACTCGCTCGCCTTCGACTCGACCTTGCCGCATCGATTCTGGAACGATGGGGATGTCCCGACGCGAGCTGTCTTCTTCGTCTTGGGCGATGTGAAGACGTGAGGACTTCGAACCGTTCGTTGCGGCCCGACATTTCGGCGTTGCGTGGGACAATGGCAACGCGGAGAGCTCCTCGGCGACGCTCAAGCTAGCGTTCATCGGCATGCGGGCCTGGCCGACGAGCACCGGACTACTCCGCGCGGTCTTCAGCTACATCGGGTGCCGGTACGACACGCGACCCGGCGCGGCGGCAGTCCCAGCTACAAGAGCCCCTGACGAGCACGAAGCCTTTCACCGCAGCGCCGGCGAACCGCTCGCGCCGGAGGTCCTGCTGTCGCTGGCGATCGAGCACGGCGAAGACGAGGGCGACGCAGGTCCGCGTGCGACGAGGAGGCGGACGAAGGTCATCGGGCGGCTTACCGGCGGCGACCGCCTGCTCGCCGGGCGGCTCCTCCATCTGGATCTGGCCGCCCTTGAAGGAGCCTTGGTCCGTTGCGCGCCTACACCAAGGACGGTCCGCCACCCGTGACGCGGCATGATCACCTGGAGAAGGCTGTCTGTCAAAGCGGATCAAGGCCGCCACGGCGCTCACGATCCGGACGTCGCCGTCTGTTCCTTCGGCGACGTCCTGTCCGGCGACGAGGGCGAGCAGGACGCCGCCACGTTCACCCACGAACTGTGGAACACAGGAGTTCGAGTCGATCGAGCGCGAGACCGAGGCGAAGGCTGACCAAGCGACCGGGAACGCAAGGGCTAGCCCACCGCCGGATCTCCGCTTGATGTGCGCCCTGGCGGAGGCAAGTATCAGGACGCGGTCGCGGTGCGACGCGATCCCAAGACATGTCGCGCAACAATCGATCGATTGTGCTGCCTAGCGATTCCATCGCCGGTGGTCGGCAAGGCATCGGGCGAGCGTTGACCTGCCGCGCGAGCACACGCACCAGGAAGGGGCTATTACTGGATCAATCGGCGCCGGATTCGCTGGCGGGTGACCTTCGGGATCGTCACGGCAATCACGAGGGCCGCACCGTAGAAGATCTGCTGGACATAGGTCTGGGCGCCGAGTAGCTCCAATCCGGCCGCGCCGGTCGCCAAGAAGTAGACGGCGATGAAGGCACCGAGAGGGTTAATGCGTCCCGGGCGTATGGCCGTCGCCCCAAGGAAGACGGCGGCGTACGCAGGCAGGATATAGGTGCTTCCGGCCGTGGGGTCGACGGTGCCATTCGTGCCGGCGTAGAACATCCCGGCGATGCCGGCAATCCCGGCCGCGAAGACGAAGGCCCACATGCGCATTTTGTCGACCTTCACCCCGGTGAGGCGTGCGACCTCGCGCGACTGACCCACGACGAGGGCCTTCTGGCCAATCGGTGTGAAGCTCAGGGTGTACCACACGATCAGGAAGAGGCCGAGGCCGTAGTAGAACTCGAGCGGAATCGAGAAGAGGTTGTTCGTGAAGATCCAGTTGGACAGGCTGGTCGAGACGACGCCAATGCTGTTGTTCCCCGAGACGACATAGATGATGCCTGTTACGACCGTCATCGTGCCCAGCGTGACGATGAACGGGTCGTTTCGGTACCAGACCACGAACAGGGCGTTCACGAACCCGACGATGCACGCGACGACGACGCCCGCGAGGCACGCCACCAGCACGGGAACGTTGTGCTGCACGTTCAGTACGGCTGCCGTCATCGCGCTGAGGCCCGCGGAAGCACCGAGGGACAGATCGAAGTCGCCCATCACCGTAGGGAGCAGCACCGCCAACACGAGGGCGAAGAGCACCGCCTGCGAGCCGAGGATATTCGAGAGATTCCCGACCGTGAGAAAGGTCGAGGGCTCGTCCACACCGAAGCCAACGATGACGGCTGCGAACGCGATGAGCAGCGCGAAGCGGTCAAGACCCACCTTGCGGCGTACCACCGCCTTGTGGGCCCGGGCGCCTGACGGATCCTCCGGACTTTCCTCTCCAGGGATTGCGCTCGTCTCAATCGACGACGTGCTCATCGCTGCACCAGGCTTGCGGAGCCCGTCCGGCTGTCACCAGCTGTATGTCTGGGACGTGGCGCCCTCCTGCCAGTCCACGGCCTCCCCCGGTACATCTAGCCTGCCTCCTCACCCTGCCGCAGCACGGCGGCGTTGATCGAGTCGTCACTCAGCTCATCGCCTGCGAGTTCGCCGATCTGGCGCCCTTGGCCACAGACGATGACTCGATCGCAGACCTCGGCGAGCTCGCCGAAGTCGGTCGTCACCCAGAGCACCGATGTTTGGTCGCGTGCGGCCGCCGCCTTCACAAAGCGGTAGATGTCTCGTCGCGCGCCGACGTCGACGCCCTGGGTCGGCTCATGTAGCACGAGCAGCTGCGGGGTAGCGAAGAGCCACTTGGCGAGCACGACCTTCTGTTGGTTGCCGCCCGATAGCGTCCCGGCTGGCACGTGGGCGCGAGGAGGCCTGATGACGAATGCCTCGATACCTCCCTGGGCGAGCTCGACGAGTTCCCGTCGGTGAAATATCCCCTGGCGGTAGTGGCTATCCTCGATCAGCATCACCATGTTCTCCCAGATGGTGAGCGGCGCGCTGATTCCAAAGACTTGGCGGTCGGCGGGCACGAGTGCGATGCCCTGCCGCACGCATTTCTCTGGGGTGAGCTGGGGGATCTGAAAGCTTTTCCCTCCGAGCCGAAGCGTCCCGCTGGACGCCAGCGCCGCCCCGAAGAGCAAGTAGGGCACGTCCTCAGCGCCGGAGCCGATGAGTCCGGCGAGGCCGACGATCTCGGCTGGGCCGATGGTGAACGAGAGGTCGCGCAACGACCGGCCGGCGAGCCGATCCACGGTTACGCCCAGAGGGGTTGTTGTCGGGGGCGTCGCCGGCTCTTCGGCGCTCCGGCCGTCGACCGACGCCGATAGGGCCTGCGCCGGAGCACTTGACGCCTTTCTCGTCTGAGCGCCCACGATGAGATCGACCAGCATCTCTTCGTCGACATCGCCGGCGTATGCCTCCTCGACGACCTTGCCATCGCGGAGAACGATGATGCGGTCGGCGATTTCCCGGATCGCGGCGAGGTCGTGCGAGATGAAGAGCACCCCTGCGCCCTCGCCAACGACCGTGCGGACGAGCTCGAAGAGGAACTGAATGTCTTCTTCGGGGAGGAATACCGTCGGCTCGTCGAGGACTAGGACCGAATGTAAGAAGCCCGTTCGCTCCCGGAATCGCCTGAGCTCTTCGGCAGCGCGCACGATGGCCAGGCGCGCCTGGTCGACCGGCGGGAGGTCCCGCGTGGACTTGCCAAGGTCGAGGGCCACGCCGTAGCGCTCCAACACGTTCCGCGCGCGCCGGCGCTCCTGGCGCCAATGGATCGGTGACCAGGCACCTATACCCGAGCGCACGCGCGTGACCAAGTTGAGGTTCTCGAGCACGCTCAGGCCGCCAGCGAGCGCAAGGTTCTGATAGACGAAGCTCAGGCCGATCTCGCTCGCCTGTCCCATAGCGAGGGGGAGCGGCACCTCCTCGCCACTCACGAGGAGCTGCCCACCTGGCTCCGGGGCATGGAACCCCGAGAGCACCTTCACGATCGTGGACTTACCGGAACCGTTCTGGCCAACGAGTGCCACGACTTCACCGCGATCGA
>Ga0307374_10008285_pt1 | contig 15571 bp, 22 predicted proteins | sample OX3MG_FD_202532 | JGI IMG/M metagenome (GOLD analysis project Ga0307374, IMG submission 202532) | Soil microbial communities from Risofladan, Vaasa, Finland - OX-3 | ecosystem: Environmental > Terrestrial > Soil > Coastal area > Acid sulfate soil | place: Finland: Risofladan, Vaasa | collected... | reverse complement strand
CAGGGCCCGCCGTCCGACGCGTTCCACCAACCCCACCCAGCGGCTCACCGTACCCCGAGCGACCCCGAAAACCCGAGCCGCCTCGGTTTGCAAAAGACCTTTCTGAACGGCTTCCACAACTCGTCGGTGAAGATCTTCTTGCGCTTCTCCCGACAGCGAGCGAGCATCTTGCTTTCCCATGCCCCACACACTAACACATTACGTTCTTAACATCATTTATATCGTGCTCTGATTAGTATAAGCTCCAATTGTGTGATGGGACTCGACGGCAAGGCTTCGTTCAGGGAGTTGGAAGGCCGTGCTGGTGGCAGGGACGTTTCAAGGAGTAGAGAAGATCGTTGGCTGATGGATTTCCTGCGAGCGCATCATGACGGACAGTTGATCGGTGCGAACAGCTCCGCGAAGAATCAGGCACTGACGCGCGTGGCTTTGATTATGGCATCGATGACGAGCAACTGCGGGCGTATCGAGAGGGAACCTTAGCAGGCTGCTGAAAAATTGGGCGGGGCGGGCAATTTCTGATCTCGTTTGCGTCATTGCCGAGTGCTGGGCGTTTGTGGGGTGGTTTTTTCGCGCTGCCGAGCGCCCCAGGTGGGCGTTTCAGCACTATGCAGAGACACTATGGCCCGGACTTACTGCGCTCGAACTGCGGCGGCCATCAGATTTCGCATGCGCACCAGGTTGTAGGCGGCGCACGCAAAGCTGAACATCCAATCGACCTTCAACGTTCCCCGATGCCGCACCTTGCGGAATAGAGCAATCGTCTTCAGCCAGCCAAAGCACTCTTCGATGCGTTTCCTCTTCTTCTGGCTGATGTGGTAGCCCTGGTGTTGTGTCGTTCGCCCATCGACGGCGCTGATGGATCGCCGCGCCCGATTTTGTGCCACGTGCGGCGTCACGCGCAGGTTCCGGCACTCGCGCACAAGCTTTCCTCATCCTCAACGTCCCACAACCTAGCTGTGTGACACAAGCGGTTGCCAGTTTCTCATTTCGTTGTAGGCAAGGCATACCTGTTCAAAACCCTTGGACGCAAGCTCCATCTGGCGATTCTGTGGCGTGGTCGACCAAGCTGTCGCGCCAGCCAAGTCATGTCGACGGGCGCTTCGTCGGTCCCGTACCAACGCGCTAAAGATCGCGTGCTTTCGGTTATTTACGTCGTACCGCAGCATTGCCAGCGTGAACTTCGGGTCGAGTTTGGTTTCGCGTTTTTATTCCTCATCGGGAAACTGAGACAGCATCGCGGCGGTTTGTGGCATTTCGTTCTTGTCTCCCACTCTCAGATGCTCGATGCGTTCCTTTGCGTCCTTTAGCAACTTGTCGAATCTCCTAGAAGAGCTGTGTCTTTCGGCGGAGCGGCCACAAGCGCACGTGATTGTGATGAAAGTTTTAATCAGTCGTTCTGAGGCCCAGACGACGCGCTGGATTGCGGCATTGAAGTAGAATCCTGCAAGCGCGTTATGTAGAGCCCAATTGTCTTGAGTTTGGCCCGTGGCGTTATGTTCCAAAATTAGAGGGACTATTTTCGTTCTGACACGCTCGTGATAATTGCATATATCTCGGGACGAGATGCCATACCGCGCTGCCGCCAGCAGCGAGTATCCTGCGCCATGAAGCTGCTCAAAGGGTCCGACCCAAACAGTTCCGCGTTCTGGCACGGCTAAAAGTTCGAGGGCCGCCCTCACGATGGTGTCGTCTGGTTCTTGCATATTCAATACCGACGCTTGGAGATGGCTTCATCGTGCAGAAACGTTAGACAAGAGACCTTGAGAGCGCTCCCAGTTTTCTTCCGAAAGCTTGATTGCCGGCTGCGAAATCTTAATGCGGTCTATCGCCGCGCGAATAGCTGGAAGATTGTCGGCAACAAATTGCTTAAACGCGGCGGCTCCTGCTTTGGCGGGATCGCTCTCGGAAAGACACATCGCTGTCATATTCAGAAGCAATTCGTAAAATTCCTTTTCCGGTCCCCAGAACTGCGCAACTGCCGCAACGATTTGCATCTCATAGGCTGGCGAATCAACGTAACTTCTGCCAGAAACTGTGATTCTCAGCGCGTCTCCTTGTTTCGGCGCCGTTCTATGAAGCCGGGCTGTGCGGTACTTTCGCGATACGACCCGAACGACATAGCCCGTCAGTGCCGAGCCTATCAACGATGGCTGGCACAACAAGCACGACAAGGAGAATCTTTGTCCGCACCGGCGCGCTCCATATCACGAGTATGCCCAGGACAATTAGAAGCACGAGAGTTGGCAATAACGAGGATTTTTTCATCGCTATGTTTAGATTGTTGCTCCTTCTTTACGACTCAATCCTCAACACCGTCCGAAAAACTAGAACGGGATATCTCGATCCGCTATTTCTGCAACAGATTTCACAGGCTCGGACGGTTCGGGCCTTTCGTCGCGCAGAGGTGCGAATTGTGGGTCGATCATCTGTTCGGCCTTGACCTGATTGGCCAAGCAAGCGACGGCCTCTTCGTACCGACGCAATTCGGTGAGGATGCTAAATTTGCTTCTCCAGGTCTGAGCGTCGCGCGGATTGATCTCCAGTGCTTTATCGTAGCAGCCCATAGCCTCTTCACCCCGGCCCAGCGAGCGGAGAGTGTCGCCCTTGTCGCACCAGCCGCTGGCGTATCGCTGGTCGATCTCTAACACTTTGCCGTAGCAGGCCAGAGCTTCTTCGAACAAGCCAAGTTCCCCTAGCGCATCCCCTTTGCCCCTCCACGTGAAAAGGTCACTCGGTTCGAGTTCCAGCGCTTTGTCATAGCAATCGATAGCCGTCGCCAAATTCTCTATTCCAAGAAGGACGCTCCCGCACTTATCGGGAACGGCCTCTTGGAGCAACCCGAAGGCGAGCAGAGCACTACCCTTGTTGGTCTGGCCGAGGAAAGACCGCCGATCGATATCGAGTGCTTTGCTGTTGCAGGCCATCGCCTCTTCCCGTCGACCCAGCGCGGCCAGAGCGTTGCCTTTGTTGCTCCATCCGGGGGCGCATCCCGGATCGATTTGCAGCGCTTTGTTGCAACAGTTGATCGCCTCCTCAGTGCGGGCCATAGCATTTAGGGCGTTGCCCTTTCCGCTCCATGCGGCGGCGCAGACCGGATCAATCTCCAGCGCTTCGTCGAAACAGGGAATCGCGTCTTGAGGATATTCCAGTGAAAGAAGGGCGTAGCCTCTCTTCGTCCAACCGGCGCTATCCTGTGGTTCGCCCTCGTGAGTGTTGTTGTAACGGGAGACGATTAGCTCCCGCTTCCCGAGCATCTGCAGAGCATTCCCCTTGTTGTTCCAGGCGGGAGCGTACTTCGAATCCACTTCGAGAGCCTGGTTGCAGCAATCGATTGCGTCATTGGGTTTGTCGAGCACATTTAAGACATTGGCCTTATTGCTCAGGAAGACGGTGTCGCGCGGCTCGACCTCTAGGGCCTTCTCGTAGCAGTCGAGGGCGTCTCTAGGTTTGCCCAACGAAAGCAGAGCATTCCCCTTTTCATTCCAGGAATATTTGTTGAGATCCTCAGTCCTCGGCAACTTAAAGACCTGGCCCGTCCGCCGTTGGAAGATTGGCTCAAGATTCCTCCGCAATTCCCCGAACGTTCCATACCTTCTCGAAGGTTCTGGGACCAAACAACGCTCGACAATCGACTGCAATGGGTCTCCAACAGCAGGTATTCGTCCCTTGATCTGTTGCTGATAAACTCGACGCAAATATTTCTCGATGTCTTCTTCGCCAGAGATGTGGAAGGGTGGCAGCGGGCTGCCCGCAGCCATTTGCCAAAGTACGAGGCCAAAGCTGTAGACATCACTTCGAGTGTCTGCCTCCTTTCCCAAAAACAGCTCCGGTGCGATGTAGCCTGGCGTTCCGCATATCCTTCGGCCCTCGGACTGCATCAGGCTCAATCCGAACGATCCCCCTTCCTTACCGTTCACGGATGAGCCTTTCTTACTTTTCCATGCCGCATCCGCTGCGACGGCCAACCCGAAATCTGTGATCTTGGGGGTGCCATTGCGGGTGATCAGAATGTTCGCCGGTTTGATATCCCGATGACACGTTATTCCACATCGATGGGCATGCTCCATCCCGTGGCAAAACTGAATCGCCCACGTGAGTGCAACGTCCAGATTTAACGGCCCACGTGCCTGAACTAAATGGTCCAACAAGCTTGTTCGGCCTCTCTCGTCGGGCGCTACGTAGTCCGTAATCACGAACAACCGACCGGAGAAGTTCAGCGCAGACCGAGCACCCAGGATAAATGGGTGCTGCTCCAGTTTCACCCATAGCAGCGCTTCCCTTCTGAACGCCTCATAGAATGTGTCGTCGGCAAACTTATCAGGACGAATCGTTTTGAATGCGCAAAATGATTCTGTTGCTCGGTCGTAGGCTAGGTATACTTCGCCAAACCCTCCGATCCCCACCAGGTCGCAAATCTCGTATTCGCCACCGATGAGATCGCCCTTCTTAAAGATAGGCACGATCTCCGATTTGTCATTGATTTGGCGGCGCTCGTTCGGCGGCTGTTTGCCAAACAAGTTTGCGAAGACGCTCCGAACGGCTTTACACCTCGCACAATCCTGACACTAGTATCCTCCTGCAAACAAAAAGGAGTGTGGTCTTCTGAGGGCGCAGTGACATTAAGGTAAAGCCGTGACGAAATGGCGGGGAAGCGAGACCGTCCTCTCGTGCGCTATCGGACGATAGAACACGTCATGGACAGATTTGAACCGCTGTGTATCTGCCTCCCTCGTGGACCGGTGCCGTGTAGGTAAGATAGATTCTGGTGAACCCATGCTTCGCTGGAATTTCCACATTCTTCACGCACTCGGCGACCGATGCCGCATCGCTTAGGAGTGCATCCTGGTTGATGCGCAGCCACTTTTCATCAGCCCCGGTATAGCTCTTGCGGCACTTCTTTTCTAATTCGTTTTGTACTCTCTCGCAAATCTTCCGGTCAGGTTCCACTAGGAATCCGCTAGACCGTTCTCGGATTTCATCGGGGCCGAGAGGTTTTTCGCCTGCCGCGATTTCTGCGGCGTCCTGTGCGTCGCCGTCCTCGTAGTAGGCCGTCACCACTTCAACGCCGATTGTTTGCTCGCTGGGTTTGCGGTAAATGACATCCGGTTCACGTTTGCTTGGGTCGCCATACCGCACGAAAGTAGCCTCAACTTCCAAAGTCGCGAACAATTGGTCCGTGACTGCTCTTTCGTGCCCCGCCTTGATGGAATCTCTTGTTCTCACACCGAGGTTCCTGCACCGCTCCTACAACTGGTTCATGAGGGACTCAAATTTGTTTCTGCGATACCGTTTGGCTAACTAGTATCCGACAAGAGTTGGTTGCGACAGTGGATCGCGATTGAATCACATCTCAAATTCACTCGGAAGAATGACTCTGCTTTTCAGGCGTGCCTGCGGAAAATCTTTGGGGTTGAGAGTAATCACAAAATCTGCCTTGCCCGATTCGGCGCAGAGGCAAAATGCGTCGTCCTTGGGGTCGGGAGAAATTTGAGCCGAGCCATGCACCTTCACCTTCACCTCTTCGGCCCGCTCGCGGATCAGGTTCATGACTTTTCCGATGAGATTCGGACGAACGCGGAGGCGCTTTAGGACTTCCTTGTATTCTTCCAAAATATCTTCGGTTATGAGCCAGACGAAATTGCTCCGCTCGGCCCACCGGTGGAGTACATCAGCACTCGGATTCCTGCCGGAAACAAGCGGCTCTCTGAAGCCCGATATACCGGCCACAAGCACGCTCGTATCAACGACGGCCCATGGCTTGCGTTTCCTAACTTTCTGCGGCAACGGTGATCTCTGGCGCACGTCTCTCTTTACGATAGCTGCGAACCGTGCGCAAGATTTCTTCCTCGGATACCTCTCCGATGACTTTTCCCGCCTCGGTTAGCGATTCCAGAAATTCCTTTTTCCAACCCCGGCGCTTTTTCCCACGCGGCAGGTCCTTGTACAGATCAGCCCTACTCATTCGTTCCTCAATCTGCTCCCCTAACGCTCGAAACGGCACTCCTAGTTTGATTGGTTCCTCTTCCGCCGCGAGCCGACAGTTGAAGATGATGTACTTGGGATTCTCTGACTTGAATTCTTCTTCAGACGCCGAAAATGCTTCCATGAGCTTGGAGAGCACACTCGTCCGCGTGCCTAGGGACTCCTTTAGGTAAGACGCGACCTTGGCTACCATGAGGGCGTTCGCGTCGAAGAAATACGTTCCCTCTAATCGTCGGGGCTTTACGACGCCGAATTGGACAAGGTTCTGCAGTTCCTTCGGTTGTATCTGTAGGACCGCACTGGCCTGCTTTAGCTTTAGTCCCTGCCTTGGCATGTCTCCTCCAATTAGCATCTAACTATTAGACTTTAAATGGACCCTTGTCAAGAGATCACCTACGCGGGCAGATGGCAGGACTTTTCCTGAGAATCGCCGATGAGCACTCTCGGAGCCGTCGCGGAAGCGGGAACCGCTGGTTCCCTCAACGCGTCCAGTTCTGACCTCATGCGCCAGGGATTCGCTGCAAGCACCGCCCAGTCTTCGGCGCAAATTCTCGACAAGTTCCTCAACATCATGCCCACGGTGACCATCCGGGAAGGCCACCGAGTCAAAGTTTATCTCTCGGGCGATCTCGCGTTGCCCGACTACAACAACCACAAAATGCCTTCCGATTTCTGAAGGCAAAAAGGAGAGCAGTCCCATGAAAAGAAAGATTCTGATTTGCTTGCTCATGTTGGGATTGGGAGTCGGCACCGCCACAGCGCAGTTTGGCAGCGGGATCGTCTACGACCCAACCAACAACCAGAACGCGTTGCTTCGCTACTACCAGCTCCAGCAGCACCTTCTTGAACTGCAGAAGAGCTACGCAAAGATCACCGGGCAACTCAATCTCGCTACCGCGCGATATTTTCGCAGTGGCGAAATGTGACCTCGCTGAACACCTTCGGGAACACAGTCTCGTGGATTAACGGCATCAACACCGGCGTGCTTCCCAACATCAACACCGGCTACCTGAAGGCCACAACCCCGCTTTCTCAGTACGACCCGTACGAACTCTCGGGCATGGACGCCTCGGAACTCGGGCGCGTGCAATCCCAATACGCGTCCGTCCAACTCGTGGACGGCGCAAACATCAATGCGATGGCCACCATCGGTTCGATCCGTGGCACCGCCGACAGCATCCAGACTCAGATCGCAAACCTCGAACAAGATTCATTTTCGGGTGACTCAAGTCTCAACACCGAAGTCTCTGTCCTGAACAAGATCAATGCGGCGGGCGTGTTGACTCTCCGGACCGTCCAGGACTCGAACAAACTCCTCGCGTCGCTTCTCGAACAGCAAACCATCCTCGCGAAGCAACAGCGCGACGCCACCACCAACGCCATTAACACCGATATCGGTCGCCAAGCGAGCATGGCCAGCAACATGTCTCAGGTGACCGGCACGATCACCGATTCACTTCAAAACTTCCGCATGCCCTAGGCGTGCGCTTATAGATGCCCGGTGTCGAAGGAGGTGACCGCAATGCAAACCGATTTCCTGCAGTACATCTTTCAGGCGATCAACAACTTGCTCACCCAGAACCTCGGCTTCTTCGACGCAATGGGCCAGAATCTTTTCCGATCGTTCGCCACAATCCTCATCGCTTGGTTCGGAATCAAGTCCGCTCTCGCCTCTGCCAGTGGCAGGTGTCGTCGAGCGCGGCGACAAACTCGCTGGGGCGCAGAGCAGACGATCCAAAGCACTTTTGACCGTGGCGGAGAGCGGGCAACCACCAGCACCCGTCCTCGACAGCGTGAAAATAGAAGAGCGTAATGTTGGACCGGTCGAGCAAGAAAATCAGGGAAAAGGCCGACATCGCGCAGCCTCATCGGGCTGAGCGCCAGGTCGAAGTTCTGAGCCCCGAGTAGCGAGTGGGCTTCCTGATAGGACACTGCAAACTCGCACTCGCATCCGCGCTCCTGTAAGCGCTTCACTAGATGCGAGGAGGCCTGGGGATTTTCACCGATCAGTAGTGCCTTGGGCCTCCTGGGTTCCACCGGTTCCTCCGGTAATTACAGTTCAGGCCCGTTTCATGAGCAATCTGCAACGTCAATCTTCACACTCCATCGTGTGCAGAAATCTTCGGAACTCCAGAGTTACGCCAAGCGGCCTTACTCTGCGATCGACAAAGTTGCTAAATCTCCGTCTCCGCAATCGCGCGAGCGTCCTCGGAGGCATCCTCGTTCATGGCCGTTGCAAGTTCATGCGCTCTTTCTTCCGTTCAAGACATGTTTATGCAAGGAATGCCGAATTCCCGATGAATGGCTGCGGCGAATCGAAGTCACGCGCAGGAGTCGGCTATCTACTTTTTGTGGAATCGATGGTTGGGCACCGAATCTTTGGAGAGCAGCACGATCAGTGATAATGAAAGTCGAGCCATGGGTTTCGATTAGGCCTCGGGTTCTAAATTCACTCAGTGCTCGCGTGACCGATTCCCGCGTGATGCCGGCATGTTCGGCAATTTCCTCATGAGTCAGCGGCAACGTGAAGCGAATCGCATTTTCTGGCGCTCCTTCTTGAATAGACCAATTCAACAGGAACTTGGCCACTTTTTCACATACGAGAGCCCCTAGGCCAATCGTACACAGTTGTTCGCATGCAGCCTTGTACTGCCCACCTAGGTGGCTGGCCACGCGCTGGAAAACGGCTGGATGCTTCCGGAGGAACTTCCGAAAGTCATCGCTAGAGATAAAAGCAGTTTGGCAAGGTCGTATGGTCTCAGCAGTCACTTCATAGGGGTTGCCAGACAATGCAGACAACAGACCCAGAACCTCACCGGGTTTGGCAATTCCCAAGGCAAGCGTCTTGCCGTCGCTAGAACTGAACGATAGTTTTACTTGACCTTCGCAAAGCAAAAAGAGCCCCCGTGATCTCTGCTGTTCCATAAAGAGGATTGCCTCCGACGGATAGGCCGAGATATATTTCATTTCGTCGAAGTCCCTCAACTCGTCTGTAGAGAGATGGCAAAAAAATCCATTTCGCCGGAATTTGCAACTCCGACAGTTTTCGCTAAGCTCGAAACTATAAGGATTGTGCATTTCCCCTCTGCGTCGGCTGGTGCTCGATTCGCATCCACTTTCAATCAAGCCAAAGCGATTCTCGACTTCCGTGCTGGGCGAGGTTGCTTTGCAATGGCTTGGTTTCAATCCAATCCCCCATACTGCTACTCGCTGAAGCAGTCGGCCGCTTCTCTTTCTGTTGTAGGGTTAGCGATCCATTCCGCAAAACCGTGCCTCTTACGCGGCCGAAGCGACTCGCTTGACAAACCAGCCAAGGTTTGCTGAGCCTCCAGACCGGCAGACACAATCACTGCATTTACGGAAGACATTCGGACAATCCTCCGAACATTATTCTTAGCGCAGGTTCGGGCTCGTTAAATCCAAAATCAGGCTGTCTTGGGCTCGATGCGCACGGACTTTGCATGCGCAGCCTTAGGGAGATCAATCGTGAGAATGCCATCCTTCAAGGTCGCATTAACTTTAGAAGTATCGACATCCGCCGGCAAATCGACGATTCGAAGGATCTGGTCGGCGCACCACTCGGAACGAATCACTTTGCCTTTCTTGGCTTCTTCATTGGTTTCGCGTTTACCTGCAATCTTCAGGCAGCGGGGCTCCACATTGACCTCGAGATCCTTGACAGTGAAACCGGCCAGTTCAGCCTCCACGGTGAAGCTGCTGTCTGACTCTCTCAGCTCCAAATGCACAGGGTGCAACACTTCCGCTTCCGCGCGGACCCAGTCGCCTAAATCATTTCCGAGCCAGCGACCATTGCCTTCAAATAGTTCGAACGCTCTTCGAGCGATCGAGTCATAAATGCTGTCGAATTCCTCTAACAAGTCTCCTGAACTTTGTTTCACTGGTACCGATCCTTTTGCGGTCTGCATGGCCGTCGCTGATTGTGCGGTCATTTCGTTATTCTCCTTAAGATGAGTGGTAACTCAGGGGCGCAAGAATATTCTCGAAGTGCTGTGATTGGAACTCGGAGATTTCCGAGTCTTCACTGTTCTTTTTGCGAGTTTGCGGGCGAGCTTTACGAGTCCAAGAATGGATCCGAATTGCGGAGATCCGGGGAAATGAAGGAACCGCCGAGAAGAACCTTGCGAATCGCCGGCATCAAATCAGACGCAGCAGACCGCTTTACCACATAACCAGACACACCCAATTTCTGGGCCTCCGTTACAAAAGCAGGATCCTCGCGTATGGTCAGAAAGATGATGGGAATATTTGGCTGGTCCCGTCTCAACTGCCGAGCGGCGTGAAGCCCGCTAAGGAGCGGCATAGAGGTATCCGTGACAATCATGTCGGGTTTGTGCGCCCCTGCTGCCTTAATCAGGGCGTACCCATCACTGACGCAAGCCAGAATTGCAAATTCCGGCGTCAACAACGTCTGGAGGGCCTGGAGAAAGTCCCCATCATCGTCCGCTAAAAGGATTGTCGGTTTTCCCATTTATTTCGCAGTGTGGGAGGTGGGGGCGGTGCCTCCAGTTCTGTCCGCGTCAGAACCTCATGCAACGACAAAAAAACAGTATTGCACCTCTGTAGTGACAAGGCGACTCGCAAACTTACCAGTTTCCGCAACAGAACGTCCCAGAAGGCGCATGGAGAATAGAGAATACCCTAGATGATCCCATGGTTCACGGCATAACGGGTGAGTTCTGCGATCGTTCGCACGCCGGTTGTTTCCATGATTCGGTACTTGTGGAATTCCACCGTGCGAGGTGAAACGTTCAGGACAACTGCGATTTCCTTAGGAGATTTCCCTTCGGCAATCAGCTGGAGGATTTCTTTCTGACGCGGTGTTAGTTCCGCTGCTTGTTTCTTCTGATCTGTGCGATTCTCCATCAAGCTGCCCAAGACCCCGCCAGCAATAACCGCAGAAATATGCGTCCGGCCTTGAATCGCTTCCTGAATCGCTGTTACGATCTCACTGCCGTGCGAACTCTTGAGAACGTATCCAGATGCGCCGGCGCGAAAGGCCTCAGTGGCGAAGGTCGGATCCGCATGCATGGTCAGAAACACGATCTTGGGAGATCGCTTCATCTTCTGAAGCTTGCGGGCAGCCCCGATGCCATTTAACAAGGGCATTGAGATATCGGCCACCACCACATCCGGTTGAAGCCGCTCGGCATTCGTTACCAATTCCTGGCCATTCTCGACAATCCCGACCACCTCGAAGTGGGGCTCCAGAATGGAGCGCAGCCCCTCGCAGAACATTGCATGGTCATCTCCCAGCAACACGCGTGGACGGGCCATGGTTAGTCGCTCCGTAACGGAATACGAACTTGTACTCGGGTTCCATCTCCAGTTCTGGTCGTGATCGCAAAACTTCCACCGACGAGACGCACGCGCTCTTGCATGCTAATTAATCCCAATCCGTCTTTTCCCTTCGTCGACTCGATATCGAAGCCCTTCCCGAAATCCTCCACGATTAGTTCGATCTCCTCGTTCGAGGCTCCTAGCCTTACCTCAAGGCGGTTTGATTCCGCGTGTTTCCAAATATTGTGAAGGCTCTCTTGCGTCACGCGATACAAGCAAAGGCCGATGTCTTCGCGAAGAAGTTCAGGGACATTCTCCGCCGAAAACGTTACTGCCGTACCGGTTCGTCGGGAATAGGCATCACACTCAGCCCGCAAAGCTACTTCCAAACCTAACTCGTGGAGAACACTTGAGTGCAGTCGTCTTGCAAATTCCTGAATTTCGCGGGCCAGCATTCCGATTTGTTCGCGACAGGCTCGCAATTTCTTTTCTGCCACTTTCCGCTGGGTAGGAAGGAGGGTTTCGATCTCGCTGACCCGTAGGCCGAGTAAGGCCATTTTCTGCCCAAAAACGTCGTGAAGTTCGCGAGCGATATGCTGGCTCGCTTCCTCTTGCGCCGTGAGCAGATGCCCGGCTAAAGCTTGCAGGCTCTTTTGGCTCTCCTGAAGCGAGGTTGTCGTACCTTGCAATTCTGTCTCGGCCTGTTTGCGGTCAGCGATGTCGATGCAGGAGCCAATATAGCCGCTGAATACTCCTGCTCGGTCGAACAACGGAACACCTCTGTCGGTAATCCACCGGTATTCTCCGTCGTGCCTTCGGAGGCGGTAGTCCATCACGAAGGGTTGACGTGCATCGAAATTTTCCATGTAGACTCGCGAGCAATCGTTAATATCATTCGGATGGACGTTTTCAGTCCAGCCATTACCCACTTCTTTTTCCATTGGACGGCCCACAAAATCTAGCCACGGTTTGTTAAACCATGTGCACAGTCTATCTGTGCCGCTCATCCAGACCAGGACGGGAGCGTTGTCGGCCATGTACCGGAATCGCTCTTCGCTTTCTCGTAGTCGCCGTTCCGCTAACTTTCGCTCCGTGATGTCCGTGACAAAGCTAACCGCGACGATTCCGGTCTTCGCCTCGATATAGCTCAAGCTAACCTCAATGGGAAACTCGGAGCCATCTTTGCGACGGCCCGCAAGCTCGAGCCCGATTCCCATGGGCCGGCTATGCGGGTGCAGGAAGTAGTCCGCGCGGTGATGCTGGTGGACACTGCGCAACTGCGTAGGAATCAGCATTTCTATCGGGTGACCCAACATCTCTTCTCGGGGATATCCAAACATCTGTTCAGCTGTTGAATTCACGAGTTCAATTCGTCCGTGGGTATCAACTGTCAGGATCGCCTGGGCTGCGGTCTCCAGCAGCGCCCGAATAGTCGATTCGCTTTTGTTCGACACTTCGTTCATACTCTGTCGTTCAAATGTGGCAGCCCTGCGAGTAGGGCAACGCGAAATCCAGGGTACGCAATGGACTCTAGGGCCGTACTATAAGCACTACTGTACTTTATCACACGGTCACTAGAACAGCAGTTGACGAATTGTAAGCGCCTCGTAATGGCAGTAAATCAGTGCGAGCAGGCGCAATCGTTTCGCGAAACCGCTATACAAATTCCTCTCAAGGTTCTGGCGCATTCCTGAAAACTCCTCCTGTGCTCCGAAGCATCAAGGCCAGCATGATATTGACACCTTCGGTTCAACTTCCCAGACGGACTGGCGAACAGGATTTTCCAGGTTTGCGTCGTTTGAGGCTCACCTCGTCAGCTCTGTGAGCCCAATCACATCTCTGATCTCGCCTGTTTTATATCATGAGCATCGTTCTGGGGCCGTAAACATCTGTCACCTTAACGAATGGAGCAGCTACAATGCCTTTCAAGCGTCTTCTTTTCAAATCCGCAGCTCGAGAAAAAATCCTGAAAGGCGCAACCGCTCTGACGGAGGCCGTTAGAGTCACGCTCGGCCCGAAATCGAAGTGCGTCCTCATTGAGAAGAAGTGGGGCCGCCCCATCGTTTGCAACGACGGCGTCACAATCGCGAAGGAAATTGAATTCGAAGACCCGGAAGAGAACCTCGGTGCCAGGATGATTCGCGAAGCGGCAGAGCGCACCGGAGACGCAGTGGGAGATGGCACAAGCACTTCCGCCATACTAGCGCATGCGATTTTTGCCGAGGGACTGCACAACGTGGCGGCAGGCGCAAGCGCAGTCGAACTAAAGCGCGGGTTGGACCGAGGCCTGCGGGCTGCCGTCGAATCGTTACACAGCATTTCCCGCCCAGTGGCAAGCCGCCTGGAGAAGGCGCAGATTGCAACCGTGTCTGCGCACAACGACTCTACGATTGGCGAATTGGTCGCCGACGCGATGGAGAAAGTCGGAAAGGATGGGGTGGTCACCATCGAGGAGGCAAAGACAACAGAAACAGCGCTAGAGGTAGTCGAAGGCATGCAATTTGATCGTGGCTATCTTTCTCCGTATTTTGTGACCGATCCCGAAAAAATGGAGGTGGTCCTTGAGGATCCAGTCATCCTCATCCATGAGAAAAAGATCGCCAATCTCCAGGATTTCCTCCCATTCCTTGAGAAGGTTGCTAAATCTGGCCGCCCCCTGTTGGCCATTGCCGAGGATGTTGAAGGAGAGGCCCTCGCGACGCTAGTTGTCAACAAGGTTCGGGGCGTTCTGTTCTCCGCCGCGGTGAAAGCGCCGGGATTCGGTGATCGGCGAAAGGAGATTCTTCAAGACCTGGCCGTTGTGACGGGAGGCAAGGTGCTAGCAGAGGAGCTGGGCGTGAAGATCGAAAACCTCCAACTCGACGAGCTCGGCAAAGCCAAGCGAGTCATCATCGACAGGGAAAAAACGACGATTGTTCAAGGCGCCGGGCTGAAGAAGGCCATTGAGGGCCGCTGCAATGAGATTCGTAAACAAATTGACCAGACGACTTCCGATTATGATAAGGAAAAATTGCAGGAGCGGCTTGCCAAACTTTCGGGCGGAGTCGCTGTCATCCGCGTCGGAGCTCCCTCCGAAACCGAAATGAAAAATCGCAAGGAAGCGTTCGAGGACGCCATCAGCGCGACCAAAGCCGCAATGGCGGAAGGAATCGTTCCGGGCGGTGGACTCGTCTTACTGCGCGCAATCAATGCCGTCCAGCGTGCAGAGAGCGAATGCTCTGAGGACGAACGAACCGGACTGGTCATTCTCAAGCGAGCCCTCGAAGCTCCCTCACGACAGATTGCAGAAAACTCGAATCTCGATGGCGGCGTGGTTGTGGACCGAATGCGCAACGGAACTGGGAATTTCGGACTTGACGCCGCAAAGGGTGAATATGTGGACCTGGTTGCGGCAGGCATCATCGATCCAACCAAGGTCGTCCGAACGGCGCTAGAGAATGCTGTCTCGGTGGCCGGCGTGCTCCTATTGACTGAGGCGACGCTCACCGAGGTGCCTGAACCGAAGACAGGTCGAACGCCTTCTCACGAGATGCCCATGGAATGAAATCCTATTTCTGCCTGCCGCGCGGCCGGCGAAAGAGGAGCGGGCACATTGCGCTTTGAGGAGCGACGAACACAAGTTTAAGGAATGATCGGAGACCAACTATGGCGAACCGGCTGACGGGAAAGGTGGCTTTGATTACAGGCGCGGCCCGGGGAATGGGCAAAGCGGAGGCACGCATTTTTGCGCAAGAAGGGGCAAGAGTGATAGTCGCGGACGTCTTGGACACGGAGGGCCGACGAGTTGCCAGTGAGATCAACCGCTCACAGGCCGGCTGTGCCGAGTATGTTCATTTGGACGTAACGCTGGCATCAGACTGGGAGAACGCCGTGTCCACGGCGGAACGATCCTTTGGCGCACTCCACATCCTAGTCAACAATGCGGGCATTCTCAGTCTTGCTGGGGTTGAACAAACTACCGAAGCCGAGTGGCAGCGCATCGTAGACGTCAACCAGAAAGGCACCTGGCTAGGGATGAAGGCTGCTGCGCCAGCCCTGCGCCGTGCCGGGGGCGGATCCATGGTCAACATTTCTTCGATTTACGGCCTGATCGGTTCTGGAGGAGCCGCTGCCTATCATGGCACCAAGGGAGCCATTCGAATTCTCTCGAAGACCGCCGCTGCAGAATTCGCTCCCGCCAACATTCGCGTGAATTCCGTCCATCCTGGAATCATCACTACGCCGATGGTTGAGCCACTTGCTCAGGACCTGCGGAAAAACATCGCTTCTGCCGGATGCATTAAACGGG
>Ga0307374_10008284_pt1 | contig 15572 bp, 16 predicted proteins | sample OX3MG_FD_202532 | JGI IMG/M metagenome (GOLD analysis project Ga0307374, IMG submission 202532) | Soil microbial communities from Risofladan, Vaasa, Finland - OX-3 | ecosystem: Environmental > Terrestrial > Soil > Coastal area > Acid sulfate soil | place: Finland: Risofladan, Vaasa | collected... | reverse complement strand
CCCGCCAAGCCTGCGCCAGGCGATGGCTGGTTGTTCTCTGGTGTATCACGCCGGCGGCCTCAACTCGATGTGCCCCAGGGAGCCGGGCCGGCTCTTCGAGGTCAACGTCCAGGGCTCGGCCAACGTGATCACGGCCGCCGCCAGGGCGGGGGTTCGCCGGGTCGTCTACACCTCGTCGGCGGCCAGCCTGGGCGAGCGCCGCGGCACCGTGGCCACCGAGGACAGCCCCCATCGCGGCCACTTCCTGTCCCAGTACGAGCGCTCCAAGTACCTGGCCGAGTTGAAGGTGCTCGAGCTCGGAGCCCAGCTGGGGGTGGAGGTGATCTGCGTCAACCCCTCCTCGGTGCAGGGCCGGGGGCGCACCCGAGGTACGGCCCGCTGGCTGATCCGCTATGCGGATGGGCGCCTTCGCTGGATGGTGGACACCAGGGTCAGCCTGCTTGGCATCGACGACTGCACCAGGGCCCACCGTCTGGCCGCGGAACTGGGAGTGCCCGGCCGGCGCTACCTTCTCAACGGCGGCACCCTGCAGATCCGGGAGCTGATCGAGCTGGTGGCGCGGGTCACCGGGCGCCGCCATCCCGTGCGCTACCTGCCGGGCTCCCTGGCCATGGCCGGGGCCGTGGCCGCGGACGGCGGCTACCGCCTGCTCGGCCGCCGGCCACCGGTTTGCCCGGACATGGTGCGCACCCTCCTCCACGGCCACATCTACGACGGCGGCCGGGCCGCCCTTGAGCTTGGCTTCAGCTACCTGCCGATGGCCGAATTCGTACGGGCCACGCTGGAGTGGTACGCCCGCTCCGGGCTGATCCGGGACGCCAGCTGGCTGCCCTCGCAGCCGGGCGCGTGAGCTGAAGGGGGCGCCGACCTATACTCAGCTCAGCCGGCCCGGGAGACGGTCGACACGGCCCTCGGCATGCGGAGGCGCTGACCTTGGATGACGGCGAGGCCGAGCGGCCCAGGCTCTGGAGGCAGGGGTACCGCCGGGACCGCGACCTGCCCTGGGCGCGCAGCCCAGCCGCCCGCGCGGTCCGCGCCGGCCTGCTCAACTTCGTGGTCGGCCCCATCTTCCGGTACTACGGTCGGCCCTCGGTGTTCGGGCTCGAGAACCTGCGCGGGCTGAGGCCGCCCTTCCTGCTCGCCGCCAACCACTCCAGCCATCTCGACACCCCGGCCATTCTGCTGGCCCTGCCCCCCCGGTTGCGGCGCCACACCCTGGTGGCGGCGGCGGCCGACTACTTCTTCGACGAGGCCTGGAAGGGGGCTCTCTTCGCCCTTGCCGTGGGCGCGATCGCGGTGGAGCGCGAGCGCCCCCCTCGGCAGTCGATGAAGCTGGTGCGGCGGCTGCTGAAGGAGGGCTGGAATCTGGTGGTGTTTCCCGAGGGCGGCCGCAGCGCCGACGGGCGGCTGCACCGGGGCAAGCGCGGGATCGCCCACCTGGCGGCGGCGGCCGGGGTGCCGGTGGTCCCGGTCGGGGTGGTCGGCACCTTCGCCGCCCTGCCCAGCGGTTACCACTGGCCGCGGCGCTCCCATGTGGAGGTCCACTTCGGCCCCCCACTCTTCACCGACGGGCATCCCAAGCCCGGCCCCGGCCCGGGTGGGCTGCGCTCGGCCACCGAGGGGATCATGGCCTCGATCCAGGCCCTGACCGGTCAGGAGCTGGCGTCGGAGTCAGCCCTGGCGGCCGGTAGCACCGGCGCTGCCGCCGACCATGTGCTCCGGGGCTGAGCGGCACCTCGGGTCGGGCCGGCACCCGGTTACGCTTAGCGCTGATGAGCAGCTGTTCTCCTGACCTCAGATGACCTCAGAGCCGGCTCCGCCAACTCCGCTGGTGGGGGTCGTGATGGGCTCTCGCTCCGACTGGGAGACGCTCCAGCACGCCGCCAGCACCCTTGGCCAGCTGGGGATCCCCCACGAGACGCGGGTGGTCTCCGCTCATCGGACCCCAGACCTGCTCTTCCGCTATGCGCAGAGCGCCGAGGGGAGGGGGATCCGGGTGATCGTGGCCGGGGCCGGGGGGGCCGCCCACCTGCCCGGCATGCTCGCCGCCAAGACCCATCTCCCGGTCTTGGGGGTTCCGGTCGAGGGCGCCGCTCTGCGGGGCATCGACTCGCTGCTCTCGATCGTGCAGATGCCCGCGGGAGTGCCGGTCGGAACCCTGGCGGTGGGGCGTTCCGGGGCCATCAACGCCGCTCTGCTGGCGGCGGCCGTGCTGGCTTTGTCCGACCCCGCCCTCAGGGCGCGGTTGCTGGAGTTCCGCGCCGCCCAGACCGAGCGGGTGCTGGCGGACCCCGACCCCAGCCGTGACCCTGAGGCCGAGCGCAGGTAGTTGGCCGCGCGCATAGGCTGCCTCGGCGGGGGGCAGCTGGGCCGGATGCTGGCGCTGGCGGGGTATCCGCTGGGGATCGCCATGACCTTCCTCGAGCCCCAGGCCGGCTCGTCCGCGGGCCAGGTGGCCGACCAGCTGGTGGGCGACTATGGGGACCCGGACCTGCTGGCGGAGCTGGGGGCGCACTCGGACCTGGTCACCTTCGAGTTCGAGTCGGTGCCGGAGGCGTCGACCCGGGCGCTGGCTGATTCATGCCCGGTCTTCCCCCCACCCCGGGCGCTCCTGGTCGGGCAGGACCGCCTGGAGGAGAAGCTGCTCTTCCAGAGGCTGGGAATTCCCGCCGCCGCCTTCGTTCCGGTCGACAACGAGACCGGGCTGGGACCGGCTCTGGCCCGGCTGGGAACACCCTCGCGACTGAAGGCGCGGCGCCTCTCCTATGACGGCCACGGCCAGGTCCCCGTGGGTGCCGTCGAGTCGGCGCCCGCCGCGTATGCGCAACTGGCCGGGGTCCCCTGCCTGCTGGAACGGGACGTCCCCTTCAGTCGCGAGGTCTCGATCATCGGGGTCCGTGGCTCCGGGGGTGAGACCGCCTTCTATCCGCTGGTGGAGAACCACCACCAGAACTCGGTGCTGAGGTTGTCGCTGGCGCCGGCGCCGGGCCTGGGTCCGGCGCTGCAAACCCAGGCGGAGGGCATCTGCCAGGCGATCCTCTCCGACCTTGGCTACCAGGGGGTGCTGGCGGTGGAGCTCTTCCAGGTCGGAGAGCGGCTGCTCGCCAACGAGATCGCGCCCCGGGTCCACAACTCGGGGCACTGGACCATGGATGGCGCCGACACCAGCCAGTTCGAGAACCACCTGCGAGCGGGCCTGGGCTGGCCCCTCGGGTCCACCAAGCCGAGGGGCGTGAGCGCCATGATCAACCTGCTGGGGGAGCTGCCAGATCCCCGGCTGGTTCTGGGGGTGCCCGGGGCCCACCTCCATCTCTACGGTAAGGAGCCCCGGCCGGGACGCAAGCTGGGACACGTCAACATCACCGGCTCCGACCCCAGGGCGGTCACCGCCGCGACTCGCGAGCTGGGTCGCAGGCTCGGCGCTCAACTTCCCGAGCCGCCCGATGGCGACTCCTACTGGGCGCCATGACCCAGCTCCAAGCAGGTGAGCTCGGTCTGGCGGCCGTGGTCGGACACCAGGCCCAGGTGGCCCGGCTCCGCCGCCAGCTCGCCAGCGGCGCGGTCGCTCACGCCTACTGGATCTCGGGGCCGCCGCGGGTGGGCAAGACAACCCTGGCCCTGGGCCTGGCCGGCGCGCTGCTCTCGGCCGAGGGCTGGCCCGGTGGCCTGCTGGCCCATCCCGACCTCTGGCTCGACGATGGGGCAGGGTCGCTGGTGATCGATCGGATCCGGCGCAGCGAGGCGGACCCGCCGGAGGGGCCCACCCTGCAGCACTTCCTCAGCCTCTCGGCTTTCGCCGGCGGGGCCAAGGTCGCGGTCATCGCCAACGCGGAGCGCCTGACGCCTCCCGCCGCCAACAGCCTGCTCCGCCTCCTGGAGGAGCCGCCGGCCGAGTCGGTGCTCTGCCTGACCACGTCCAAGCCCGAGTCGGAGCACCTCCCGGCCACCCTGCGCAGCCGCTGCCAGGAGATCTCTCTCGGCCCGGTGGAGGTGGCCATGATCGCTCCCTGGCTGAGCGCCGGAACCGGTTGCACCAGGGAGGCCGGGGAGCTGGCGGCGGCCCTCTCCCAGGGGCGTCCGGGGCTGGCTCTGGAGATGGTCGAGGACCCTGGCCTCGAGAGCCGGGGCAAGGCCGCGATGGAGTCCTTGCTGGGCGCCGCGGGGAAGGGTCCGGCCAGCTGGTTGGAGCTCAGCCGTGAGCTGGCGGAGCGGGGTCGGGAGCGGGACCTGGCGGTCTTCGCCCTGCGCGCCTGGGCCACCTTTCTGAGGGACTGCTCTTGCTTCGCCGCCGGGGCCCCTGATCTGGCCAGCCTCTCGCTCTGGAGTAAGCCTGCCGCGCTCTGGGCCGCTGCCCTGCAACTGCCGGGGTGCCTCAAGCGCTACGATCTGGCCCTCGACTCATTGGCCCGCCTGGCCGAGGGGTCAACCGCGCGACTGGTGCTGGATCGATTTCTGTTGCTCACCTTCGGAGGCGAACCTCCGCTCCCGCCGTCCTTGTGACCGGCTGGGTGAGCGGCTTCCCGCGCGACCGGAGGAATGCCGATGACGCTAGCCGTAGGAGTGAAGTTCCGCCATCACGGACCGCTCAACTACTACGACCCGGTCCGTGAGGACCTGATCCCGGGCAGCCGGGTCCTGGCCGACACCTCCCGTGGGGTCGAGATCGGGGAGGTGGTGATGGCCGCGGCGGACATCGAGCCCGCCATGCTGCCCCGGCCGCTGCCGCCGATTCTGAGGCGGGCCACGGACGAGGACCTGGCCCAGCGCCGGGATCTGGACGGGCGCCTGCCCGAGGCGATGCGGGTCGCCCGGGAGCTGGTGGAGGAGCGCAAGCTGCCCCTCAAGATCGCGCGGGCAGAGATCAGCTTCGACGGCACCCGCATCCTCTTCGATCTCACTGCCGAGCGCCAGACCCAGTACCAGGACCTGGCCCGGGACCTGGCCGGCCGGTTGCGCTGCCGGGTCGAGCTGCGCCAGATCGGGGCCCGCGACGAGGCCAAGATCCAGGACGGCTACGGCCCCTGCGGCCAGCGGCTCTGCTGCTCGTCGTGGCTCAAGGAGTTCGTCCCGGTCACCATCAAGATGGCCAAGGAGCAGGGCCTGCCCCTCAACCCGACCCGCCTGAACGGGATGTGCGGCAAGCTCAAGTGCTGCCTCCAGTACGAGAACGAGCAGTACGTCGACCTCAAGCGCCACCTGCCCAAGCCCGGGACCGCTTTGACGGTGGAGGGTGGAACGGCCACCGTGACCGAGATCAGCCTGGTCAGGGAGCAGGTGCTGGTGACCATGACCGAGAGCGGCACAGTTGTAGCCCTGCCCGTGGATCAGCTCATTCAGGAGCCCTCGCCGGAGGACCTCTCGGCCCGGCGCCGCAGCCGCCGCCCGCGAGCCGGCCAGGGGGCGGAGCGGGGGGCCGGCGAGTAGCGTCTCGGTCCAGGCCCGCCGGACGGGCTCGTCAGCGCCGGGAGCGCGCCCTCCACACCAGGACCGCCAGAGCCCCCGCCAGCAGACCGGCTGCGGCCAGGGCCGCGGCCCTGGCCGCCGTCCCTCGGTTGGGGAGGCTGGGGGGCACGATCTCCAGTTGGGGAGCCGCCTCGTGGCCGGACCCGCGCCACTCTCGCTCGGCGGCCGGGGCCTCGGGGGCCGGGAGCTCGCTCTTGAGGTTCTTCCCGAAGCGCCCGATCAGGGAGGCCACCGCCAGCTCGCGGTCATCCTCGGTCACCTCAGCCAGCCGCCCCTTCCCCTCGATGAGCACGGTCAGGCGCAGGTCGGTGCCGCCTCCGGCGAGCTCCTTCACCCTGGCCCTGATCTCGGCGTGGCCGCGACCGGTGCCGCGCACCTCGCGGCCGCTGAGTGTCCAGGTGACCCGGTGGTTGGGCTCCTCCACGTGCTGGCGGGCGTAGCCCCGGTAGGTGACTGAGTGACCGGCCAGAGCAACCCTCAGGGTGCCTCGGCCGTCCGGGCCCGCCGTCAGCCCCGACAGCAGCCGGAGGGCGCCGCTCTGCTCGACCAGCAGGTCCCAGACCAGCTGCGGTGGAGCCTCTAGCTGCAGGGTCTGGATCAGGGTCATGCCCGCTCCTCCTCCTCGGCCGGTCTGCCGTCATCCTCGGGCTCGCTGGGAGCCTGGGCCTCGGTTGCCTCCGGTGGCGAGTAGACCGGCTCCCAGCCGGGCAGGTGGCCGCTGCTGGGCGGTGGTGGCTGCACCGGCGGCCGGGTGGGGGGCGCCATCTGCATGAGCTCCTTCAGGGAGCGCCCCTGGAACTCCTTGGCCACCACCATCGAACCGCCCAGGAGGTCCTCCGGCGCGCGGTGATCTGGCCGGGCGAAGATCAGGATGGTGCCGCCGACATATTCGAAGAACAGCAGGGGCACGCTGAGGGGCACGATCAGGAGGGGCAGCCAGAAGGGGACCGACCGCAGCACCGCGTCGCGGACCCGGAGCGGATGGCCGTCGACCCTCGTGATCCGGAGCCCGAAGACGAGCTTGCCGACGGTCGCCGACCAGCCCAGGTAGGAGGCGATCAGGTAGGCGGCCGTGATCGCCTCCACCGCGATGTAGAAGTGGTACAGGGCGGGCTGGTAGTTGGGGGAGTGGGCCACCGCGGCGCTGGGGCCCTGGCTCACGTGGGCCTGGTAGTAGTTGAGCGCCCGGCTCATCGCCGACCCGGCGATCAGCTCGAAGGCGATGATCTCGGGAATCAGGAGCACCACGAAGTCGACCAAGGCTGCCCCCAGGCGCCGCCAGGTGGGAAGAGCCCGCGGCCTGCCGTACGCCGGCATCTGATTCACACCTGGTCCTTCCTCTTGGGGGCGGCCCCCGCCTCGTGGCGCTTCGACCCCTTCTTGGTGGATTCTACGGGCAAGCTCGTGAGATCGGGACCAGGAGCGCATTCCACGGCACGGTAACAATCTCGCGAAGCCGGTTGGGGGCGGCCGGAGACCGGCTAGCCTGGGCCTATGCAGAAGCCCACATGGGGTCTCTTGAAGGCGTTCTTGGTTGGGCCCCGCCGTTCGCGGCGGGATGAGCCCCAAAGGCGTCTCCGGAGCGGCTCCCGGGGGCAGGGAATGGTCGAGTATGCGCTCATGCTGATGCTGGTAGCTCTGGTCCTCATCGTCATCCTCACGGTCTTGGGAGGCCATGTCACGGACATGTACTCCAACATCTCGAACGGCATCAAGTAGGCGCCGCCGTCCCTGACCTCGGGGCCCTCCGGGCCCTCTGCTATCCTCAGATCCGGAGCAGTTCAGCCGCCGGGCGGTCCCGGCCTTGGTTCGAGGAGTGGGCGCTCAGATGACCTATGTGATCGGCGAGACCTGCATCGACGTCAAGGACAAGTCGTGCGTCGAAGTGTGCCCGGTGGACTGCATCATCGGAGCCGACGAGGACCGGATGCTCTTCATCGACCCCGAGGAGTGCATCGACTGTGGCGCCTGCGTCGATCCCTGTCCGGTCGACGCCATCTACGCCGAGGAGGATCTGCCTTCGGAGTGGGGGGAGTACACCGCCATCAACAAGGAGTACTTCTCCGACCGCGAGGAGGCCAGGGCCAAGGTCGCGGTCAAGGTGGCGATCCCGGTCGAGCCGGCCTGACCCATCGCTCCCTGCCGCATCACTATTTGGGGTATCTGCCACTACTAAATGACCTGCTCTGTCGTGTTCAGGACACGGTGTCTCAGCGGGCTCCGGCTGCTAGCCTGGGCGAAGACGGCACCGGGACCGAGGGTCCAGAGGAGGAGCTGAATGGCCATGGCGGTAGAGGGTAAATTGGGGACCGGTCCGCTGACCGATCCCGCAGCGGTGATCGCGTTCGCTCGTGACCAGGGAGTCAAGTTCGTCGACGTTCGGTTCTGCGACCTTTTGGGGCAATGGCAGCACTTCAGCATCCCCTTGTCGGAGCTGACCGAGAGGCTGTTCGCCGAGGGCATCGGCTTTGACGGCAGCAGCATCAAGGGCTTCCAGCAGATCCACGAGAGCGACATGCTGCTGCTGCCGGATCCCCGGACCGCCTGCATCGACCCGGTCCTGGAAGTGCCCACCATGTGGTTGATCTGCGACATCGTGGACCCGGTCACCAAGGCCCGCTACAGCCGCGACCCGCGCTTCGTGGCCCACAAGGCGGAGGCTCATCTGCGGGCCTCGGGGATCGCCGACACCAGCTTCTGGGGCCCCGAGATGGAGTTCTACATCTTCAACTCCATCCGCTTCGACCAGAACGTCAACGAGGGCTACTACCACATCGACTCCGCCGAGGGGATCTGGAACAGCGGCAAGAACGGGACCCCCAACCTGGGCTTCCGGCCCCGGCTGAAGGAGGGCTACTTCCCGGTCCCGCCGGTGGACAAGCTCCAGGACGTGCGCAGCCGGATCAGCCTGGCGCTGGCCGAGGCGGGGATCGATGTCGAGGTGCACCACCACGAGGTGGGGACCGCCGGCCAGACCGAGATCGACATGCGCTACGACACCATGGTGTCGATGGCCGACAAGGTGCTCACCTTCAAGTACATCGTGAAGAACGTCTGCTACCGGGAGGGGCTGGTCGCCACCTTCATGCCCAAGCCGCTGTTCGGGGACAACGGCAGCGGCATGCACACCCACCAGTCGCTCTGGAAGCAGGGCGACCCGCTCTTCTTCGACCCCAATGGCTACGCCCTGCTCAGCGACCTGGCCCGCTGGTACATCGGCGGCCTGCTCGCCCACGCGCCCGCGCTGCTGGCCTTCGCGGCCCCCACCACCAACAGCTACCGGCGGCTGGTGCCGGGCTACGAGGCCCCCATCAAGCTCGCCTACAGCGCCCGCAACCGGAGCGCCTGCATCCGCATCCCCACCTACAGCGAGCGGCCCCAGCTGCGCCGGCTGGAGTTCCGTTCCCCCGACGCCATGGCCAACCCCTACCTGGCCTTCTCGGCCATGCTCATGGCCGGCCTGGACGGGATCAAGAACCAGATCGAGCCGCCCTCCCCGATCGAGGCCGACCTCTACGAGCTGGAGGGCGATGCCGCCACCGCGATCAAGGACCTGCCCGGCAGCCTGGAGGAGGTGCTCTTGGCCCTGGAGCAGGACCACGACTTCCTCTACGAGGGGGGGGTCTTCACCGAGGACCTGGTCGAGAACTGGATCGCTCTCAAGCGCGAGCGGGAGGTGGACCCGGTCCGGCTCCGCCCGCATCCCTACGAGTTCATGCTCTACGCCGACGCCTGATCTCTGATCTTTGAGGTTGTCGCCCGGGGCGGTTGATCCCCCACGATGGGGGTCAATCGCTCAGGGCGCAGCTCCAAGCCGGCCCGCTGCCCCAGCTGGAACGCAGCCGGGCAGCGGGCTGCGTTCCGGGCCCAGGGGAGCTCGCGCCCGAGCCGGCCGTACCTGATCCTGGCCCCGGTTGATCAGGCGGGTCAGGTGACCTGATCCAGAAGGGCGGAGTCGCCGGGATGGGCGAGGAGGAGAGCATTCACCTGGCTCACGCCCGAGCTGGCTGGCGACGCCCCCAGCGCCGTCGCTCCGAGGCGGCCACCAGCTCGGCCGTGGCCCGGTCGGCGGCCACGTCGGAACCGAAGTCGGCCGCATAGGCGAGCGCCGCGCGAATGGAGGTCAAAGGAAGGTCGAAGTAGGCGGCGGTCTCATCCACCGAACCGTGGTGGGCCTCGCAGGTGGCGGCCACCTGGTACACATGGAGTCTGGTGCCCGCGAGCAGCGCCTGGCGACGACCGCTGGCTCCCTGGACAAAGCGGATCAGGGGGTGGTGCTCCTGGCGCAGCGCCTCGCCCAAGAGCCGATCCGCCAGGGCGTTGCGGGAGCTCCCGGCCGACTCGGCCTCCAGGTCCAACAGCTCGGCTGTCGACCTGGACAGCCGAAAAGATCGCCGGACGCTTCTCTCCTTCTCCATGACTTGCAACGTATCGCAAGGGATGGTAAAGGTGCTTTTGAAGGCCAGGGAACTCCAGCCTGGTCCGTTCAGTCCACGTGGCCCCGAGACCTGTTCCCGCGGGCTCAGAGATGTGGGTCGCAGCTCCGCAGAGATGGGAAATTGGTCACCGTCTGAGGTCCGGTGGTGGCATGCGAGGTCGCCGGAAACGAAGGTGTACTGTGAGCACATGGCCACAGCGAGGACGCGCATCGTGATCGAGGAGACCTACGTGGAGGCGATCATGGAGCGCTACGGGCTCAGGACCAAAACGGCAGCCGTGGCGCTCGCCCTGCGCCACCTGGCAAGCCAGCCCATGTCGGGCGGCGAGCCCCTGTCCATGCGGGGCGCCCACGCCATCGCGGATCTCCCTGGTGACCTGACGCCACGCGGGGCGTAGGGATCCTGGCCGCCACCCCCGCCCATCCGGGTGCGTCCTCAGCGAAGACCGCCACTCATCCATCGCTCCCAGGCGCTGATCGCTTCCGCCAAAGTCATGGCTTTCACCTCGGCCTGGGGAATTCCGGCCTGATCGGTGAGTTTGCCAACCAGCCAAAGGGGGAGTGGTTCGGGAGCTGAAGGCTCGGGGGCGACCTCGAAGTCGGCGCTGATCCGGCCCAGTTTGGCGATCACATCGGCCAACGGGATCGCCAGGGGAGATCGGTTGAGCGTGGTGACGCGACGGTGGGCTTCCTGGTAGACCTCCGCGTCACTACGTGCCCCAATGGCCCAAACCTCCGCGACTTCAACCACGATGGCCCCCGCTCGGTCGGAGGACACTCGCCAGATCAGGCGCCAGTCGCGATTGCCAACCACCAATTTGCGCCAACCCATCAGCGAACCGTGCAAGGGTTCGCCCGCCTGCGGATTCAGTTCGAGGAGGAGCATCTTCTTCAGCGCCCAGCGGACGATCTGGGGATCCTTCCGGAGCAGGTGAGTCAGGTCCTCGACGGCTGGCTGGATGAGCCTGACCACCACCGGTACTCCCACCGGTTTCCATCCTCCGGCAGGGATCGATCCCGACTTCGCGCCGCCACCGCCAGGTCGGTCTCGGGAACCTCTTGCGGTCAATCCCTACCGGCCGCTAGGTCAGCTTCTAGTTCGGCCGCCAACTCAGCCCGGTTGAACCCAAACGCTGCGATGACCTGGGCCAGCTCCACCCGCTCGCCGCTGTCCGTGGCCATGCGGGCGATGACGAGCGAGATATCGCGGAGATCACTCTCCAGCTCTCCAAGCCGCTGGAGGCGACTCATGCCCACCACGGCGGCGACCGGATGGCCCCTGCGGGCAACCAAGATTTCAGCGCCCTCCTCGGCGGCCCGGACGAGACTGGCTACACCTCGTGCGGCCGCCTCAGTCACTGAAACGGTTGTGGGGTCTCGGCTGTAGATGCTCATGGGGATACTATACAGAATTCTGCACAGATTGCTCCGGCCCGATTTGCGCTCCCTGCGGCCGATCTGTCTGGGCGCAAGTGCCGGCATGGCCGCCAGTGACCAGCTTCTACTTCTCCTTCACTCAGACTCCTCGACCGCGCCGCCGGGTCGCTCGGTGGCCGTGGTGGGAGGGCCGCCGGGGCGGGCTCACAGACCCCCGGAAAAGGGACCGCCGCCCCGGGAGGTACCGGGGCGGCGGAGTCCGTCGGCTGCGGAGCCGGCGGAGGGAGGGAGAGAGGGCGTTGATCTCGCGGGAGTTTGAAGGGAAGGTCCCGCGAACGTCCTGGGGCCAAGGTTAGGCCCAGGCTTGCGTCACGGCTCCTGTCGTAACCACCCTGTGACTTCTGCGACTGATCCGTCAGGCCGACCCGGCTGCGGCCACGGGAGCTGCCTCGGCCGGGTGGCGCTGGCTCACCACCAGGCTGACCCCGGCCAGCACCAGGCCGCCTCCCACCAGGGTTGCCAGCCCCGGGCGCTCACTGCGGATGAGCACCGCCAGGGCGGTCCCCACCAGGGGCTGGATGAAGAGGAGCGGCGCCATGGCGCCCGGCATCACCCGCTGGAGGCCGTAGAACCACGCCCAGTAGCCGATCACGGTGGTCACCAGGCCCAGGTACAGCCCGCCCACCACCACCCCCCAGGTGATCTGGGGCCAGCCGCGGACGGCCAGCGCCGCCAGGCCCGCCGGCCACCAGGCGACCAGGCTGCCGGTCACGATCGCGGCGGTGACCAGGAAGGGCGGGTAGCGGGAGACCACCGTCTTGCCGACCACCGTGAACGCCGCCTCCAGTACCAAGGACACCAGGATCAGGAGGTTGCCCAGGGCCTGGCCGCCACCGAATCCACCGGGCCAGCGGAGCCCGCCCACCACGACCAGGTAGACCCCAAACCCTCCGACCAAAAGACCGGCCGTCTCCCAGCGGCGGATTCGCTCGCCCAGGAAAAGGATGCTGAGCAAAACCGTCACCAGCGCCTCGGCCGCGATCAAAAGCGCCATGTCGGTGGCGGTGGAGAGGCTGAGGCCCCAGTACTCGAACGCCTTGTTGCCGATGAACCCCAGGGCGCACATGGCGGCCAGGCGGAGCTGGTCGCCGCGCCCCCGGGGCAGAAGGTGGCGGCGCCGCCAGAGATAGGGGAAGAGGACCGCCGCGGCGATCGTGAAGCGCAGCATGTTGACGCTGGCGAAGGGCCAGGTCGCGAGCGCCGCCTTGCCGGTCACGTACGACCCGGCCCAGAGGCAGTTGGCGCCGGCCAGGATCAGCAGCGCGCGCCGGCGCCCGGACATCAGCTCAGGGGCTCTGGCGGCGGCCGCCGGCCACCACTGCCTGGGGGTGCCGCGGTGGTTCCACCGGCTGCGCTGAGATCACTTTCTCGGCAGTGGTGAGGCGGGCCCGGCCGCAGCCGGGAGAGCGTGCCACGGCCCCAGGAGGTCGGGAGCGGGCCGGCCGGCAGCCGTCGGCTCAGCCAACCGCGCTGTCCTGACTTCCCTCCGCGGCGTCCAGAGCGCTCAGTGCCGCCTCGGCGACCCCTTCCGCGGTGAGCCCGTACTCGGCCAGGATCTCCGACTGCGTTCCCTGGGGCAGGAACTGGTCGGGCAGGGCAACCTGCCGGACCGGGCAGACGACGCCCTTGGCCATGAGCAGCTCCATCACCGCCGCTCCCAGGCCGCCGCGGGCGGTGTTGTCCTCGACCGTGACGACGGCGCGATGGGCTGCCGCCCAGGCTGGGAGCCGGGGATCGATGGGCTTGACGAAGCGCGCGTTGACCACTGTGGCGGAGACTCCCCCCTCTGCCAGCAGGGAGCTGGCGTTGAGGGCGACCGCCACCATCTTGCCGGCGGCACAGATGAGGACGTCCTTGCCGCCCTCGTGCGCCACCTCCCAGGTGAGAGTCGGCAGCGGCCGCAGGTCGATGACCTTCTCGCCCGCCGACCCTCTCGGGTAGCGGATCGAGAAGGGGCCCGGGTGGGCCAGAGCGGTCGCCAGCAGGCGTCCCAGTTCGGCGGAGTCGCGGGGGGTCGCCACCACCATGTTGGGCACCAGGCGCAGGTAGCTGAGGTCGAACATGCCGTGGTGGGAGCTGCCGTCGGGCCCGGTCACGCCCGCCCGGTCGAGCACGAATGTGACCGGCAGGTGGTGCATCCCGACGTCGTAGATGACCTGGTCGAAGGCCCGCTGCAGGAAGGTGGAGTAGATGCAGACCACCGGGTGCAGGCCGCCGGTGGCCAGCCCGGCCGCGAAGGTGACCGCGTGCTGCTCGGCGATGCCGACGTCGTAGAACCGGTCCGGGAACCTGGCCGCGAACTTGAGCAGACCGGTGGAGGAGGCCATCGCCGCGGTGATCGCGACCACCTTGGGGTCCTCCTCGGCCAGGGCCAGCAGCGCCTCCTCGAAGACGTCGGTGTAGCTGACGCCGCCGCCGTGGATCTTGCCGGTCGAGACGTCGAAGGCGCCCACCCCGTGGAACTTGTCGATCTCGTCGTCCTCGGCCGGGCTGAAGCCATGCCCCTTGTCGGTGACCACGTGGACCAGAACTGGCCCGGGCAGGCCCTTGGCGAGGTTGAGGGCGGTCTCCACCTGGCGTTGATCATGGCCGTTGATGGGGCCGGAGTACTTGATCCCGAGGTCCTCGAAGAAGACGTGTGGGGAGACCAGCTGCTTGACCCCGGTCTTGAGGCGCCGGGCCATCTCGTGGGCCGGCTCTCCCACCGCCGGCAGGGAGCTGAGGAAGTCACCGATACCGGTCTTGGCGGCCTCGTAGCGAGGGTTGAGCCGGATCCTGGCCAGGTGGTTGGCGAGGCCTCCCACCGTGGGGGCGTAGGAGCGGCCGTTGTCGTTGAGCACGATCACCATGTCGGGTCGCAGGGCGCCGATGTTGTTGAGCGCCTCGTAGGCCATGCCCCCGGTCAAAGAGCCGTCGCCGACCACCACCACCACCCGGCCGGGCTCGCCCCGCCGCCGGCGCGCCTGGGCCAGGCCCAGGGCCCAGCTCAGCCCGGTGGAAGCATGGCTGTTCTCGACTATGTCGTGCTCGGACTCGGCTCGGCTGGGATATCCCGACAGCCCGCCCGCCTGGCGCAGGGTGTTGAACTGGTCCTTGCGCCCGGTCAGGATCTTGTGGACGTAGGTCTGGTGGCCGGTGTCGAAGACGATCTGGTCTCTCGGGCTGTCGAAGACCCGGTGCAGGGCCAGGGTCAGCTCCACCACCCCGAGGTTGGGCCCCAGGTGGCCTCCGGTGTGGGAGACCCGCTCCACCAAGAAGTCCCTTATCTCGGATGAGAGTTGGCGGCACTCCTCCAGGCTCAAAAGGCGGCAGTCCGCCGGAGAGTTGATCCGCTCCAGCAGCGAACCCGAGTCCGTCCCTGGGGTCGCCTGGGTACCGGGCATGAGATGCGATTATAGGCGCCAATCGAATTCGACCGGTCTAATTGAGAGGGGCTCAGGGGGCCGATCCAGGGGCCGGGCGGGCGGTTCAAAGGGAGAGCAGGGCACCCATCGCAGCCGGTTGCAGGATGATGTAGTCGGCGCCCGCCAGGAGGTACTCCTCCAGCCGCCGCCAGCACTCTTCTTTGCTTCCGACCACGGCCAGCCGGCGGAGGATGTCCCAGTCCTCCAACAGTTGCGCGAGGGCGTTCTCTCCCTGCGAGCGGGCCCGCAAGAGACGCCCGGTGTCGTCCTCGCCCAGGCCCGAGTGGGCGATGAGGGAGCGGCCGCTGTCCGGCTCCAGTAGGATCCCCGCCAACTGGCGGCGCAGCCGCTCCAGGCCGGGAGTCCACCCGCCCTCGGCTTCCACCGCCAGCAGGCACCAGGCTCCGATCTGGGTTGCGCCCGGCGGCCGCCCGGCCTCCGCCGAGCCCAGGGTGACTGCGGAGCTGGCCCAGCTCACGTAGGCGCAACTGGCGCCGCCGTTGAGGAGGGCCGAGTCGGCGAGCCGACCGGCCATCCGCAGGGTCTGCTCCCCGCTGGCGCCCAGCAAGAGGGGGATGGGGGAGGCCGGCCCCGGGTTGAGCCCGGAGTGGTCCAGGCTCAGAAACTCTCCCTGGAATAAGACCTCCCGCCCCGACAGGAGCTCCGCCACCAGGCTCACCGCCTCCTCCATCCTCTTGGTGGCTGGGCGGTAGGGGAGGTGGAGGACATCCTCTATGTAGTGGCGGGAGCTGCGCCCCAGCCCGAGCAGGGTCCGGCCCGGAGCCAGCCGGTCGCAGGTGGCGGCCTGCCGGGCCAGGACCAGTGGATGG
>Ga0307374_10008281_pt1 | contig 15574 bp, 10 predicted proteins | sample OX3MG_FD_202532 | JGI IMG/M metagenome (GOLD analysis project Ga0307374, IMG submission 202532) | Soil microbial communities from Risofladan, Vaasa, Finland - OX-3 | ecosystem: Environmental > Terrestrial > Soil > Coastal area > Acid sulfate soil | place: Finland: Risofladan, Vaasa | collected... | reverse complement strand
CGGGGCCGTGCTGACCGTCGCTGGCGGGCTGCCGAAGATGCTGGCCGGGCTCGACATGAGCAGCTTCGAGGAGCGCCGGGAGGCGTTCGCCAGCCGCGGCTTCCCGGACAGCCTGGCCGACCGGGTGGCCGCGATGGTCCCCGCCTACTCGGCCTTCGACATCGTCGAGACCGCGTCGAGGACCGGCTGCCCGGTCGAGGAGACCGCCGAGGTCTACTTCGACCTGGCTGACCGGCTGCAGATCACCAGGCTGCGCGACCGGATCACCGCCCTGCCACGGGACGACCGGTGGAGCACGATGGCCAGGGGAGCCTTGCGGGACGACCTGTACAACGCCCACGCGGCGCTGGCCAGGGACGTGCTGACCGTCACCGAGGCGGGAACGCCCGAGCAGCGGCTGGCCGCCTGGGTGGCGAGGAACGAGCCGGTGGTGAGCCGGGCCGCGCAGACGCTGGTCGAGATCTGGGAGAGCGACTCGTTCAACGTGGCGACCCTGTCGGTCGCCGTCAGAGCGATCCGGACGCTCGTCGCGACGAGCACGCTGCCTGCCTGAGCGCCGCCCGGCGCTTCGGAACGCAGCGAGCGGAATCGGAGGCTGGGGCAGTTTCGCGTAGGCTTCGGCCATGGCAATCGATCATGTGAGCGAGCTAGCGGAGCTGTCGTCAAAGCTCGCCAGTATCGAGGCCGTCCTTAACCCGGACGGCATGCGGAAGGAGGCCGACGATCTGCGCGAGCGGTCGGCCGATCCCAGGCTCTGGGAGGACCAGGAGAACGCGCAGGCCGTGACGAGGCGGCTGTCCTACCTCGATGCCGAGCTCTCCAGGCTGGACGTCCTGCACAACAGGCTGGACGACCTGGCGGTGATGTTCGAGTTGGCCGAGAGCGAGCATGACGAGCCGACGATGCAGGAGGCGCTTCGCGAGCTCACCGCGGTTAAGGGTCAGATTGATCAACTAGAAATCCGCACGCTCCTGTCGGGCGAGTACGACTCCCGCGAGGCGCTGATCACCATCAACGCTCAGGCGGGGGGTGCCGACGCGGCCGACTGGGCCGAGGGGCTGCAGCGGATCTACCTGCGCTGGGCCGAGCGTCACGGTTACCCGACCGAGGTCTACGACACCTCATACGCGGAAGAAGCCGGGATCAAGTCGACCACCTTCGCGGTCAAGGCCCCATACGCCTACGGCACGCTCCGCGGCGAGCACGGCACGCACCGGATGGTCAGGATCTCCAAGTACGACAACCAGGGCCGCAGGCAGACCTCGTTCGCCGGGGTCGACGTCATCCCGGTGGTCCAGCAGGCCGACCACATCGATATTTCCGACGACGAGCTGCGCGTCGACGTCTACCGGTCGAGCGGGCCGGGCGGCCAGGGCGTGAACACGACCGACTCCGCCGTGCGGATCACGCACCTGCCGACCGGGATCGTGGTCTCCTGCCAGAACGAGCGGAGCCAGATCCAGAACCGGGCGAGCGCGATGGCCGTGCTCCAGGCCAAGCTGCTCGAGCGCAAGCGCGAGGAGCAGGCGGCCAAGATGAACGAGCTGCGGGGGGACGGCGGCCGCAGCTGGGGCACCCAGATCCGCAACTACGTGCTGCACCCGTACCAGAACATCAAGGACCTGCGGACCGGCTACGAGACGGGGAACACGACGGCCGTGATGGACGGCGAGATCGACGACTTCATCGAGGCCGAGATCCGCTGGATGCGCAAGCAGGGACTATAACCACAGCTGACCCCGCTGGTGCGGCGTCAGCGGGCGAGGTGCTGCACGGCGATAGCCACCGCGAGAGCAAGCAGCAGCAGCAGGACCGCGTACGGAATGCTGATGCCGTGGATGTGATGGTGCAGGTCAGACTTGGCCGCGCGGCACACCGGGCAGCGGGCCTCTGCGACCGGGCCGGCGCACTGGGCGCAGATCAGGTGCTCGCAGCTCATGTGGGTCCCTCCTGGGACGTGCCGACCGCTCAGTTCGACAAGTTGGACGTTCCAGCCCAGTTTCCCCCCTAGACTGTCCCGTGATCAAACCGGGGCGCCGTAGCGGCTCGGTACGTCTTCATTATCGAGCGTTGTGATGGGCCTGTGATTCACTTCGAAAGCGTCACCAAGACGTACCCGAATCAGAGCCGACCCGCCCTAGAGAGCGTCAACCTCGACGTGGAGAAGGGCGAGTTCGTCTTCCTGGTCGGGCCGTCGGGGTCGGGCAAGTCGACCTTCCTCCGCCTGATCCTCCGCGAGGAGCGGCCGACCGACGGACGAATCTACGTGGCCGGCCGGGACCTCGCCCGCCTCACGAACTGGAAGGTGCCTCAGCTGCGGCGCAGAATTGGCTGCGTTTTCCAGGACTTCCGGCTGCTTCCCGGCAAGAACGTTTATCAGAACATCGCATTCGCGCTCGAGGTCATTGGCAAGCCGCGCCGATTCATCCGCAAGGTGGTGCCCGAGGTCATCGATCTCGTCGGGCTCGAGGGCAAGGGCGACCGGATGCCCGACGAGCTGTCCGGCGGTGAGCAGCAGCGCGTGGCGATGGCCAGGGCGTTCGTCAACCGCCCGATGATCCTGCTGGCCGACGAGCCCACCGGGAACATCGACCCGGCGACCTCGATCGGGATCATGAAGGTCCTCGACCGGATCAACAGGACCGGTACCACGGTCATGATGGCCACGCACGACGCCGCGATCGTGGACTCCATGCGGAAGCGCGTCATCGAGCTTGAGTACGGCAAGGTCGTGCGCGACCAGTCGCGCGGCGTCTACGGTCAGGCCTACTAGGGCTAGGCGTTCGGACAGGCCGGCATCAGCCGGCCGAGCGAGGACAACCAAGGGATCAGCTACATGCGTGCGCAGTTCGTTTTCGGCGAGGTGTGGGTCGGCCTCAGGCGGAACCTCACCATGACGGTCGCTCTCATCGTGGTCGTCGCGATCAGCCTCTCGCTGCTCGGCACGGGCCTGCTCTTCGTCAGGCAGGTCGATCACACCAGGGCCTTGTGGCAGAGCAAGGTGCAGCTCTCGATCTACCTGTGCGACAACAATCCGCTCAGCCCGCAGTGCACGAAGAACGGCCCGGCGACCGCTGCTCAGACCGCCCAGATCGCCACGACGCTGAACAATCTGCCCCAGGTGGTCGACGTCACGCACCAGAGTCAGGCAGCCAATCTCGCGCAGTTCAGGAAGGAATTCGCGTACGACCCGGTATTCATCGACTCCGTGCAGCCCGGTGACATCCCCGCCTCGTTCCAGGTGAAGCTGAAGAACGCGCAGTCGGACGCCGGCCCGGTGACCGCGGCCGTCACCGGCATGCCCGGCGTGGACTCGGTGGGCAACGACTCGTCGATCCTGACGAACTTCTACAAGCTGCTCGACGGCGCCAGGAACGCGGTCATCGTGGTGGCGATCATCCTGATCATCGCGGCGATCCTGCTGGTCGCCAACACGATCAGGCTGTCGGCGTTCAACCGGCGCCGGGAGACGGCGATCATGCGACTGGTCGGCGCGTCCAACTTCTACGTCCAGCTTCCGTTCCTGGTCGAAGGGATGATCGCCGGCCTGTTCGGCTGGCTGGTCGCGGTCGCGCTGCTGGTCGGCGCGAAGGCCGGGCTCGACGGGCTGCAGAATTACTTCCCCTTCCATGCCCAGCTGACCGTCGGTGACCTCGTCGAGGTCGTGCTCGTGACGATGGCGATAGGCCTGCTGCTGTGCGGCACGACCTCGTTCCTGACGCTCCGGCGATACCTGAGGGTCTGAGGGGTCAGACTTATACCGTGGCGGCGACGCAAGGTAAGAAGGCACAGTCAGGCAAGGCACAGCAGGGCAGGAAGATCATCGCCAGCAATCGGCGGGCTCGGCACGACTACACGATCGAGGACGTGGTCGAGGCGGGCATCATGCTGACCGGTACTGAGGTCAAGTCGCTGCGCGCCGGGCGGGCTACGCTGACCGAAGGGTTTGCCCAGATCAGCGACGGCGAGGTCTGGCTCCACGGGGTGCACATTCCGGAGTACACGCAGGGCACCTGGACTAATCACGAGCCGCGCCGGATCCGCAAGCTGCTGCTGCATCGCAAGGAGATCGACCGGCTGGCGCGTTCGACGGCCGAGGGCGGGCTGACGCTCATCCCGTTGTCGTTGTACTTCTCCGACGGGAAGGCCAAGATCGAGCTGGCGCTGGCGCGAGGTCGGCGAACGTACGACAAGCGGCAAGAATTGGCACGCCGGGACGCCACGCGGGAGGTCGAGCGTGCCATGCGGCGCCGAAGGTAGCACAATGGCGACTGATGGCCGGCATGGCTAGGCGGGGAGCTCACTCAGCCAGGCATCGGGCGGAGAGATCCAGCCCGGATGCGGCGAGTTCTGGCGCGCAGTCCCTGAACCTGCCCGAGTCCGACGAGGAGAGCGTCGGTCCGGGATCCGACGGCGGTTCCGGATTCGGGTCAGGACCTGACCGCCAGGCTGGGTTCGGGCCGGGACCGGCCAGGGCGGACGGGTTTGCTGCACCGCCCGCGAGCCGGGACGGATTCGCTGCCCCGCCCGCGAGCCCGGACGGCTACGCCGCACCGCCCCCGCCCCCGCCCTCGCCCGCGGGCCGGGACGGATTCGCCGCCAGCATGCCAGGGGCGCCGAGCCAGGCTGGCTTCATGCCAGGGCCAGCGGGCCAGCCCGAGTTCCGGCCGGCGATGACCCAGGACGGAGTCCCGGCCGAGCTCGCCGGCTCCGGGGGTTCGAGGCCAGCGAGACGCAAGCCGCCAGTCCGGCCAGATCCGGCCGGCGGGCCGAGGAAACCACGCGGCCGGTCACGAAGCACGATGATCCGCGCCGCGTCGCTGCTCTGCGCGGCAGCCGTGGTGATCATCGCGGGCGTGACCGGTGTCGGCCAGTCCGATCCCTCGGTCGCCGCCGGTGTCAAGAACTTCCTGCTGGCCTGGGAGTCCGGTAACTACGCTGCCGCCGGAGCCCTGACCACCGGCCAGCCCGTCGTCGTGGCGCGTGCACTGAGGAACGCGTACAGCCAGCTGGGCGCCGAGGATCTCTCACTCGCCATGGGCCGGATCAGCGTGCACGGAAATACCGCGAGCGCCTACTTCCACGCGTCGATCGATCTGGGCCGTGGCGGACGACCGTGGACCTACCCCGGTCACTTCACGCTCCGCCGGCACGGCATCGGCTGGCTCGTGGTGTGGTCGCCGTCGGTGATCGTGCCGGGCCTCGGCCCCGGCGACCGGCTGGCCGTTCTCACCACCGTCCCGCCGCGTAAGCCGCTGCTCGACTCCGCCGGCCAGCCGCTGATCCTGCTGTCGCCCGCGGTCGAGGTCGGGGTCAGGCCCGACCGGGTCGCCAACCCGATCGCGACGGCCACGAAACTGGCCAAGGTGACTGGGCTGGCCCGCTCAGAAGCCGATCAGATGGTCGGCCAGATCCGGGCCGCGCCGCCGAACACGTTCCTGGAACTCATCCAGCTGGCTCCGCGCAAGTTCGCCCGGCTCAGCGCGGCCCTGGGGAAAGTACCGAACCTGACGCACAAGGTGGTGACCACGCGACTGTTCCGCAGCGCCGTGCCCGCCATCACCGGCCAGGTCGGAACCGAGGCGGCCAAGGAACTTGTGCAGGACGGTGAACCGTACCGGCCCGGTACCACGGTCGGCCTGTCCGGCCTGGAGCAGGCGTACCAGGCATCGCTGGCCGGAACGCCGACCACCAAGGTGGTCGTGCAGAACGCGGCGGGCCGCCGGGTCGCCGTGCTGAAGAGCTGGCCGGGCCGGGCCGGAACCTCGGTGCGGACCACCATCGACGGCGGAGTTCAGCGGGCCGCGCAGCGCGCGCTCGCCGGCTTTGGCCTCTCGGGTGCGGTGGTCGCCGTCCGGGCGAGTACCGGCCAGATACTGGCCGTCGCCGAGCACCAGGCCGACGGAATGCCCGCAGTAGATCCGCTGGGCGGCCAGTATCAGCCTGGCCAGGCGTTTACCATCGTGCCGGCGGCAGCGCTGCTGGCCAAGTATCCGACACTCAGTCCGAATTCGCCCATCCCGTGCTGGACACGACCATTCTCGATGGGCGGACAGAGCTATACGAACGTTCCTGCCGTGCCGAGGCTCGGCAATCCGAAGTTGAGTGACGTCTTCGCGCACGCATGTAGCACCGCCTTCGCTCAGCTGTCGCTGCGGCTCGACCCGACGGACCTTTACACCGCCGCCGCGCAGTTCGGCATCGGCGCCCACTGGCGCCTGCCGCTCCGGCCGGCACCGTTCGCCGGCAGCATCCAGAAGCCTGACGACCAGGGTGAGCAGGCCGCCGACGCGATCGGCGCGGGGACGGTCCTGGTCAGCCCGCTGGACATGGCGCTTGCCGCGGGCGTAGTCGAGTCAGGTTCCTGGCATCAGCCGTCGGTCGTCGCGCCGTCAGGGCCCACACTGACGTCGCGGGTTAAGTTGAAGACCCTGAAGAGTCAGGTCGTCAGTCAGCTGCAGGAACTGATGGCCGATACCGTCAACTCGGGCGCGGCTCGGGCAGCGCGCCTGCCGGGAACGCCCCTGGACGGGCAGGTCGGCACGGCTCCGCTGGCCGGTCATCACGGGGTGCGCGCCATCTGGTTCGTCGGGTTCCGCGGTGACGTAGCGTTCGCGGTGATCGCCTTCTCGCGGTCCGCGGCGTTCGACCCGGCCGTGCGGATCGCCCGCCAGTTCGCCGAGCGGCTTCCCGCGGGGTCCTAAGTCTGGGCCTGCGCCGCTGGCCCGGAGCAATCTCGGGTCGGGCGGGGGTTAACTAGGGGCTCCAGGTTCCCCTAACTCGGGAGTCCCGACGAGATCGTTGCAGAAATTCGTCACAGAGAGCAACCAGTCCGCAACGCATCGGCGTCTTACATAATGAGGCTGGTCTGCCGCTTGGGGGGTTGCGGCCCAGCCGTCGTGATGAGAACCGGGCCTCATCTCGGGGGAGGCCCGGGCCATTGGGACCGGCCCCGACCCTGCCGGTCAAACCCCTGCGGGCGCGTCTTCGGCCACCGCCAGCGTCCGCAGGGGTTTCTCATCCCGTCAGCAGAGCAGGCCAGGCAGACAGCCCGATGGACGACGCGATCCGTGTCCGGCCCATCGGGTTTCTTGCTGCCTGGGGGAATGCCGGTGCGCTGCCCGGGCTACCGCGGGAATGCCGGCGGGCTGGCATCTGTTGTGATCTGTGCTGATGTAGCGCTGGCCAGGGCGGTCTTGCCGACGGCCGGCCAGTGAGTATCATCAGGGAAAACTGCATAGGGGGTGACTGGCTTCGACTTCGGTAGTTGATCCAGGGGAAGCGGGCCGAGGGTTGCGGTGATGACCTCGGAAATCCTGTTGCCGCAAACGATAAGTGCCAACACATCGCGCACTAGTCTCGCCCTCGCTGCCTAAGCGAGCGCATCGAGACCGTCAGTCCGGGAGTTCCTCCGACCCGGTGCCTGGCGTCAGCTAGGAGGATCTACCGCCTAGCCCGGTCGCGGGACTAAGCGGGACATCTAACAGCGACTGAGCCTGTCGGCGGCTCGCCTGCATGACCGCCGGGGCTGAGAAAAGCAGAGCAGGCTGCGCCCGGAGAAGCCCTGGTGATGTACTGAAGGACGCGGGTTCGATTCCCGCCACCTCCACCCCAACCCGGCTAAAGGTCCGGTTCCATGGCGGACCGGACCTTTTCGACGCCCATACGGCACGAACAGGTTGCCGAGTCACCGGCGCGATCATCTCCAGGCCCGTGAGCGGCGTGTCATTAAGACGCGGGACGATCGCCCGTGATTACAGTGCGTTAAAAGCCATGCGCGATATGTATTCAATTTCAATTACAGTTTAGGCGTCTCAGGTTGCCTGGGACGACCTGGCCGTTCAGGCGGGAGGATGACTGATGCGGATGCGATGTCCGGTGCGGCTGCTCGGAATCCTCGCGACTCTCGTCGCCGGGATGACCGTCGGATCTGGGGTCCTGATCTCCGGCGCCGCGTACGCCACACCATGCGGCACGGCGATCGTGGCTGGAGCCACTTGCACGATGACCGGCACGGTCACCCTGACCGGCGGCACCTTGACGCTGGCCTCGGCATCCTCGCTCACCTGGACCGGCACGCTGAATGGCCTCGATCAGAGCCTCGTTGACGTGGTGGCCGGCGACCAGCAATACACCGTCAACGATGCCACCGGATCGGGTGCGGGCTGGCACGTCACGACGTCCGCGACAACCTTCACTAATGGCGCCCATACGTTCCCGAACAGCGGCACCTTCGTGACCAACGGCAGCGTCACCTCGATCACGGATACGACCCGGCCGACGGCCACGTGCACGGCCACGTGCACGCTTCCGACCAACTCGACCACCTATCCGATTGCCATTATGACCGCGCCGCTCACACCAACCGCGGCCACGATCTACGACACCGCCTTGGCGACCGGCATGGGCGAGATCGTCATTGGCGGCAGCGCGGCGGCGAATCCGATCGGATGGTGGGTCAACGTCCCGGCAAGCGCGTCAGCTGGCTCCTACACCTCGACGATCACGATGGAGATCATCTCCGGGCCCTGATCTGGACGCGGCGACCAGTGCCGCCAGGAGCGGCGAGCTCGCGGTTAACGAGGAACGGGGGGTGGCGGCCGTCATGCGATGCTGGAGTGCACCCGCGCTTATGGTGTCAGCCAGCTGGCGGACCTTGGCATCCGCGCTAGTGGCCACCGGCTGCGTCGCGAGCCTCATCTGGCTCGCCCCCCCGGCGGCCGCCGCCACCATAACCGACGCCCAGTGGCATGTGTCGAATTCGACTAGAAATACCACTGGAGTCAGCTACACATATACGTTCACCGCCGCGACTTCCTCCTCCCTCAACTCGATCACGATGACCGTCCCCTCCGGGACGGCGGGAACTCCGACGGTGGTCTCGGTCAGCCCTGCCGACGTAGCCGGAGGCAGCGTCGGGCTCGCCAGCAATACCCTCACCTACTCCTTCACCGCTGCCCAGGTCAACGCCGGCACCGCGATCTCGATCCAGATCGGCGGGCTGACCAACACCGGCAGCACTGGCAGCTACACCTCGACGATCACCACGTACAACGGCGCTGGCTCGGTCGACACCGGCACGACCGGGACGGTGATTATCATCACGGCCACCACTCTCACGAGCCTGGGCTGGACCGCCACATCCACAACGGTCGGCGCGACGGGCGTGAGCTACACATTTACGTTCACCACGGCGATTCTGACGGTGACCACCGGGTTCACGATGACGGTGCCACCTGGGACCGGTGGAAGTCCTACCCTCGGCTCGGTCAGCCCGCTCATGCTGGGCGCGACTGTTTCCCTTTCAGGGCAGACGCTCACGGTGTCGGGTATCTCCCTGTCGCTCGTCGCGGGAACGCATGTGTCGATTGCGGTGAACGGACTCACCAACACCGCCACTGCGGACAGCTACACCTCGGAGATCGTCACCTACAGTCTGGGTGGCGCCATCAGCTCAGGGATCACCCCCGCGCTGGGCTTCACCGGCTCCCTGAACCTGACCTCGCCAAGCTCACTGACCTGGGCCGCCACCTTGAATGGCAGCGACCAGAGCATGACCGACACGGTCGCCGCGGACCAGCAGTTCACCGTCGATGACGAGACCGACACCGCCGTCGGCTGGCATATCACGGTCGCCGCGACGACGTTCACCACCGGCACGTACACCCTGGCCAATACCGATACCTTCGTGCTCACCGGCAGCATCACATCGGTCACCGCGACCACCGCGCCAAGCGCGACCTGCGTGGTCAGCTGCACGCCGCCGGCCAGCACCTCGATCTATCCGGTCGCGATCACCACTGCCTCGTCCGCGGCCACCGTCTACGACGCATCTGCCGCCAGTGGTCTCGGCCCCGTCACGTTGGGCGGCTCCGCCGCGGCGAATCCCGTCGGCTGGTGGATCAAAGTCCCGGCCAACGCGCAAGCGGGCATCTACACCTCGACCGTGACCGTGGCCATCGTGTCGGGGCCATGAGAGAGCTGAACCAACCCGACCACCCGGAGGAGACCGCGTGAGTTCGTCACATGCAGAGCATTGGCGGTGGCTGCGCGCCAGCCGGAGCCTGGCCGGCCTGGCCGGCCTCGCCCTCCTCGCTGCGACTGCCGGGCCGGCCGGGCCGGTTTCGGCGGACACAGCCGGCGGCCCGGTAACGGATCCATTCGGCCTGATTCCAATGGCAACGCCGGCCGGCCAGTATCGCTCGTACTTCAACCTGACGGTGATGCCGGGCGGTTCGGTCTGGGACACCGCGATCATCACCAACGAAGGAAAGCAGATTGAGCGGCTGAAGGTCACTGTCTCCAAGGGCGCCACCGCGACGAACACGGCTACCACTTTCGTGAACACCACCGGGAAATGCACCGGTACCAGCTGCTGGGTGACGGGACTTCCGCACACGGTCACCCTGCTCCCAGGCACCCGCAAGGCCATGAGATTCCGCGTAGCGGTTCCCCGCCAGACCCGGCCGGGGCAATACCTGGCCGGGATTACGGCCCAGTCTGCCGTCCAGCCAGGACCAGTCCGGGTCGGCTCCAACGGCCATGCTTCAGCCAGGGCGATCATCATCGACCAGGTCATCGTGGGTGTCGCGGTAACCGTCGGCTCGCTCGCGCGGCTGAGGACCGTCCTGAAGATCTCGACCGTTTCAGCAGGGTGGATCGGGTCTACTCCCCGGCTTTACATCCCGGTCCGCAACGCGGGCCAGACCTTCGTCAGGGCGACCGGCGAGGTCTCTTGCCACTCGGGCGGCCGACCGCACTCCTACCAGGTCGTCATGTCGACCGTCCTGCCTGGCGACAGCGCGGTAGTGCCGATCAACGCGCGAGGCCTTAGCACCGGGCCGGCCCCCTGCGCGGTCCGCCTCCGCGATAGCGCCGGCCACCTGGTTACCTGGTCAGGCATCGTGCACGTGCCACCGATGATCCCCACCAAGACCTACCACCCCGCCAAGGGCGTATTCCTCTCAATGCCGGTACGGACCACTCCGCCCTGGGCGATCGCGCTCACGGTGATCGGAGCGCTGATCCTCACCGCCCTGCTGGCACTGCTAGCGCTGACAGTGCGGCGCCGCAGGCACCCGACTCACCAGGTCAGCGCGGCGGGCAACCGGCGCCGGCGCCTCGCCGGCCCTGCGGCTGCTCAGCCAGGCCACAGGAGAAGGCGGCGGGGCCGACCTTCGGCAGCGCGCACTCCCTAGCGCTCTGGTGCTCGCCATCGCCCATCCTTCGGATCGCGGCTCTCCCCGGACTGGACGCGGAGGGCAGGGCTTTCGTCGGCACCTTGAGTCTTATTCAAAACCCCATGTGATCGAGAAGAAGAAAGTCCCCGGGCGGCGTCGTGCGTTCGTCGGTCGATGCCGAACCGATCACCCAACTCGTAGATTGTCGCACCAGTAGTCCTGGATCAGCACGTGGCGCTGGTTCAGCTGGTTCGTGGGGTCGGGCAGCTTCCTTAGCAGCGTCTCCAGCTGGCGCGACATACCGGTTAAAATGGAAAATTGAGTCCTCGTTTGTTCCTCTGATCGGGCAGGATGGTCGATCGTGCTCCTGACCATCACGACCGCCGAGCTGCCCGCAGCAGAGTCGGCCGTTTCGGGGCCGGCCGCCGTCGGTCCGGCGACGGACCTGGGGTTCTTGCTGCACAAGAACCCGGGCTGGGTTCAGGCGTTCGATCTGTCGGTCGGGACGGCGCACGTGTTCTACCCCGAGGCGACGCCGGCGCGGTGCACCGCCGCTCTGCTGCTCGAGGTTGACCCGGTCGGCCTGGTGCGCGGGCGGCGCGGGCCGGGTGGCGGGGAAGGCTTCAGCCTCGGCCAGTACGTGAACGACCGGCCGTACGCTGCCTCGAGCATGCTCGCCGTCGCGATGTCCCGGGTCTTCAAGACCGCCATGGCCGGACGCTGTGACGCCAGGTCAGAACTGGCTGCCGCGGAGATCCCGCTTGAGCTCGCAATCCCCGTGCTGCCCTGCCGCGGCGGGCCCGACCTGGCGCGCCGGCTGTTCGAGCCGCTCGGCTGGCAGGTCGCCGCGGTCCCGATCACACTGGACGAGGCGTTCCCCGCCTGGGGCGACTCGCGCTACCTTGACCTGCGGCTATCCGGCCGGATGCGGCTGGCCGACGCGCTGAACCATCTCTACGTGCTGCTGCCGGTTCTCGACGACGCCAAGCACTACTGGGTCAGCACCGACGAGGTCGACAAGCTGGTCAGGGCCGGCGGCGGCTGGCTGGCCGGTCATCCGGAGAAGGCGCTGATTACCCGGCGCTACCTCGCGCACCGGTCGGGGCTGTACCGGTCGGCCCTGGCCAGGCTGGCCGAAGTGGACGACGCCGAGCCCGAGTCTTTCGACAACGCTGTCCCGGTGCGGGACGCTGACGCCGCCGAACCGGGGCTCGATCCAGCCCAGGACGCAGACGTGCCGCCGGTCGAGTCCGAGCCGCTCGCTCCTGATCTGGCCGGCGACCCGGATCCGCTGGTGCCGCTGGCCGAGCAGCGACGCGGGGCGGTCCTCGCCGTGCTCCGGGCAGCCGGCGCGCGGCGGGTCGCGGACGTCGGCTGCGGCGAGGGCGCGCTGACCGCCGCGCTCCTCGCTGACCAGGCGTTCACCGAGATCGTGGCCGCGGACGTGTCGTCGCGAGCACTGGAGATCGCCGAGCGGCGGCTGCGCCTGGACCGGATGCCGCAGCGGCAGCGTGACCGGGTCCGGCTGATCCAGTCGGCGCTGACCTACCGGGACCAGCGGCTCGCCGGGTTCGACGCGCTCGTCCTGATGGAAGTCATCGAGCACGTCGACCAGCAGCGGCTGCCCGCGCTCGAGCGGACGGTGTTCACCGATGCGGCGCCCGCGCAGGTCGTCGTGACCACGCCGAACGCCGAGTTCAACGTCAGGTTCGAGTTCCTGGCGCCCGGCGCGATGCGGCATCGCGATCACCGGTTCGAGTGGACCAGAGCCGAGTTCGCAGCGTGGGCCGAGCGGGTGGCTGCTGAGCGCGGCTACGACGTGAGGTTCCTGCCGGTCGGGCGGGAAGACCCCGAGGTCGGGCCGCCGACGCAGCTGGCGGTCTTTGCTCGCCGCGAATCCGCCGCCGCCGGGGCGGTGAGCCGATGAGCAGTGAGGAAGAGGCCGGCGCTGGCCAGTCTGTGGCCGGCCAGTCGTTGGTCGGCCAGGCTGTGACCGGCCAGCCCGCGCCGGGCGGACGCGCCATCGACGTACCGGAGCTCAGCCTCGTCGTGCTGATCGGTGCCAGCGGGTCGGGTAAGTCAATATTTGCCCGCGCTCACTTCGCCCCGACCGAGGTGATCTCCAGCGACTTCTGCCGCGGCCTGGTCGCTGACGACGAAAACGACCAGTCAGCCAGCAGGGACGCCTTCGACGTCCTGCAGTTCATCGCGGCGAAACGGCTCGCTGCTGGCCGCCTCACCGTGATCGACGCGACCAACGTTCAGCCAGAGAGCCGCAAGGAGCTGATCAAGCTGGCGCGGGAGCACGACGTGCTCCCGGTCGCGATCGTGCTCGATCTTCCCGAGCGTGTCTGCGTCGGCCGGAACGCGGCCAGGGCGGATCGCCAGTTCGGGCCGCACGTGATCAGCCGGCAGCGAGACCAGCTGAGGCGGAGCCTGCGCGGGCTGGAGAAGGAGGGTTTCCGGCGGGTCCACGTGCTGCGGTCGGAGGCCGAGGTCAGTGCCGCGCTGCTCACCAGGACCAGGCTCTTCAACGACCTGCGGGACCAGGCCGGCCCGTTCGACGTCATCGGCGACGTGCACGGCTGCCGTGCCGAACTCGAGGCGCTGCTGACCGACCTCGGTTACGAACTGACCGGCGACGAGCATGGCCGGCCGGCCGCGGCGCGGCATCCGGCAGGCCGGCAGGCCGTCTTCGTCGGTGACCTGGTCGACCGCGGTCCCGACACCCCTGGCGTGCTCCGGCTGGTGATCGGCATGGCGCGAGACGGTGACGCGCTGTGCGTTCCGGGCAACCACGAGAACAAGCTGCTGCGGGCGCTGCGCGGGCGCAAGGTCCAGGTGACCCACGGGCTGGCGGAGTCGCTGGCTCAGCTCGAGGCCGAACCGGAGGGGTTCCGCGCCGAGGTGGAGTCGTTCCTCGACGGGCTGATCTCGCATTACGTGCTGGACGGCGGCAAGCTGGTGGTCAGCCACGCCGGCCTCATCGAGCGCTACCACGGCCGGGCCTCGGGCCGGGTGCGGTCGTTCTGCCTGTACGGGGAGACGACCGGCGAGACCGACGAGTTCGGGCTGCCGGTGCGTTACCCGTGGGCGGCCGACTACCGCGGCAAGGCGATGGTGCTCTACGGCCACACGCCGGTGCCGTCACCCGAGTGGGTGAACGGCACCCTGTGCCTGGACACCGGCTGCGTCTTCGGCGGCCGGCTCACGGCGCTGCGTTATCCGGAGCGCGAGGTCGTGTCGGTTCCTGCCGCCCGGGTGTACTACGAGCCGGCCAGACCATTCCCCGTCAACGAGGACGCCAGCGCGGACTCCGATGCCGACACGGAGGCCGCGGCAGCGGGCACGCTAGCTGGCGGGAGGTCAGCCGGAGGGTCCGGCCGGTTCGCCGGACGTGATCCTGACGCGCTCGACATCACCGACGTGACGGGCCGCCGCACCGTCGAGACCGCCCCGCAGGGCCGGGTCACCGTCAGGGAGGAGAACGCCGCCGCCGCGCTCGAGGTGATGAGCAGGTTCGCCATCGATCCGCGCTGGCTGCTGTACCTGCCCCCGACCATGAGCCCCGTCGCGACCTCGGCCAGGCCGGGCCTGCTCGAGCATCCGGGCCAGGCCTTCGACGCGTTCCGGGCCGACGGCGTTGACGCGGTGGTGTGCGAGGAGAAGCACATGGGCTCGCGCGCCGTGGCGCTGGTCTGCCGCGACGCCGAGACCGCACGCGCCCGGTTCGGTGCCGGCGGGTCACTGCCCGGCGTTGCGCTGCGAGCGGCGGGCGGGCTGAGCGAGACACCCGCCGGCCCGACCGGAGCGGTGTGGACTAGGACCGGCCGGTCCTTCTTCGGCCCGGCGCTGACCGAGGAGCTGCTGGCCAGGCTGCGGGCCGCCGCCGAGGCGGCGGGCCTGTTCGACGAGCTGAGCACGGGCTGGCTGCTGCTCGACGCCGAGCTCATGCCGTGGAGCGCGAAGGCGGAAGACCTGCTCCGCAACCAGTACGCGGCGGTCGGCGCCGCGGCCCGGGGCGCGCTGCCAGCCGCCGTACGCGTCCTCGAGCAGGCAGCCGACGCTGGCCTCGACGTGGGCGCGCTGCTGCACCGCACCAGGGCGCGGGCCGCCAACGCTGAGGCGTTCAGCGTCGCTTACCGGCGGTACTGCTGGCCGACCGAGGGGCTGGACGGCGTCAGGATCGCTCCGTTCCAGCTGCTCGCGACCGACGGCGCGACGTACTCTGACCGCCCGCATTCCTGGCACCTCGACCTCGCTGATCGCCTGGCCAGCGCCGATCCGGGGCTGATCGCGCGGACCGGACGGATCTTCGCCGACTCGACCGACCCGGCCTCGATCGCGGCCGCGACGGAGTGGTGGGAGGAACTGACCGCGTCAGGTGGCGAGGG
>Ga0307374_10008278_pt1 | contig 15579 bp, 12 predicted proteins | sample OX3MG_FD_202532 | JGI IMG/M metagenome (GOLD analysis project Ga0307374, IMG submission 202532) | Soil microbial communities from Risofladan, Vaasa, Finland - OX-3 | ecosystem: Environmental > Terrestrial > Soil > Coastal area > Acid sulfate soil | place: Finland: Risofladan, Vaasa | collected... | reverse complement strand
CGGCGGGATAGGGATGAATCGCCTCGGCGATGATCAGCTCCGAGACTTCGGGTCCGTACGCGTCGGCGGTATCGATGAGATTTATTCCCAGCTCGATCGCGCGGCGAATCAATCTGACCGCCTCGCGATGGTCGGGCGGCTCGCCCCAGACTCCGCTGCCCGTCACGCGCATCGCGCCAAAGCCGAGGCGATGCACGCGCAGGTCGCCGCCTATCCGGAACTCGTCTTTTGCGGTGCTCATCGCCAAGGATTCTCCGTTTTCTCGTGCGGCGGGATCTCCCCGAGTATCAGCCGATCGGCGATCTGAAGGTTCTGACGCGAAATCGATCTCATAGCCGAAATCCTAGCGAATTCCAGTGTTTTTCTGAAACCCGCGCGTCGCCGACAGGTCCAACTTCTTGCGGCCCAAGCGGTCTGATAGGCTTGATCGCGAAGGTGGAAAACCACGATGGCAAATCAATTGGCGCATCCTGAGAAGTTTTTCCTTGATCGATTCGGCATGAGCGACCGGGCTTTCGAGCGGATTTTGGGCACCGCGCTCGAACGCAAGGCCGATTACGCCGATCTGTTTTTCGAGTACCAGAGCGCGGAGTCGCTCGGGCTCGAGGAATCGATGGTCAATCATACCTCGAAGAGCATCAGCCACGGCGTCGGCGTCCGCGTATGCGCCGAAGACCGGACCGGCTACGCCTATTCCGACGAAGTCACGATCGACAGGATGCAGCTCGCGGCTGAAGCCGCCCGCGCGATCGCCGATCGGCGCGCGACGGTTCCCGCCGTCCAGGTCGGCGCGCCCGCGCCGCGCCACGCGCTCTATGAGGTCGAGACCACGCCGCTCGAAATTCCGCTCGAGGAGCGCGCGCGGCTGCTACGCGAGATCGACGCCGCCGCGCGAGCCTATGACCCGCGCGTCAAGAACGTGATGGCCTCGATCGCGGCCGAGCGCAAGATCATCATGATCGTCACCAGCGAGGGCAAGCTCGCCGCCGACATGCAGCCGCTGTGCCGCCTGAACGTGACGGTGATCGCGGAAGACGGCAAGGGCGGGCGCCAGTCCGGCAGCTTCGGCGGCGGCGGACGCGTCGAGTACAAATACTTTCTCGACGGAGATTTGTGGCGGACTTACGCGCACGAAGCCGCGCGCCAGGCGATCGTCAACCTTGACGCCGGCGACGCGCCGGCCGGCGAGATGGTCGTGGTGCTCGGACCCGGATGGCCGGGAATTTTGCTTCACGAAGCGATCGGCCACGGACTCGAGGGCGACTTTAACCGCAAGGGCGTTTCCGCCTTCTCGGGACGAATCGGACAAAAGGTCGCCAGCGAACTCTGCACCGTGGTTGACGACGGAACGATCCCGATGCGCCGCGGCAGCCTGAACGTCGATGACGAAGGCACGCCAAGCTCGCGCACCGTGCTGATCGAGAAGGGAATCCTGCGCGGATACCTGCAGGACCGCATGAACGCGCGGCTGATGAAGATGAAGCCGACGGGCAACGGACGGCGCGAGAGCTTTGCGCATGCGCCGATGCCCAGGATGACCAACACTTTCATGCTCGCCGGCGAATCGACCCGGGATGAGATCATCAAGTCGGTGAAGAAAGGCCTTTACGCGGTCAGCTTCGGCGGCGGGCAGGTCGATATCACCAACGGCAAGTTTGTCTTCTCGGCGAGCGAGGCCTACCTGATCGAGGACGGCGAAGTGACCCGCCCGGTCAAGGGCGCAACGTTAATCGGCGACGGGCCCGACGTGCTGACGCGCGTCGCGATGGTGGGAAACGATCTGGCGCTGGACTCCGGAGTCGGCACTTGCGGCAAGGACGGCCAATCGGTGCCGGTGGGCGTGGGCCTTCCGACGATCCGGATCGACGGGATTACGGTGGGCGGCACGCGCGCATGAAAACTCAATCGGGAAATGGAAAAGAATCGCCAATGGAAACGCTTGATAGCGCGCTCGCGCAATGGGTGCTCAGCGAAGCAAAAAAACATGGCGCGAGCGCGGCCGAAGTGCTGTTCGTCGGCGCGGAGTCGCTGGCCGCGGGCGTGCGCCTGGGCGAAGTCGAAAAACTCAAGAGCTCGCGCGAACGCAGGCTCGGCGTGCGCGTGTTCGCCGGACAATCCTCGGCAACCGCATCGACGGCCGAGTTCGAGCGCGCGTCGCTGGCCGAGTTTATCGCCAACACGGTCACGCTCGCGCGCCTGACCGCCGCCGATCCATGGTCGGGGCTGCCCGAACCGGCGATGCATCCGAAGTCGTTTCCCGATCTCGGACTTACCGATCCCGACGTTGGCATAGTCGAGGCCGATCGCGCGCTCGAAATTGCCCGCAAGGGCGAGAAAGCCGCGCTCTCCGCCGATCCGCGCATCAAGAATTCCGAGGGCGCGGAGTTCGACTCGGGCCGCTACCGGGTCTTGTTCGCCAACAGCAACGGATTCAGCGGCGAGTACGAAGGCTCTTCGTTCAGCCTCGTCGTCGCGCCGATCGCGCAGGACGGCGGCGCGATGCAGCAAGGTTTCTGGTACACGTCGAACCGCAGGTTCGCGAAACTCGATGACGCCGAAGAGGTGGGAGCTATCGCCGCGAAGCGCGCCCTGCGCCGCCTCGGATCGCGCAAGGTCAAAACCACCCGCGTGCCGGTGGTGTTCGATCCCGACATGGCAGCCGGGCTGATTCGATCATTGGCTGGCGCGGCCTCGGGACCGTCGTTGTACAAAGGCGCATCGTTTTTGATCGATCGGCTGGGGTCGCAGGTGATGGCGCCTGCGGTGTCGATCATCGATGACGCGCGGATGGTGGGCGCGCTCGGCTCCAAGCCCTTCGACGGCGAAGGCCTGGCGACCAATCGCAAGCATATCGTCGAAAAAGGCATGCTCAAAACCTACCTGCTCGATTGTTACTCGGCGCGCAAGCTCAAGCTGCAACCTACAGGCAACGCCGCGCGCTCGGTCGGCCAGGCGCCGACGGTTTCGACCACCAACCTTTATCTCGAGGCGGGCGCCTACACGCCCGAGCAGATTATCGGATCGGTGAAGCGGGGTTTATATTTGACGGAACTCATCGGGTTTGGCGTCAATATGGTAACCGGCGATTACTCGCGTGGCGCCGGCGGAATGTGGATTGAAGACGGCCAGCTCGCCTATCCGGTGCAGGAAATTACCATCGCGGGGAACCTCAAGGACATGTTTCTGAACATCGAGATGGTCGGCAACGATCTGCATTGGCGATCATCGACGGTTTCGCCGACGCTCAAGATTTCGGAAATGACAATCGCTGGCGCATAAAGCGCGCTTTTGCCGCAGGTTGCGCCACTTGACCTACGCTGCGCAATGTATTAACAAAGTGTAGGAATTTAGAGCTATCTGCACGTCGAACTGTCGATACTTATAGTAGCGTTGGTTGGGCGGGCGGGGCGGAACCGGCCACCGGCAATCCGCCAGGTAGCGGAGGTCAATTTATGGGCGCCGCAATCAACTCAAGGGGTCGAAACATGAATGGTCCAGGGATGGAGCATCCTACCGACAAGCTGCTCGCGCGGCTGGTAAGCCTGGGGCTGCCACGCGCGGCAATCACCGCACTACTCGACAGGTACACTCCCGTGCGCTATCCGAAGGGCGCGCCGCTGTTTACCAAAGGATCGCCCGCGGACGTTGTCTTCGCCGTGCTTAGCGGGGTGGTCAAGGTTCACAGCACGAGGCCGGGCAGCGACCGGATCCTCACCGAACTGGCGGGTCCGGGCGATATAGCAGGATACGCTGATTTCTCAGAGGGCTCGGGTGAGCGTTCGCAAATCTTCGAGGCCGAGGCGCTGACCACCTGCACGGTGGCGCTCTTCACGCGGCATCATATTGCCGAGGTGCTCAAAAGCCTCGACGGCGAGACGCTGCTCAGACTGACCGAGGCGATCAACTCGCTCTGGTCGTCGGTGGCGTACCGCTATGCGACGTTCCTCGGGATGTCGCTGCGGCAGCGGCTCGAGGTGGTGCTCAACGAGCTTGCGCTGCGGTTCGGCGTGCCCGACGCTCGCGGAGTTCTGCTTACGCCCGAGCTTGCGCAGGAAGAGCTGGCCGAGATGATCGGCAGTTCGCGTCCGATGGTGTCGAAGCTGCTGATGGAGATGACGCAGCAGGGCTTGCTCGCCCGCGACGGGCGGCGGCGAATCCTGGTAGGAATACCGAAGGCGAATCTGTTGCCGTCGTTGCCGATGTTCCGTTCCAGCGGCGCGGCGCCAGCCGATCGTGTGATCCGTCCGCCCGCGCGCGGAGCGGCGGTCGCATAACGAGCTGAAACTCCGATACTCGCATTGCAGGAAAGCGCGCGTCCGGACCGGGCGCGCGCATTCCTTTACGCGCCATTTTCGGCCCGCTAGCGCGAACCAAAGATCGAAGCCAACAGGCGCACGATCGATCGCCACAGGTTGATCAGAATTCCCTGGCGCGCGACGACGCCCGCCGCTTCGGCTTGCAACTCCGCATCGGCGGCCGCGAAGAACTGCCCGAGCATCATTTTGGCCGCGCTATCGATCACGCGCTGGCCGACCTGCACGAGCGGTCCGCCGACCTGAACGTCGCCGGCATACTTTACCGTAGTCGATTTCGCGTCGCGCGCCGCGAGGTCCAGAGTTCCCGAGCCGCGCATGAAACCCTGCTTGCCCTTGCCGTCCACGAGCATCCGGTAGTGCTCGGGCGCGCGTTTATCTTCGAGCTTGAGCTTGCCGGAATAGACGCCTTTGACCGAAGCGATGCCGACGTTGAGCGTGCCGCCGTATTCGTCGGGGCCGAGGGTCTCGAGCTTCTCGCATCCGGGGATGAGCTTCGAGAGCCGCTCGGGGCTGTTAAATAATTCCCACACCCGCTCGCGTGGTGCGGACAAGACAGTTTCTCCAGCAAGCTTCATCGGTGCTCGGGCGATTGCTTTCGCTTAAATTCGCGCGTGCGGGCGGTTCAGGACCTGGCGCGTGCGAGCGCGGCTTCAAGCGCGCGGCGCGTATAGACGCGTGCGAGTTCCGCGCGAAATTCCGCCGAGGCGTGGATATCCGCCAGCGCGTCGATTCCGTCGGCCGCGTGCGCTGCGGCGGCGATCGCCTGCGCCGGAGCTTTGCCCGCGAGCGCGGCTTCAACCGCTTTGGCGCGAAACGGTTTGGCGCCGAGTCCGGTTATGCCGACGCGCACCGTTTCGCAGGCGCCGCTTTTTCCCAGCGCGACCAGCGCCGCGACTCCGACCATCGCGAATCCCGACGCGGGTTGGCGATGCTTCAGATAGGCGAAGCCGCGTCCGGCGGGAATCGGCGCGAACGCAATCTGGGTCACGATTTCGCCCGGATGCACCGCCGTGGTCATCAGGTCGAGAAAGAAATCGTCCGCCTTGACGACGCGCGCGCCGGCGGCGCCTTCGATTTTAATTTCGCCCTCGAGCGCGAGGATCGCGGCCGGATAATCCGCCGCCGGATCGGCGTGCGCGATCGAGCCGCCGATCGTTCCGCGATTTCGCACCTGGATGTCGCCGATAAGCGCCGCGCTCTCGGCAAGCAGGCCGAGCTTCGCGCGGACGACGGGCGAGGTTTCGACCGCGCGATGCGTCGCCATCGCGCCGATCACGATCTTGCCGTCCACTTCGCGAATCGACGCAAGCTCGCGCACGCCGCTGATATCGACCAGATGGGCGGGCTGCGCCAGCCGCAGCTTCATGATCGGAATCAGGCTGTGGCCGCCCGCGATCAGCTTGCCGTCTTCGCCATACCGCGACAGCATCGCGAGCGCTTCCTTGACCGAAGCGGCGCGATGGTACTCGAACTCCGATGGATACATCGCGGCTACTCCTTCGCCTTGGCGTCGCGAATCGCGCGCCAGACTGTCTCGGGTTTAAGCGGCATGTCGAGATGGCGGATGCCGAAGGGGCTGAGCGCGTCGAGCACCGCGTTGACTACGCACGGCGTCGAGCCGATGGTGCCCGCCTCGCCCACGCCCTTGACCCCGAGCGGATTAACGGGCGAGGGCGTGACCGTTGAGGCCAGCTCATAGTGTGGCAGCATGTTGGCCTTCGGCACCGCGTAGTCCATCAGGGTTGCGGTGATTAGCTGTCCGTTCTCGTCGTAGATGATTTCCTCGTACAGCGCCTGCGCGATACCCTGCGCGATTCCGCCGTGGATTTGTCCTTCGACCAGAAGCGGGCTCAGGATTTTTCCGCAATCGTCCACCGCGATGTAGCGCAGGAACCGGGTCACGCCGGTTTCGGGATCGACTTCCACCACCGCGACGTGGGTGCCGAACGGAAACGTGCAGTTGGTGGGTTCGTAAAAGCTGGTCGCGTCGAGGCCGGGCTCGACGCCCGGAATCGGCTGCTTGTATCCGTACGCGGCATCGACGATTTGCTGCAGTGCGATGGACTTCGACGGATCGGAGCCGAGCGCGATCGCGCGATTGGCGAAGACCAACTGATCGGGCGGCACCTCCATCATCGTCGAGGCGATCTTCTTCATCTTCTCCTGCAGCTTGCCGACCGAGAGCATCAGCGCCGGACCGCCGACGGTCGTGCCGCGGCTGCCGAAGGTGCCGATTCCGTACTGCACGATCGCGGTGTCGCCGTGGACGACGTTGATGTCGTCGATATCGATTCCGAAGGCGTCGGCGACGAGTTGCGCGAAGGTGGTTTCCTGTCCCTGGCCGTGCGGTGAGACGCCGGTCAGCACGGTGACTTTGCAATCAGGCTCGATTCGGACGGTCGAGCTTTCCCATCCTCCGCCCTTCAGCTTGGGCGGCAACAGCGACGACGGTCCGATTCCGCAAATCTCGACGTACGAGGCGATGCCGATTCCGATATAGCGCCCATGCTTGCGCGCCTCGGCCTGCTCGGCGCGGACTTTTTTGTAATCGACAATCTCGAGCGCCTTGCTGAGCGCAAGGTCGTAGTCGCCCGAGTCATAGACCAGGCCGCCGGCGGTCGGCGCGGGAAACGATTCCTTGGCGATAAAGTTTTTGCGCCGTACCTCGGCCGGATCGAGGCCGAACTCGCCCGCGACCATATCCATGATGCGCTCGGCGATGTAAGCGGCTTCGGGGCGGCCGGCGCCGCGATACGCGTCGGTTGCCATCTTGTTGGTGAAGACCATCTGCTGATCGAACGCGAGCGCTGGAATTTTGTAGCATCCCGTCATCATCAGGCCCGAGAATCCGGGAATCGCGGGAGTAAGAAGCTGAAGATAGGCGCCCATGTCGCAGATGAATTTTGCTTTGACGCCGAGCACGACGCCGTCTTTTTGCGCCGCGACCTCGAGATAGGCGATCTGATCGCGTCCGTGCGTGGTGCCGGACAGATTCTCGCGGCGGCGCTCGATCCACTTGACCGGCTTGTTAAGCGTCATCGCAAGGTAGGCAACCAGCGCCTCTTCGGCATAGACGTTGAGCTTGGCGCCGAAGCCGCCGCCGACCTCGGGCGCGATCACGCGGAGCTTGTTCTCGCCGATCTTGAGCTGCTCGGCGAGCTGCGAGCGCAGCAGATGCGGGATCTGCGTCGAGGACCAAACGGTCAACTGCTTGTAACCGCCTTCCCATTTGGCGACGGTTCCGCGCGGTTCCATCGGGACCGCGGCGAGGCGCTGATTATAGACGCGGAATTTGACGATCTTGTCCGCGCGCCGCATCGCGTCATCGACCGCGGGATTCGGCACGCTGGCGAGCGTGACCGAGTTGGTGGCAAATTCTTCGTGCAGAATCGGCGCGTCCGGCGCGAGCGCCTTTTCCGGATCGACCACGGCGTCGAGCGGTTCGTAATCGACTTCGATAAGGTCGAGCGCGTCCTGCGCAACATAGGGCGACGCCGCCACTGCCACCGCAACTCCCTCTCCGACGAAGCGGACTTTGCCCTGCGCCAAAACCGGATGAAACGGCACGTGGTCGGCTGGCGCAACACACGGCAGCGAGCCGATTTTGTCTTTCAGGTCGGCGCCGGACAGTACGCATACGACGCCGGGAAGCGCGCGCGCCCGGGCGAGATCGATCGACTTAATCTTCGCGTGAGCGTAAGGGCTTCTCAATATTACCGCGCAAAGCATTCCCGGCAGCCGCAGGTCATCGACGTAGGTTCCGGTACCGGTGACGAGGCGCGGATCCTCGCGGCGCTTGATCCGTTCGCCGACAAATTTCGGTATTACAGCCATCTGAGTCCTCGCCTTACGCGGCCTGCTTATCGCGCATTTTTCTGGCCGCATGCTGGATCGCATTGACGATATGCTGGTAGCCGGTGCATCGGCAGAGGTTTCCCTCGAGCGCCTCGCGAATATCGGCGTCGGTTGGACTCGGGTTGCGCCCCAGCAGATCGGCCGCGGTCATGATCATTCCCGGCGTGCAGTATCCGCACTGGAGGCCGTGCTCTTCCCAGAAGCCCTCTTGCAGCGGATGCATCGCGGAGCCGCGCGCGAGGCCTTCGATCGTCGTGATCTCGGCGCCTTCGGCCTGCACGGCGAGAATCGTGCAGGATTTTACCGCGGCGCCATCGAGATGCACCGTGCACGCGCCGCACAGGGAAGTTTCGCAACCGACATGAGTGCCGGTCAGGCCGGCAACCTCGCGGATGTAATGAACCAGGAGCGTGCGGGGATCGACATCGTCCTCGCGCCGCTCGCCATTGATGGTCAGGCTGAGGCGCATAAGTCATTCTCCAGGCAACGAGACTTACCAAATCGGACTCAAAACGGCCAACCCGAAGGGTCTATGCGGCTCGTCGGCGATCGGAGATAGACGGGTGCGTGGCGTCATCGGGCGGGTTGCCTAATTGGGTGCGATGGTTACCTTTGATAACGAATGAACGCAAACCAATTCACCGAAAAGCTTCAGGAAGCGCTCGGGCGCGCGCAGAACGCTGCGCTCTCGGCGCATAATCAGGCCGTCGATGTTGAGCATTTGCTGGCCGCGCTGCTCGAGGAAAACGACGGGCTTGGCGCCTCGATTCTGAGCCTTGCCGGCATCGATCGCGCCGCCGTTCTTGCCAAACTCGCCGCCGAGCTCAAGAAGATTCCGCAGGTGACCGGAGGCGGTTCCGATTCCGCCCAGGTCTATGCGACCCAGCGCCTTGGCCGCGTGCTCGCCCGCGCGGAACAGGAGGCCGGCAAGCTCAAAGACGACTACGTGTCCGTCGAGCACGTGTTGATCGCGATCCTCGACGAGCCGGGCGCTGCGGCGCGGATCCTGCGCGAGGCGGGGCTCACGCATGACAAGTTGATGGCGACGCTCAAGCAGGTTCGCGGAAATCAGCGCGTTACTTCGGCGAATCCGGAGGCGACTTATCAGTCGCTCGAGAAATATGGCCGCGACCTGACCAAGCTGGCCTCACAGGGGAAAGTCGATCCGGTTATCGGACGCGACGAAGAGATCCGCCGCGTTATCCAGGTGCTGTCGCGCCGGACCAAGAATAATCCGGTCCTCATCGGAGAGCCGGGAGTCGGCAAAACCGCGATCGTCGAGGGCCTCGCCCAGCGAATCATCCGGGGCGACGTCCCCGAAGGGTTAAAGAACCGCCGCGTGGTCGCGCTCGACATGGGCGCGCTGATTGCCGGCGCAAAATTCCGCGGCGAATTCGAAGAGCGGCTCAAGGCCGTGCTCAAGGAAGTGCAGGACGCGGCCGGCGAAGTAATCCTGTTTATCGACGAGCTGCATACCGTCGTTGGCGCCGGCGCCGCCGAAGGCGCCATGGATGCGTCCAATCTGCTCAAGCCGATGCTGGCGCGCGGCGAGCTGCACTGCATCGGCGCGACCACGCTCAACGAGTATCGCAAATATATCGAAAAGGACGCCGCGCTCGAGCGGCGCTTCCAGCCCGTGATGGTCGAGGAGCCGAGCGTCGAGGATACCATCTCGATCCTGCGCGGGCTCAAGGAACGCTACGAAGTCCATCACGGGATCAGAATCAAGGATGCGGCGCTGGTGACCGCCGCGACTCTGTCCAAGCGCTACATCACGGATCGTTTTCTGCCCGACAAGGCGATCGATCTGGTCGATGAAGCGGCAGCCAAGCTGCGCACGGAAAAGGAATCGATGCCGGTCGAGCTGGACGAAGTTAACCGGCGCGTCATGCAGCTCGAAATCGAGCGCCAGGCGCTGAAACGCGAGACCGACGCGGCATCGAAGGATCGCCTCGAGCGGCTTGAAAAAGAGCTCGCCGAAGCCAACGAGAAGCGCGCCGCCCTGCAGGCCCAATGGCAGAGCGAAAAGGGCGGGCTCGAAAATCTCTCGAAGATCAAAGCCGAGATCGAACAGACCCGTCTCGCGATCGAAAAAGCCAAGCGCGAGTACGATCTCAACAAGGTCGCCGAACTGCAGTACGGCACGCTCGCCGAGCTTGAAAAGGCGCTTGGCGCTGACGAAGCCAAGCTCGCCAAGCAGGCGGGCGCCGGCGATCGCCTGATTAAAGAGGAAGTGGACGAAGACGATATCGCGGAAGTGGTCGCGCGATGGACCCGCGTTCCGGTCGCGCGCCTGCTGGAAGGCGAGATGCAGAAGCTTACGCATCTCGAAGAGCATCTGCACAAGCGCGTCATCGGACAGGACGAAGCGGTTACCGCGGTGGCCGACGCGGTGGTTCGCGCACGAGCCGGACTGAAGGATCCCAATCGCCCGATCGGTTCGTTTATCTTCCTCGGTCCGACCGGGGTCGGGAAAACCGAACTGGCGCGCGCGCTAGCGGAATTTCTGTTCGACGACGAATCCGCGATGGTCCGAATCGACATGTCCGAGTACATGGAGAAGCACACCGTGTCGCGGCTGGTCGGCGCGCCTCCGGGCTACGTCGGCTATGACGAGGGGGGACAACTCACCGAAGCCGTGCGGCGCAGGCCGTACTCGGTGATCCTGTTCGACGAGATCGAAAAGGCGCACAGCGACGTTTTCAACGTCCTGCTCCAGCTCCTCGACGACGGCCGGTTGACGGATGGCCACGGCCGCACCGTCGATTTCCGCAACTGCGTCGTAATCATGACCTCGAATATCGCGAGCCAGCTCATCCTCGGCTTCAAGGGCCAGGACTACGACAAGATGAAGGCCGAGTGTCTCGACGTGCTGCGGCAGAGCTTTCGTCCCGAGTTTCTGAACCGGGTGGACGAGATCGTGGTCTTCCATCCACTGGCACGCGCCGAGCTTCGGCAGATCGTCGAGGTGCAGCTCGGGCGTCTGCGCAAACGCCTCGAGGACCGCAAGATCACGCTCGAGCTCAGCGACAGGGCGCTCGATTACCTGGCCGAACACGGCTACGACCCGTCGTACGGCGCGCGCCCGCTCAAGCGGCTTATCCAGAGCGAACTCGAGACGGCGCTCGCGCGCAAGATTCTGGGCGGAGAGGTTCGTGACGGCGCAAAGGTCAAAATCGATGCGAGCGGGCGCGGGCTCGCGTTCACGAGCAAACCAGGACCTGCGGCCAGCGCCTGACACCAGCGGCGTTATCGCGTTCCACGTTCATCGAAAATCCTAATAGGGCGGAAGCTCTTGCTTCCGCTCTTCTTATCCATATACTTAAGCAAGGATGATGGTGCGAAAGTGCAGCTATCAGTAATACTTATATCAAACTGAAGCCTGAGCTTTCCCGCCACATCCAACAAAAGCTGGAATACTGATGGATTTCGGCCAGTTTTTCAGAGGTTTTTCAAATGGCTAGCGGAGTTATCGATCTGAGTCTCAGGCCCACAACCCGCCTGACGCGCGGACGCCTGTGGCTGCGCATTGCGGTGATCATTGCCGCGCTTGGCGCCGTCCTGGCGCTTGCGCTCCTGCCCAATCCGGCCAGTGCCGCGACCGGTCCGATCGTGATCAAGATGGGCGACACCCCCGCGATGTACGAACCCGCGCGAGTCACCGTAAAGGTCGGAGAGCCGGTGCAATGGATCAATACCGGAAAGACCGTTCATTCGGTGACCCTGGTTCCCGACGACGCGCAGAACCCGAAGGACGCTACCGAACCCAAAGGCGCAAAGACTTTCGATTCGGGCTTCATGCCGCCAGGTGGCACTTTCAGCTACACTTTCACCGTGCCGGGGACGTATCATTATTTTTGCGTTCCGCACGAAAAGGCGGGTATGGTCGGCGTAGTGACGGTCAAGAAGTAGAGAGATTTCTGCTTTGGAAGTGAGTTTGGTTTTGGCGGATCGAATCGGATTGGCAGGAATACGGCGCGCGCGGCAGGCGTTGTGCGCGTCGATGGCAGTGTGCGGAGCGCTGGCGATTTCGGCCAGCGCGGCGTGGTCGTTCCCGTGGAGTATCGATATGTACCGCGCAGCAGCGGTACAGCCTCTTTCGCGCGCGCCGCGCGTGATGCCGGACGATACGATGCCGGTAAATCGCGGCGAGCCGCCGATGACGCTCGAGGCGATGACGGTGAAGATGAAGAATCCGCTCACCGCAACCCCCGAAAATCTGGCGCATGGCAAGGAGCTGTTTCTCAACAACTGTGCGCCGTGCCACGGCGCGAGTGCGACCGGCAACGGCCCGGTGGCGCATCTGCTGCACGATCCGCCCAAGAATCTGGTCTCCGGCACGAGCAAGGATCTTCCCGACGGCTATATCTACGGAGTGATCCGCGACGGGATTCTGCTGATGCCCTCGTATGACGACGCGATGTCCGCGCACGAGCGCTGGGACGTCGTGATGTACGTGCGCTCGCTGCAGCAGGCGGGCGTGGCGCCAGCCAATACCGCATCGAAGTAGCCTGGCATCAGGCAAATCTTTCCGGGTTTTCTCACGGCACCGGTTTGCCCTGCGAAGCGGGGCGTTGTGTCGTGCGCGGCTGCCTGAATCGCACGCGCTAAACAATCGTTAACATTTCTCCGCACGCCGGAGGCTTCCGCCGGTGCTGTCAAACCTGTTTAATTAGGGCTTGAATTTGCGCGGGGCGGCACGCCCGCGCTGGGGAATCGCGGTCTGAAAATGTCAATGCATCGTATAGCGCCATTAGCCGCGATTTTCGCGGCGCTCTGCGTGACGGTTTTTACCGCGCGCGCGGCATTTGCGGCGCCGCTACCGATGCCGACGGCGGCTCCGGCAACCTCCCCGGCAAAATCCCCGGCGAAATCCACTGAGATGCGCCTCACCGTCGATCAGCTCGTGCATCTGGCCGAGCTTGCGAACCCCACCGTGAAGGCCGCGCGCGAACGGTGGTACTCCGCCGAGCATTCAATCAAACAGGCGTACGCGCCCAATGATCCGATCTTCACCTACTCCAACGTTGACAGCCTCAAAAGCCCGCTCGGAGAGCCTTCGCTGCGTTCGTACAACGTCACCGAATCATTCCAGTTTCCGGGCAAGGCGCTGCTGCAGACCGACCAGGCTAAACGCAACGCGCAGATCGCCCGCCTTGCCTACGAGGCGGTGCTGCGCGATACGCGCGCCGCGGTCGAAACCGGCTATTATCAGCTCGTGCTCGACTCCGCGCTCGCCAACGTCAACGCCGAAAACCTGGACAACCTTGCGCGCGTGCTGAAAGTGACGCAGATCGCCTACACCGCAAATCAGGCCACCCAGACCGATTTTATCAGCGCCGAGTTCGATCTTGCGGCCGCGCGCCAGCAGCAGGCTCAGTACCAGACCTCGGTCCTGAACGACGAGACCACGCTCAATCAATTGTTGAACCGCGGTCCTGGCGATCCCCTCGCGGTCGATCGCACGCTGACGCTTGCTCCGCTGAGCGCGCGCGTCGATACGCTGGTCGATCTGGCGTGGCAGGTGCGGCAGGAGATTCTCGAGACCGCGCTCACCCAGCGCAACTCGAACACGGCGTTGTACCTGGCCAAGATGGAATATCTGCCCGACTTCACGGTTGGCTACCAATTCGATGAGTATCTGGTTCCCACCTTCGGGCCGGTCGCCTCGCAGACCGAAAACCATTCGCTGATGGTCGGCCTCAATGTTCCGATCTTCTTCTGGCTGCATCAGAAGGAAGATGTCGAGCGCGCGCATCACGATCTCGAGGCCTCGCGCGATGACCTTGCGTCGGTGCGCACTCAGACCGCGGCGGCCGTGACCTCGACGTTTCGCACCACCCAGCTCGCGTACCAGACCGCGCTTTTGTATCGCGACTCGCTGGTCGGACTTGCGCGGCAGGATTTCAACGTGGCGCTGATCGCGTATCAATCCGGGAAAATCGATTTCACCACGCTGGCCGGCGCGCTCGGGCGCGACTATACCGCGCGCATCAACTATCTGCAGGCCGCCAACCAGTTTCTCGCGGGCAAGGTGGCGCTCGAACAGACAATCGGGACTTCATTACCCCAATGACGACGCGAATAAGATTCCTCCTGACGCTCGCCGGATGCGCGATGCTCACGATGGCGGCGGCCGGATGCCGTGGTGAGTCGGACAGCCGGGCGGCGCAAAATGCCGAACCCGTGCCTCCGCTGCTAATCCACCAGCCGGGCCAACCCGAGCTGATGCAGCTCAATGCGGGCGCGGTGCCGGGCGCGAGCTTTGCCGAGGTGCGCAACGTCGATCTTCCCGGAGTGCTCGAGACCACCGGACAAGTCACCTTCGACGACCGGCGCGTCTCGACGATCGTTTCGCGCGTGCAGGGGCGTATCGAGCAGACGCGGGTGTCGCTGTGGGACAACGTCCGGCGCGGCGAACCGATCGTCTCACTCTACAGCCCCGACTTCATGACTGCCGAGGCCGAGTTGCTGCAAGCAAAGACCACGGCGAATCTGACCGGCGCGCCCGAGATGACCGGTGGAATAAACCTGGCCGAGTCGCTGGTCTCGGCGGCCAAACGCAAGCTCGAGCTGCTCGGGATGGACGACGCGGATATCGCGAAAATCACGGCGCCGAATCCCGTCATCTGGATGCGCGCGCCAATTGCGGGAACGGTCGTCGATAACAAGGCGATTCGCGGCGGCGCGGTCAATCCCGGCGACGTGCTCTATTCGCTCGGAACGCTCGAGGATGTCTGGATAACCGGCGATATCTACGAAGACGACCTTGCCCGCATCCACGTCGGCCAGCAGCTTGACGCAGTCACGACCGCCTATCCGAACGAGGTTTTTCACGGCGCTATCGCCCGCATCAGCCCGGGCGTCGATCCAAATACTCACACGATCCAGATCCGCTGCGAAGTGCTTAATCCCGGACTCAAGCTCAAGCCGCAGATGCTCGCGCGCGTCAAGATAGTAACTCGCCCCGGGCAGGCGCTGGTGGTGCCGCAGGACGCGCTGATTTTCGAGACCAATGGCTACTACGCGTTCGTCGATGCCGGCGACAACCGTATCGCGCGGCGCGCGGTGGCTATCGCGTCGTGGGGCGGGAAGGGCTACGCGCGCGTCGTTTCCGGGCTCAAGGCGGGCGACAGGGTAGTCACAGGACAGACGATCCAGGTTAACGCGCTCTGGCACGAGGCTCACGGAGAGAGCTCCTGAGCCGCGCCTGAGGGGCGCACGGGAACAATTGAGCCATGATTCGGTCGTTGATGGGGCTCGCGCTGCGCGAGCGAATTGTCGTCATCGGGATGGCGCTGGTCCTGTTCCTGGCGGGTATCTACTCGTTTACCCAAATCGATATTGAAGCCTACCCCGACCCGGTTCAGCCGATGGTCGAGGTGCTGACCCTGCCCAACGGGCTCAG
>Ga0307374_10008276_pt1 | contig 15583 bp, 15 predicted proteins | sample OX3MG_FD_202532 | JGI IMG/M metagenome (GOLD analysis project Ga0307374, IMG submission 202532) | Soil microbial communities from Risofladan, Vaasa, Finland - OX-3 | ecosystem: Environmental > Terrestrial > Soil > Coastal area > Acid sulfate soil | place: Finland: Risofladan, Vaasa | collected... | reverse complement strand
GGCGGCTCGGAGATAGCCATTGAGGTCCGCCTTACGCCCAGCCAGGTCCAAGACGAGGCCGACGCCCCAGGCAGCACCAACCGCGCAGCCGAATACGAGCTGAGCCATCTGCCCGCTCGGGTCGGTGCCGTTGGTCGGGCTGTTGCCGACGTAGCTGTACAGGTTGAGGCTGCCCCCTCCGAACCCCGCGGGGTCGGCGCTGATGAAGCGCTGCAGCGTCGGGTCGTAGTAGCGCGCCCGGTTGTACTGCAGGCCCGTGCCATCGTTGGGCAGCCCGGTGTACTGCAATCGGTTGTTGCTCGGAGACCCGCTCACGCTCGGGTTGCCGAACGGGTCGTAGGTGTAGCTCGTCTGCACCGTGCCCGTGCCGTCGGTCAGCGCGATCGTCGAGCCCAGCGCGTCGGTCAGGTAGGTGCTGGTGCCGCTCGCGTCCGTCCGGCTGAAGGTCTCATCGACCGCCAGGCCGGTGAGATAGTTCGCCGAGGGCGTGCCGCCCACGAGCTCCTGGACCAGGTTCGCCCCGTCATAGAGGTACTGGGTGCTCGTCCCGTTGAGCGTCGTGCTGGTGCGCCGCCCGACGGCGTCGTAGCCGAAGCTGGCCGTCGCGCCCCCGGAGATCCCGCTCAGTTGGTTGCGCGCACCGAGCACCACTACCCGTGATTTAACGTGTCCATCCAAACTGGACAGCAGCGTTCCCTAGTTGTCGGATAAGTTCAACCCGTAATGGGCAAGGCAAGCTTCAGCTCTGCCAGGACCGTAGATATGTCTAAGAAGACCGGGTATCCAGCCAACCCGCGCATTCCAATCTCGATGTGCGCTCTGCCAGTAATGCAGGAATTCGTCTAATTCAGCATCAAGGTTGAGTTGCCTGCCCAGCGCAGCCATGAATTCAGGTTGCCCGGCGATGACCGCGTGCAACTCGTGTGAGCTGAGCGCTCCCCACAAGCCGTTGGTCGAGTATAACGCGCTCTCCGAGATTCCCGACCATCCTTCCTCTCGAAGTTGTCGATGAACGTCCGGTTCAGCGAGGGTGATTCTCCAATGGGGATAGCGATCGAACCCCGTTCCGGTGTAGGTCTCTATCTCTGAAAAGTAGGCATCCCGTTCATCGATGACGCGCGCGGCCGCGGCCACCGCGGCTAACTGCTCGTCCGACAGTCCCCGAGGGGCAGGGAACAACAGCGCACGATCGGTCAAGTGATCGCGAAATGGTGATCCGAATGGATCGGCGACGCGGAACACGCGATCGAACGCCACCTTCACGGGCGTCAACTCATCCGACGTAGTCAGTCGTTGAATCATCGCAACTCTACTCCACAACCAGTGTCACGGAATGAACTTGATTTCATAGTTGACACCACCTCCAGACGGGTTGATGTCGATGGTCGGAGGCCCTGACGTGGACGTTTCCCGCAATCCTATCGATGTGTTGTCAGGCATGATGAAGCGGCGCCCTGGGAATGTCTGACTCCCCTCAACCTTGCCACCGGCAGTGAAGTCGGAGAACACCTGCTCCGCCTCCGAGAGCCCACCCGTTACGACCCACACCGTTGACTGGGTTCTAGTCACCTGGAATCCCATGGCGCGAAGCCGATCGATCCAGGGCTGCATTGTCGCCGCAGGACCTTTGGAAGGTTCTTCGCCGCTCCCGCCGCTTACCGGTGGAGGTTCTTCGCCAGACGACGATCCCCCAAACAGTCCACGGAACCAGCTACCAACACTTTTAGCGAAATCCCGCAGCGCTCCGGACGGGTCAGGAACTTCCGGTCCACCCCAGCCCCCGCTCACCCCTCCGTCCGCCTCGAGATCATCGGCGACAACACCCTTGCGACCCCCCAGCGTCGGAGCTCCAGCGCCGAAGCTCCCAACACCTGGGGCAGACAGTCCGCTCGGATCGGTGCCGTTGGTGGGGCTGTTGCCCACGTAGCTGTACAGATTGAGGCTGCCACCCCCGAACCCCGCCGGGTCGGCGCTGATGAAGCGCTGCAGCGTGGGGTCGTAGTAGCGCGCCCGGTTGTACTGCAGGCCCGTGCCATCGTTCGGCAGCCCCGTGTACTGCAGCCGGTTGCCGCTCGCCGCCCCGCTCACGCTCGGGTTGCCGAACGGGTCGTAGGTGTAGCTCGTCTGCACCGCGCCCGTGCCGTCGGTCAGCGCTATCGTCGAGCCCAGCGCGTCGGTGAGGTAGGTGTTCGTGCCGCTGGCGTCCGTCCGGCTGAAGGTCTCGTCGACCGCCAGCCCCGTCAGATAGTTGGCCGAGGGCGTACCACCGCTTAGCTCCTGGACGAGGTTCGCCCCGTCGTACAGCTCGCTCGTGCTCGTCCCGTTGATGGTCGTGCTGGTGCGCCGCCCGACGGCGTCGTAGCCGAAACCCCGTAGCGCTTACGGCGGTCGTCGGCAGCTTCCCAACGGTCAAATCTTGATTCGCTCAAAGACGGCCGCTGCGATGGCGTGCCGCTTGGTAGGATCGAACGTGACGCGTGTCGTAGGAATCCTACCTAGCGGCGCTCCCGTAGAGGCGAGTCCTTCCCATGAGGAACTCTCGACGGTGGAGACGGCGGAATCAGGAAGCCTGTACACGACGAAGTCGTCGCTGTAGTCGTCCGTAGAGTGATCAAACTGGCTATCCAGTAAAAACAGGTCGCCCTGATACTCCACTACGACCATTCTTGGGAAGTCGTAGAACTCTCGATACCGGATAGGCAACCACTCAGTCATCACCGGATTCTCCCAGCTGGTGAAATCGGGTTCGGCTGCCGCGGACTGAACGGACATGGCCCCTCACCGAGGCAGACGTTCACGTGGCGTTCATTCATCGCGCCACTCCGCGTCGGTTCAGGAACATGCTCCACGGTACCTCCACCTGCGCGAATCTCCCCAGCCGTGGTTGATGTATTCGCCGAGGAAATCTGAGCCCGGGGCGCCGAGGAAAAGTGAGCCCACCGGGAGCCGCGTGCCAGTATAGCGTGGCGGGCCAGGCCACCGGTCAGCCGCAGTCGTCCTCCTCCCTCACACGCCGCCGGTCGGGCGGCGGTCGGCTTCCTGCTGCTGCCGTTCCATGCGATGGTCGAGTTGTAGAAGATGGTCGGCGTGCTGGTGGCGGTGAAGACGGCGTCGTTGAACTGGGTGCCGGGCGAGGTGCGCACGTAGTGCACCCGCCCGCCGTCGGACAGCACCAGGTCGGCCTGCTGGTACTGCTGGGTCGACCTGAGGAACATGGCGTAGGGGAAGGTCGCCCCGATGCCGAAGGGGCGCGAGACCGGGTCGTTCGGCCGGTAGGTGCGGGTCAGGTTCAACGGCAGGACGTCGGGCTCGACCAGGTCGGTCTTGCTGAGCACGAACAGCCCGGTGCCCAGGTCGATCGGGTCACCCCGCCGCGCGTTTCGGTTATCATGAGTCACGGAGACGAGGACGCACGCCGCGGGCCGGGCCACCTCGGTCGTCGCGGACCGGGAACCGCGCTGGGGGGCCGAACGCCATGCTCGATCTGACGACGGAGCAGGGACGCACCGCCGAGCGGCGGCTGCGCGAGGAGGAGATCGTCTGGCTCACGACCGTGCGCCGTGACGGGCAGCCACAGGCCGTCCCCGTCTGGTTCCTCTGGGACGGCGCGACCGTTCTGATCTACTCCCAGCCGCGCACCCAGAAGCTGCGCAACGTCCGCGGCAACCCCCGGGTGGCGCTCAACCTCAACTCCGACCCTTTCGGGAACGCCATCGTGCGGGTGGAGGGCACTGCGGAGATCGTCGACGACGCGCCGCCGGCCAGCCAGGTGCCGGCCATGGTCGAGAAGTACCGCGCGGGGATCCGGCGCATCGGCATGGACCCGGCCGCGTTCGCCACCGCCTACTCGGTCGCGATTCGCGTCCAGCCCGACCGGTTCCACCTCGGCTGATCGGGCGCGCGACGGTTCAGCGGTCCGGGACGTCGTCGAGCTCGGGCAGCAGCACGACGCTCTCCTGCTCGTTGGGGTCCGTGCGGGCCACCACCGCGGTGCAGGGCTCCGTCCGGCTGCGGTTTCCCGGCAAGTGCGGAACCCCGGCCGGGATGTAGATGAAGTCGCCGGGGTTGCACTGCATGTACGCGGACAGTCCGTCGCCGTACCACATCTCGGCCTCACCGTTGATGACGTAGATGGTCGACTCGTGCGTCTCGTGCAGGTGCGCCCTGGCCCGCCCGCCGGGCGGGATGGTCAGCAGGTGCATGCAGATCGCCTGCGAGCCCGCGCTCTGGCGCGACACGCCCTCGAAGTAGCTGAACCCCTGCTTGCCGGCGAAGCTCTCCCCGGCGTGGATCAGGGCACAGGTCGGTTGCTCAGTCGTGGACACGGCCGTCACTCCTCTCGAGGCGTCACGAGCACGTATGGAAGCAGTCTGCTCCGTCTGCAGTCAAATCGTAACACGCGCCCTCGCCACGCCGCCTTCGCGTACCACCGGTGAGCGACGCGCGGCAGCGACGCGACGCTTGGACGTGTGCGACCCGCGGGACTGTCCCGGCGTCACCCCGCGTCGACCAGCAGCGTGTCGAACGCAAACTCGACGTTGAGCCCATCGCGCTGCAGATTCGCCTGTACCTGCCGCAGGTCGTCGTGGGTCAGGCCGTCCATCTCCTCGATGTGCGTCAGGATCACGCGGCGCGCCGCGAGCGCGCGCACGATGTCCAGCGTCTGGGCGAAGGTCGCCTCCATGCCCAGGATCGGGTGCTCGCGGGCGATGCGGCGCTCTCCCGTGAGCGGATCGAGTTCGACGACCCCCATCGGGAGCACGGCCAGCTCCACACCCCGCAGGGAGTCGGGTGGCACCCATCCGTGGAGCTCGTCGGGTGCGATCAGGACCCGGCGCCCATCATCGTGGAAGACGAAGGCGTACACGTAGTCCTCGGCGAGGCGGAACGGCTCGATGCGGGTGTCGCCGAGGTCGACGCTCTCCCCGTCCGTCAGCTCCAACAGGCGCACCAGCCCCTGGCGCTCGAGGAAGGTGAGATGCTCCCAGGTCCCCAGCCTGCGGCGGAAGTCCTGACCGACCTGCTGGGGCAGGTAGATGGTGGTCTGCCGGTTCTGGGGCGGCCAGCCGCGCATGTCCCAGTTCAGCGCCTCCCACACGCGGCGGCCCATCACGTGGTCCGGGTGCCAGTGGGAGTAGAGACAGCCGTTGATGTGGCCCACCCGCGAGCGGTTGAGTTGATCCTTGATCTCCTCGGGCGTATCGATCAGCACGTCGGGGCCGTGGACGAAGAGGCTTGGACCGCCGCGGCTGTAGGGGATCCCACGAGCGCGGGCTTGCGTGCAGACGCGGCAATGGCAGCCGGGCCGGGGTATGGTGATCGCCCCGCCGCTGCCGAGGAACTCGAGCTGCATGACGTCCGCCTCACGCGCTGGCGGTGACGGCACGCACCGCTCCCGACATGTCCGCCCATGGACCCTGGCTGCGCCGCGTCCTGAAACTCAGGACAGGTGCTTCGAGGGTCAGCCGGGCACCCAGGGTGACACGTCGTCGGTGCCGCTGGTGATGTCGACGGAGTCGACGCCGAGGAGCTCGGCGACCTTCGCGCTCAGCTCGTCCATGGCCGGCTTCTGGAAGCCCATCACCTGCCAGACGATCTCTCCCGACGCACTCACCACGAACACCGTCGGAGTCGCCAGGATGTCGAAGGCGCGCGAGACCGCGTAGTCGTCCTGGTCGATCAGGATGGGGAAGGTGATCCCGTAGCGCCGGGCAAAGGACTTCGTCACGTTCGGCGAGTCCTGGGACACCCCCCAGACGGTCAGCCGCTCCGACGGGTAGACCTGGGAGATACGCTCGAGGAACGGGAACATGGTCTTGCTCGCCTGGCAGGACGACTTGTAGAGGCCGACGACGACCGGCCCCCGCGCGTTCGCGTCGTCGAACCGGTGCGTCGCGCCCTCGGCGTCGGGGAGCGTGAACTCTGGTGCCCTGGTCCCGGTCTCCACCGGCATACTCGTGAGCTCCTTCCCCCGCTGCTCCGGGAAACCGCCTCGGCTCTGTTCGGCACCGGATTTTCGGCCGTTTTGTTCAACGTCCGGCTACCGGGACGCATTCCGATGACCACCACACCAGCAGGTCGCCGCATCCGCGCCGCGGGACGACGAACCGGCACGATCGGCTACAGCCGGGGAAGACCCAGTCCGGTGGCGTCCCGAACGCGCGCCATCTTGGGGACGGCGACCGCTCGCGCCCGCTCGGCGCCGTCGGTCAGAATGCGGACGACCGCGTCGGGGTGTGCGGTCAGGTCATTCAGGTGCACCTGGATCGGCGCCAAGCCCTCGACCACGACCTCGGCAAGTTCGCGCTTGAAGTCGCCATAGCCCTTGCCGGCATAGCGCGCCTCAATCTCTGGGATCGGGATGTCCGTAAAGAGGTGGTAGATCGTGAGCAGGTTGGAGATGGCCGGCTTGTGAACCTCGTCGTAGCGGATCTCACTGCCGGAGTCCGTCACCGCGCGCCGGATCTTGCGCCGGATCTGCTCGGGCGTGTCGCGCACCTCGATACGGCTGCCCGGGCTCGGGTCGCTCTTGCTCATCTTCCTGGCCGGATCCTCGAGCGACATGATCCGCGCCCCGGCCTGCTTGATGTCGGGCTCGGGCACGAGGAACGTCTCACCGAAGGTGTTGTTGAAGCGGATGGCGACGTCGCGGGTCAACTCGATGTGCTGCTTCTGGTCCTCGCCGACCGGCACCAGCGATGTGTCGTAGAGCAGGATATCGGCCGCCTGGAGCACGGGGTAGAAGAGGAGCCCGGCGCCAATCCGCTCCTGTCCCTTGGACTTGTCCTTGAACTGCGTCATCCGCCGCAGCTCGCCCACGGTCGCCAGCGTGCCGAGCATCCAGGCCAGCTCGCTGTGCTCGCGGACGTCGGACTGGACGAAGAGGATGGAGCGCTTGGGATCGATCCCGGCCGCCAGCAGCACGCTGGCGAGCTCCAGGGTACGCCCGCGCAGCCCGGCCGAGTCGTAGGGGAGCGTCATCGCGTGCAGGTCGACGATGCAGAAGACGTTGTCGTACAGATCCTGCTGGCGGACCCAGTTGCGGATCGCCCCGAGGTAGTTGCCGAGATGGACGTCTCCGGTCGGCTGGATTCCGGAGAAGACGCGGGGTCGCTGGTCCGCCACTGTCACGCTACCCCTCTCCAGGCTGGTGTGATCCGCTATGCTCCGCCGGTTGGGTTGACGCGTCGTGCTCCCAAACCGGGCCCACGAATCCTAGCACACCCCGCCGCGGTCCCCGGGCTCGCGCGCGGGGGCGCTCCCGGCCCTCGGTTATACTTGAGCCGCGGGCCCACCTGGGGGATTGGTGTGATTCGGAACCGAAAACGCATCCCCTTGCCGCCGACTATCCGTATATTGAGGTGCGACGCGCTGCACCGGATGCGTGATCGAGGCGTTGTCCGGCATGAGCGCTGATCTCCGCCAGCTGCCCGACGACGAGCTCGTCCGCCGGATGGCCGGGGGAGAGGTCGAGGCGCTCGACATCCTGTACGACCGCTACGCGCGCGCGGTGTACGCGTTCGCCGTGCGGATTGTCGGCGACGGGTTGCTGGCCGAGGAGGTCCTCCAGGAGGCGTTCGTGCGCGCGTGGCAGCAGGCCGAGCGGTTCGAGCTGGCGCGGGGCAGCTTCGCCAGCTGGCTGCTCAGCATCACCCACAACCTCGCAATCGACGAGGTGCGCAAGCGCCAGCGACGACCCCAGCGCGCGACGTCCGTGGACATCGCCGACCTCCTCCAGGGCGAGGTCGACACGTCGGTCGACGTCGAGGAGGCAGCGGAGGCCGCCGAGCTGCGCTCCCGGATTCAAACGGCCATGGCGACCCTGCCGGACGCCCAGCGGCGAGTCATCGAGCTCGCCTACTTCGACGGACTCACCCAGCGGGAGATCGCCGACTTCCTCGACGAGCCACTCGGGACCATCAAGACGCGCATGCGTCTCGGAATGCACAAATTGCGGGACCTGCTCGCTGCGGAGGAGGGTGCGCAGCGCTGATGCTGGACGGGAGCGGCCACGTCGACGGGGAGATCGCGGCCTACGTCCTCGGTGCGCTGGAGCCCGAGGAGGTCGAGGCCGTTGAACTGCACCTCGAGACCTGTCAGGACTGCCGCCTACTGTTCGAGCGGCAGCGCGCGGTCGTCGGCCTGCTCCCCTACGTCGCCGACCCCCAGCCGGTGCCGGCGCGCGTTCGCCGCGGTCTCCGCGACCGGATCACCCAGCGACAACCCGTCCCGGTCGCGACCGGGCGCCGGCGCCCGGCGCTGCTCGCCCGGATCGGCTGGGTCGCGGCCGTCTCGGCGGCGGTCATCGCCGGGATCTTCGCCTGGCACGGCTATCAGATGCAGGCCGAGATGCGGCAGAAGGATAGTCAGCTGACGGTCCTGAAGCAGAACCAGCACACGCTGACCGGCGTCGTCGGGTCCCCCGGCGGCATCATCACCACACTCCAGGGCACCGGCGCGGCCTCGACCGCTCAGGGCGGTGTAATCCTCGATCCGACGCGCAACGCCGCGCTCGTCGTCGTCGACGGCCTGCCACGCCCGGTGGCCGGCGACGCCTACGTCGTCTGGATGGTCAAAGGCGGGCACCACGTCAACGCCGGCGTACTCCCGGTCGACGATCAGGGCCACGGTCAGCTCTACATTACCCCGCCCGACGCCCTGACCACCTACGACCAGATTCTGGTGACCGAGGAATCCGGCGCTCTCGCCAGCGCCCCGCGTGGCTCGACCCTGCTGGCCGCCCACGTGGGCAAGTAGCGCGGCGCCGCTCGCTCACCCGTCAGATCACGATGCGCCCGTTCTCCATGAAGAGCTGCCCGTCGAATCGCACCTCGCTCTGCCGCCGCAGGTCGCAGACCATGTCCCAGTGCAGCGCGGACTGGTTGCGCGCTCCTGTCTGCGGGTATCCGGCACCGATCGCCAGGTGCATGGTACCGCCGATCTTCTCGTCGAAGAGCGTGTTCCCCGTGTAGCGGGTGATGCCCCGGTTAGTCCCAAAGGCAAACTCGCCGAGCCGACGCGCGCCCTGGTCGGTATCCAGCGCGGCCAGCAGGAAGTCCTCACCCGCCGCCGCCGTGGCGCGTACCACCCGCCCACCCTCGAACCAGAGCTGGACGTCCTCGACCTTGCGCCCGCCGACCGTGGACGGGAAGCTGAAGCGGACGTGCCCCTCCACGGAATCTTCGACCGGGCCGGTGAAGATCTCGCCGTCTGGGAAGTTGTGGCGTCCGTCGGCGTTGATGAACGTGCGGCCGGCGACGCTCAGGTGCAGTTCGGTGTCCGGCCCCAGCACGTACGCGTCGCGCTTGTCGGCCAGCCAGTCGACCATCCGCTGCTGATCCGCCGACTGCGTCCGCCACGCATCGGCGGGATCGGCCGCACCGAGCAGCCCGGCCCCGAAGACGAACTCCTCGTACTCCTCCAATGACATCTCGGCGTCCTGCGCATAGGCCTCGGTCGGGAACAGCGTCAGACACCAGGCCAGCTGGCCCTGCGCCGCGCGCTCCAGGTAGCGCTGCTGGAGATCCGTCCGCGCGCGCCGGAAGGTCTGCTGCCGCTCGGCGCTGACCCCCGCCAAGTCACGCGTGTTCGTCTCGCTCAGGATGCTCAGCACCGCGTCGACCTGCTCGGGCACCAGGCGCTCCACCGGGCTGACGTACTGGAGCTGCTCGTCACTTGCCAGGCGCAGGAAAGCCGGACGCAGTCCCGGCGGAGCCAGCAGCACCATCGGGTGGGCACCGCGCGCCAGCACGCGCAGGTATGCCGCGCGAATCAGCGGCTCGGCCACGGGTTCGCCGGTGATCGCTACCAGCTGACCGGGCTGCACATCGAGCGAGTACGCGACCACGGTCTCGGCGAGCGCCTCGATGCGGGCGTCGGCCATCAACGTCTCCTTCGTCGTGGACGGCTCCCCCCTCGGGGAGCTACCGAGGGCATCATGGGCCCGCCCGGCACGTGGGGCAAGCGGCACGGTATCGAACGCCGCCGCTCACCTGCCGGCCGGGCCATCATCACCGCTGCGACCCGCTGCGTCGGAGCCGGTCCCCCGGGGATGGACCACGGACGCGCGCCTTCGGCGGCGTACCGAGCCCGACGGTGCCTTGACCGCGTCCGCCGCGCGGCCAATGATTGGCATGACGGACAGGCCGCTCGCGGGAGCGGACGCCGCGAGTCGTCGGACAAGGAGCACGCAGCGTGGACCGCACCCACATCGTCCGCTTCCGGCGCGATGGTCGGCCGGTCTGGGGAATGCTCGAGGACGGCGTCGTCCACGCCGCCGAGGGCGATCCGTTTACCGGCCTGCGTCGCGGGTCCGCGGTCGGCCCGATCGAGGAGGTTGGCCTGCTGGCGCCGGCCGATCCGAGCAAGATCGTGGCGATCGGGCTCAACTACCTGGACCACATCACCGAGGATGCCCCCGACTTTCAGCAGCCGGAGAACCCCATCATCTTCCTCAAGCCACCGAGCTCGGTGATCGGTTCCGGCGATGCCATCGTGCTGCCGGCCGGTGCGGAGCAGGTCGACACGGAGGCCGAGCTCGCGGTCGTCATCGGGCGCCGAGCTCGCCACGTGCGCGCCGAGGACGCCTACGACTACATCCTTGGGCTCACGTGCTCCAACGACGTCAGCGCCCGCGACTACCAGTTCACGGACGGACAGTGGGCGCGGGCCAAGGGCTTCGACACCTTCACTCCGCTCGGACCTTCCATCGCCACCGGCGTCCGTGCCGACAGCCTGGCGATCGTCAGCCGTCTCAACGGCGAGGTGAAGCAGCACTCCTCCACGGACAAGCTACTCTTCGGCGTGCCCGCGCTGGTCGAGTTCATCAGCCGCGTCATGACGCTGGAGCCCGGCGACGTAATCATGACCGGTACCCCGGCGCATCCGCCACGCATGCACGCGGGCGACGTGGTCGAGGTCGAGATCGCGGAGGTCGGAACGCTGCACAATCCCGTGGTGGCGGATCAGCGGCCCGCATAGCGGGGACGGGTTGGGGAGTCGAGCTGCTCTACCTGCGGTGGCTCGTTCGTCTCATGCACGAGTCGAGGTCACGGCTGCCGGTCGGTGGCCGCCGCCGGCCATCCTGACATCGACGTGTCGCCCGGCTCCCGCGCATCAGGAACGACCCCAGCGGCCGCTCTTTCCCGGCGTCGACCGTCGGTGGCGAAACGCCTCGTCGAGCAGCGCGGCGACCTCATCCGGGCCGAGGAACTCGTGGAAGCGGCGGAACTGACCACCCGCCGCGCCGGCCCGGTGCCGGCGCCCGCCGACGACGACTCCGTCGTCCAGCTCCGATACCGTGATCGCCTCCGCCTGGTCAGTGTCGAGCCGCCAGCCGAGCGCCCGGAGGAAATCCTCGTAGCCGGTCGGGAACAGCGCCTGCCGGCCCGACTTCTCCGGCGCCCGGGAGGATCGGGTGCCGATTGCCGAGGCCACGAGAAAGGTGAAGTCGCGATCGGCGAATTCGAGCGCCTCCTGCGCGCGGGAGCCGTCCGGGGTCGCCACCACCAGGAAGCCCCCGTCGACCTCCAGCACGTTCGGGAAGCGATAGCCGTGGACATCGAGCTGGTGCCCGATCGTACGCAGACGGTTCTGGTACGTCGGCTCCAGCAGCTGCGGCGGGACGTTGTCCGGAACGGAGGCCACCGATGTGCTCGACGAAGGCAGGTGGCGCAGGATCTCCTCGACGCGGCGCGCGGCGACGTCCGCGATCCCGGGGGCAATTGGCAGGTAGTCGGTGACGCCGGCCCGGAACGCGGCGATCGCCGCCTGCTCGGAGCCGGCATTGGAGAGCATCACCACCGGCAGGGAAGGCGCGCGCTGGTGAATGCGGACCAGCGCCTGGAGCCCATCCATCCCGGGCAGGCGGTACGCCAGGAGGCAGGCGTCGCAGGCGTTGTCGGCCAGCCACTCGAGCGCCGCCTCGGCGCTGGCCACCCGATCGGGCCGCGTGAACAGGCGCGCCTGCAGTGCCTGGGCAAGCTGCTGCGCTCGCATGATGTCGCTCTCGACGAGCAGGATTCGCGCCTGAGCCATGGTCGCTGCCCGTCACTCCACCGCCGCCCGCGGTCGCGGAGCGCGCCCCGCCGAGCCGTCCTTCCGCGGCCGGCGGCGCCGACGCGGGCCACCTCAATTCCACGCCGACGACGTGCCGCTCGCATCCTCCAGAGGTCCTGCATCGCCGCCCGGCGGCGTCCCGAGTCAGGCGTCGACGCCGACCAACTCCTCGATGGAGCGCAGTCCGTCGCGCTCCAGGCAGGCCAGCAGGTCGGTCAGGATGCGCCCGGGCAGCGACGGCCCGCCGTATACGAACGCGGTGTACAGCTGCACCAGGCTGGCTCCGGCGCGCATCCGCGCGATGACGTCGCCGGCGCTGGCGATTCCACCCACGCCGACGATCGGCAGGCTGCCTCCGGTGAGCCGGTACACCGCCCGCGTCAGCGCCGTGGCCGGCGCGTTGAGTGGCCGCCCACTCAGGCCTCCGGGATAGTCCGGCACCGGACTGCGCAGTTGGCCGCGCCCGCTGGTCGTGTTCGCCACCACCAGCCCCGCCGCCCCGCCCTCGACGGCACCCGCGACGACGTCCTCCAATCCGGCCTCGTCCAGGTCGGGCGCGATCTTGACCAGCACCGGCCGCTCGCGGGCGTCGTGGAGCCGTGCCCCGCGGCGGTTGGCCGCGGCCACGGCTCGCAGGATCTCGGCCAGCGCGGCACGGCGCTGAAGGTCGCGGAGCCCCGGCGTGTTCGGCGAACTGACGTTCACCACCACGTAGCCGGCCACGTCCCACAGCGCGTCGAGCACCGCCGCGTAGTCCTCGGCGGCGCGCTCCGCCGGGGTCTCCCGGTTCTTCCCCAGGTTGATGCCGACGACGCCGGGCAGGTGCCGGCCGGACAGGCGTGCCCGCACCGCCGCGGCACCGGCGCTCGGAAAGCCCATGGAGTTGATCACCGCTCCCTGATCGGCGATACGCCACACCCGGGGCCGCGGGTTGCCCGGCTGCGGCCGCGGGGTGACCGTCCCGACCTCGACGGCCCCGAAGCCGAGCGCCAGCAGCGCCGCTGCCGCCTCGCCATCCTTGTCCAGCCCCGCCGCGACCCCCAGCGGGTTGCGGAAGCGGAGACCGAAGCGCTCGACGCACAGCCGGTCATCGTCCGGCCCCGCCAGCTGCGCCAGTGCCTGGATACCGCCCGGGAGACCCTCCAGCCCGTGGAGCAGTCGTAGCGCCAGTCGATGCGCCCGCTCGGCGTCGACCCGCGCCAGCGCGGGGTAGACGACACCGCGGTACAGCGACTCCATCGCTGGTGCCTCCCCCTTCGCGCCCGGGTGCGGTTCCGACCGCGTCGCAACCGTGACCATGCCGCAACTCTAGGGGATGCCCACCGTCGGGGCAACCGTCGATGACGGCCCCGTTTGCCCCGGCGCGCCTATGCCCCTACGATCGCCCCGCGGAGCATACGCCGCCAGGGACAGAATGGAGAGACGATGACCGCCGACAGCCGCCTGAACCAGGTCGATCGCTACGTCGACGAGCATGTGGATGAGTTCCTGGACGACCTCGCGCACCTGGTCGCACTGCCCAGTGTCGCCGCGCTGGGCGAGGGCATGGACGCCGCCGCTGAGGCGACGAGAGACCTCCTCCGCAAGTATGGGATCGCGGCGAGCACCATGCCGAGCGACCGCTTCCCGGTGGTCTACGGCGAACTCGCCGGCCGGGGCGCGAAGACGGTCCTGTGCTACAACCACTACGACGTCCAGCCAGCCGAGCCCTTCGAATTGTGGGACTCACCGCCGTTCGGGGCTACCCGCCGCGACGGTAGCCTCTACGGTCGCGGCGTCGGCGACGACAAGGGTCACATCGTCTGCCGCCTGGCGGCCATCGCCGCCCTCCGTGCCGTCTACGGCGAACTGCCGTGCTCGGTCAAGTTCCTGATCGAGGGCGAGGAGGAGGTCGGGTCCGGCAGCATGCCCGCCTTCATCGAGCGACACGCCGACCTGCTGCGCGCCGACGGCTGCCTCTGGGAGTTCGGCGGTGTCGACTACGAGGGCCGGCCGCAGATCTACCTCGGTATGCGGGGCGACGTCTACGTCGAGCTGCGGGCGCGCACCATCAGCCACGACGCCCACTCCGGCCTCGGCGGGTCGATCCTGCCCAACGCCGCCTGGCGGCTCGTCTGGGCGCTCGGCACGCTCAAGGGACCGGACGAGCGCATCCGTATCCCCGGCTGGTACGACGATGTTCGTCAACCGTCCGCGCGAGACCTGGAGCTCCTGGCCGCGCTGCCCTCGGAGGAGAGCGCGCTCCAGGCCAGCTTCGGCGTGCGCGCGTTTCTCAAGGGAGCAACCGGCGTCGAGCTGCGCCGGCAGCAGCTGTTCGAGCCGACCTGCACCGTGGCCGGGATCGGTGGCGGCTACCAGGGTCCCGGCTCCAAGACGGTGCTGCCGGCCGAGGCCATGGCCAAGGTCGACTTCCGCATCGTCCCGCGGCAGGAGCCGGACGACCTGATGGCCAAGCTGCGGCAGCACCTCGCCGACCAAGGCTTCAGCGACGTCGAGGTCATCCAGCACGGCGGATCCCGCGCCGCCAGGGTGAGCCCCGACGACCCCTTCGTTCGGCTCGTCGCCGACGCCGGCCAGGAGGTCTACGGCCAGCCGGCCGTAATCTATCCGACGAGCGGCGGCTCCGGACCGATGGACCCCTTCGTCCGCTTCCTCGACGTACCGATCGCCAACGTGGGCATCGGCTACCCCGACGGGCTGGTCCACGCGCCGAACGAGCACATCCGCATCGACGACTTCGTCAAGGGGGTCAAGCAGACGGCCCGCGTCCTGGCCGGCTCGTAATCACCGGCCTTGGTCGGGCCTGACCGACGTCGCGCCCGGCCTGCACAGCGTTTCCGCGCCGCGCCGCGCCGCTGGAGGCGGGTTTCAAACCCGCCAACGGTGTAGGGGCGTGACTATGGAGTCTGACGCCGAGTTTCGGTCATCGGCGGGAGCCACGCCCCCGTGGCAGGGGACGAGGGTTAGGGGTACCGAGTTCCCGCGTCACGCTCGATCATCGCGCACCTACGGGTCGGGTCGGCGTTGCTGGCCCGCGGGACATGTGCCGGCATCACCGGTCATTTGGGAGCCAGGTGTCGGACGTCCAGCCCTGCAGGTCGTAGTCCGACATGCACTGGTCGACGAGGTTGCCGAACTCGCCGAGCAGGCCGCGGGCGCGGGCGAAGTTGACCAGGTCGAGGCGCACCTGCTCGTTGTTGCCGGCGTAGTTGCGCTCGTAGAGCTCGTGGCGGCCGCCGAACTCGGTGCCGATGGCGTCCCAGACGAGCTTGAAGAGCTTGATGCGCTCCTCGGCCGAGCTGTCGGAGCCGCGGTAGTAGCGGTCGATGAGGGGGCGCAGCTCCGGGTTGAGCAGGTCGTCACGGCTGGAGGGAACGACCAACGGGCTGCCGCCCAGGTAGTTCTCGAAGATCTCCTTGACGGCCGGCCAGCCGACGGTGCCGAAGAGGCGCAGCGTGGCCGCGGTCTCGAGTTTCGGCACGACGCTGTTGCCGGGGCCTGGCATCGGGTCCAGGCACATGGCCGT
>Ga0307374_10008275_pt1 | contig 15584 bp, 14 predicted proteins | sample OX3MG_FD_202532 | JGI IMG/M metagenome (GOLD analysis project Ga0307374, IMG submission 202532) | Soil microbial communities from Risofladan, Vaasa, Finland - OX-3 | ecosystem: Environmental > Terrestrial > Soil > Coastal area > Acid sulfate soil | place: Finland: Risofladan, Vaasa | collected... | reverse complement strand
CGGAGGACGCACCGACGACGATGCTATGCGCTCGCTGATCATCTCGCAGCAACTGCTGGGGACCAAGGAAGTGGTCGTGATCCACCACACCGGCTGCGGCATGTTGTCCTTCACCAACGACGAGATACACGGGCTGCTCGCCGAGCGCTTTGGCGAGCAGCCCGATTCGATCGACTTCCTGCCGTTCTCCGACCTCGTCCAGAGTGTGCGCGACGACGTCGCCACGATTCGCAACTCGTCGTTCATCCCCGACGACATTCCGATTTCAGGCTTGATCTACGATGTCTATACCGGCAAACTCGAACCCGTCGATTAGCCACGACGACGAAATCGGGCAGCGGTTCGTCGAGCCGTTGTCCTGCCCACCCTCAACTTCCAGCCGCTTCGTCCCCCTATAGCACGACACGCCATTCGCCGATCCGCTCTGCATTTACCAGGCAACAACTCTGAAGCTACGGTCCCGATACGCGAAAAGGCGTATTGTGGGTTGGCACCCCAACGTACTATCAATAGTTCCAGCGCGGCAACCTTCCCTTACATTTGAACGACAAACGATATGCGGCATTCCCAGCCAGGCGCGACCGGCGGAGGGGCGACAGGTGGATCAGGAGACGCGATCACGAATGCTCGGCGTCGCGAGCCGCGCGACGCTGATTTCCGCGCCATTCCGGCGATCACGCACTCAATCTGGGTGGCCCTGGTTCGGCGCGTTGCTGATCGTGATGCTCCTGCTGACCGCCTGTGGCACGGCGGACTCGACTCCCAACGATGGAATCGGGTTTGGCTCCGGCATAACGTTGACGGGCTCCGCAACCCCACCCGAGATCGTGATCGAGGAAGCCAGCACCACCGCGCTCGCTTCGCCGGTCTCCGCGACCCCGGCCGCGCCGGAAGGAACACCCCCGCCGCTCTCGATCGCGGCGTATGTGCAGGCGATCTCGGGGATAGCCGATAGACGATTACAGCTTGTACGCGCCGATCTTACCCTTATCGCATCCGGAGGCGATGACGCCGCCATCGCCACGCAATATCAGACCGAGCTACCCGAGCGGCAGCAATTGCTCGACGACATGAAGAAACTCAACCCTCCGGACGAACTCAAGACGCTGCAAGCAAACGAGATTACCGCCGACCAACAGGCGCTCGACGCCCAGCAGCAGATGATCCAGGGAGTGCAAACGAGAGATCAAGCACTCATCGACCAGGCAACGGAGACGATGTTGAACGGCCAGCAGGTGCAGTCGTATTGCTCGTCCGGCTCTGCACAGGAGATGCTGCAAAATATCGGGCTGCCGGTCGGAACGCCGAATGCAAGCGCTCTCATGCCATCGGCAATTCGTGACTACAACGACGCGATTTTGACGCCGGTCAACGATATGGCGCACCAGTATCGCTCGCTCTGCCCGTTCCTCCCGACCGCCGTCAGCGATAAGCCCGCATATGCGGCGCAGCTCAAGCAGATCCTGCCGACCGTGTCACAGGACATCGATACACTCGCGCGGATCACCCCGCCCGATGGGTTCAACCAATACCACCAGGATTTGCTGGCTGGCTACCAAAAGCTGCTCAAATCTGAGCAACTCGAAGTACAGGGCGACGAGCAGAACAACCGGGCAATCCTGCAACAGGGCCGCGTCGCCCAGGCCGAAGGCGAACTCAAGCTCCTTGATGCCCAGGCTGCGCTTTCCGCGGCCCTCATTAACCGAGTGACCGGACCGTAATCTCGCCTACACCCCCAACTCCCAGATCCGCGCATGAGCGGTCGGGTCCGTTAGGTAGTCAGCCCCTTTGTCGGTGACCAGGATCAAGTCCTCGATATGAAAACTATCGTTGGGGTAGTTGTTGTAGCCGATCTCGATCATCATGGTCATGCCGGGCAGCACCGGCTCTTGGACCCAGCTGTAGATCTGCGGCGACTCGTGCAGGCCCATGCCGATGCTATGGCCAATGATGCTCCACTTGAAGTCGAGCCCAACGGACGCATACGCCTCCATGCCGAGCCGCGCGATAGCCGAGGCCGCCATACCAGGCTGAATTCCATGCACGACGCGATCCTTGATCTCGGTCAGTTTGGCGTGCATATCCTTCTGGGCGTCGCTCGCCTTACCCATCACGGCGGTGCGGGCGATGTCGGAGTAGTAGCCGTCGAGCGTGCCGCCGAAGTCGGTCTTGAGCACCATACCGTTCTCGACCGGGATATCGGCCGCCGTGGCGTGCCACATACCGCTGCGCATTCCGGCCGCCAGCAGCGGCGCGGTGACCATGTCGGCGCCGCGCTTCATCAGTTCAAACTGCATCTGCGCCATGATGTCGCGCTCGGTGTCGCCCGGTTTAGCAGCCTTCCAGGCCGAGTCGATCGCCGCGGTGGTCATTAAGTTGACCTTGACCAGCGTATCGATCTCCGCCTGCGTCTTGATCAGACGTACGCTCTCCAGGAAATAGTAGGCGTCTTCGAAAGCAACATTCGGGAGCGTGCGCTGGAGTTCCTGCAAGTGTCCGCCGGGGAAGTTGCGCCCCTCGATTCCGACGCGTCCCTGGTTGACGCCGTGATCTTGCAGCACCTCGGCGACGACGCGCATCGAATCGAGCCCTTCGCCCTGATAGCCGCGCACGTCGGTGATGAAGGTCTCTTCGGGTCGTACCGTCTGCGCGCGGCGCTCAACGACGACCAGGGCCGGTTCACCGCCGCGCGGCCAGATGACGAAATGGAAGCGCTCGGGCAACGTGCGCAGGTCCATATTGTAGAAACCGCTGTAGTACGGCACGTTCTCCGGCGACACGACAATCACCGCGTCGTACGGGCCGTTGTCGACGGTGCGACGAATGGTGTCGAGGTTGACGTATTTGCCACGCAGGGTCTGGCTTAGTTCACGCATCGTTCTTCCTTATCTCACTTGCGCTGGGCAAGCGCGTCGTTGCCCAGTCTCTTGCACGTTGGCCTGCGGCTACTATCGCCGTTCACCGTGCCGAATACAACGGGGTGCGCGCTAACCGCCCTGGCGCAGGTCACCGGTATGGAAGAGATAAACCCCGATTCCAGCCGCGAGCAGAGCGAGCACCAGCATCGTCAGACTGCTGGCCCAGTTGACGCCGTCGATCATTGGCGTGCCATAGTCGCTGAAGAGCGACAGGTGATGAACCCAGCGCGGCAAACCAAGGTAGGACCAGAGCAGATCGATAAAGAACGCCACGCCGAGATAACCGCCGACGATGCTCATGACGACAGTGGAACGCAGGCGCGCACCGAGCGCGTAGACCGCCCCGGCGACCAGCGCCATCGGCGGGAGCAGAGCGAACGAAGCGACGAAAACGTTGCCCATATCGAGCTTGAGATTTGTGGCGACCGCGCCGAGCGCGACCCCCCCGGCGAGCGCCAACGCCAAGATCACACAGTTGATCAGCGTCGCACAATACGACTGCACGGCAACCTTCCACCGCGGCTGCGGCGTACTCAACACAATATCGAGTCGCCCATTGTCCTGATCGCTCACCCACTCGTTGGCGCGAACCAGCGCGTAGATCAGCAGCACAATTGCGATAAACAAGAAGACAATAAACGCGACGAAGCCATTGTTGCTGGCCATCAGCGTCGGACCGACCAACTGGTTGAACACGCTCGACCCTTGAAAGACGTCGCGCAATTGTGTTGACGACGAGTTGGTGATTGCGGCACCGTAGAGCGCGTAAATGAATACACCGAGCGACCACCAGCCGAGCGCCGGTCCGGCGAAGCGCAGCGAGTGGGCCAGCACCGAGCGGAGCCACGGATCGCGTGCGGTGCGGTCGATCTCGCCTTCCGGCGTAAGCGCGTCGGTATGGCGGACGCCGCGTGCGCCGACGAACGGCAGCGTCGCGACGGAGCCGACATCCCGTCGGGTGAAGAGTGCCAGGCTGCCACCGAACAGTATCAGACCAAGGAGCAGCAGCAAGAGCAGCGCTCCAACATTGGTGCCGTAGTTGGTGATGAGCGGCTTACTCAAATCGTAGTAATAATTCGGCGAGAGTCGCCGCACCCAAGCAACACTCGGATAGATGCGGCCCGTGCCATCGAGAACGAAGAACATGCCGTACATTCCACCGGCGATACCGGCGGCAGCCGAGGCAGAGCGGGTGTATTGCGAGGCGAAGAGCGCCAGCATGGCATAGAAGAAGAGCAGCAGACTCAAATTGAGACCTGCCAGCAATCCACCGGCGACGGTCACCGGCACGCCGAGGTACGCCTCGCCCAGCATCGCGCCAACTCCGTAGGCCAGGCCGAGGATCAACAACGAGAGGGCGCTTGCCCCGACCTTTTCCAACAGCACGTCGCGGCGCGAACGCGGCCCTGCGAGGATCAGATCGAGCGAGCCACGCGTCTCTTCACCGCGCAGCAGCCGTCCGCCGATCATGACCGCGAAGATGCTCAATATCAGCGAGAAGAAGAAGCCGTAGCGAAAGGTGACCAGCCCCGATGGCGTCCCGACCTCGACTGGGTCGTTGAGGAACTTAAACGCAGGGTTTTGCACCAGGCTCGCGATTTCGGCCGGATTGACCTGGTTATACGCCTCGTAGCCGACGACCATGACGATGAGAAGCAGCAGGCTCCAGACGAGCACCGCCCAACGCTGCTCGCGCAACGTTTTCATGAAGATCGAGCGGAACATCACTTCATCCCTTCCCGACCGCCACCGGCTGGTAGTAGCGCAGGAAGACCTCTTCCAGGCTCGGCTGGCGCGTCACCATCGAGATCGCCAGATGCTGCGCCGCGACCTGGATCACGCCGGAGAGATCGTCCTGAACCGTCATCTGCACGGTGTCGCCGTCGTTGATCACCTTGACGTCACTGACGTGCGGCAGCGCGGCAAACCACGCAGGATCGGCGGGCGCGGCGAACCCGACCTCGACGACGTGATGCCGGATCTCCTTGAGCGACGAGACATGATCGATCTTGACCAGCTCGCCTTCCCGGATGATCCCAACCCGATCGCAGGTATGCTCGACTTCGGGCAAAATGTGCGACGAGAGAAAGATCGAGCTGCCAGCCGCTTTCGCTTCGGTTACCAGCGTATAGAATTCTTGCTGGTTGAGCGGATCGAGGCCGCTGGTCGGCTCGTCGAGGATCAGCAGGCGCGGCCGGTGCATGAATGCCTGGATGAGACCGACTTTCTGCTTGTTACCACGCGAATAATCGCGAAAGCGCTTGCCGGGGTCGAACTCCAGGCGCTCGACCAACTGCTTGACATATGGCTGATCGATGCCGCCACTCAGATTGCCGAGATATTCGATAACCTGAGCCCCGGTCATTGCCGGATCGACGTTGAACTCGCCCGGTAAGTAGCCGATCAGGCGCTTCACCTCGGTCGATTGCGCCCAGCAGTCGAGCCCGGCAATCCGCGCCGAACCGCTGCTTGGCCGCAATAGGCCCATCAGTAGGCGAATCGTCGTGCTCTTGCCCGCCCCGTTCGGCCCGAGGAAGCCGAAGACCTCACCTTCCGCAACTGCGAAGGTGGCGTCGATGATGCCACGGCTCGTTCCGTACAGTTTCGTCAACGACGTCGTCTCAATGATGTTCGACATAGTTGCCATCTCCCGGGTCGAGTGCCCCTGCGTGCCGCTTCGCCCGCCGCTCGCGCCAACGCTGTAGCCTGCCACGCTCCTCTTCGATCATGAATTCGCAGAAATCGAGCATATCTTCCAAATGCGCCCGCGCGAAGCCGTCCTGCTCCTCGTCGATCGCGGCCAGCCCACGCCGGGCGAGGGCGCCAAACATGTCAGCGCTGACGAGATTGGAGCGCAGACGTGCTTCCCACGGATCGGCGCTGAACTGGTAGTAGTCGCGCCGATCCCGCGGCATCGTCACCTGATCGACAAAGCCGACCGCCTTGATCATCCTAATGTTGGTCGAGACCGAGGCGCGGGACACGCCCAACGCCGCCGCCATGTCGTCCAGCGTCAACGGCCGATCGACGACCATCGCCAACCCCAGCAGGCGTCCCGCGACACGTGACAGGCCGAACTGGGTGAAATAACTGCCGGTCGTCTCAATAAAGCGCTGCACCCCGGGCGAAAGTGCATTTTCATTGATCAAGGTGCTTACCTTCCGTTTGATCAGGTCGCGCCACTCCGACGCACGCGACTTGGTCCAGCATACGGCGTTCATAAGTTTCAGTCAATATTGAAAGCTTGGAACGGAAGCTTTGATCGGGAGTGGACGTGACACGGCACGGTGGTGAGAGATTGGTTGGTGGCAGACGATGCACCTGTCTCCGGGCGACCGCCGAGAACCGAACCGTCGCTCGTTCGCCATTCACGCCACCGCGCCGCGCGTGGCGTGAATGCGTGATCGTCAGCCCGTTTTGCGCCAGACAAACGCGACCGAGATGGGGTGGTGGCGGAGCCGCTCCCATTTGGGCTTCAGCGCGAGCCACTCGTTATCGATGACGCGTTCCTTCATCTCACACAGAGTCCAGCCCGCGGTTAGGGCAGCGGTGACGTGGTCGCTCAAGAGGTGGACATGCGTCTCGATGGCAACCGGCTCGCCGGTCGCACTGGTGTAGTGGGTCGGCATGCCCGAGGCGATGATGAAATGCGGATGGAAGGCCACCAGCACGAGGTATGCGCCCGGCACCGCGAGACGAAACGCCTCGCGGTAGAGTGGGACCAGATCAGGTAGGTGCTCATCGACGAGACAGACGGTTACGAGGTCGTAGGACAACGCGGCCAGACCGGTGTCCGTGACCTTGGCTTCAACGAGGCGACGGTAGACGAACTTGGGCTCGGCGAGCGCCAGCATCTCGGGCGTAAGGTCGACGCCGTCGATCGCCACGACCCCATGTCGCTGTAGCCAGGCGCCGGTCCGGCCGGTGCCGCAACCGAGGTCGACGGCGCATTGACGCGTCGCCCAGGCTGGCACGCTGAGGGCGTCGAGGAGCGCGATATCCATCGCGTTCTGCACGGTGCGCTCGTAAGTAGCCGCCCACTCACCGTAGCCGGTGCGGGCGTCGGTCGTCCGATAGCCGCGCTGATCGAAGTCAGAAAATTTCACCATATGCCCCATTGTTCACAATAGCGCTCCGCCTCGCCATGCGATCTCACCCGAGGATACACGGCGGGCAGCACGCATTCTCGCCTGCTACGCTTTTCTTCATCGGAAACGCAATTGCCGGGAATTGTGGATCATGATAGGTTTCCTGATCTCGTCAACGCGCTCCTTCGCGCGTCATGACCGGAGAAGCGTGATCGCCGAGGAGGAGAGATATGACCCTCGTGAATCCTGGACATCCAACGCCGGATGAGTATTTGGATTATTATGGCAACTATATCCGGCTCGTTCCCGAAGGAGCGATCACGACCATCCTGGAGGAGCAGATCGCCGGCACGGTGGCCACCCTCGGCACGTTCTCCGCGACACAGGCGCAGTGGCGTCCCGCGCCCGGCGAATGGAACGCGACTGAAATCGTAGGGCATCTCGCCGATACCGAACGGGCCTTCGCCTACCGCGCCTTGACCTTCGCCCGCAACGATCCGGGGCCGTTGCCGGGCATCGACCCCGACGGTTTTATGGTGGACGCCAGCTTTGCGAACCGTTCGCTCGCAGACGTCGTCGAAGAGTTTATGGCGGTCCGTCGAGCGTCGATCGCGCTCTTTCGCAGCTTGGACGAGGCGGCCTGGTTTCGCCAGGGTATCGCGAGCGGCAGCACCATGAGCGTTCGTGCGCTGGCTTACGTCATCGCTGGGCATGAGATCCATCACGCACGTGACTTCCCGAAACACCGCGCCATGGGCGAATAGGGTCCACCCGCCGGAAAATCAGCCATTGACCGCACCGTGAGCGGAGCTTGCCCTGTCGTCGGAATGACGCCAGTTCCGCTTGAACGCGCGGCAGCAGATTTCTCGCGAGCTCGTCTCACGATCGTACGCCAGGAATCGTACGACGTTCCGTACTATTTTCGCCACCTCGCCTCACTGCTCGTTTGGCTACGTGTGATACCGGTGCCAATGCGCCATCTGTCGCCGCGCGAGGGAAATGCTGCCGCGTTGAAGGCAGACGCGCTCTCGCTGACCGCGTTCGAGGTCGGGCTGTTCGGCTGGATGCTGCTGCAGCGCTTCGTGTTCTTCCATGCACATCCATTGCACCCCGATGAAGCACGATACTGGTTCATGATGCAACTCGGCATGGTGCTCGGCTTCGTAACGAGCTATCCGATGAACTGGTGGCTGATCAAACGGGGCATCAAGGAGGCAATGTGACTTGGCGTTCTACGCTCAAGCCGGCTTGGTCCCAGTCACTTTCGAGCTCAGCGCAATCCAGTACCGAGGAATGAAATTTGCCTGTCACCATTTGGCTCTTGGTGAGCGTCGAGGCTCGACGTAAACCGGAGGGCCTGGCTAGTGATTCGTCGGACGAAATAGCTCTGGGCGTTGGGACAATTTAACGGTTCATACTGATCCGGAACACATCGCTCGGCTTCAGTAGGAGGGTTTATCAGCGGACTATGCGAAATGTCACGCGTGCCGACTGCCACGACGCGAACCTAACCGAAGCTTTGCTGATTCCTCGATCACCCTGACCTCGCAAAACTTCTGCTTTACCAGGCTAGATAGCCGCCAGCATACAACCGATGAGTCGTCGCAGGGTGATTGCATCATCCTGAATCGTGGAGCGCCGCGAAACCAGAAAACGCGCGTACCTACGCGCCTTTTAACTGATCCGCACGGAGATGTTACATACCGTTTACATTGCCACGCTAAGGTGCATGGCAGCGTGGAGGGACCGCCTGATCGATTTGTGTCCTCCACTGTCAATTGGATGAGAAGAGACTATCTTCATTACTCGTGGCCTGCTGAGAAAGATTGACTTCCGCAGTCTGCCAGCAGGTCCTTCACGATCTCCTTCCCAGAACACAGATCGTGAAGACATAGGAAGGATGGGGAGTATGGACGCCCCTTCGCTTATTGAGCGTCTGGAGCATTGGGCTGATAGCCAGCCGAGCGCGATATTCTTGAAAGACCTCGAAACCGGTGACTCACTCACGTACCTTCAATTCCTCAACGCGGTGCGCGGATTCCAGCGCCAGCTTGGCCCCGAGTCGCGCACGATTGCGCTGGCGCTCGCGGGCGGCACCGGTGCGGCAGTCGCCTGGATCGCGGCGCTCACCGGTGGGCACCTGCTGATCCCATGCTCGCCAGAGGCGACCAGCGATGAGAATGCCCGACTCGCGGCGACCTATCGGCCCAACACCGCTATCGTTGTCAGCGCTGACGCAGCCCGCAGCTTTGGTGCGACCGTCACCCAGACGATCACGGCTGAACAATTGATCACATCGATCGCTGAGTGGTCGGCGCACCCAGTGCCCGGCACGCTGGACGGGAACGCCGACCGGCCAGATTCGGGTTTCGTTTGCCTGACGACGTCAGGCACGACAGGTACACCGAAGGGGGTCCGCCTACGCGGCGATCAGGTCGCCTGGACGGCGGATCAGATCCGGCTGCGCCATCAATTGACCACGGAAGATCGGGGACTCTGCATCCTGCCCTTCTTCCATATAAATGCTCCGGTAGTGAGCCTGTGTACCACACTCATGGCCGGAGGCATGGTGGTCGTCGCGCCCCGCTTCAGCCGCAGCCGCTTCTGGAATTGGATTGAGTCCGAGCAGATCACCTGGGCCAGCATCGTCCCGACGATTTTGGCGGTGTTGCTGCAGACCGAGCGACCGGCCTGGCTGCCGGGCAGTCTGCGCTTCGTGCGCACCGCGTCTGCGCCGCTGCCGCTCGTGCAACTGAGGTCCTTCGAGAAGCGCTTCGGCATCCCGGTTATCGAGACGTATGGCCTTTCCGAGGCAGCGGCGACGGTCGCCGCGAATCCTGTACCGCCGGAGCGGTATAAGCCGGGATCGGTCGGTCTCCCGCTTGGCGTTTCGCTGCGCGTCTGCTACCCGCGGGATGAGGAGTACCCCAACCTGCTCAGCGACGTAGTTCGCGGCGAGGAGGGAGAGATCTGTATCTCCGGACCAAGCGTCATCGCGCAATACGATAACGGGGCGAGTTCAACATCATTTTGCGACGAGTGGTTCCGCACCGGCGATCTCGGGTATCTGGATGACGACGGCTTCCTCTTCATCACCGGGCGCATGAAAGATGTGATCAACCGCGGTGGCGAAAAGATCGCGCCACGCGAAGTCGAAGAGATCTTGCTGGCGCACCCGCTGGTTCGCGACGCTGCGGTCGTCGCCGAGCCTGACCCCATCTATGGACAGCAAGCGGTCGCGTATGTCGTGCTCAACGAGTTCGAGGGGTCGTACTCATTCACCAGCCTGCGCGAGTACTGCGCGCTCAAACTCAGCGTGTACAAGATCCCGTCGCGCTTTATCTCGGTGAAAGAGTTACCCAGAACGCGAACGGGAAAGATCCAGCGACATCTGGTCGGCGTCCCTTCCGCGATGCCGAGCGCGCGCAACGTACGCTACGGAGTGGCGTAGCGTACGTTGGCCGGTTCCTGGTGATTGGGAGAATGGTGCGCGGCCCGCTGGCCACGCCCAGGGAAAATTGCCCTGTCGCTTTGAACCGGTCAGCGACGCGATGTCTCGGAAGGAATAGTCGTTGATGTCCGCTGGAGTCACAAGAAAGTCTCGCATCTACCTGCACGAAATCGACATGGTGCGGGTGGTTACGGCGTTGGCGGTTATCGCGGTACACACCGTCGCCTTCACCGTCGTCTTTAATTCGACGAATCTCGGGGTTCAACTTCAGAACGGGGTCGTCTCGGCGCTCCACTTCACCCGAGAAGTCTTCCTTACGCTGACCGCTTTCGTGATGGTCCACAACTACACCAAGCGGCCGTTGAAGCTCTCGACGTTCTGGCGCAAACGCGGCGTGGGCGTCGTCGTTCCGTACGTTGTCTGGAGCCTTTTCTACGTCTGGTTCAACGTGGTGCGCAACCCGGCCGGAGCCTGGATCCATACCGCGCTGGCGGACATCCTCACCGGGAACGCGTCATACCAGCTCTACTACATCCTCCTGACGATCGAGTTCTATTTGGCGCTGCCGCTGATCCTCTGGTTCATCAAACGCTACGGGCAGCACCCGTGGCGTATCCTGGCGACCAGCTTTGTGCTGCAGATGGCGCTGATGTATTTCGATTTCAATTATCTCGAGAAGGGTGTGTTCGGGGCCAACGGCCTGGCTCAGTGGATCAACACCTACCAATGGCGCATGCTGCCCGCGTATCAGTTCTACGTGTTGATTGGCGCGGTCGCGGCACTCTATCTCGATCCGCTGCGCGCCTTTGTCCAGCGACACGGCAAGCTGGTCGTCCTCGGGGTAATCGGTGGGCTGGGGGTGCTCTGGCTGCGCTACGCCCAGTCGATCTGGCTCGATCACCAGGATGTCGGCTACGCCACCCAGGTGTTCCAACCGGTGATGGTCATCTACAGCACGACCACGACACTCTTCCTCTACTGGCTCGGCATCACCTGGTCGTCGCACCGCTCGAAGAAGGGAGTCCCGTTTGGGCACCCGCTGGCGAAACTCCTCTCGGATGGATCGTTTGGCATCTATCTGATCCACGCGTTCATCCTGAACGACGTTCTGCTACATCTGGCGCCCAGGCTGCCGTCCGAATGGCCGGTGGCGATTCGGGTTTTCGGTGTCTGGTTTATGGTTGCGCTCATCACCTCCTCGATCTGCATCGCGATGCTCTATACGCCGGGGTTGAGCCGCCTCATCGGTCGACCGTGCGCGCTGCCTGAAGATTTCGGACCCTGGCGCTGGGCGCTGGAGAAAACTGACGCCTTGAAATCGGGGACTGCGACGCTGTTCGCGCGCCGAAACAGTTCACCGCCGCTGCCTCAGATGTCGGCGAGTCGACCGACCGCAACGTCCATAGACGACATTATCCGGGTAGATGACTGAGGTAGCTGACCACTGATGACCCACTCCTGGAAATCGAACGGCGTCCTGCGGCATGATGACGCCACACACACAGCGACACCATACATTAGCTCGATGATCATTCGATTGGGATCGCGTTGAAACATACAATCGGTTGGACGTTCGTCACGCTGGCGCTGCTCCTGCTTACCGTCGTGATCGGTTCATCCTATCTGCCACAGCCCTTTTCCTCACTACATTCGAGTACAAGGCTTACGGCGAACGCAGGCGCGAAAGACGTCGCGACGCCTTCCAGTGTGGCCGTTGTTACCCCAACACCACGAGCGCTGGCTACGCCGAGCGCGACGCCTCGCGTAGCGGCGACGACCACAACTGCGGCGGCTACACCGATCGCTACGCCGATCGCCAGCCCGACGTCATCACCGACTCCATTGCTCACCAAAGAGTCGAACGGCATCAGCATCGGTTGTCTCCCCGGCCCACCGGATCAGTACCTGACCTGCCTGGCCCAGGAACCTCAGGGCTTTTCGATGACCTTTTATCTCTTCCTGCCGAAGGGCTACAACCCCAAAACCAAGTACCCGCTTGTCCTGCTCTTGCACGGTGGCGGTGAGGTGTCCCAACCGACGAAAACCGCCGAGCAAAATAAGGAGACGCTCGTCAACGACCCGTATGCCCAGGTTTGGGGGCCGGGCTTTCCATTTCCCGATAGCACGGATGTTCAGGGCAACTGGCCAAGCTTCATCGTGCTGCCGCAAGTCGCCGCGCCGAACCGCTTTGTCGACGTACTGGCGAACCAGGGCTCGTATACGCTCGCCGCGCAACCGAACGACACGCTGCGCATGACCAAAGAAATCGTCGATACCGTACAGTTGATGTATCACGATATCGACGCCAACCGGCGCTACGTCGTCGGCCTCTCGATGGGCGGTTACGGCGCCTGGGAGATGATCGAGCGCTGGCCCAACTACTTCGCCGCCGCCGCACCGATCTCCGGGGCCGGCGATCCATCCAAAGCGGCGCTCCTGGTCAATTTGCCGATCTGGGCCTTTCACGGTTCGATCGATACCGCCGTGCCGGTCTCCGGCTCGCGCGACATGATCCAGGCAATCCGCGCCGCGGGCGGGAATCCGCGCTATACCGAGTATGCGGGGCAGGGCCACGGAGTCTGGGAAATTCCATTTACGATTCTGGGCAAGCCATCGCAAACTCCCGACTTCTTCGCCTGGCTCTACGCACAGCACAAGTAGGGCAACATGACCGGCGCCTGCGGAACGCTCCAACCATCAACGGGGAACATCCGTGCAGCCGAATATTAGCGACGTTGTAACCTCACCCGCATCTTCGCGTCTCATGCTTCGTTAATGAGTTACCCACGACGTCCGCAGGGATCATGACGTTATGCCAATGTGGCCGGCTTATGCTATTCTCGCTACCGGCGCGACCGAGGCGAACAACCGAATATCCCGCGACTCGAAGGTATTGGGCCAAACCGCTCGACGGGGACGAATTTGAAGAACACGGTCAGTTGGACCTCTCTAACCGTAGTGATCGTTTTGCTGATCCTTGCAACCGCCACAGCCTGCGGAAAATCGGTTCAATTCACACCAGGTTCGACGCCGAGCCTCGGAAACAGCGCAGCGGCCGTTCCTTTTCCAACGGTACCTCCGGCGACACCAACCATCGCACCGACTGCGTCACCCATGGCGACGCCCCTCGCGACGCCCGAGATCACGCCGACGCCGATGGCAACCCTTGAATTCAGTGCATCCGGGGCCGAAGTTAAGATTGACTGCCTCGTCGGGCCGCCGGATCAATATGAATCGTGCCTGGCCACCGAGCCGGGTGGCACTTCGATGACCTTCTATCTCTTTCTCCCGAAGGGCTACAACCCTCAAACCGAATATCCGCTTGTGCTGATGCTGCACGGCGGCGGCCAACGGTCCGACCCGGCGAAGACGGCGGAGGAGAATCGTGCCGCGCTCATCTACGACCCGTATGCTGAAATCTGGGGACCCGGTTTCCCACAACCCTACAGCACCGACGTGCAGGGGACGTGGCCGTGTTTCGTCGTGCTACCTCAGGTTGAGTCACCGAATCGTTTCGTCGACACGCTTCCGGGGACTGGGTCGTACACGCTGCAACCAAAGCCAAGCGATGCACTGCGCCTATCCAAAGAGATCGTTGATACCGTGCAACTCATGTATCACGATATCGATGCGAATCGGCGCTACATCACCGGGGTCTCATTGGGCGGTTACGGCATCTGGGAGGCGATCGAGCGCTGGCCCAACTATTTCGCCGCCGCAGCGCCCATCGCCGGGGCCGGCGATCCCTCCAAGGCCGCTGAACTCGTCAATTTGCCGATCTGGGCATTCCATGGTTCAAACGACACGGTTGTGCCAGTCGCCGCATCGCGCGACATGATCCAGGCGATCCGGGCCGCGGGCGGGAATCCGCGCTATACCGAGTACGCCGGGGCGGAACATGGCGTCTGGGTCAATCCGTACACCTTGCTGGGCACGCCCTCCCCCACCCCTGAATTCTTCTCCTGGCTCTTTGCACAACACAAGTGAGTTTCATATCAATGTTACGTTCGTTTCCATCTGGAACGCCACTTGCGTAGGGATCCTCGGCGCGGTCGGCCATGAGGTTGATCTCTTTCGATGGAGATGCGATGACCGAGCGACATGTCGCCGCAATCGATTGCCGGGAACGTATGTCTCTCGGCCCGAACTCTCGCACCGAGAGAGCGCCCGGATCGATTGCGTCCGTTTACGCCGGTGTTACAGACCGCTGTTAAGCTCCTTGACAGCGATACACAACGCCGGTGGCGAATCGTTTGTCACAGTTGCGTACCACCCGGGAAGTGAATGGAGGAACCCAATGGATTGGGCCGAAATTACGCTGGACCGCCTTCAGCGGCAAGGCGTGCGGCTCGTCACCTATGTCCCAGACCAGGCGCTGGCCCGGTTGATTGATGGTTTCGAGTCAGATTCCGAAGTCGAATGTTTCACCGCAACGCGTGAAGATGAGGCCGTGGCGATTGCCTGCGGCAGTGCGATGGGAGGAGTTCACGCCGTTACCCTGATGCAGAGCAGCGGCTTCGGCAATATCGCCAACGTTTTGGCGTCGCTGGCGACACCGTATCAGATTCCGGTTCTGCTGATCATCACCGAGCGCGGCATACTCGGAGAATTCAATCCGGTGCAGACGCCGATTACCCGAGTCCTCCGGTCTACACTCGACGGATTCGGCATCCCGCACGTCACCCTTGATGATCTCAATAAGGTGGAGTTCCTGGTCGACCGGTTGGCGTCGCAATGCTTCCGCACCCAGCAACCGGCGGCATTGATCGTTTCACCTATGTTGACCGGTGGCAAGACGGAGCCCGGATCAGCACCATACAAGCAGGCGGCATAAGCGCGTACATCATCGAAAGGAACGGCGCGATGCAGACCTTTGAGGTCACAGCAGTCAGAGCGAATCTCATGGATCGCTTCGGCCTAACCCAGCGATTGATCAGCCTGCTCAATCAGGGCGAAGCGGTCATCGGCGGGATCGGCAACAGCAACTTCGACCTTCACGGCGCGGGCGATCGACCGCAGAATTTCTACATGCTCGGCAGCATGGGAATGGCGCTGCCGATCGGACTCGGCGTCGCGCTGGCGCAGCCCGAGCGACAGGTGATCGTCCTCGAAGGCGACGGGTCACTC
>Ga0307374_10008270_pt1 | contig 15589 bp, 12 predicted proteins | sample OX3MG_FD_202532 | JGI IMG/M metagenome (GOLD analysis project Ga0307374, IMG submission 202532) | Soil microbial communities from Risofladan, Vaasa, Finland - OX-3 | ecosystem: Environmental > Terrestrial > Soil > Coastal area > Acid sulfate soil | place: Finland: Risofladan, Vaasa | collected... | reverse complement strand
CGAATTGCATGTTTGAACACTCCGAGTGTCTATTCTTTCGAAGTTTGCCAATAACGCCAGCGATCCAGGTTCATTCTCGAATGTTTTCCAGCACTTTTTCGCAGAGATGCGACACGAATCGCTCGACAGTTTGAATCTGAACTTTGCACACCGCACAGCCCGGCACGACGACGCCCTTGCCGCCTTGTGCCACACTCGGCGGTTCATCAACGAAAGTATCGAAGCGGTGCTTCTGAAATTCGGCGCGAACAGCCTCCGTGATTCTTGTGTGGGCAGCGTCCATAATCCGAAAGCATATCACATCATGTTCGCCGTGTGTTCGCCCCGGATGCCTACGGCTGGGTCGATGATATAATCTCGCGTGTGAGTGGAATTTACTTAGGCACGTCAGCATTTACGGCAGCAGGCTGGCCCGGATCGTTTTATCCGGCTGGAATGCAACCTCGCGATTATCTCGGATTCTATTCTACGAAGTTCGACACCGTTGAAGTCGATAGCACATTCTATCGATGCCCATCCACAGAGATGGTGAGGAATTGGGGCTTGCGCACGACGGAAGGCTTTCTTCTATCGTCGAAAGTTCCAAAGACGATCACCCATGAGAAAATTCTAATGGACTGCGACGCGGAGTTCGAAACATTCGTTGACACGATGGATATTTTGGACGAGAAGCTAGGTCCGATGGTTTTTCAATTCCCCTATTTCAACAAGGAAATTTTCCAAAGCGACGTGCAATTCCTTTCGAGACTGAAAGTGTTTTTCAAGAAACTGCCCCAGGACTACCGCTTCGCCGTCGAGATTCGAAACAAGCATTGGCTCAGGCCAAAGTTTTTGGATTTGCTCCGCGAACACAACGTCGCGCTGGTGCTGCAAGATCAAAGCTGGATGCCCCGGCCCGCTGAACTATTCGAGAGATTCGATCCGATTACCGCGGACTTCACTTACATTCGTTGGCTTGGGGATCGCAAAGGAATCGAAGCGGTCACGAAAACGTGGGACAAGGTTGTGGTGGACCGTGCGTCCGACTTACAGGACTGGGTGAAAGTCTGTCATCAAATGGTGCGTCGAGGTGTGACCGTTTTCGGATACGCGAACAATCACTACGCGGGCCATGCGCCCGCAACAATTCAATTATTCCGAGAAATGTGTGAGCGGGATGGAATTCCAGTTCCGATTCAGATTCATTTGCCGGAGCCGTTCGACCGGACCATGTTTGAGAACTCCGCAAACTGAGCACACCGTGTAGAAATCAGCTTAGGCGATAACATCATTCTCTTTCGGAATTTCTCACACGGTTTTGGTTCGCGGCGCAGCATTTTTGTGAGATGGCGATAGTGGTTTTAGCGGGCCGTGTGCCCGCGAATCGGTGATCCCAGCGTACTACCGGTTCGCCATCTTCTGCGCCATGCGGAGCAGCAGGCGGCGGTCGCCCTCTTCGATGCGTCCGAGCAAACGGCGAAACTTTGACAGGACGCGTGCGTGCTTTCCAGAACTGCCCCATACGATTTCGCCTGCGATCTTGCGGTAGGGCAGGTTCGGCATTTCCGGTGGCTGTTCGCCGTCATAGAAAAGCAGATAGAGCGGGACTTCGAGGGCGCGGGCGAACTTTTCCAGCGTCTCGACAGCGGGCACGGTGTGGCCATGTTCGACGCGGGAGATATAGCACCGCAGCAGTCCGGTGCGCTTCTCCACGTCCCCTTGGGAGAGTTTCTTTTCCTCACGCAGAGTGCGAAGGCGGTCGCCAATAATCATGTGCGGATTATTTCAGAAAGAGATGGAGAGTACAAGCGGTGGCCACACGCCTCACGCGGGAAGCGGGGTTCTGTTACGGAAATCCGGCATCTGTTTTTAGAACGTGATTCAGACGGCGAGTAGATGTAGTCTTACTGGAAGCGGGACGCGCTGGCGGTTGCACACCAACCCGCCTTTCACGCTGGAACAGGACTGAGCACTGCCTCACGCACCAGACGCCGGTGAATCCCCAGCCTCTTGGCGATTCCTCGGATCGTTCCCCCACCATGCTCGTACTCTCGTCGTATCTGCTCGAATAGCTCCACTTTGGCTCTCCTGTCCATCGGCCCCCCGTCGATACCGCCGACAGGTTAGGCCGTTCCTGATGTACAGGGGTGGGCCAAATCAAAAGCGCAAAGTGGGCCAATTCAGAGTAGCGAAATCAAAGCCCTCATGCATGAGTTGCGGTGACGCTAACAGTGCCTTTGCGGGGCTATATTCGCGATGATTCGAATCAATCTTCTTGATCAAGAGCGTCCCAAACGTAAGAAGGCCTTGCGATTCTGGCGGACGCCAGAACCCCCTCGCAAGCGAACGGCAGCTCCACCAGCCGTCCCCGCTCGGCCACTTGTTTCTTATCGGACAAGCGCACCTGCCGACCGAAGACCGAGTCTCCGAATGCTGGCTGATGCTCCCCTGATCGACGACACGGGTGATCGCCTGGGATTCAAGGCCTTTGCTGACGCAATCGCCGGGATAATCGATAGTCCGAGAACTTCGACCCCCCTAACGATGGTGATCAATGCAAAGTGGGGAGCGGGAAAGAGCACACTCGGCCACATGGTTAAGAAGCGCCTCGAAACGAAGCCCGCCGCGGATGGATACGCCCCTCACGTCGCATGTTGGTTTAACGCGTGGATGCACGATGACGCCACAAATTTGGCTGCTTCTCTTGCAGCGGAGGTCGCCAAATTCGCAAGTGGTTCGCGATCCTATTGGCGACGAATCGTCACCCCCCTGCCTTCCAACCTTTGCACTGAGCGAATTAGGCGATTTCGCAAGTGGCTGAAGTACTTCGTTTTCCCCATCCTCACGGTGCTCCTCGTCGCAGCAATAGCGCTCCGATTTGGATTGCGCCTTCCTGACGTGGTTGCGCTCAGCCCCCATGTTATCGGTTCTCTAGCTGGTATGCCTCATAACGCTTATGCGGTCGCATTGATCGTAGCCTCTATTTTGGTATTCAAGCTTCTCATGTCGGTCTTACCCGTTGCGAAATCTGTAAGTGAATTCGTCAGAAACCCGGAGGCATCCGCAGGGACGGCGTCAATGCAGGAGGTTCGGAAGCAGCTAGGAAAGCTCATAAGGCAAGCTACACCGAGGAAAAGTAAATTCGTAATCTTCATCGACGACTTAGATCGGTGCAAGCCACCCCGTTCTGTCGATATACTGGAAGCCATTAATCAGCTTTTCGATCAAGTTGGCGTTGTCGTAGTCATAATGGCCGATATGCAGGTGGTCGCAAAATGTGCAGACCTCAAATATCGGACTTTAGAAGGGCCAATCTCTAACATAGCTGCCAGCCATCCATCGCTGAACTTTCCAACCTATGGCTGGAACTACATTCAGAAGATCATACAGGTGCAATTCGACCTTCCTGTCTATTCCCAGACTGAGATACGGCGGATGCTTGAGGCTTTAGTAAAAGAGGTTCCTCAAGATAAACCGATGAGCTTCCTAAGTACAATCGGTCGTTTCGTTACGAAGAGGGCTCAATCCGTGTCGTCTGCTTTGAGTGGACTGCTCAATGAAGCGACGGGGTGGCTTGTGTTCTTCGCAGGACTTTATGCGGGCGGAAGGCTCCTCGCAAAGAGCCCTTTCAGACTGAGTCTATCCTTACGCACCTTTTCGGGCATCTATTTGTGGGCGGTAGTATTGCTGGCCGTGGTGTTGAGGTTGTCTCTTCAGGCCGTTGGCCGGATTCGTGACAGAAATCGCCGCCGGGCAATAGATCGAGCTATTAGGGTGAGGATACAGTCAGGCGAGCACGACTTCTCTAAGGTACAGGATTCTATTAGGCAGTCCAACGCGACATTTCAAAGCAACCTGGAAATGGCCGGCCTTTTGAGAGAGCGTCTACAGAAATACCTGGAGGACGAATCTGAGCTTCAGAGGGAAGCAGAAGACGAAGTCATGCGCCACTTAGAACCGATGCCGCGCCACGCCAAACGCGTACTCAATCGCCTCCGTCTTCTTCTCTTCGTGGCTCACGAAAGAAAAATGTTCGGCGGGGAACCCCATCTCTCGCCACGACATATTGGCAAATGGGCAGTACTTTGCGAACGGTGGCCTGAACTCGCACAACTCATTAGCACAGACCCGAGGGTCATGAGGCGGCTTGAAGATCCCAAGAGGCATGGTTCCACTGTAAGAAGGCAGGTCCCCCTCTATCGAGGCGACCGCGCACTCCGCAAGTTTTGTTTATTCGCTGGCGAAGTAAAGTTGGCTCCGATCATTCAGCGACTCGTGGCGTTCGCCGCTGCGAGTGTTGGAGCGGAAAAGTCCGCGTCTCGACGCCTCGTCGACCTATGATTGATTAATGATGCTTCTCCTTTTCGCGGACGATGCCGCATTGAAACGGGTTTTAGCTGTTTAGCGGTCTCTTCACGAGACGCTCGAAGAGGCGCTTTACCCCTTTTCCTTTTCGGGGCGCCCCATTCTCGCGCCTTCGCGTCAGCCTCATCCTCAACGCGCTGTCGTGCATCGACGGGCAGAAGGTGATGTTCCAGTTCGACATGACTCAGCTCGTGAAATACCGTGAAGTTCACATCTTGTTGACTGTCCCATTCCAATTGCGGGCCTAGGGTTGGTACGTCCGTCTTATCGGCCGCCACAAAAAAGGTACTGCGAAGCAATTTTCAGATGATTATCTGCCGATAATCCCGTGATCTGATTCAGAAAAATATCCGCGTGGAATCCGCCGAAAGTTTATCGAGAATCGCGGAAACCTGTTTCGCATTGCGCTTGCGATGCGCTCTTTAATTTGTTGCGCGGGATTGCCGGGCCGCGGACCTGCACCCCCGAAATTCGTTGCCGCGATAACCGATTCGATCAGAATTGCCGAACGGATTATGAAAGCCATCGACGACCGTTGGCCGAACTAACCGCGCCGGACAAGTTAAGAAAGCTTCCGTTGTCATTCTGAAATGCGGGTGGGCGAAACAGCGTCGGACTGTTAGCAACCTGTATATCGCTGTAATGTGTATAATCTGCTGGCATTCCGATGAACATTTGAAACCTGCAGAAAGGCGACCGCATGGCCAACGGCGATCTAAGCTGGATCACAAACTTCATTTGGGGCATCGCCGACGATATCTTGCGGGATTTGTATGTTCGCGGCAAGTACCGCGACGTAATTCTTCCAATGGTAGTGCTGCGGCGGCTAGATGCCGTCCTGGAGCCAACAAAGAAGGCGGTAACCGAGCTGAAGGCTTCGCTCGATTCCAAGAAGATCGTGCATCAGGACCCTGCGCTGCGCCAAGCGGCGGGTCAGTCTTTCTTCAACACATCGAAATTCACGCTTCGTGATCTGAAAGGTCGGGCCAGCCAACAAGCGCTCAAAGCGGACTTCGAGGCCTATCTCGATGGCTTTTCCGTAAATGTTCAAGAAATTCTCGACAACTTTGAATTTCGCAATCAAATTCCGCGCTTGTCAAAAGCGGACGCTCTCGGGACACTCATTGAAAAATTGCTCGATCCAGCGGTTAATCTGAGTCCTTACCCGATCAAGAATGCAGATGGCTCCATCAAGCTTCCCGGCCTTGATAATCACGCGATGGGCACGATCTTCGAAGAATTGGTTCGTCGCTTTAACGAAGAGAACAACGAAGAGGCCGGAGAGCACTGGACTCCCCGCGATGCCGTTAAGCTGATGGCAAACCTCGTTTTCTTGCCTATCACGGACCGAATCGAATCAGGGACCTATTTGATTTATGACGGCGCATGCGGCACGGGCGGCATGCTTACAATTGCCGAGGAGACCCTGCATCAGCTCGCGAAGAAGCGTGGCAAAAGGGTCGCGGCCCACCTGTTCGGTCAAGAAATCAATGCCGAAACCTACGCCATCGCCAAAGCAGATCTACTCCTCAAAGGTGAAGGGGAAGCAGCTGACAATCTTGTCGGGGGGCCAGAACACTCGACTCTAGCGGCTGATGCTTTTCCTTCTCGCGAGTTTGATTTCATGCTTTCCAATCCTCCATACGGCAAAAGCTGGAAGAGCGACTTGGAGCGGATGGGTGGGAAGGACGGAATAAAAGACTCCCGCTTCATCATCTCGCATGGTGATGACAACGAGTATTCGCTGATCACGCGCTCTAGCGATGGACAGATGCTTTTCCTAGTAAATATGCTGTCGAAAATGAAGGCCAAAACAGAGCTCGGGAGCCGAATTGCCGAGGTACACAACGGCTCAGCGCTTTTCACCGGCGATGCAGGGCAAGGCGAGAGCAATATTCGTCGCTGGATCATCGAGAACGACTGGCTCGAAGCGATTGTGGCGCTGCCGCTGAACATGTTCTACAACACGGGCATTGCGACGTACATTTGGATTCTCACTAATCGAAAACCGGATCACCGCAAAGGCAAGGTGCAGTTAATCGACGCGACCGCCTGGTTCAAGCCGCTAAGAAAGAATCTCGGTAAGAAGAACTGTGAGCTATCTGAGGAAGACATCACGCGCATCTGCGACACGTTTTTGAGGTTTGAGGAAACAGAACAGTCGAAGATTTTTCCGAGTGCCGCTTTCGGTTATTTCAAGGTGACGATAGAGCGTCCCCTCCGGCTGCTAGTTGAACTCAACGAACATGCGCGGTCTGTTTTCCGGGCGGCTTGCGCGGAAGCTGGAGAGGACCCTCTGGCAAATCTAATTGACCGAGTAGCTGCCGCAATTGGGTTCGGACCTCACGTGGACTACAACAAATTCCTAAGGGCGACGGAGACCCTCGCAAAAAAGATGAACATCAAGCTAACCGGCAAGCGCCTCAATCTCCTTGAATCTCAACTAGCCCGCAGGGATGAGAGTGCGTCACCCGTCATCAAGAAAATCCATAAGCCCGGAAAAGTTAAGCCCGACGCACTTCACGGCCTCTTCGAGGCAACGGATGGTGGAAAATCCTGCGTCGTGGAATACGAACCTGATTCCGAACTGCGTGACACCGAGCAAGTGCCCTTGCTGGAACCCGGAGGTGTCGATGCGTTTGTCCAACGCGAGGTTCTTCCTCACGTCCCAGACGCCTGGATCGACCAATCGAGCATCAAGACCGGATATGAAATCAGCTTTACTCGTTACTTCTATAAGCCGCAGCCGCTTCGCTCCCTCGAAGAAATTCGCGCTGACATCATCTCCTTGGAGAAGGAAACGGAAGGGTTGCTTGGGGAGATTCTGGGAAGGAGCAACTGAAAATGTCGACTCAGAGATACTCCGTAACTCCACACCCCGTTGAAACCCTTCTTACTTGGGTGAAGTCTGGCGAGATCGCCATACCTGAAATCCAGCGCCCTTTTGTGTGGGATGCCACAAAGGTACGCAATCTCTTGGATTCGCTTTATCGCGGGTATCCCATCGGCTATTTAATCGCTTGGAGAAACCCCACCGTACGTCTGAAGGACGGAACTCCATCAGCGGGTAAGCGGATCCTCATTGACGGACAGCAACGCGTGACCGCGCTAATGGCGGCACTGCTGGGTCACGAGGTGCTTACCAAGGATTACGAGACGCTCCGTATCCGAATTGCGTTTCATCCGCAAAAGGAAGAGTTTGAGGTCTATAACCCGGCAATAGCGAAGGACACGTCGTGGATCGCGGACGTCGCAGACTTGTTTTCTCCGAACGCGAAACTGCTTCAAATCACAAAGCTCTACACTGCCACGAACAAAGGCGTGGATGAGAATGCCATCTTCGGAACTCTCGAAAAGTTGCGCAAGATTATCAACAATCACGTGGGCGTGATTGAGCTAGCTGAAGACCTGGATATAGAAACTGTGACCGAGATCTTTATTCGCGTGAACTCGGCAGGCGCAACTCTTAGCCAGGCTGATTTCGTCATGTCAAAAATTGCAGCGGATGAAAAACACGGTGGCAATACGCTGCGCAAAGCGATTGATTACTTTTGCCACTTGGCTGTGGCCCCAGAATTCCTGGGGCGTATCAAAAAGGTTGATCAAACATTTGCATCATCGGAGTTTTTCCCGAAGATGAGTTGGTTGGCGGACGTAAATGAAGACATCTACGACCCGTCCTATACCGACATGTTACGGGTTGCATTTACTTCGCAATTCCGTCGCGGAAAACTCCAAGACCTTGTGGCGCTTCTCTCAGGTCGAAACTTTGAAACGAAACAATATGAAGAAACTATCGTTGAGGACTCCTTCAGTCGCTTGAAACAGGGTGTGCTCGAATTCATGAACCACACTCACTTTGACCGGTTCACAATGATTCTTCGCTCGGCTGGGTTTGAGACGAGCGATTTGATTCGCGCCCAGAACTCTCTCAACTTTGCTTACATCCTCTATCTGCGCGGCCGTGCTGAGAAAATGCCTCCGGCAGACCTTGAACAGGTGGTTCGCCGCTGGTACGTCATGTCTGTGCTGCGCGGCAGGTACACGGGAAGCGCTGAAACCTCCATCGACTACGACATTCGCCAGATTGAGTCTCAAGGGATCTCAAAGTTTGCTGAAGCAAACATCAATGCTGAACTGCCAGAGAGTTATTGGACTACGCTTCTACCTCGGGAGATGGATACGTCTGCGGTTTTTAGCCCCTACTTCCTTGTTTACCAGGCAGCCCAAGTAAAACTCGGAGATCGCGGATTCCTATCCCGCGACATCACAGTGCGCGACCTTATCCTGAATCACAGCGACGTTCACCATGTTTTCCCGAAGAACTACTTGAAAAAACAGGGACTTTCCAAGAGCAAGTACAATCAGATCGGTAATTTTGTCCTCGCACAAAGCGAGATCAATATCGTCATCGGCGACAAGGCTCCTGAGGTGTACTTCGGAGAATTGGCTAAGCAATGCGACGGTGGCAAGAAAAAATACGGCGGCATTACCAAGGAAGCTGAGCTAAGAGCAAACCTCAAGATGAATTGCCTGCCGGAAACTCTACTCGACGGGGAAATTCCGCCTTACGACGGCTTCCTTGAGATACGCCGGAAGTTGATGGCCCAGAAGATCAAAATGTATTTCGAGGCCCTTTAAATTGATCGATGACCTCAAACCCTATCCTGCGATGAAGGAATCGGGTATGCCTTGGCTCGGAAGCATCCCGGAGCACTGGCGGCTTCGGCGGATGAAGCACCTATTGCATGAGAGAAATGAAAAGGGATTTCCCGACGAACCCCTCCTGGCAGCGACCCAAACAAGGGGTGTTGTTCGTAAAGAGCAATATGAGAGTCGCACAGTTCTCGCCCTGAAGGACCTACATCTTCTGAAACATGTGCACATTGGTGATTTCGTGATCAGTTTGCGTTCGTTTCAGGGTGGAATCGAGTACGCGAGAGAGCATGGCATCATAAGCCCTGCATACACTGTCCTCTTCCCTACTCATCCAACGACTCACGGGTTCCTTGCGTGGTTCTTTAAGTCCAAACCGTATATTGAAAATCTATCCCTGTTTGTCACCGGCATTCGTCAGGGACAAAACGTTGACTATGAGAAGCTCAGCCGTTCCGAATTGCCGCTTCCACCCAAAGGAGAGCGAGAATCTATAGTTCAGTTCCTTAGCTACGCAGATCGGCGCATTCGGAGCTACATCCGGACGAAGCAGAAGCTGATCCAGCTGCTCGAAGAGCAAAAGCAGGCCATCATACATCGGGCCGTTACGCGCGGCCTCGATCCCAACGTTCACTTCAGACCCTCCGGCGTCGAATGGCTGGGAGACGTGCCCGAGGGCTGGGAAGTTAAGCCTGTTGGGAATTTCTGTCCTTACATTTCGTACGGATTTACGAACCCAATGCCCACGACTGATGATGGTCCATTTATGCTCACCGCCAACGACATCGGGAACGGAAGGATTCTCTACGAAACGGCACGCCACACATCACAGATCGCCTACGATTCCCTCCTAACATCGAAGAGCCGTCCCCAGAAGGGCGACATTCTGGTGACAAAGGACGGGACTCTGGGCAGAGTTGCCGTCAGCGATGGAAGGTTTGCCTGCATCAACCAGTCGGTCGCTCTCCTACGCGTCGATCAGAGACAGGTCCAACCGGAGTACCTCACAACTGCGTTAGCGTCGCACACCTATCTGGAGCAGATGATATTAGACGCCGGCGGCACAACAATCAAACATATTTACATCACGCGTCTTTCAAAGATGAGGATGTCTATCCCTCCATTGTCGGAACAGAATGAAATTCTGCGAGAAGTTCGGGAAAAAGTAACGGGCCTCGACCTTGCCCTTCGTTGTGCGCAACAAGAAATCGAACTCATCCGTGCATATCGTACACGTTTGATCACGGACGTGGTCAGTGGCAAGCTCGATGTGCGCGAGGCAGCGGCGAAGCTGCCACGGGAGGCCGCGGAGGCAGGAGTACCGCAAGAAGCCGATGTCCTTGTCGAGAGTGACGAGGGTAGCGTCGAAGTCGAAGCGGAAACGATGCCAGAGGAAGCCGAGGCATGAAAACGGACACGAGCGAAAAGGGTCTAGAATCCCTCATCGTAGGGGCGATGACGGCTCGTGGTTGGATCGCTGGCGATCCCGCAGACTACGACCGCGAGTACGCGGTTGACCTCAAGCAACTATCTCTCTTTCTCAGTGAAACGCAGCCCGATATTTGCGAACCGCTCGACATCGCAAACGCCAGTCCTACCCGGCAGAAATTCCTCGCCAGGCTTCAAGGCGAGATTAGTAAGCGTGGTGTGATTGATGTTCTGCGGCACGGGATCAAGCACGGCGCACACCATATTGATCTCTTCTATGGAACGCCCACGCCCGGAAACGTTAAGGCTGCTGCGCGGTCTGAACAGAATCGATTTAGCGTGACACGCCAGTTGCGTTATAGCCGAGATGAGACAGCGCTGGCCCTAGATCTCGCGTTGTTCATCAATGGACTACCTATCGCTACGTTTGAACTAAAGAACAGCCTGACCAAACAGACCGTAGCGGACGCGGTCGAGCAGTACAAACGAGACCGTGATCCTCGTGAGCGGCTCTTTGAACTGGGGCGATGCGTTGCCCACTTCGCCGTGGACGACGCAGAAGTGCGCTTCTGCACCCAATTGAAGGGCAAGGCCTCTTGGTTCCTTCCTTTCAATAAGGGGTACGACGATGGCGCGGGCAATCCACCAAATCCCGACGGACTCAAGACGGACTATTTATGGAAGCATATTCTGACTCCCGAAGGCTTGACCAACATTTTGGAGAACTACTCGCAGATCGTCGAAAAGAAGGATGAGAAAACCGGCAAGAAGAAGAGGGAGCAAATCTTTCCTCGCTACCACCAACTCGATGTGGTGCGGAAACTGCTAAATGACGCTGAGAAGCACGGTGCGGGAAAGAGATATTTAATCCAGCATTCAGCAGGCAGCGGCAAATCCAACTCCATTGCGTGGCTCGCTCACCAGCTCATAGGCCTGAGGCAGGGTGAGGTGGCGATTTTCGATTCGATCATCGTGGTAACAGACCGCCGAATCTTGGACCAACAGATTCGAGACACGATCAAGCAGTTCGCTCAGGTCGGAGCGACGGTTGGCGCAGTAACGGAAGGTTCCCAGCAGTTGCGTCAGTTCATCGAGAGCGGAAAGAAAATCATCATTACAACCGTGCAGAAATTCCCCTTTGTCTTGGATGAGATAGGCTCGGAACACCGTAAGAGCAAATTTGCGATCATCATCGACGAAGCTCATTCGAGCCAGGGCGGAAAGACATCGGCAGCACTATCGATGGCGTTATCAGAAGCAGGTGAGGAAGAGCAAGATGAGACTGTGGAGGACAAAGTTAACCGCATCATGGAGGCCAGGAAGCTTCTGCCGAACGCGAGCTACTTCGCCTTCACAGCGACGCCCAAGAATAAGACCCTGGAGATTTTCGGTGAACCGGCGCAGATCGGGGCTCAGGTCAAGCACTACCCATTTCACAGCTACACGATGAAGCAGGCTATTCAGGAAGGTTTTATCCTGGACGTACTTCGCTACTACACACCTGTTAACAGCTACTACAAACTCGTCAAAAGGATCGAAGGCGACCCGGAGTTTGACGTTAGGCGGGCACAAAAGAAATTGCGCCGGTATGTGGAAAGCAATGACCACGCGATTCGGATGAAAGCTGAAATTATGGTTGATCACTTCCACGAACAGGTCACCGCCTTGAACAAGATTGGCGGACACGCGAGAGCGATGGTCGTGTGCAGCGGTATTGAGCGGGCGATCCAGTATTTTCATGCGTTCCGCGACTACTTGCAGGAGCGAAAGAGCCCCTATAAAGTAATTGTCGCATTCTCTGGAGAACACGAATACGGGGGAGTCAAGGTAACGGAGAGTTCTCTCAACGGTTTTCCATCGAATCTGATTGCCGACAAGATTCAGGAAGACCCATACCGGTTTCTGATTTGTGCCGACAAGTTTCAGACGGGCTATGACGAGCCGCTACTGCACACGATGTACGTGGACAAGCATCTCTCTGGCATCAAGGCCGTGCAAACGCTTTCACGTCTCAATCGAGCGCATCCGCAGAAGCACGACGTTTTTGTTCTCGACTTCATGAACGATTCAAAGACCATCGAAGAGGCATTCGCTGACTACTACCGGACAACGATTCTCAGCGAGGAGACCGACCCCAATAAGTTACATGACCTGAAGTCGGCATTGGACGGCTATCAGGTCTATTCGCCAGAACAGATTCAGGGGCTTGTCGAGCTATATCTGGGCGGCGCGCAGCGAGATCAGCTCGACCCCATCCTGGATGCTTGCGTGGCGGTCTATAAAGGCCTCAATGAGGATGGCCAAGTAGATTTCAAAGGGAAGGCCAAAGCATTCGCTCGAACTTATGGCTTCCTCGCATCAATTTTGCCGTTCACAAATCCGGAGTGGGAGAAGCTCTCGATTTTCCTGAACTTTCTGATACCGAAATTGCCTGCCCCAATTGAAGAGGACTTGTCCAAGGGAATTCTGGAGTCCATCGATATGGACAGCTACCGCGTCGAGAAACAGGCGGCGATGAGGCTTCAACTTCCTGACCAAGATGCGGAAATTGAACCAGTGCCCACAGCCGGAGGCGGACGCAAAGCGGAACCCGAGCTGGATCGACTGTCGAATATTTTGAAAACTTTCAACGATCAATTCGGAAATATTTCCTGGACAGACGGCGACAGGGTGCGAAAGCTAATAACTGAAGAAATTCCGCAGAAGGTCGCGGCGGATGTCGCATATCAAAATGCCCGACAAGGTTCGGACAAGCAAAACGCGCGTATCGAGCACGACAAGGCTCTTGAGAGAGTTGTAGTTGGTCTTATGAAGGACGACACCGAACTGTTCAAGCAATTCATGGACAACGAATCTTTCCGCCGCTGGTTGACGGATACCGTGTTCAATATCACGTATGATCAACCTCGCGCCTAGATTGCTCTATTCTTGCGGGTGAATAGGAAGTCCTGACGAAGCCCGCCGAATCAGGATTCGCGCAAGATATTGCCGACGGGAGTTTACTGCGTGGGATTTCTGGCGAGTCCGAATTTCGGTCTGTCGTGAAGCGGCTTGAAGACGGGGACGCGATGGAACCGTACTTCGGACGGCATGAGCAGTTGATTCCGGCGTTACAAGAAGACAAAGAAGACGAAGAATCCCACGTGCTCGATGAGATAATCAACATTTACCTAGAATGTCACGATGAAACGGCGATGCCCGCAGAGGAAACAACGGCTCGTAGGAGACAACGCAAATATGCCGATTAGCAACGACAACATTCAACTGTACCTACCGCCTGCCGCATCAGACCGTGCTTCTGGCAGGATGGACTTGCAAGTTGATGGAGTAATCGTTGCGGAATTTCACGACAAAATTATTCGCCGGGAATGTGAAGCGAGCTGCCGCGCTAAGGAAGAGATCACAAAAGCCATTTGGGAATTTTGGAAGATAGAGCAGTCCGAACAATCCGAATAGCGTGCCTTATTTGCTGTTGCGTTGGTGGAAAGATTTGGGCGAAGCGCGAATCACGGAAGAAAGCAAAATGACGACCTCAAATCCGCCGTTGGCTAATTGAAGGACACAACCGAGCCAAAATCTCTTCGGCGGCTAGGATAATATCCTGCAAACGTTCTAAGGTTCCCATGTAGAATTCCAGCCTCCGTACATCAACGGCGCGAATTTGTTCACAAAGCAAGAAACTGCTGTTCGGAAGGTTTGTCGTCCCGCTGGGAATCCTCACCCACGATGCTTTCTTGGCCTTCTCTTTCTCTGAAGAAATCGGAATCACGATCATCGTCTTTAACCCCGCGATGCCTTTTTGCCAAATCATGCAAGGGTGAGAAGCCATCAATTCGTAACCTATTCGAGTCGCCGAAGGCGACCTCAATGTCAGCGGGACGCCGGTTGTCGCTATGTCGGTCCTGACTTCCTGGGCGGGAAAATTCACCCAGTAGACCTGATATTGCGCGAGCGTGGGGCTAAGAATTTTCGTTTTGCTTTCGGAGGGCTTCGTCAAATTTCTCCTGTTCCCGTTCTCTGAAATATCTCGTAATCAGATTTCGGATGAACTGCGTTCTGTCGATCCTCAGTCGCCGAACCTCTTTCTCTACCGCAGCGAGCATCTCATTAGGAACGCCAAGCAGAAATTTTCTGTCGATCCTTTTCATATCCTTGTCTCCTAGTATATACCTCGATATATACGACTCAACGGCGTTTGTCGGCTCCGCCGAAATCACCTCCCGCACTGGATAGAATCCACCGAGCGGGCGTCGCTGTGGCGTGCTTCCGATTTGCTTTGGCGAGGTTGATGCTGCCCGCTTTTTCTTCCTCGGGGATTTCCAGATCTTGTCTGCGAGGCGATTTCTCTTCTGCTCTTCTTGGCACAACCGATTATTGTTCCGAGAACCCACTTTAAGATTCCTCCTCAAGCATTTTGAAAAAATCCTCCTCGCCGTCCATCGAATTTGTATCCGCGATAGATTCGGTTTCACCGCTCTGCTGCTGCTGCTCTGCTCGCAATTCCGAATCTGCAATTGGCGGTCCGAGGAAGGCTTCGATTTGCGCTTCCGAAACACGATGAACTTTTGACCCATCGTCAGAATTACGGCACAGATCGCAAAGCGACCGGCCTTTTATTAGGAGGCAACTGTGGATACAACGCTCCGGCCCAACTTGGATGGGTCCACCGCAGACACCACAAAACCGCTCGCCGAATTTACCTTCGCTGCGAAAAGCTGCGATTGCGACTGCATGTTCTTCGTAAGTACAGATTCCGTGAACTTTGGTAAGCATCTAATTCTCCTTTGATTTGAGAATACAGAGCGAACAAGACGGGTTAACTATATTTTTAGCTGTGTGAAATCTTTCGTGATTTACGCGAACCGCGTTCAGAGACTGCGCGGTTGGATCTTGAGTCCTCGTAAAATTGTGGGCGAGGCCGTCCTTGTCGATAGTGATAGTGGAGCGGTTTCCAATTCTGACGATTTGAAAAGCCTCCAAATCGTTGACGGTGATGCCGCAGATCGTACAAACCAACATAAAATCTCCTCTGAAAACGAAAAATGAGTAATGGTGTAGGTCGCACCGATCTTGCTGCGTGTCGCTACGAGGTTCTTATTGCGAGATTTTTTCGCTGTTAGACCGCTTCTGGGTTTTCTTCGCGTTTCGCACGGCGAAAGCG
>Ga0307374_10008269_pt1 | contig 15590 bp, 14 predicted proteins | sample OX3MG_FD_202532 | JGI IMG/M metagenome (GOLD analysis project Ga0307374, IMG submission 202532) | Soil microbial communities from Risofladan, Vaasa, Finland - OX-3 | ecosystem: Environmental > Terrestrial > Soil > Coastal area > Acid sulfate soil | place: Finland: Risofladan, Vaasa | collected... | reverse complement strand
AGGCCGAACCAGTCGAAGCCGAAGGCGGCGAGCTCCCGGGCCACCGGGTAGGGACCGATCACCAGGGGACGGCGGTGGGTCACCGACTCGAGGCTCGGGTTCCCGAACCCCTCCCAGGTCGAGGGCAGCGCCACCACGTCGCAGGCACGGTAGGCGTCGTCGATCCGGACGTCGCCCGCCCCGCTCGCCCCGCCCAACCCGGCGGCGCCGGCGGCCCCGGCGGCCCCGGCGGCCCCGGCGGCGCCGAGTACGACAGGGCACGGCGCGGCGGCGACGAGCCGCTCGAGCTCGGGTCCGTAGCCGTCCTCCGCCGGTCCGAGGAGCCAGTAGGTGGCGCCGAGCCGGGCGGCCGCCGCCATCCCGCCGGCCACGTTCTTCCGGGGCAGGGCCCGGGTCGGCTGGAGGACGAGCCGCTGGTCCGGTGCGACGCCGATCGCCTCGCGGACGGCGCGTCCGGCACCTCCCCGCGTGTCGGTGCTGTCGCCTCGGGTCGCGTCCGCCGCGGGCACGGCGAACGAGTTGTACACCGTGGTCGCCGCGATCCCGCGTTCGGCCAGCTCCCCCCTGCTCCGCTCGTTGATCGTGACGTGGGCCCACCGGGGATCGTCCGGCGGGGGAGGGTACCCGGCGAACCGCGGCCGCTGCCAGGGCAGGTCGTGGTGGTGGAGCAGGGCCGGACGCCCGGCGAGCGTGGCTGCGACGACATCCCCGGCGGCCGGGTTGAGCGGGAGCGAGCAGAGGTTCTCGACGACCACCAGGTCCGCCCTCGCGACCGCCTGGTCCACCTCGGCCCGGGTCGGGGCGTCGGGGGCGTCGATGCCCAGTCCCGGGACGGTCACGTCGACGGGCCCGGAACCGGCGACGGTGTAGGTGGCGAAGCCGAGCGCGCGGAGCGCGTGCTGCCACTTGGCGGCCTCGACGGCCACGCCGTCGGAGCCGCCGAGGCGGAAGGAGAGCAGGGCGGCGGTCGCGATGGCGTCACCGTAGCGGGGGAGCCGGCGCGCACCGTCCGGCGCCGGGCACCGGTGAGAACGGCCCGAACCGGCCGTGACCGGGTACCGGTGCGACCGTGCCGTCCCGCGGCGAGTACCGTCGGGGCGTGTCCGACGCCACGACCGACGCCGCGAACCCCGGACCGCCGGCCTCCGGTGACCTCCTCGCCGAGCGGGCCGGCCCGGTCCTCACCCTGACGATCAACCGACCCGAGCGGCGCAACGCAATGACCTGGGAGGTCATCGCCGGCCTGCGCCGCGAGCTGGCCCGGGCCAAGGTCGACCCTGACGTGCGGGTGGTGGTCCTCACCGGCGCCGGCGACCAGGCGTTCTGCGCGGGGGCCGATCTGTCGGGCATGGTGCCGAGGGACCCGGGCGGGACCTCGGACGAGTACCTCGACCACCACCTGGCCCGGGGATGGCTGGCACAGTTGTTCGAGGAGATGTGGGCCCTGGGCAAGCCCACCATCGCCCGGGTGCACGGCTGGGCCATGGCCGGCGGGTTCGGGCTGGCCCTGGCCTGCGACATGGTCATCGCCTCGGAGGACGCCCGGTTCGGCGCTCCGGAACTGAACGTGGGCCTGTGGCCCTATATGGTGACCGTCTCGCTCCTGCGCTCCATGCCCCCGAAGAAGGCACTCGAGCTGATGCTCACCAGCCGCGTCGTGGGCGCCGAGGAGGCGGACCGCATCGGGTTCGTCACCCGGGTGGTCCCCCGGGACGACCTCGATTCGGCCGTGGCCGACCTGGCCGCCGTGCTGGCCTCGAAGCCACCCGGGGTGACGAAGCTCGGGCGCGATTCGTTCTACGCTGTCATCGACTCAGCGGCCTCCGAGGCCCTGCCGTATCTCCACGCCATGTTGACCGTCACCAGCCAGACCGCGGAGGCGAGGGAGGGGATCACCGCCTTCGCGGAGAAGCGCCCACCGTCGTGGCAGGTGGCGCCGGACGCCGACGGGAGCGCCTGACAGCAGCACCGGCCGCCGCCCCGGCAGGCACGACACCACCCACCGCCGCCCACGACAGGCACGACACCCCGAGGAGCATCGACCACATGGCGAAACGAGCACTGATCACCGGAGTCACCGGCCAGGACGGCTCCTACCTGGCCGAGTTCCTGCTCGACCAGGGCTACGAGGTCAGCGGCATGGTCCGTCGCTCCAGCACCATCAATTTCGAGCGGATCGCCCACATCCAGGACCGGATCAACCTGGTCGCCGGCGACCTCCTCGACGAGGTGTCGATGATCAACATCCTGAAGGAGATCCGGCCCCAGGAGGTCTACAACCTGGCCGCACAGTCCTTCGTCCAGACGTCGTGGAACCAGCCGGTCCTCACCGGCGAGACGACAGCCCTCGGCGTCACCCGCGTCCTCGACGCCATCCGCACCGTCGACCCCGGCATCCGCTTCTACCAGGCGAGCTCCTCGGAGATGTTCGGGAAGGTCCAGGAGGTCCCGCAGGTGGAGACCACCCCGTTCTACCCCCGCAGCCCCTACGGCGTGGCCAAGGTCTACGGTCACTGGATCACGGTCAACTACCGGGAGAGCTACGACCTCCATGCCTCGTCGGGCATCCTCTTCAACCACGAGTCCCCGCGCCGCGGCCTCGAGTTCGTGACCCGCAAGGTGACCCACGGGGTGGCCCGGATCGCCGCAGGCCTGGACACCACGCTGGCGCTCGGCAACCTCGACGCCCAGCGCGACTGGGGCTTCGCCGCCGACTACGTGCGGGCCATGTGGCTGATGCTCCAGCAGGACCACCCGGACGACTACGTGGTGGCCACCGGGGAGACCCACTCGGTCAAGGAGCTCGTCGAGCTGTCGTTCGCCGCCGCCGGACTCGACTGGGAGGAGCACGTCGTGATCGACGAGCGCTTCCTGCGGCCGGCCGAGGTCGACCTCCTGGTGGGCGATCCCGCCAAGGCGGAGAAGACCCTGGGCTGGCACCGTGACGTCGAGTTCCCCCAGCTGGTCCAGATGATGGTCGAGGCCGACCTGGCGCTGGTGTCGAGCCAGCGGGCGTAGCGGTTGGTCGTGGCCGTGCCGGCGGTGCTCCATGCCGACCCGCTCGGGCTCCTGGTCGCGTTCGGGGCCGGGATGCTGTCGTTCCTGTCACCGTGCGTGCTGCCGCTGGTGCCGGCCTACCTGTCGATGGTCTCGGGGCTCAGCGCGGCCGAGCTCGCCGGGCTGGCCCCGGCACCGGTCGTCGAACCGGAGGAGGTCGAGGTCCCGGTGGCGGAGCGGGTCGGGGCACCGGGAGCCCGTTCGTCCCCGTCCACGGCGGCCGACCGGGAGCAGGGTCGGACCGCCACCGCACCCGGGCCGGCTCCCGAGGAGCTCCGGCGCCACCGCAGCCGGCTGCTACGCGGGATCCTGGCGTTCATCGCCGGCTTCACCGTGGTGTTCACGATCCTCGGCGCCTCGGCGTCGGCCGTCGGGCGCCTCTTCCTGACCCACCAGCACGCCCTCGAGGTCGTCTCGGGCATCCTGATCGTGCTGTTCGGCGCCCTGCTGGTGGCCATGGCCGCCGGCGTCACCCTGCCGATGGCCCTCGCCGGGGAGAAGCGGTTCCTGGTGCGACCGTCGGTGCTGGGCTCGTGGGCCCCGCCCGTGCTCGGGATGGCCTTCGCCTTCGCGTGGACGCCCTGCATCGGCCCCGTCCTCGGCAGCGTGCTGGCACTGGCCGCCGGCACGGGAGGATCGGCCAGCGGCGGTATCGCCCTGCTCCTGGCCTACTCGCTGGGTCTGGGCGTCCCCTTCCTCCTCAGCGGCCTGGCGTTCGGCCGGATGACCGACCTGCTGGCCCGGATGCGCGGCCGTCTGCGCCTCGTCGACCTGGTGGGCGGCGTGATCCTGGTCGCCTTCGGCGTCCTGCTCCTGACCGGGAACGTCGACGTCCTGTCCGCCCACATCTCGAACTGGCTGCGGGACCTGCACCTGAACCGGTTGTCGTCCAGCTGAGGGAGGCGACCCGGCCGACGGGGTGCCGCACCCCGTCTGGCTCCCGGCCGTCCGCCCCCGTAGCATTGGGCGCAGCCCATGGCCCCCGCAGCTCCCTCCCCCTCTGCAGTCTCCCTCCGTGACGCGGTCGCGCTCTCGGGGCGGTTCCCGCTGCTCGCCGGGGTCGACCTCGAGGTCGCCGTGGGGGAGACGGTCCTGGTCGAGGGTCCGAACGGGGCGGGCAAGACCAGCCTCCTGCGGGTCTGCGCCGGACTGGTCCCGCTGGCCTCGGGACGGCTCACCGTCCTCGGGCTGGACCCCGTGCGCCAGCGGACGGCCGTGCGGCGCCGGGTGGGCCTGCTGTCCCACGCCTCCCACCTCTACGACGACCTCACGGTGCAGGAGAACGTCCGCTTCGCCGTCCGGGCCGCGGGTGGCGACCCGGCGCGGATCGCGCCGGCGTGCGATCGCTGGGGCCTCACCGGTCGGCTGGCCCGGACGCCGGCCACCAAGCTCTCGGCCGGCCAGCGGCGACGGGTCGCCCTCGCCGTGCTGACCGCACGCTGGCCCGAGGTCTGGCTGCTCGACGAGCCCCATGCCGGGCTCGACGCTGCCGCCCGGGCGCTCCTCGACGAAGCCGTGGCCGAGGCGTCGGCGGCACGGGTCACCATCCTGATCGCCAGCCACGAGTCGGGGGTCGTGGAGGACCTGGCCCATCGCGCCGTCACCGTGACGGGCGGACGGGTCACGGCCGGACGGGTGCTCGGTGCCCCGGCATCCCCCGATGGCATCACCCGGTCCACCGATGGGCCCGGAGGCACCGTCGCTTCCGCCGACGCGCCCGACGGCCGGACGGGCGGGTCCGACGGCGGTACCCGCGGGTCCGGCGACGGCGCCGACGCCCCCGACGGCCGGACGGGCGGGTCCGACGGTGCCCATGTGGGCGGGCGGGTGGCCCATGTGGCATGACGCCGCCCTGGTGGCCGGCAAGGACCTCCGCATCGAGGCCCGCTCGCGGGTCGCGCTCTCCCAGGTGGCCCCCTTCGGCATCGTCGCCCTGGCACTGTTCGCCTTCGCCCTCGGCCCCGACCGCGGCGTCCTGGCCCGGGGCGCGCCCGGCCTCTTCTGGGTTGCCGTCCTCTTCTGCACCGTCCTCGCCGTGCAGCGCAGCGTGTCGGTGGAGTCGGCCGACGGCGCCCGGGACGGACTGCGTCTGTCGGGGATCGACCCGGCCGGGCTCTTCCTCGGCAAGGCAGCGGCTGTCGGCGTCCAGCTGCTCGTGCTCGAGGCCATCCTGGTCGCCGGCGTCGTCGTGCTCTACGGGGCCAGGATCCAGGTCCCGTGGATGGTGGGCGTGTCGTGCGCCCTCGGCACGATCGGACTGGCCGTCACCGGCACGCTCTACGGCGCGCTGTCCTCGGGCCTCCGGATGCGCGAGACGCTGCTGCCCTTCCTCCTCCTTCCCATCGTCGCCCCCGTGCTCCTGGCCGGTACCCGGATCTGGCAGGCCGCCATGGTCGGCGGGTCTCCGGGGGACGGCACGCAGTGGCTGCGCCTCCTCGTCGCCTTCGACGCCGTCTACCTGGCGGTCGGCGTGATCCTGTTCGGCCCCATCCAGGAGACGGCATGAGCGACCTCGAACCGGTTACGGACCGTACCCACGGGAGTCCGGTCCCGGCCGCGGCGGACACCGGCCCGACGCCGCCGCCGGCCCGGTCGGCGCGGTCACGGGCGACCGAGCGCGTGATCGGAGTCCTCGCCCTGGTGGGCACGGTCTTCACGGTATGGCTCGGCCTGTGGGTGACCCCACCCGACAGGACCCAGGGTGACCTCGTCCGCCTGGTCTACCTCCACCCGGGCGTGGCCTGGGTCGCCCTCTACCTCGCCTTCGGCCTGGCCGCGGTGTCCAGCGTCCTCTACCTGTGGCCCCGGACCCGCTCGCTGTTCTGGGACCGCCTGGCCGCCGCCTCGGTCGAGGTGGGGGTGGTGTTCAACGTGTGCACGCTGGTCTCCGGCTCGATCTGGGGGAAGCCCACGTGGGGCGTGTGGTGGGCGTGGGACGCCCGGCTGACCCTGACCGCCGTGCTCCTGGTCCTCTTCCTCGGCTACCTGGCGCTGCGCCGGATCCCGGCCGAGCCGGAGGTCCGCGCCCGGCGGAGCGCATTCGTCGCCCTCTTCGCCGTCCTCGACGTTCCCCTGGTCCACTTCTCGGTCAATTGGTGGAACACCCTCCACCAGGGCGCGACCGTGCTGAACCCGGGGCTGACGCTCAAGATCCACGGGTCGATGGCCTGGACCCTCCTGCTCGGCTTCGTGTCCCTGACCCTGGCGTTCGTCTGGATGCTGCTCGTGCGCTACCGGATCGGCGTGCTCGAGGACTGGCTGGACGCCAACGAGCTCGACGCCGCACTGGCCGAGCGCCGGTCGGAGGGCGCCGGCCCGGGTCACACCGTCCCGTCCGAGCCGGTGGGGGTGGCCTGATGCGCTACATCGTCGCCGGCTACGTGGTGATCCTCGGCCTCCTGTTCCTCTACGCCGTCCAGATCGTCTGGCGCCGCCGACGCCTCGCGCGCGCAGTCGCCCGTGTCGTGGCCACCGCCACCGCCACCGCCCACGACGGCGCAGGCGACGCGGTCGCCACCTCGGTCGGGAGGCACCCGTGACCACCGCGCCCCCCGCACCCCCCGGAGCCGGCCCCGCCGACGGGGCGGGGTCCGGACCCCCGTCCGCGGCCCGTCCCCCCGCCACCGACCGGAAGCACCACACCGCCCGCTACGTGGTGGTCGGCCTGGTGCTGGTGGGCGCGCTCGCCTTCCTGCTGGTGAAGGGTCTGGGCTCCGCTCTCGACTACTACCTCCCGGCCGACCAGGCGGTCGCCCAGCGGGCCTCGCTGGGCGACCGGACCTTCAACCTGGAGGGCGTGGTGGAGCCGGGGTCGATCCACTCGACCGCCTCCGGTGTCGACTTCGTCGTCACGTCGGGGTCCACCCACGTGGCGGTGCACAACACGTCGAGCCCACCCCAGCTGTTCCAGCCGGACATCCCGGTGATCGCCGTGGGCCATTTCGCAGGCGACCGCTTCGTCTCCGACGAGATCCTGGTGAAGCACACGTCGAACTACATCGCCCAGCACCCGTCCCGGGTGACCGCGCCTGACGGGAGCAAGCAGTGACGGGTCCGGGGCGCGGGGCCGCGCGGGGCCCGGTCCGCGGCCGGCCGTGAACGGGACCCTCGGACACACCGGCGTCCTCCTCGGCTTCGCCGCCGCCCTCGTCGGGATCGCCGTCCTCGTCGTAGGTCTGGTGCGCGGTCGGGCCGGTTCGCTGCGCGCCGGACGCGTCTACGCGCCCCTGATCCTGCTCGGCGGGGTCGTCGCCGTGGTGGCCATGCAGCGGGCACTGGTCACCCACGACTTCTCGCTCACCTACGTGGCCGACAACAACAGCCGCTCGACGCCGCTGATCTACTCGATCACCGGGATGTGGTCGGCCCTCGCCGGCTCGATCCTGTTGTGGGGCGTCATCCTCGGCGGGTACGCCACGGCCATGGTCTGGCGGTTCCGGTCGCGGGCCGACGACCGGCTCGTCGGGTGGGCCACGCTCGTGATGTACGTGGTGGCCGCCTTCTTCTTCGGGCTCATGCTCGGCCCGGCCGACCCGTTCACCCACGTCACCGGAGCGGTGCCCGCCGACGGACTCGGCCCCAACGTGCTCCTCCAGGACAACCCCCTCGTCCTCTTCCACCCACCCATGCTCTACCTGGGTCTCGTCGGCTTCACCCTCCCCTTCGCCTTCGCCGTGGCGTCCCTGGTGACGGGACGGGTGGACGAGGACTGGCAGGGGGAGACCCGCAGGTGGACCCTGTTCGCGTGGACGTTCCTCACGATCGGGATCGTGCTCGGTGCGTGGTGGTCGTACCAGGTGCTCGGCTGGGGCGGCTTCTGGGCGTGGGACCCGGTGGAGAACGCCTCGCTGCTGCCCTGGCTGGTGGGCACCGCCTACCTCCACTCGGTCATGGTCCAGCAGCGTCGGGGCCTCCTGCGCGTGTGGAACCTCTCCCTGGTCATCGCCACCTTCAGTCTCACCATCCTCGGCACGTTCCTCACCCGCTCGGGCGTGATCCAGTCGGTGCACTCGTTCTCCACCTCGGCCATCGGCCCCCTGCTGCTCGGCTTCTTCGGGCTGGTCCTGGCCGTCGGGGTCGGGCTGATCGCCTGGCGGGGGGACCGACTGCGGTCCCCGGGGGGCATCGACTCGCCGTTCAGCCGGGAGGGAGCGTTCCTGGCCAACAACCTCCTGTTCGTCCTGTTCGCCTTCGTCGTGCTCCTCGGGACCGTGTTCCCCCTCCTGTACGAGGCGCTCAACAGCGGGTCCCAGGTGTCGGTGGGCGCGCCGTACTTCAACCGCCTGGTGATCCCACTGGGCCTGGCGTTGCTGTTGCTGATGGCGGTGGCACCGGCGCTCCCGTGGCGGAAGTCCTCGGCCGAGGTGATGCGGCACCGCCTGGCCGTCCCTGCCGCGCTCGGCGTCCTGGTGGTGGTGGCCTGCGTGGTCGGCGGCATCCACGGGATCGAGCCGCTGCTCGCCTTCGGCCTCGGTGCGTTCGCCGCCGCGTCGGCCGGCCGGGCGCTGGTGCTGTCGGTCCGGGGAGCGTGGCGCGCCGCCCGGGCCGCGGGACAGGCTCCGTGGCGGGCGGCGCTCGCCGGGTGGCGGGGCTTCGTGGGACGTGCCAACGGGGGCATGGTGGTCCACATCGGTGTGGTCGTCATCGCCGTCGGTCTCGCCGGAGCGACCGCCTTCGGCCACCGAGGCACCGTCGTACTCGTAGAGGGACGGTCCGGCTCGTTCGCCGGCCACTCGGTCGAGTTCGTGGGGACCCGCACCGTACGGACCCCGTCCCACGTGAGCAGGCAGGCACTGCTGCGGGTGGACGGCGGTGCCGTCTTCACGCCGGCCATCAGCCAGTTCGGGACCGGGACCCAGGCCGTGGGCACGCCGGCCGTCGACTCGAGCGTGACCTCGGACGTCTACCTCACGATCAATTCGATCCCCGAGAAGGGCGGTGCGTGGACGTTCGGCGTCGTGGTCCAGCCCCTCGTCATGTGGCTCTGGATCGGGGGCGTCCTGGTGGTCGTCGGCTCGGTCCTGTCGGCCATTCCGGGGCGCCGGCGGCGACCGACCGATCCGGTGTCCGCACCGGTGGTCGGAGCCGCCACCCTGGTCGGGCCGGCGACGGTCGGTGCCGCTGCGGCGGGCACAGCGACGGATGCGGTGGACGGCAAGGATGCGGACGGCGGGGATGCGGACGACGGGGATGCGGACGACGGGGATGCGGACGACGGGGATGCGGACGACGGGGATGCGGGCGTGCCGGACCGGCGCGAGCCGGTGGTGGCGGGGGAGGCCCCGTGACGTCCCCGGTCGCGTCCGGTGCTGCGCCGTCGCCGCCGGAACCGGTGCTCGACACCCCGGCCGGAGGAGCGGGGGACACCCCGGCCGACCCGCCGGCCCCGTCGCCCGGACCGGCCACGCTGCCGACGCGGCACACCGCCCGGTGGGTCGGCCTCGCCGTGCTGGTGATCGCGGCGGGACTCATCGCCGTGCTTGCCACCCGCCCGCCGGCGTCGGTGACCGAGGTGCAGAGTCCGCTGGTGGGGCACGTGGCCCCGCCGGTGCGGGGCGTGAGCGTCGACGGTCGTGCCTTCGCCCTGCCGCAGGCCCCGGGCACCTACACGGTGATCAACTTCTTCGCGAGCTGGTGCGCATCGTGCCAGCAGGAGGGTCCCGAACTCGTGAAGTTCGCCTTCCAGCACCAACAGTCCGGGGATGCCCGGCTCGTGAGCGTCGTCTTCGACGACACGATGTCGGCCGCACGCTCCTACCAGTCCACGCTGGGCGCAACGTGGCCGACGCTGGCCGACCCGGGGGGCGCGTTGGCTCTGAGCTTCGGGGTCCGGGCCCCACCGTCGACGTTCCTGATCGCACCGGACGGCCGGGTCGTCGCCTACATCGTCGCGCCGGTAACCGCCGCCGACCTCGACTCGCTCATCGCCCGGGCGAAGGCATCGGGGGCATGAGCCGCCGGCACTTCCCCCTGTGGACCCTGCTCGGGGTCGTCCTCGTCGTCGCCCTGCTGGTCGGTGGCGGCGTGTTCTCGTCGTCGCCGCCGACCGGTGCCGAGCGGGCGACCGCCATCGAGTCGGTCATCCGGTGCCCGAGCTGCGAGGACCTGTCGGTCGCCGTGTCGAGTGCACCCACCGCGGTGACCGTCCGAGCCACCGTGGACCACCTGATCGCCCAGGGGCAGAGCGACCGGCAGATCGAGGAGTACCTCGTCGCCCGCTACGGCTCCGCCATCGTGCTCGACCCACCGACGAGCGGGTGGTCGGGGCTGGTCTGGGTCCTGCCCGTCGCGGCCGGTCTGGCCGGTGCGACCGGACTGGTGGTCGTGCTCGTCCGGCGTCGCCGGAGGGGCGAGCGGGACCTCGACGCGGATGTCCGCGGCGGGTCGGTGGACCCCGTGGTCCTCGCCGAGCGCCGCCGCTTCCTCACCCAGTCGCTGGCCGACGCCGACGCCGAGTACCTGGCCGGCGACCTTTCCGACGCCGACTACCTGGCGCTCCGGCAGCGCGACCTGGGGCGCCTGGCCGCACTCGGGAAGGTGCCGACCGGCGGCGCGGCCGCACCTGCGGTCGGCGCCACGTCGGCCCTGCAGGATCCGACGACCGCGACGTCCGCGGTGTCGGTCGCCGAGACAGACGCGCCGACCGACGGGTCCGAGCCGGAACCGGGATCCGACGGGGACGCCACGTCCCACGCTGCGGCCCGCAGGGCCGCGACGGCACCGTCCCGGCGGCGGGGCCGGAACCGATGGTTCCTCGCCGCCGCCATCGGCTGCTTCGCCGTAGCGCTCGTCGTGGCCGTTCCGCTGTTCATCTCGGACCGGCTCCCCGGTCAGACCGTCACAGGGTCGGTCAGCCTGAGTCCCAGCCAGCAGCTCTCCCGGTCCCTGGACCAGGCGGCCACCGCGGAGAACCAGGGTCAGCTCGGCGTCGCCGCACAGCTCTACCAGTCGATCCTGACGTCGCACCCCGACAACGAGGTGGCGCTGGCCCAGTTCGGCTGGCTCGAGTACCGGATCGGCAAGCAGGGCTCCAGCGCCACCCTGGTCGCGGACGCCCGGACCAAGTTGAACCAGGCCACGACCCTGGATCCGGGCGACTATGCGGCCCACCTCTACCTCGGGACGATCCTCCTGCAGCAGGACGGGAACGCCGCAGGCGCTGCAGCGCAGTTCCGGTCGTTCCTGTCGGCCCGGCCGCCGTCGGCGGTGCTGTCGCAGGCGGCGTCGACCCTGCGCACCGCCTTCACCCAGGCGGGCGAGCCCGTGCCTGCCGGGGTGCCGGCCGGTCCCTCCGGCGGCTGACGCCTCCGGGAGGGTCCGATCGCGGGCCCGGCGGCCGGCCCGCCGCCGGAGGTCGGGACGTCAGGGGACGAGGACGACCTTGCCTGCGACCGAGCGGTCGATCAGCGCCCCCATGACCGCGGCCGCTTCATCGAGCGGTCGGGTCGACGGGACGGTCGGGTGCAGGCGACCGACGGCGACCATGTCCATCACCTCGTCGACCAGGGTGCGGTTGCCGAGCGGGTCCTTGAACGTCCATCCGCCCCAGTCGACCCCGACCAGGGTCCGGTTGTTGAGGAGGACCTGGTTGATGGGGATCGACGGGATCGGCCCCGACGCGAAGCCGAGGACGCAGAAGCGGCCCAAATGCCGCGTCGCCCGCAGCGCCGGCTCCGAGTGACGGCCGCCCACCGGGTCGACCACGACGTCCACGCCGCCTCCGGACAGTTCCCGGGCCCGGGTCTTCAGGTCCTCGTCCTCGTAGGCGATGGTGGCTTCGGCGCCCATGGCGACGGCCGCCTCGAGTTTGGCCGGTGTGGACGCGGCGGCGATGACCCGGGCCCCCAGCGCGGTGGCGACGTCGACGGCCGCCAACCCGATCCCCCCGCCGGCACCGAGCACCAGCACCCACTCGCCCGGGGACACCGTGGTCCGCCGGGTCAGGGTGAACAGCATCGTGCAGTAGCTCTGGATCAGAGCCGCGGCCCGGGCCAGATCGACGGCCTCGGGCACGGCCACCAGGGACAGCGCCGGGGCCACCACCTGTTCGGCGAACCCACCGAAACCGCAGAACACCAGCACCCGGTCACCGGCGGACCAGGAGTCGACGCCCGGTCCGACGGCGGACACGACCCCGGCGACCTCGCTCCCGGGCACGAACGGGGTCGGCGGCTTCAGCTGGTACCTGCCCTGGCAGATGAGCCCGTCGACATAGTTGACCCCGGCGGCGGCCACGTCGACGACCACCATCCCGTCACCCGGGACGGGAGCGGGTCGGTCCTCGACCACCAGGTCCTCGAGGGGCCCGAACCGGTTGCAGACGACGGCGCGCATGACGGCAAACCTAGTGCCGTGCTCTGCCGGGGGACCGGTCCGACCGCCTCGACGGCGGGTCGTGTCGGTCCGGTTCCGCCCGCGGGATCCGGTTCAGCCCGCGAGGTCCCGGAGGCGCCCGACCACCGGCGCGAACGCCCGTGTGAACGCGTCGACGTCGTCGTCGGAGGTCGACCATCCCACGGACAGGCGCAGCGAGCGCTCGCCGTCCACGCCCATGGCCAGGAGCACCGGCGACGGTTCGAGCGACTCCGACGAGCAGGACGACCCCGAGTGCACGGCCACGCCCGACTGGTCGAGCCCGAGCAGGACGGGCTCGGCTTCGACCCCCGCCACGCCGAGGCACACGATGTGGGGGACCCGTCGGACGGTGTCCCCGTAGGCGACGACGCCGTCCACCGCCTGCGCCGCGGCGAGGAGGCGTTCGGTGTGGCGCCGTGCCGCCGCCGACTCGTCGGCCAGCCGGCCCGGCTCGGTCAGCGCCGACGCTGCCGCGCCGAATCCGATCGCCCCGGCGACGTGCTCCAGGCCCGCTCGCCGGCCCCGCTCCTGCTCGCCTCCGACGATGAACGGGTCGATCCGCAGGCCGCGTCGCAAGAGGAGCGCCCCGACGCCGGCCGGGCCGCCCAGCTTGTGCGAGGACACCGAGACCAGGTCGGCACCCGACGCCTCGACGTCGACCACGACGTGCCCCGCGGCGGCGGCGGCGTCGACGTGGACCGGGATGCCCAGCTCGTGGCAGCGCTCGATGACGGCGGCCACGTCCTGTTCGGTGCCCACCTCGTGATTGGCCGCCTGGCAGTGCACGAGGGCCGGGACCCGCCCGTGCTCGGCACCGGACCGGTCCACCGCGTCGGCCACCGCGTCCGGGTGGATGCGCCCGACCCCGTCGACCTCGATCGGCACCACCGCCCCCCGGCGGGCGGAGGCCTCGCGCACGGCGGCGTGCTCGACGGCAGCGCAGGCCACGGGCGCAGGCGGACCGTCCGACCCGGACGACCCGTCGGCGACGACACCCCAGACGGCGGCATTCACGGACTCGGTCGCCCCGGAGGTCAGCACCACCTGGCGTGGGCGGACCCCGAACAGCGTGGCGACCTGGTCCCGGGCGTCCTCGAGGGCGGCCCGCACCATCCGACCCTCGGTGTGGACCCGGCCGGGGTCGGCGGTGACCCCCAGCGCCTCCCATGCCGCCATCGCCGCGCGGGACTCGGGACGGAGCGGCGTTGTGGAGGCGTGGTCGAGGTAGTGGCGGGCCACGGTTGCGGTCAGACCACGGCGGCGCAGGAGTCGTCGCCCTTGGCGCGGGACGAGGACAGGACCACGGGTACGACCGCGGGATCCTCCCCGCACAGCCCAGCGAGCAGGCCCTTGACCATTCCCCGGTCGACGGCGCAGAGCACCGGGTACTGGGAGGCGGCGTCGCCGAAGGGGCAGTTGTCGGCCACGACCGCGGTGGACGACCCCTGGTCCTCGGCGTGGGCGGCGAACCCGTGGGCCGTGAGGGTGTCGGCGATGGCGTGCATGGCGGTGCGGAGCGAGCGCTGGCTGTCGCCCGGGGACATCTGGCCCGCGAGCGAGCGGCCGTACTCCTCGCCGACCCGCTCGGCCATGCCCTCGGCGGCGAGGGGCCCGAGCATCTGGAGGGCCTCGCGGAGCAGCAGGACCAGTAGGTCGTCCCGGCGGGTCAGGAGGTCCAGGGTGGGATCGTTGCCGATGGCCCGGAACCGCTTGGAGGGACGACCCGCCCCGTTCCCGGCGGTTCGCTCCCGGGTGATCTCGACGTAGCCGCCGGCGGCGAGGCGCTCGAGGTGGTGGCGGGCGACGTTCGGGTGGAGCGAGAAGTGGGCGGCCACCTCGGATGCGGTGGCGCCGGGGTTGGAGCGCACGAAGAGGTAGATCTCGCGGCGCGTGGGGTCGCCGAAGGCCGATGTCACGGCGGTCACCGCTGCGGCGAACTGGCTGTCCGAGTCCGAAGCGCCGACGGGCACGGGGCTGTCCGGGTCGGGCTGCACGTCCCCTAGTCTACCGGGGACGCCCAATTCTCCTCAGGAAGGCCCCGATGTCCATCGACGAGTCCCAGGTGGCAGCCACGGTTGCGCACGTGGTCGACCCCGAACTGCGGCTCCCGCTGGGGGAGCTGGGCATGGTCGCCCGCATCCAGACGAGGCGGAGGAAGGCCACGGTCGAGCTGGCGCTGCCGGTGGCCGACTACCCCCAGGTGGACGAACTCGGGGCCCGGGTACGCGCTGCCGTCGCCGGCCTCGGGGGGGTGGACGAGGTCCTCGTCGACACCGTGGTCATGGACGAGGAGACCCGGGCCCGGCTGCGGATGCTCCTACGGGGGGACGCCGTCGACGGCGGGGTCATGCACGCCGCGGACGACGGGCAGGGACATGACCACGGGCAGGGACACGACCACGGCACGGGCGCGTCCCTCGGGCACGAGGAGGGCCGGCCCAACAGGTTCATGGAGCCCCGGTCGAAGACCCGGGTGCTCGGGATCTCGTCGGGCAAGGGCGGGGTGGGCAAATCCTCGGTCACGGTGAACCTGGCGGTGGCCCTGGCCCGCGCCGGCTACGACGTCGGCATCCTCGACGCCGACGTCTACGGGTTCTCGGTGCCGAAGATGCTCGGGGTCCACACCGACCCGATGATCATCGGCGACCTGGTGGTGCCCCCGACGGCCAACGGGGTCCGCTGCTTGTCGATGGGGTTCTTCGTGGCCGACGACACCCCGGTCATCTGGCGCGGACCGATGCTCCACAAGGCGTTGGAGCAGTTTCTCGTCGACGCCTACTGGGGGGAGCCCGACTTCCTCCTCATCGACATGCCCCCGGGCACGGGAGACGTGACCCTGTCGCTCGGCCAGTACCTGACCAAGACCGAGGTCTTCGTGGTCACGACGCCGCAGCCCGCCGCCCAGCGGGTGGCACAGCGCTCGGCCTACGCGGCCCGGAAGCTCAAGTTGGCGGTGCGGGGCGTGATCGAGAACATGAGCTGGTTCACGGGCGACGACGGCACCCGCTACGAGCTGTTCGGCAGCGGGGGAGGCCAGCAGCTCTCCGAGGAGCTCGGCGTCCCACTCCTGGGCAAGATCCCCCTGGTGCCCGCACTCCGCGAGGGCGGCGACGACGGCGTGCCGGTGGTGGTCGCCGACCCCGACGGCGAGGCCGCCGAGGTGTTCGCGCGGCTGGCGG
>Ga0307374_10008265_pt1 | contig 15598 bp, 14 predicted proteins | sample OX3MG_FD_202532 | JGI IMG/M metagenome (GOLD analysis project Ga0307374, IMG submission 202532) | Soil microbial communities from Risofladan, Vaasa, Finland - OX-3 | ecosystem: Environmental > Terrestrial > Soil > Coastal area > Acid sulfate soil | place: Finland: Risofladan, Vaasa | collected... | reverse complement strand
ATCGGGCCCCGACAACTGGCTCATGGACCTCGCCCACCCATTCGCAGAGGAAGCATTCGGGACTCCACTCACCCATCCTCGTGATGTCGGCGATCATGTCGTACACGCCGGCGGGTGGGGCGACGATCTCAATGGTCACCTGGCCGCGCTTAGGGGTTGGCATGAATCGTCCCTTCACCCCATGGGGTACCCGAACAGTCGGCGCCGGCCATCGGAGCTGCCTCTTTCCGGCGTCTCGCGCCGCGGGGCGTATCCCGATATGCGAACACATCCTGCCACGTTGAGAACCACCGGTAACCCGATCGCCGGAGCCGCCGTTTCGCCTCGCGCAGAGTGGCCTTGTCCAGATGCCTCACCTCGAAAATGATGAATCGAGGCGCCCACGGGGCACGAAAGTCGATCTGCTTCAGAATCTCGTAGTCGTAGCCTTCTGTGTCGCTCACGAACAGGTCGAGCAGATTGATCTCGTGCCGTTCGACCAACGAGGCAAGACTCAGGGTCGGTACGTCGATCTGTTCGACCCGTTCGGCAATGTCCGGGGCTGCCCACGCGTGGCTCTCGAGGATGCTTCTCTTGAAGGTGGCGAGGCACCGCAGGAAGTCGGGCTCCCCTTCCCGGGGGGTGACGTAGTAGAGCGGCATGATGCCATCGGTGGCGCCAACCGCCACATTCTCGAACGAGAGCCCGTCTACACCGCTGTAGTTCTCGACCAATTCCTTGAATATCCACGGGACCGGCTCAATGAGGACCCCCCTCCACCCACGTTCGGCAACCAGTGAGTGGACCGGGTCGTAGAGCACTCCGTCGTTGGCACCCACCTGAACGAAGGTCAGACCCGGATCGGACAACCGGCCGATCGCCCCGGTGATCGCGGCTGCATCCCAGCCGCACAACTGGAGCCAAGCACCCCAGGGCAGCCGTTCGCTCAGGCGGGATAGTGACACTCGGCGGCGGGTCCGCAACACCAACTGCCATCCCAACCATCGTCCAGACTCAACTGGGTGAGTGATCAGATCTGACAGTGCCACATCGCCACCAACGACATTGGCCAGGGATGTTACGGGCCGTCCGCATCTCCGTCCAAGCGGACCAGAGCCCGGCGTTGAGCGCTGCAAACGCATCGCTCATCTGTGCCTCCCACGAGCGCAACGAATCGACACCGAACACTCCGAATCCCGCCCCCAGTGAAGTCTGGTCTCCAGATGCTCCCTGCCTGGCGCTCCCCAGTTCGCGAAAAGCCGGGATAGTCCGCCCAGTTCGAGGGGAGGTCAGGGAGATCTACGTTCCGGCGGGGACTCCCACCAGGCGCGGGAGAGGGGGCGGGCCGGACCGATGCCGCGCTGCCTGGTGGTGGCGGTGCTCGCTCCAACTCCAGAGGGCCAGGGTTGCCAGTGCCCACGCGGTGAGCGAGGTCCCCAGGAAATGGGCAGGGGCGACCGACGTGCGCCACCAGTAAGGGGCCAGGATCGTGAGGGTCCAGAGGAACCACAGCATCGCCGACACCGATCGTCCCAGGGTCCGTCCCTCGGGACTCAACAAGAGGGGAGGGATCAGGACGACCCAGACCCAATGGTGGGTCCACGAGATGGGGCTGACCAGCAGGCCGACGAGCGCGATGGCCAGGATGGCGAGCGCCCGGCGTTCGGAGGCCAGGCACTGGCGGGCGATTGAGAGACCGAGGCCGATGGTGATCGCGGCCAGGAGCACCCACACGCCCGGCTCCCCGGCACCGGAGAAGGGCCAACGGTGCAGCAGCCCGTACAGGGATTGATTCCCCACCGAGGCGACGTTGCCGACCCGCCGCACCGAGGAGAAATCCTTCACCCAATACGTCCGCGCCGTCGCCGGCCACAGCAGCCACATCAGGCCGGATGCGCCGGCCGCCGCCACCACGCCCCGGCACAGAGACTTCCGGTCACGTTCGAGAAGGGGGAGAGCCAGGAAGACGAGTGGTGTCAACTTGACCGCTGCGGCCAGGCCGATCAGCCAGCCGCGATGACGCCGGGGTATCACGAGCAGATCGACCACAACCGAGCACAGGAGAAGCGCGTTGATCTGCCCGTAGTCCAGGGTGCTCCGCACAGGCTCGACGGCGAGGACGGCGAACGAGGTCCAGCCGACCGACCGGGCCACCAGCCGGGCGCCGCCGCGCTGCCCGCCCCGCAGGGACACCAGATACACCGTGACGGCGAGCGCGCCGATGCTGAGCAGCCACAGCAAGGTCAGAGAGGCAGGGAGCGGCAGGAACGAGAACGGCGAGAGGGCCAGCAGGGCAAAGGGCGGGTAGGTGAACGGCAGATGGTGGATGGTGAATCCCGAGGCATAGGGATTCCCGCTGCTCCGCCAATTCCGTATACCGGCGCGGTACACCTGAAGATCGAGGCCGTCGCGATGTCCCCAGCGGACGAAGTACACCACCACGGCGAGGGTGAGGAGACCCGAGACGATGAAGGGCAGCGCTTCCTTCCATGCAGTGCGGCTGCGTCCGGGAGCGTACGCCTGCGCCAGCGGAACCATGAGCGGTCCCTACTCCCTTATCCGGCGCCCGTTTCGACCTCGGACCTGACCCGCTCCAATGTCGTCTGCATGCCGCGCTGGTTGGTCTTGCCGCGGCTCCAGCCGAGGAGCGCCCAGTAGAGCCGGAGGCCGAGGGTGGGGGCGAGCGTGAAGGACTCGGTCACGTCGGCCCCGTCGCCCACTGGCGCAATGGCGTAGCGCCAGACGTTGAGAGGACGCTCGCCCGTTCCGACGCCGAAGGCGAAGGACCGTCCGGGCTCGCAGTCGGTCACGGTGCAAGTCGTCCAGTAGGTGGGTCCCCGGCCGTTGCGTCGCACATGGCCGCGGAATTTCGCACCCACGGCCGGCCCGGTGGCGCCCCCGATCCACTCGGCCTCGAAGGTCTCGGGGCTGTAGCTGCCGATGCGGGTGACGTCGCTCACCAGTTCCCAAATCCGGTCGGGGGGCGCTGCCATGTGGACCGTGACCGAGCCTTGCATGGCCCGACCTTAGGGGATGTCGAGGGAGCGGAAGACCATGCCGGTCCGGGGCTTGGGGCTGAAGTAGGTCGTCTTCGGCGGCATGCGGCGGCGGGCGTTGGCCCACTCGGCAATCTGGGCCACCGTGACCGGGCGCAGCAGGAAGGCGGCCTGGCCCTCGCCGTGGTCGAGGGCCTCCATGGTCTCGGCCAGGCTGTGCCGGTGCACGACCTCGTGCGGTGGCAGGTGGGAGAGCGCCGTCGCGATCAGACTGGAGTCGAGGTCATCGCCCGCTTTCTCGTACGTCTCGGCGTGGGGGAGCAGCAGGAAAGCCTGGCCGCCGCTCACGAGAGCCAGGGAGCGGGAGTCGACCAGCGCCCCGAGGGTGCGCTCATCCGCCGCACCGGCGCGCACCACGTCGAACCACTGGGCAAAGGCACCGGGGACGTCGAAGTCCTCGGGCAGGCCGCTCACGGTGCGGTGTATGGCGCCCACCGTCAATTGCTCCTCGGCCAGCTCGACGACGAGCGCCAGCACCAGGTCGTGCGGCCCGCCCTGATCGCCGTTGGCGGCCCGGCATTCGGCCTGGTACGTCCGCGCCGTCTCGTAGCGGTGGTGCCCGTCGGCCACCACCACGGGTGCGGTGGCGATGGCCGCCGCAATGGCACCGATGGCATCGCGGTCGCTCAGCACCCAGAGCTGGTGGCGGACACCTTCGTCGTCATAGGCGTCGGCCACCGGCTCGTCGTCGGTGGGATCGAAGGTGGCGGTCAGGCCGGCACTCATGGAGAGACCCCAGATGGGCGAGAGGTTCGCCCGGGTGGCCCGCAGGAGGTCCAGCCGGTCCGTCTTGGCTTTGGGCAGCGTCTGCTCGTGAGGGAGGATGTCGCTCTCCTCACCGGGACGGGCCAGGCCCAGGGCGCCCAGCACGCCGGTGGAGGATCGTCCCGCCGTGTCGGTCATCCGGTAGGGGTAGACGCTGGGCTCGGCGTCGGGGCGGAGAATGCCTTCGGCCTGCCAACGGGAGAAGAGTTCGGTGGCCACCGCGTACCGGTCGCGTCCCCCCTGAAGGTCGGGCTCGGGCAGCTCCACCAGGACGGCGTTGGCCGGGTGCCGCGAGGCCAGGTGCACCCGCTCGGTCGAGCTGATGACGTCATAAGGCGGAGCCATGACCTGGCCGATGAGCGTGGCCTCGGGCTGATAGCGGAGCCCGCGAAAGGGTTCGAATTGCGGCATGGATCAACTCTGGCACACAGAGCCGGGATGCGAGGGAGCCCCTCCCGTAGACTCGGCATCGTGGATGACGACCCAGGTCTGGACCGGATCCTCACCGCGCCCAACGTCATCACCATGGTCCGCCTCCTCTGCATCCCGGTCTTCTTGTGGCTGCTCTTCTCCCTGCACCGCCAGACGGCCGCCGCCGCCGTGCTGGCCGCGCTCGGGGCCACCGACTGGGTCGACGGCTACGTGGCCCGCCACTACCACCAGGTGTCGACGTTGGGCAAGGTCCTCGACCCGACGGCGGACCGGCTCCTCGTGGGCACGGCGGTCATCGCGGTGATCGTGCACGGTGCGGTGCCCTTGTGGTTCGGCATCGCCACGCTCGTCCGCGAGGTACTGGTCTCGGTCATGGTGGTGTTGCTGGCCGCGCTGGGTGCGGCCCGGATCGACGTGCTGTGGGTCGGCAAGGCGGGCACCTTCGGGCTGATGTCCTCGTACCCGCTCTTCCTGCTGGGCGACGGCGCCGCCGGCTGGCAGGAGCCCGTGCGATGGGCGGCCTGGGTCGCCGGCGGGGTCGGACTGACGCTGGCCTGGTGGGCGGCCGGCAGCTATGTGGGTCCCGCCCGTAAGGCGTTGGGTGAAGGGCGGGCGGCTCGGCGGAGCCCGGTATGAAGGCCGTCATCATGGCTGGTGGTGAGGGCACCCGCCTGCGACCCCAGACCTCCAACCTGCCCAAGCCCATGTTGCCTCTGGTCGGTCGCCCGATGATGGAGCACATCATTGCGCTGCTGCAGCGCCACGGCGTGACGGACATTGTGGTCACCTTGGCCTTCCTCCCCAATGCCATCCGCAACTATTTCGGAGACGGCAGCGAGCTCGGGGTGCGCATGGTCTACGCCACCGAGGAGACTCCCCTCGGCACCGCCGGATCGGTGCACAACGCCCGCGAGGAGCTGACCGAGCGTTTCCTGGTGATCTCGGGCGACGTGCTCACCGACATCGACCTGACCTCGGCCATCGCCTTCCATGAGAAGCATGACGCGCTGGCGACGATCGCCCTGTGCGCGGTGGAGAACCCGCTCGAATTCGGCATCGTGATCACGCGGGAGGACGGCAGCATCGAGCGTTTTCTCGAGAAGCCGGGGTGGGGGCAGGTGTTCAGCGACACCATCAACACCGGGATCTACGTGCTGGAGCCCGAGATCTTCGATCTGATCCCCGAAGGGCGGGCCGTCGACTTCTCCAGCGAGGTGTTCCCCGCCGCCCTCGAAGCGGGCGCACCGATGTTCGGGTACGTGGCCGATGGCTACTGGGAGGACGTCGGCACCACGGCGGCCTATCTCAAGGCTCACCGCGACATCCTCGACGGCAAGGTCGAGGTCGACGTGTCGGGGTTCGAGCTGCGGCCCGGCGTGTGGGTGGGCAAGGGCTCGGCCATCGACCCCACGGCCCGGATCGACTCCCCTTCATTCATCGGGGAGAACTGCACGATCGACAAGGACGCCTCCCTCGGTGCCTACACCACCATCGGGGCCAACACCCGGGTGGCCGAGAGGGCGGAGATCCAGCGCTCGGTGATCGGGGAGAACGCGTATCTCGGTCCGGCGGTCCACGTCGAGGGTGCCGTGCTCGGCCGTTCGTGCGACCTGCGCTCGGGTGCCCGCTGCGATCCCGGCTCGGTGGTGGGAGAGGGCTGCCTGATCGGGGCCCACGCCGAGGTGCGGGGGGACGTGCGGGTCTACTCGTACAAGGTGGTGGAGGCCGGGGCCCAGGTCAATTCCTCCATCGTGTGGGAGTCGGCGGGCACCCGGACCCTCTTCGGCCGCGAGGGCGTGCGAGGCGTCGCCAATGTCGACATCAGCCCCGAACTGGCGGTGCGGCTAGCCAAGGCCTGGGCTTCGAGCTTCGAGAAGGGTACCCACATCACGACGTCGCGGGACACCAGCCGGGCGGCGCGCATGCTCAAGCGGGCGATCATGGTCGGGTGCAACTCCGTCGGGGTCAATGTGACCGACCTTGAGGTGGCCACCATTCCGGTGACCCGCCACCACGTGCGCACCCGTGGGAACCAGGCCGGCCTTTCGGTGCGCCTCAGCCACGACGACCCCGAATCCGTGGTGATCAGCTTCTTCGACGAGCGGGGCATCGACCTCTCGGTCAACGAGCAACGCCGGATTGAGCGCCTCTACCACCGTGAGGAGTTCCGGCGCGTGACGGCCGGGGACGTGGGCGACATCGACTTCTCGCCCCGGGCCATCGAGATCTACACGGCCGGCGTCGTCGAAGCGTTCAATTTGCAACGCCGGACCGGGCGTGAGCTCAAACTGGTATTGGACCTTTCGTACGGCGCGGCCAACTTTGTGATGCCGAACCTTCTCTCCAAGGTGGGGGCTGACGTGCTGAGCATCAACGCGTACGCGCAGACCCCCGGGATGATCTCGGTGGACCGCCGGGCCAGCCAGGCGCGGGTCTCCGAGACCGTGCGCGGATCGGGCGCCGACCTCGGGGCGGTGATCGACGACGGTGGGGAGCACCTGACTCTCATTGACGGCACGGGGCGTGTGTTGACCGACAACGAAGCGGTGATGGTCTTTCTGGAACTGATCACGGGCGGGGACCGTCCGGCACGCGTGGCCCTGCCGGTCACGGCAAGCGACCGCGCGCTGGACCTGTGCGCGGCGAGGGGGGCCGAGGTGCTGGTGACCTCGCTGTCGGGTTCGGCAATCATGGAGGCCGCGGCATCGGGCGGCGTCGCCTTCGCCGCCGACCAGCAGGGGGGGTACATCTTCCCCGCCTTCCTCCCCTCGTTCGATGCCGCGGCGGCACTGGCCCGGCTCATCGGGTTGCTGGGTCAGGCCTCGGAGTCGCTGGCCGGGGTGATGCGCCGGGTTCCTGACATGCCGATCCTGCACACCGAGGTGGAGACGCCCTTCGGGCAGAAGGGCCTGGTCATGCGCACACTGATGGAGCAGCTGACCGAGGAGGGTGCCGAGGTGACCCTGATTGAAGGGATCAAGGTCCGGACCGCCGAAGGCTGGGTGCTGGTGGTACCCGACCCCGAGGATCCGGTGACCCACGTCTACAGCGAGGCGGCCGACCTGGCCGGGTCGGAGCACCTGGCGTCGGCCTATGTCGATCGGCTCTTCCGGACGGCGACCTAGGCGGGGGACGTCCCGGGAGGTCTGCCGCCGGTCCGTCGTATAGCGTCGCCCGTCATGAACATTCCAGACGACCTGCGCTACTCGGCGGAACACGAATGGGTACGCGTCGATGGCACGCGTGTGCGGGTGGGGATCACGGACTACGCCCAGGACGCGTTGGGCGACATCGTCTACGTGGAGCTGCCGACGGTGGGGAGCGAGGTGACCGCCGGGGGACCGCTGGGCGAAGTGGAGTCGACCAAGTCGGTCTCGGAGATCTACGCCCCTCTGGCGGGCACCGTGACCGCCGTCAACGAGGCCCTGTCCAGCGGGCCGGAGCGGATCAATCAGGACCCCTACGGGGACGGGTGGATCTGCGAATTGGAGCTGGCTCAGGGCGCCGATCCCGGGGCCCTCCTCGACCCGCCTGCCTACGAGGCCCTCATCGAGGGCTAGGCCTTCGGGTCCCCGAGTCACCGGTGCGTCCCCAGCGCGCACGGGAAGGGAACCGGGGCGGCCGGGTGGGGTACCGTGGTCGCCGTGTTCTGTCACAACTGTGGGCATCGGAATCCGACGGGGGTCAATTTCTGCTCCTCGTGCGGGAACGCGCTGCTCACCGACGGCGACGACGCCACCATAAAGCTGTACCCGGTCGACGACCACGGCGAGGCATCGGACGAGGACCCCAACGTCACCATGGTCGAAGTGCCTCACGGGGCGGGCGTCCTCGTTGTCACTCGGGGCTCGAGCACGGGCGCGCGCTACCTGTTGGGGAGCGGGGTGACCCGGGCGGGACGGCACCCCGAGAGCGACATCTTTCTGGATGACATCACGGTCTCCCGGCGCCATGTGGAGATCACCCCCGACCCCGGTGGGACCTTCACCTTGCGGGATGTCGGCTCGTTGAACGGGACCTATGTGAACCGGGTGCGCATTGACGAAGTCGAGCTCTCCCCGGGTGATGAGGTGCAGATCGGGAAGTTCAAGCTCGTGTACCTGGTGGCTGGCAACGAGTGAGTAGCCGCACCCACCTTTCCATCGGGGACGTCTTGACGCTGCTCAGGGAGGAGTTCCCCGATGTCACCATCTCGAAGATCCGCTTCCTGGAGAGCCAGGGCCTGGTCAACCCCGAACGATCCCCTTCGGGCTACCGGAAGTTCTTCGCCCATGATGTCGAACGGCTGCGCTGGGTCCTTCGCCAGCAGCGGGAGAATTTCCTGCCCCTCAAGGTGATCCGGGACCGCCTGGCCGAGGGTGAACCGGGTGATCCCGAGGTTGGGGAGGGCGTCGACCGCCAGTCCACCGGCCGCAATGGCAAGGTGGTCCGGCAGGCGCCCTCAAGGGTCGGGAGCCCCGGCCTGCCGGGCGCCCCCGAAGCGGCCGGAGGTGCGGCGGTGAGCGCCCGGACGGAGGAGCAGTCCGCCAAGGCGGACGACGAGGCGATGGCGAGGATCCTGGCGGACGCGTCGCGCCGGTCCGCACTGATCCCCGACGCCGCGACCCCCGCCGCACTCCATGCCGTCGGTGCCGCAGCAACCGCGGCGGGTATCTCACCCATGGCGACGACCCGCGGCGATGCACCCCGGACGGGCGCGGCACTCGACGTCCCGGCCGGAGCCAAGGCCGCGCCGGTGAGTGGAGCCCTCCCCGCGGCTTCGGCCGGGAGACGCAGCGCCGCGGAGCCCACGGCGCCGGCGGGCACCGGGAGGGCAGTCCCGGCCGATCCCGCGACGGCACCTCGGGGTCCCGACGCCGGGACCACTTCGCCGGGAGGCCGGTCCACGACCGGCGCGCGGTCCGCCGGTGGCACGACCCCCGCACCCCCGGCCACGGGCACCGTCACCGGGGCCAGCCTCACGGCGGCCGAACTGTGCAAGGCGAGCGGGCTGTCCGAGATTGAGCTGGCCGCGCTTCAGGGATTCGGCCTCATCGCATCCGTCGAGTTGGCCGGGATCGAGACCTTTGACGAGGGTGCGCTCACGGTGGCGAACCTGGCCGTCGCGTTCCGGACCTACGGGATTGAGCCCCGCCACCTGCGGCTCTACCGCAATGCAGTGGATCGGGAGCTCGGGCTGATTGAGCAGGTCATCATCCCTCTGCTACGCCAGCGCAACCCGGAGTCCCGCCAGCGGGCCATTGAGGGGGCGGAGAACCTGGGAGCCCTGGGGCAGACCATGCGTGCCGCGCTGTTGCACTCAGCCTTGCGGCGCCACATAGGGGGCTGACCCCGGGGCGGATTCGGGAGCTACATTTCCCTCATGGTCCGAGTGCTCCTCCGTGCCGTCCGGGTGGACCTGCAGTCGAACACCCCCGTGCTCCTGTTGCAGGAGACCGAAGGGGAGGGGCGTACGTTGCCGATCTTCATCGGCAGTCCCGAGGCGACGGCGATTGCCTACGCGCTCCAGGGTGTGACGATGCCGCGGCCGCTCACCCACGATCTCATGAATGACATGCTGGACGCCCTCGTCATCAATGTGGAGCGGGTCCTCATCACCGAGCTCAGGTCTTCCACCTACTATGCGGAGATTCACCTCATGCGGGGAAGTGAGCGGACGGTCGTGTCCTGCCGACCCTCCGACGCCGTGGCCCTGGCGGTCCGCGCCGAGGCACCACTTTTCGTCTCCGATGAGCTCATGGAGTCCGAGGGCATCATTCTGGCGATGGAGAGCGACGACGAAGTGGACGACGTCCCGGATGAATTGGTGGGCGAGTTCCGGCAATTCCTCGACTCGGTGCGTCCGGAGGACTTCGAAGGATGAGGCGCCTCCCCGGAGCGCTCCTGGCACTGGCCAGCGCCGGCATGATCGCCGCGGCGTGCAGTCATGCACCCAAGCAGGGGCCGTCTTCGAACCGGGCTCCGAGCCACGCATCAGGCTCCACGTCGTCCTCGCTGTCCACCACGTCATCGACGCCCGGCACCACCGTCCCCGGCAAGCCGACGTGCAGCAACGTCACGGCCACGGCCGGGCAGATGCAGGGCGCCGCCGGGACCATCACGGGGGTGATCACCCTGGTGAACCGCAGTACCGTCTCGTGCACCACCATGGGCTATCCGGCCATGGTGCTCCGCAACGCCGGTGGGACGGCGTTGCCCGTGAGCATGGTCGACGGGCTCACCGTGCAGATCTCCGCAGCGGCCAACGCCGCCCCCTCGTCGGTGACGCTGGCCCCGGCGGCGGCGGCCGCGTTCACCTACCAGTTGTCCGACGTTCCTTCGGGAACCGAGACCTCGTGCCCGGAATCCACCACCATGTCGGCCACCGCGCCCGGCGCCACCAGCGGGTCGCCGCCCATTCCGCTCGTCCTGGCGCCGTGCAGCCACGGGACCATCCGGGTGTCGCCGGTCTACGCCGCGAGCTAAGCCCGCGGCGCCACCAGGATCCGTCCCCGCACGGAGGCGTCGCCCACCCGTGCCAGAGCATCGCCGAGCCCTTCCAAGCCGATCTCCTCGCTGACCATTTCGTCACAGCGGGCCAGCGGGAACTCGTCGGCCATGGCGACCCACAGCCGCCGGCGTTCGGCAATCGGCGTCGCCACCGTGTCGATCCCCAGGAGGGCCACGCCGCGCACGATGAACGGGTACACGGTGGTGGCCAGACCATCCCCACCGGTGAGGCCGCTGGCTGCCACAGCGCCGCCGTAGCGGAGCGTCCGCAGGGCCTGGGCCAGGGTCGGCCCGCCGACGCAGTCGACCACTGCGTTCCACAGCTGGGGCCCCAGGGTCCGCCCGTCGTCCGCGTTGAATTGGCGCCCCACCACACGGGAGGCACCCAGGCCTTCCAGATACCCGTGCTCGGTGGTCTTGCCCGAGGAGGCCACCACCTCGAAGCCCGCGTGGGCCAACAGGGCCACAGTGGTGCTCCCCACCCCGCCGGAGGCCCCGGTGACCAGGACCGGACCACCATCGGGTGACGCGCCGTGCTGGCGGAGCCGGTGCAGTGAGAGGAGGGCGGTGAAGCCGGCCAGCCCGATGATGCTGGCCGTTCGGCAACTGAGGGACTCGGGCAGCGGCACCACCCATTCCGCCGGCACACGGGCGTAGCCGGCGAACCCTCCGTGGTGGGCCACACCGAGGTCGTAGCCCTGAACCAGCACCCGTTGCCCCGGTACGAGAGTTGGTTCGGTGCTCTCCGCGACCGAGCCGGTGAGCTCGACTCCGAGCACCAGCGGGAGGGCGCGGACCACGCGGTTCCCCGGCCGGGTCGCCAGGGCGTCTTTGTAGTTGATGGCGGACCATTCGACCTTCACCACCACGTCGCCCGGAGGGAGGTCGTCCCCGGACATCTCGGTCACTGAGGCCCGGACCCGGTCTCCCGAGCGGTCCAGCAGGTACGCGGGGAAGTGCACCGGCTCACTGTAGGAGGCAACGCCCCTCCCTGGGACCGGGCGGGCACTACCTTTCCCGCCATGACCACGTCCACCCCCTTCGGTCGTTGGGCGTCACCGCTCCGGCCCGGCGACGTGGCTTCGGCCAAGGTCTCGCTCTCTCAGCTGTGCTCGGACGGCGCCGCGCTCTACTGGTTGGAGTCCCGCCCGGCCGAAGAGGGCCGTGTCGTCCTCGTGCGCGCCGAGGGCGGGCGCCTCTCGGATCACTCTCCCGGCGGGGTGAGCATCCGGAGCCGGGTCCACGAGTACGGCGGGGGAGCGATGTGCCTGGTGCCCCAGCAGGCCCCGGGGTCATTCGCCTACGTCGCCCAGGACGACCAGCAGGTCTGGATCTGCGCGGGTGCCCGACCCCGCGCCCTCGGCACGCCGGCGCCCCCGGGGCGGACCTATCGCCACGGTGGGTTGAGCGCCAGCGCGGACGGGGACTGGGTCCTGGCCGTGCGCGAGATCCACGCCCAGGGCCGGAGCCGGCCGGAGCGCCGCGTGGTTGCCCTCGGCACCAGGGCCGGCCTGGCGACCGAGTCGACGCTCCTGACGGGTCACGACTTCTTCTCGACCCCCCGCCTGCACCCCTCGGGTGACCGGATGGCGGTGGTGGTCTGGGGCCACCCCGACATGCCCTGGGATGCCTCGTCGGTCGTAGTCACGGCGATCGCGCGGGTCAACGATCCGGTCTCGGGCCATGACCGCCTGGCGTCGGCGGGCGTGCCGTGGACCGTCGCCGGAGGCCCCGACGAGTCGGTGGGTCAGCCCGCCTGGCAACGCGACGGTTCCCTCCGGTTCGTCTCCGATCGCCACGGATGGTGGCAGCCCCATCTGCATCCTGGGGACGACCGGGGGGAGGCGCCGAAGCGTCTGACCGATGTGGCGGCCGAGTTCCACGGCCCCGATTGGGTCCTCGGGCAGTCGACCATGGACGAGGTGGCGGACGGCACCCTGGTGGCCCGCATGGCGTCGCAGGGCCGGCACACCCTCGTCTCCTTCACCGGGACCGCAGGTCGGCCGCAGACGATTGAGCAGCCGTGCGTCTCGATCGCCGCTCTGTGCGCGCACGCCGGCGGGCTGGCCTACATCGGCGCCACACCCGACACGGCGCCGAACGTCTGGTTGCTGCCGTGGCCGCCCGCCGCGCCAGCGCCCGCCGCGCCACGGCCCCTGCGCCCGGTTCCTCCGGGCGGCATCAGGCCCGATGACGTGGCCCGTGCCGAGCCCTTCGCCCTGATCGGCCGGTCGGGCCGCCCCGTCTTCGGCGCGCTGTACCGGCCGACCCTTCACGGCACCACCGGCCCCGCGGGCGCCCGGCCCCCCCTGGTGGTGTGGTGCCACGGTGGGCCCACGTCCTCGGCCGAAGACGGGCTCGATCCGGGCCTCCAGTTCTTCACCACCCGCGGCCTCGCGGTGGCCACGGTGGACTACGCCGGGAGCACGGGCTACGGGCGGGCCCACCGGTGCGCCCTCTGGGGCCTGTGGGGCGTTGCCGATGCCGAGGACTGCCAAGATTCGGCGCGGTACCTGGCGGACCGGGGCGACGTCGACGGGGCGCGGATGGCCATCCGGGGTGGCAGCGCCGGCGCGCTCACCGCGCTCAACGCGCTGGCGGCGGGCGAAGGCTTCCGGGCCGCCGTCTCCTGGTACGGGGTGACGGACCTGCTGGGGTTGGCCGCCACCACCCACGATTTCGAGGCGCACTACATGGACCGGCTCGTCGGCCCGCTCCCCGGGTCCCGGCAACTTTACGTGGACCGGTCCCCGGCAGCTCAGGCCGCCGCCATGGGGGGATCGGTCCTCCTGCTTCAGGGCGACGAGGACGCGGTGGTACCCCCGGCTCAGGCGGAGCACATGCGCCAGGCGCTGAATGCGGCCGGGGTCGATTGCGAGCTGAGATACTTCAAGGGCGAGGGCCACGGCTTCCGCCGGGCCGACACCCTGGCCGCCTGCTATGCCGCCGAACTGGGTTTCTACCGTCGCGTGCTCGGGATCTGAACCGGCACCCGCGCCGAGGCCCGCCCGGCGGACCGCCCGGTCATCTTTGGGCAAAAGCGGCTATGTCAGGCTGTGGTGACCGCCATGTCGACGACTTCCGCTCAGAGCGCAACCTGGCGCCGCCCGAGGTGGCGGGGGCAGGGACGCCTCCGGTCCCTCTCCCCGGAGGCGGGCGACGCCGTCCTCTACCTGATGGGGGCCTTCTTCGCCCTGGTGACCATCCTCACCTCGGCCACCGGGCTGTACGTGCTGTGGGCCGAGCTGGCCCTGGCCCCGTTTCTCCTGGGCATGGCGGCCTCGGCGGGATTGGCGGCGCGGCGCGCCCGTGGGTCGGCAGACGCGGGCCGGGCACCGGTGCGGGCCCGGTGGGCCTGGGCGGGACGGGCCGCGGTGGCCCTGTGCGTGTTCGCCGGGGCGGTGGCGCTCCCAATGAGCCTGGAGATCCTCTGGCGCTTCGCCGGTGATCCGGGCACCCATCAACAGCCCGAGGTGATCACCGTCGAGCATGGCGGTCAGGAGATGGTGCGAGGCCTTGACCCCTACCACCCGGTGGTCAACACGCACCACGTGGTGCCGTACCACGCGCCGGGAGAGCTCACCTTCCCGGGGTTCATGCCCTACCTCCCCCTCATGGCTCTTTTCGGGGTCCCCAGCTCGGAGTGGCCCGCATCCCGGTGGAGCGACGCCCGGATCTTCTTCTGCCTCACCACGCTGGTGGTCACTGCGCTCGCCCTCTGGCTGTGCCCGGCGAACGGCCGCCGGAAGATCCGTGCCCTTCAGGTGCTCGTCATCTTGCCCATGGCATCGCTCCCGCTGGCCACCGGCGGAGATGACATTCCCGTCGTCGCCTTCCTGTTGTTGGCCATGGCGCTGGCCCAACGGCGCCGGCCATTGGCGTCGGGCATGGTGCTGGGCATCGCCTCGGCGCTGAAGTTCACCGCCTGGCCCCTGGCCGTCCTGGCCCTATGGGCGGCACGTGATCGCAGCGGCCGCCCCCGTCCCGGGCGCATGCTCACCGGCATGATGCTCGTGGTCGTACCGGCGGTGTTCCCCTTCGCCTGGCGCGGGCCGTGGGCCCTCTTCCAGGACGTCGTGCTCTTCCCGCTCGGGCTCACCGCCATCCATTCCACGGCCGACAGCGCCCTGCCCGGTCATGTCCTGGTCAGCTTCTTCCCGTCGCTGCACCGGGTGCTCCCGCTTTCGGTGGGGCTGGCCGGCGGGGCCCTGCTGGCCCGGCGCCTCTACCGTCGCCCACCCAGGACGGTGGCGCAGGTCTGCACCCTGGCCGGCGTCGTCATGGCTGCCCTGACCCTGCTGGCGCCGGACCCCCGGATCGGCTTCCTCCTCTACCCGATCAACTTCTTCGTGTGGTCCTATCTCTTCGCCGAAGCGGAGCCGGACTCCGGGGGAGTCCGTCGGGACCCGGGCCTTCAGGCCGGATCTGGAACCTGGAAGAGCCGGAGGGTGAAGTCGGTGCTCCCCGCCGCGGGGGCGCCGGTCCCGAATGAGGTGGGTCCGATCACCGCCCCGAGCTCCCAGTAGAAGCCGTCCGAACCGGCCCGCTTGCCCAGGATCTCGAACGCGCCGGGGTCGTGGCTCGCCGGCCCCCGCCCGAAGACCTGCCAGCCCTGCTGCCGCATGGCGCCGGCGTAGAAGGCTTCCAGTGCTCCCTGCGAGGTATTGGCGCGCAGGCTGACCTGGGCGTCGTACTGATCCGCCGCCGCGGTGTTGTCCTGATGGGCAGTGCGCACCGCCCCCCGGGGGATCGAGACGGCATTGAGGATGTTCCCGGGCGGCTGACCCGAGCGGGTGATGACCGAGAGGGCCGTGGCCGCCGGCACAGCCACCAGGGTGCTGCCCGGCACGGCCGAGGATCCGGTGATCCTGGTGCCC
>Ga0307374_10008264_pt1 | contig 15600 bp, 18 predicted proteins | sample OX3MG_FD_202532 | JGI IMG/M metagenome (GOLD analysis project Ga0307374, IMG submission 202532) | Soil microbial communities from Risofladan, Vaasa, Finland - OX-3 | ecosystem: Environmental > Terrestrial > Soil > Coastal area > Acid sulfate soil | place: Finland: Risofladan, Vaasa | collected... | reverse complement strand
CGTTCGCAGCACTTGCACGTCGTCAATCTGTCGAATGTCCGGCAACAGGGCCAAGCCGTCGGTCCCGAACTTGAGCTTGAGCCCCGACTCGATGCCCGCGAGTAGACCCTCCCGAAGGCCCTCCTGCATTCCCTCCTGCCGCCCTCGCTGCAGACCCTCCTCTAATCCCGCTTCGCGGCCAAATCGTTCCGCACTCGTCACGTACGGCATGTGTTTCTCCTCTTCGAAAGCGCGAATCTCTTGCAAAAAAAGTCCTTCCAACGGCTTCGGCAGGTCCATCATCCAATCGATAAGCCGATACAATTGGCGAATGTCCTTGGCACCCAGGCCCCGCGCGTAAAGCCCCTTGACCAGTCTCACCTTCCACCCCCGCCGCGTCTCGTGGTCTTGTCCCGTCTCCTGCGTTTTCAAGTGGGCCAAGACGACGACGGCAAACGGGTTGGGATCGGCTTCCAGTGCGGGCACGTCCGCAGCGTAGTCGAGCAACTTCACGACCGGGAACTTAAACCCCAACTCGCAACCCCACAGCGCGTACCCGAAATCGTTCGGCCGCCAGGTCGGACGGTCGTCGCCCAAGATCGCGAAGCTGACAACCGTTCGATTATACCGATCGAACAGGCGGTAGTTGTAGACGTACATCCGTTGGGCAAAATCGGTCTCCTCCTGGTTCTGAACCTCGACATGGATCAAAACCCACTCCTCTTGGCCGCTGTGACGCCAGACCTTGGCCAGCTTATCGACGACGCGCCGTCCCTGTTCCGCCTCGCGCACCACCTGTTGAAGTTCCTTGTCGAGCATCTGGTAGCCGCGCGCCCAGTCGATTTCGAGGTGGGCCTGCGAAAAAAAGTAGGCCATGAACGGCTCGAAATAGAAGTCGAGCGCCTCTTTCCAAGGGCTGTCGAAGTCGCTCAATCGCAGGCTCCTTCTGCTCGGCGGCACGGAACGGGTGTGGACGTGGGCGTCATCGTAGCAGAACATGGTCGAGCCTGCATCGGTGGTGCCGTCGCCCAAGTCCCCAACTGGCAACTGGCCCCCCTGCACTTGCCAGCGTCGACGGCGACGGATAGACTGACAGCAACGTCGGTGCCCGGATCGGGCCTAACAGGGAACCCCGTGCGAACCGGGGGTGGTCCCGCCGCTGTAACGGACGCGTGATCGAGCGCAGCCACTGCTTCACTGTGGGAAGGCTGCGCGGGAAGTCCGGAGCCAGAAGACCTGCCGACGCCAGCGAGCCTATTGACCCCGCGGGCGACGGTGTCGGCTGGCCCCGGCCCTACGCCGGTGCCGCCCCTCATGTGTCGAAACGCGCGCGAATTGACCATGAGGATGCTGGTATGGCACGTCTGGTCGTAGCCGGAACGCACAGTGGCGCGGGAAAAACGACGCTGGCCATCGGACTGATGGCGGCCTTCGCCCGTCGCGGTCTGCGCGTGCAGCCGTACAAGGCCGGGCCCGACTATATCGACCCTACCTGGCACACCGCGGTGACGAATATCGCCTCGCGGAACCTCGACCTGTGGATGCTTTCTAAATCGACCGTCAAGCGGCTTGCCGCGCGAGTTGCCGATCTGTCGATCGTCGAAGGCGTGATGGGGCTTTACGACGGACCGGGAAGCACGGCCGAGCTGGCCCGGTTGCTCAAGACGCCCATCGTGCTGGTCGTGGATGGGCACGCGATGGCCGGTTCCGCGGCGGCCATCGTCCGCGGCTTCGAAACGTTCCAGCGCGACGTCGATGTCGCGGGCGTGATCCTCAACCGAGTTTCCGGCCCAAGCCACTTCGAACTCTTGAAGCAGGCGATCGAGCGGCACTGTCGGGCCCGCGTGCTCGGCTATCTGCCGAAGGACGAAACGCTGCGCATGCCCGAGCGGCACCTTGGCCTGGTGCCGGCGCAGGAGCGCGGCCGCATCGACGAACTGGCCGATCGGTTGGTGACGCACCTCGAACGCACGGTCGATCTCGACGCCGTGCTCGAACTGGCCCGCGCCGCGCCGGATCTGCCGCCCTACGAGCCACCGCCGGCCGGCAAGACGGTCGCTCGCATCGCCGTGGCCCGCGACGAAGCTTTCTGCTTCTATTATGAAGACAACCTCGATCTGCTGCGGACCTTGGGCGCCGAATTGGTGTTCTTCAGTCCGCTCGCTTGTGAGCGGCTGCCCGAGGGTGTGGGTGCGGTTTATTTCGGCGGCGGTTTTCCCGAATTGTTCGAGCCGCAGTTGCGGGCCAACTCGCGCGCCAACTCGCTCGCGGAATCGCTTGCGGGGCGTCCGATCTATGCCGAGTGCGGCGGGCTGATGTACCTGGCGATGATCGGCGTCGTGCCGGGAAATGTCACGATGACCAAGCGCCTTCAACACTTCGGTTATTGCGAAGCCGAGGGCCTGGGGTCGTTCTTGCTGCGGCCGGGCGAGGTGGTGAAGGGTCACGAATTCCACTACTCTAACTGGGATGGCGAAGGGCTCGCTCCGGCCTGCACGGCCCGGCGGCGGCGCACCGGAGAGGCGCGGCCTGAAGGGTACGCGCGGAGCACGATTCACGCGTCCTATGTACACGTTCACTTTCACGGATGCCCCTGGCTCGCACGGCGGTTCGTGCGCGCGGCGGCAAGCTTTTCGAAGGAGGTTCGAAATGGAGATGATGCACAAAATGGTTCCCGAGGAGGAGGTCTACCAGATGCTCCTGCTGTTCCTGCTGGGCGCCGGCGTCGGCGCCGTCGCGGCAGTGATCCGCTACTTCAAAGCTGAAGGGAGGAAGGCATGACGCTCTTGGCACACCACTTCGAGGCTGGGTTCACCCCCATCTACGTCGGACAGTTCGCACTTGGGATCTGGGTCGGCTGGCGCTTGGTCTCGACCCTGTTGCGAAAGTGGCCGGGCGGCGGAACCGATCTCCTGGCCCGAAGCTGAGCTCGTGAAAGTCGTTCCCATGGATCGCCCCATTGTTCTGGTCGTCGGTCACGGCAGTCGGGAGACTGCCGCGAACGACGAGTTCGAAGAACTGGTCGCGCGCTACCAAGCGCGGCGGCCCCAGTTCGAGCTGCGCTACGGCTACGTCGAGCTGGCTCAGCCGTCGTTGGCGGATGCCTTGGCGAACTTGGGCCGCGGTGAAGCAAGCGTCACGCTCTTGCCGCTATTCTTGTTTGCCGCCGGCCACGTGAAGAACGACATCCCGCTGGCGCTGGCGGTGGCCCGCCGAGAGCGGCCCGGCGCGACGTTCCGCGCCGCGCGCGCGCTGGGCGTGCATCCGGGGATGGTGGAACTGGCTCTGGAACGGGCGGGGGCGGCACTGCCGTTGGAGCCCGAGGAGGCCCAGCGGACGACGGTGGTCATCGTCGGCCGGGGAGCGAGCGACGCGGACGCCAATGGCGATTTCTGCAAACTGGCGCGAATGTTCGCCGAAGCGCGCCAGTTCCGCTCGGTGTTGCCTTGCTTTGTCGGCATCACCCGGCCTCGATTCGAGGAAACACTCGAGCTTGCGGCCAGGTCGCGGCCGGAGCGGTTGCTGGTCGTGCCGTACATGCTCTTCGGCGGCAAGCTGGTGACGCGGCTTGAAGAGCAAGTCGCTGAGTTTCGCGCCCGGTACCCCTGGATCAAGACGGTGCTGGCGGGGCACCTGGGAGCACACGAACGGCTGCTGCAGGTGCTTGACGAGCGCGTCGAGGAGGCCATCGGTGGCCAGGCCCCTTTGCCGTGCGACAATTGCCAGTACCGCGTGGCGCTGCCGGGCAGAGCTGAGAACGTCGGGGGGCTGAGGGCCATGCTCTGGAGCCTGCGGCACAGCTTCACGCATTCGCAGGCGGCCCCGCACGTACACGCCCACCGTCCGCTGAGCAAGCACGTTCTGGTGTGCGGCAACGTGGATTGCGCCGGACGCGGCAGCGTGCGCCTGGTCGAGGCCCTGCGGCGGTTGATCAAGGATGCCGGGCGCGAGCGCGACATTCGCGTGACGATCACGAGCTGCATGGGGCGCTGCGGCGAAGGACCGACCGTGGCCGTCTATCCCGACGGTATTTGGTACCGCGGCGTCCAAGAGGACGACGCGGCCGATTTGGTAAACGAACATCTGCTGGCCGACAAGTTGGTTGCCAGGCTGGTCGACAACATCATGCAATGAGGAGAAGCGAGGATGGCCTGCCACGAAATCGCCGCGCTGCGGCTGGGACTGATGCAGATTCTGGGGATCGAAGACGAGGCCGAGCGGCAGCACGAGCTCGCCGAGCTGAACCAGGGCGACCCGCCTTCGGGCGAGGTCCGGCTGCTCTCCGACGCGCGCGACCTCACGCGTCTGAAGCGGTTGTTCGAGGCATCGCTCTCGCAGTTGGAAGAGCGCGTGGCGGGGACCCCTGCCAACGACCCACAGCTTCCTTACTTGCGCTCGCTCGTGATCCTGACCAAGAAGGTCGAGCTCGACCTGCGCAACGAGCTGGAACGCTTGACCCGTTTCTACCTCGACCTCGATGAAATGCACGACTTCGTCCACGAGATGTTTCCCGCGCCGAGCAAGGCGTAAAGGGAGAAACCATGCTGTCGTTTAACCTGGAGCCAACGGCGACGGCGTCAAAGGAGAAACCATGCCCCGCATCTTGAATCCGGAGGCGATCGAAGCCGAATCATTTCGGATCATCGAAAACGAAATGGGGCCCCATTCCTTTTCGCCGGAGGAGTTCGCCGTCGTGCAGCGCGCGATCCACGCCACGGCCGATTTCGAGTTTGCCCGCAGCATCCGCTTTGCGCCGGGCGCGATCCGTTCAGGCATCGAGGCCATCCGCGCGGGACGCAGCCTGGTGGCCGACGTGCAGATGGTGCAGGCGGGGATCAACAAGCCCGGACTCGCGAAATTCGGCGGCGAAGTTTACTGCTTCATCAGCGACGACGACGTGGTCGCGGCCGCCCGGACGGCGGGGCTGACCCGCGCCATCATGTCGATGCGCAAGGCCGCCGAGCGCTCGCCCGGGGCGATTTACGCCATCGGCAACGCCCCGACGGCCCTTTTGGAGCTGGTTCGACTGGCGGAGCAAGCGCGGCCCGCGCTCGTCGTGGGCGTGCCCGTCGGATTCGTTTCGGCCGTCGAGTCGAAGGACGAGTTGGCGGCCAGCTCGCTACCGTTCATCACCGCGCTGGGCCGCAAAGGGGGCACGCCGGTGGCCGTGTCGATCATCAACGCACTGATCCGTCTCGCGGGAGAACCGAAAATATCATGAAGCCCTACAAGTGGCACCTGTTGGTCTGCACCGGTCCACGCTGTACTTTGGACGGTGAATCGGAAGCGCTGTTCAGCACGCTGGGCGAGAAGCTCAAAGCGCGCGGGCTCGACGCAGACGAAATGCGCGTGAAGCGCACGCGATGCAGTTGTTTCGCGATCTGCCAGGGTGGGCCGATCGTGGTCGTCCATCCCGACGGCACCTGGTACGAGCGCGTGACGGGCGAAGTGCTCGATCGCATCCTCGACGAGCACCTCAAAGGCGGCCAGGTAGTGCGGGAACACGTGTACCACCAGGCGTGAACGCGAGTGGCTGACAAGGATCTACCGCCAGCCGAGGATGTAGCGGAATTCGTGAGAATTCCGAATGGCCAAGGGCACGCTTGAAATCTTGCAAAGCGGAAGATTGGTCGTAGAATGAGTCCAGGTGGCGCCGTGAAGGAAGAATGTGGAGGAATAAGCAAGAGGCACTCAGGCGAACAGGTCCGGCCTGGAAGAAAAAATGAACGTGAACATAAAAAGCCAACTTGCGGACGTGCTCGATGTCGATACGGCATTCGACGCGGTATGGAGCAAGCTCCGCTGGTTGAAGGAACAGGGTCTCTCGGCCGACGAAGTACGAATCGCGCTTGAGTCGTTACGGACCGAGGTCACCAGCGAGGGCGCGGAAGATCGAATCCTGGATGCGTTAGACTGCGTTACCGGTTTTTGCTCGCCGGATAAGAAAATCTGGGATGATTGAAGATTCCAATAGGCACGTAGTGCCAGCCGCAGGCCGAAGGCGTGAGCCTCAACCAGCTCGTCGTGGCCAAATTGGCGCTCCACTTGCAATCGCGATGAACCGGCGCAAAAGATACTCACAGCGACCCGCTCGTGGAACAGTATGGACGTATACGAAGCCATCTACAGCCGACGTGACGTTCGGCAATTCCGGCCGGACGCGGTGCCCGACGCGGTGCTGGCGAGGATTCTCGACGCGGCGCACCATGCGGGTTCGGTGGGCTTCATGCAGCCCTGGAACTTCATCCTGGTTCGCGACCTGGAAACGCGCCGCCAAGTGAAGGCCGTTTTCGACCGAGAGAACGCCACGGCCGCCGAACACTACACCGGCCAGCGCCGCGAACTTTACGATTCGCTCAAGCTCGAAGGGCTGCTCGAATCGGCGCTGAACGTCTGCGTGACCTGCGACCGAACTCGCGGAGGCCGTGTGCTGGGACGCAACACGATCGTCGACACCGATCTTTACAGCACCTGCTGCGCGGTGCAAAACCTCTGGCTGGCGGCGCGGGCGGAAGGCGTGGGGGTCGGCTGGGTCAGCATCCTCGACCCGGAGCTGCTGCGCGAGATCCTGGCGTTGCCGACGCCGGTCGTACCCGTGGCCTATCTGTGCGTCGGTTATCCTCTACAATTCAGGGACCAGCCGCTGTTGGAAGAAGTCGGCTGGCGCGATCGGCTCTCCTTGGACGAGGTGGTGTTTCATGAGCGCTGGGGCCGAAAAAAAACCTGAAAAGAAGCCTGACACGAAGCCCGAGAAGGGGCTTCGCTCCGGTTTTACGACCGGAGCGTGCAGCGCGGCGGCCGCCAAGGCGGCGACGCTCGCCTTGTTGACCCAGCAGCCCGTCAGCGAAATTGAAATTACATTGCCCATAGGACGCCGAGAGATGTTCGCCGTGGAAAAATGTGAGCTCGCTCCCGACGCGGCGACCTGCGCCGTCGTCAAGGACGCCGGCGACGATCCCGACTGCACGCACGGCGCGCACCTGACGGCCACGGTTTCCTGGTCCGATCAGCCCGGCCGAATCGAGCTCGATCGCGGCGGCGGCGTCGGCCTGATCACCAGGCCGGGTCTTGGGCTGGAGATCGGAACGCCGGCTATCAACCCGGTGCCGTGGCGCAACATCACCGAGATGGTCCGCGAGGCCGCCGGATCGGCACTCGCGTCACGCGGCCTTCGCGTCGTGATCTCGGTGCCCGACGGGGACGAGATGGCCAAGCAGACGCAAAACGAGCGGCTGGGCATCATGGGCGGGATCTCAATCCTGGGAACGACCGGGATTGTCGTCCCCTTCTCGACCGCCGCCTTCAAGGCCTCGATCGTGAACGGCATCGACGTGGCCCGCGCAGCCGGTCAGGACGCGGTCGTGCTCACGACCGGCGGAAAAAGCGAGGAATTCGCAATCAAGATCCTTGGCCTGCCCGAGGTGTGCTTTGTGCAGATGGGCGACTTCACCGGTTTTTCGCTGCGGGCCTGCACGCACCGGCAGGTGCGGAAGATCTACCTGTGCGGGATGCCGGGCAAGATGTCGAAGATCGCGAAGGGCACCATGCAGACCCATGCGGCGGGTAGCGAAGTCGACCTTGAGTTTCTGGCCGCAATCGCCGCTGACTGCGGCGCGGCCGCCGACGTGGTCGAAGAAGTGCGGAAGGCCAACACGGCGCGGCACGTTTCGGAAATCGTCGCCGCGCGGCAGGTACACGGTTTCTGGAACGCGGTCGCGCAGAAAGTCGTCCAGGCGTGTCGCGCGCACGTTCGCGGGGCCGCGGCCGTGGAGTGCGTGCTTACCGATTTCGGCGGCCAGGTGATTGGCAGGTGGTGCGAGTGACTGAAGCAATTTGGCTCGGTTCCGTTGCACTGGACTGGAAAACACGTGCCGTTTCTTGTAGTATATATCAACAGAGGGATTAGCTGGGAGCCGACTGGATTTTAGTTGGGAGCCTCTGTGGCTGAGCCGTTTGAGCCGCTCGTCATCTGGGACTTGGAGGATGATCCCGACGGCAATTACATCCACATTGTCGTAGAGCACGACGTCAGCCAGGACGAGGTCTGGGACGTGGTGAGCAATCCAAACAACCTCACAGTGCCGAGTGACTCCACGGGACGGCCCTCGACGTTCGGTTGGACCCGGACCGGCAAGCATATCCTGGTGGTCTGGGAGCACGTGGACGATGATCCACGTACGATCAAACCGGTCACCGCATACGAAGTACCTGCGCCAGCACGGAGAAAACGACGACGATGAAACCTACTGATCGAAAACCAAAACGCGGCGCGGACAAAACCGCCCGTCTACGCGCGGACCGCGAGCGATACCAGCGAGAAAAGCCGACGCCGGAACAACTCCTGGCCGAAGGCGGCCACAAGGAGTTTGTTTCTCTAGGTGGGTTGGTTCTGATTCGCAGTCTCATGGCGTCGCTCAAGAAGGAACGAGAGAGTCAGGGGCTGACTCTGGCTGAATTGTCGGACCGCACGGGGATCGACCAGGCGGCCCTTTCGCGACTTGAAACCGGGAAAAATGCGAACCCCACCGTCCAAACGCTTTTCAGCATCGCGATTGCACTCGGCAAACTGATCGTTTGCGACCTGCAAGATGCCCGGCGGGCGGATGAGACGAAAGGGCGCCGCGTTGCTCATGCCTGAGCGGCGCCCAAATGCGCCACGTCGGTTGTGGCTTATCGCACGCGCTGGCTCAGAGGACTTGCGTGCCAGGGCATCGCGAGAGACAATCACGTTTTCTGGAGTACTTTCTGCGGAAAATCCATCTGGACTACTCTCATGCAATCCACGTCGTCTGATGCAACTGAAGGGGATGAGGCTCCGGCGGCTGATGTTTCGCAGATACCGGAGCCAAGCAGCACGACCGTTGGCAAGTCATCGATCTGGGCGAAGGCAAAGGAAACACTAGCCGAAGTCTCGACTCAAGCATCGTCGGCAAGCGGTACGCTTGCCGCCAAGGTGGCGGCACTCGGTACGACAGGGGCGGCAAGAACAGCCGAATTCGGCAAGCAGACCATTGGCGCCGCTAGTGACGCGACGCGTGCAGCGATCGAGACGAGTAAGCAGGCGTATGTCGGCTCGAAGCTGGAATCGGCCGTCAACTACATTGACGAGGAAATGGATGATCGCGGTGCCAAGAAAGCGATCAAGGACACGACTGGAGCCGTCGTCGGTAAGCTCGATCAGATGACAGGGAAGCGGCTCGTCGAACTTCTCGAAACGAAGCTTCAGTCGCAGGACGCGTACAACGATGTTTTAGCTACGCGCCTGGCCGAAGCCCTTGAGCGCATCGCCAGATTGGAGGTCCGAGTCTGCGAGCTACATAATGAATCCGGAGTTCGCCATGAACATTGACGAGTTTTGTACGCAATTCGGCGACAATGTGCGCAGCATCGATGATGTCATGCGCAATTGGCAGCTTGAGGAAATCGAGGGCCTCCTCCGGACGGCGCGGGAGCAGCACGATCAATTGATTGGCAGTGCCGTGATCGTTGGCGATGCTCTTCATGGCGGCACCTTGCTTGACGAGATACCCAAGGATCTGAAGGACGCATTCGTTCAACTGATGCACAAGAAGGCTGACACATATGAGAAAATGCGGCAAATACTGCTAGAGAAGGTACGCGCCGACGATGGCGGCTTTCTGCCGTGGAACGACCCGCATGTCGTAGGTTTCATCAGCAAACTTAAGGGCCAGATCGGGGAAAACCACTTCCAGCATCATACGGGGAGCGCCGCAGTGCTTGCGGAATCTGGAAGTCAAGAAGGATGGGACGTCGCCGTCAAGCAGGCCGACGGTGCGTATGAGTACGTGCAGGTCAAACTCCACGCCGATCCACACGGGATTGTGCGACACATGTTGAAGGTCCAGAAAAAAGTCGAAGCTGAACTGATCAAGGGGTTTGACGGCGAGACGACGGTTAAGCAAATTGATTTTGCCGTGCCGGCTGACACATTCGAGCGCGTCAACCAATTGAAGGACCGTCATTCCGAGTTGGACTCGATGCACATCCGGACAATACCGATTGACTCCCATCGTGCGGCAGGCATCGTAAAGGAAGGCATGAGTCATATCGGTCCTGACCAATTGAGCCATTTCTTTCACGAGTTGCTCGGGGGGGCCGTAGCCGCTGGTTCGCTGCACGCAATCGTGAATGGTTTCTTATGGTACAAGGGGGCGAAAGAGTTCTCCGAGGCTTTTGCCGGCGCTGCCGCTAGCACGACCATCAGCACGACGGGCATTGGGATCGGTCTTGTGGTCGAAACGTTGTGCCATACCGCGGTGTTCTCTAGTGCTGTTGGGATTGGCAGTCGTTTGTTCCTCGGTCGGTTGGCGCGTTCGCGGTGGAGTTTCGCGGAGTTCTTGGAGAAATCAATCGCCGGAAGCGAAGCCCGTACTGCTGCGCTTCGGCAGATGTTCAGAGCGGAACCAATAACCGCTTGAGCGGAAGCGGACGCCTCCAACGTGCTCGTGCGACGGTACTCGGCAGGTGATGATGGCAGGTGGCGCATTGACTAAGTCGAACCAGGATACAACCAGGCACACGGTAACAATCGTGGGCATCGGCGACAACGGCGCCGACAGCCTCTCGCGGGAAGCGCTGGCGCGCGTGGCCGAGGCCGAGCTGCTCGTCGGCGGGGAGCGGCACCTCGCCTTCTTCCCTGACTACAGCGGCGAAACGTTCGCAATCCGCGACAACCTCAAGGAACTGGCCGCCCGCCTGCAGGCCGAAACGCGCCGCGTGGTCGTGTTGGCCTCGGGCGACCCGCTGTTCCACGGCATCGCCGGCTATCTGGCCAACAAAGTCGGCCGCGAGCGGCTGGAGGTGCTGCCCAACATCTCGTCGATGCAACTGGCGTTCGCGCGGATTAAGGAGTCGTGGCACGACGCGGCGCTGGTGAGCTGCCACGCCAAGCCGATCGAGGACGTGATCGACGTCATCCGCGATGCCAGGAAAGTCGGCATCTTTACCGACGACGAGAATACGCCGGCCCGTGTCGCCCGAGAATTGCTCAAGGCCGGCATCGGCGCTTTCCGTGCCCACGTCTGCGAGAACCTGGGCGGCGGCGACGAACGCCTCACCGTGTGCAACCTCGAAGAGCTGGTCGACCGCACGTTCGGCCCGCTCAACGTGCTGGTGCTCACCAAAAAGACCGATGCTCCGCCGCTGGCGCGACGCGACTGGACCTTTGGCATCCCCGAGGAAGCATTTTACCAGCGGCAGCCGCTCAAAGGGCTGATCACCAAGACCGAGGTCCGCGTGCTCAGCCTAGCCAAGCTGCGCATCCGGCCGGGCAAAATCGTGTGGGACGTGGGGGCGGGCTCCGGTTCAGTCTCGATCGAGGCCGCTTTGCTGGGGGCCAAGGTCTGGGCCATTGAAAAGAACAAGGAAGACTGCGAGATCATCCGCCGCAACATCGAGAAGTTCGGCACGCCCGAGCTGTCGGTCATCCACGGTGCCGCGCCGGCGGCCCTGGCGGACTTGCCAAGCCCTGACGCGGTGTTCATTGGCGGCAGCGGCGGAGAAATGGGCGAAATCATCCGTCTGGCCCGCGAGCGTCTCGTGCCCGGCGGCCGATTGGTGGTGAACGTCGCCACTCTGGAAAACCTGGGCCACGTTCCGGCCCAGGACGTGACCTTGGTGCAGGTCAGTCGCACGCGCCCGATCCTGGACTTGCACCGCTTCGAGGCGCTCAACCCCGTGTTCATCGCTTGTTGGGAGAAAGAATGAAGACCGCCGTCATCGCGATCACGAAGCATGGCGCCGCGTTGGCCCGCCGGCTCGAGGGCGACCGTTACATTTCGGCCAAGTTCCGCAACGATGAGCCGGCCCACTATTTCGAAAAGCCGATCAAGGAATTGACGGCGGAAGTCTGGCCGCGGTACGAGGCGTTGGTCTATGTCGTGTCGCTGGGCGCCGTGGTCCGCACGATCGCGCCTTTTCTCAAGGACAAGCACGTCGACCCGGCGGTGATCGTGGTCGACGACAAGGCCAACTTCGCCATCAGCGTGCTCTCAGGGCACGTCGGCGGCGCCAACGAGCTGACCGAGCGGATTGCGAGTCAACTCGGCGCCCAGGCGGTCGTGACCACCGCCAGCGACGTCGGCAAGACGATCCCGGTCGATATCCTGGGCCGCGAGCTGGGATGGACCACCGAGGGCGAGGGGAACATCACCAAGGTCAGCGCCGCCGTGGTCAACGAAGAGCCGATCGCCTTCGTTCAAGAGACCGGCGAAAAAAACTGGTGGCGCCGCGACACGCCGCTCCCCAAGAACATCCAGATCGTTTCGCTCGACGAAGCGCGGAAATTCAAGACGGCGTTGATCGTCACCGATCGGCTGGTCGACGAGGAGATCCTCTCCAAGGCGGTGGTCTATCGTCCCAAATCGCTGGTGTTGGGCATGGGTTGCGACCGGGGCGTGACCTGCGAGCAAGTGGAGGAGTTCGTCTTTTCGACGCTGGAGCGGCACCGATTGTCGTTCGCCTCGGTCCGAAACCTGGCCACGGTCGACCTGAAGCAAGACGAGCCCGCGCTGGTGGAGTTTTGCGCCAAGCACAAGCTCGAGATGGTCTGCTACCTCAGCGAGCAACTCAAGAAAGTGCCGGCGCCCAATCCCTCGGCGACCGTCGAAAAATACGTCGGCACGCCGGGAGTATCGGAGCCGGCGGCAATGTTGAGCGCGGGCGGCGAGTTGATCGTGCCCAAGCAAAAGGCGCCAATGCTGACGCTGGCCGTGGCGCGGGTGAATTTTGGTTGAACGCCGCCACACCTGTCACCGGGTGTAAGGTTGAGCAACGACCAGATTAGGCACGATGCTGTAATGTTTGGCGTTGAACGTGTTAAGCGTCGCGGATCGCCCGACCGCGCAAGCCGCGATCAACGCATCGAGCAGGCCCAAACCATGCGCTAGGTGATAGGCGCTGAAATCGGAAAGCGCTCGTACACAATCCGCTTCCATGGGCCAGACAACCGCAAGTGGCGCGACCAACTGTAATGCCTTACGAACCTCGCGGGCATTCCGAGCATCCTGGACCAACTCCATCACTACGAAGCCAGGTACGGCCGGCAACTCAGTCAGTCCGGCGAACCAAGCGACCGCCGACGGGTGCGCTCGTTGAATATCGATCAGGACATCGGTGTCAACGAGTTCCATCGGCTACGGCCGCTCCCGCGTTTCGGCCTGTTTCCGCAGCGCGCGGGAATGCGTCGGCGCGTCGTCGATGTCGGCCCGAGTGCCAATCAATCCGGCCTCGTGCCAATACGCGATCAATTCCGCCCCATTGCGTGGTATAGGACCAGGAATTCGTCCCGTCGCGAGGATGCGCAAAACGTATTCCGAGAGTGGGAGCTGAATCCGCGCAGCCTCCGCGGCCAACTCAGTCTCAAGTTCGGACGGGATTTCAAGAACGAGGTTCACGAGCTAGGTCTCCTTCGAGCGCCATTGTACCTCGGTGGGCAACCGATTGCACGACCCACAGTTCCGGCGAGCAAAGACCTTATGAACGAAGCGCGGCCTCAGCCCGCAACCAGGCAAGGGAGGATACCTGGCGGAATACCGCGTTTCTCGCTCGTCGAACAGGCCAGCGGCAGACCCAGGATGCCAGGCACCAAAGATCAAAGCGAAAAAAGGGAAAATGGCCCGCGGCCTAGTGCCGCCGAGATTCATGGGTATGATGATCGAGTTGAAACCTTTAACGCTCATCCCGTTCATCCTTCATCCTTCATCCTTCACTCTTCACCATGCCAGGCAAACTGATGTTGGTCGGCTTTGGGCCGGGTCAGCACGATCATCTCACTTTCCGCGGCCGGTCGGCCATCGAGGAAGCCGAGGTGATCATCGGCTACACCACCTACATCAAGCTGGTCAAACCGCTGTGCGAGGGAAAGCAGGTGATCTACACCGGTATGACCGAAGAGCTCAGCCGCGCCCGCAAGGCAATCGACCTGGCCTACGAAGGCAAGCGAGTCGCGCTGATTTCCTCGGGCGACGTGGGTATTTATGGCATGGCCGGGCCGGCCTTCGAGATCCTCAAGGAGCGCGGTTGGAAGAGGAGCGAAGGGATCGAAGTCGAGGTCGTGCCGGGCGTCACCGCGGTCAGTGCCTGTGCCAGCGTCCTGGGCGCGCCTTTGGTCCACGATTTCTGCACGATCAGTCTCTCCGACCTGCTCACGCCCTGGAACCTGATCGTCGAGCGGATTGACGCGGCGGCCAGGGCCGATTTCGTCGTCGCGCTCTATAACCCCAAGAGCGGTCGACGCACCAAACAGATCGTCGAGGCGCAGCAAATCCTGCTCCGTTACCGTTCCCCCAAGACGCCCGTGGGGCTGGTGAAGTCGTGTTACCGCGACTTGCAGAAAGTCGTGCTCACCACGCTGGACGACATGCTCAACCACGAGATCGGCATGCTCACGACGGTGATCGTCGGCAACAGCCGCACGTTCACGTTCGAGGGGCTGATGGTAACGCCGCGCGGCTATCAGACGAAGTACGAGCTGGAGAGCGTCGCCCCCGCGACCGTCGAATTGATGCGCAAGCAACTCTCCGAGAAGCCGTCGCCGGGCCGATCGCTCAAGACCTACGGCACGCTCTACGGCATCGGCGTCGGTCCCGGCTATGCCAAGTACCTCACGCAGCAGGCGCGCCAGGCGATCGAAAAGGCCGCCTGTGTCTTCTATCCTCGCGGCAATTCCACCGACGAAAGCCTGGCCTTGAACACGATCGAATCGTTCATGCGCAAGGACGCCCGGATCGAGGAGCTGATGTTCCCGATGACCAAAGACCGCGATTTGCTCGAGTACCATTGGAACCTCAACGCCCGGAAAGTCGCCGACGTTCTGGCCACGGGCCACGACGCGGCCTTTGTCACCCTGGGCGATTCGACGATGTACAGCACGTTCATCTACGTGGCGAAGACGTTGCGGGAGACGTTGCCCGACGTGCCGATCGAGACCGTGCCGGGCATTTCCAGCTTTTCGGCGGCCGCGGCCATGATCAACCTGGCCATCGGCGAGGGGACCGAGCGCGTGGCAATCGTCCCGGTCAACCGCGACATTTCCAACGTGCGCGATGCCCTGGAGGCATACGATACGGTGGTGCTCTTGAAGGCGGGTTCAAAATTGAACCGGCTCGTGGCCCTGCTCGAAGAGATGGACCTGATCGATCATGCCGCGATGTTCAGCTACATCGGCAGCGAGGATGAGCGCGTCGAAACCGACCTGCGCCGCTTCCGGAACGAGACGGCCGGTTACATGACACTGATCATCGTCAAGAAATCGAAGACCTTCCAGGTTGACGACGAGGAGGAGGCCGCCGCGTGGAATACCGCCAAGGTCTCGTGATACTTGACCAGTTCACGGCGTTTCACGGACAGATTGCGTCGGACGAACCGCTTCCACTACGAGCGTGACACAATCTGCTTCCGTGGCGATAGCTTGCGAGAACCGCGATCCACGGCGATAACGGTACTCTTGCGGCAGCTCAGACGAATCGCAATTTTGGACGGAAAGCGCATCATGGCCATGACCTTCGACGCGACCCTAAAAGACATGGGGCGCGATAGTCCCCAGGGTTTCCTTACCACTTTCGATCGACCGCCAAGTTTGCCCGTCCAACTGCTGAACGT
>Ga0307374_10008263_pt1 | contig 15602 bp, 16 predicted proteins | sample OX3MG_FD_202532 | JGI IMG/M metagenome (GOLD analysis project Ga0307374, IMG submission 202532) | Soil microbial communities from Risofladan, Vaasa, Finland - OX-3 | ecosystem: Environmental > Terrestrial > Soil > Coastal area > Acid sulfate soil | place: Finland: Risofladan, Vaasa | collected... | reverse complement strand
GAGATCACCCGCCGGCCGCGCCTGTTCGCCGTGCAGGCCGCCAATTGCGCCGCCTTCGCCGCCGCCTGGGCGGCAGGCGCCTCCGACTATGTGCCGTTCGTCCCGGGCACCACCGCCGCCGACGGCATCGCCACGGTAAAGCCGGTGCGGACGGCAGAGGTGCTGGCGGCCGTGCGCCGCTCGCAGGGCGCCGTCGTCGCCGTGCCGGAAGCGGCGATCGGCCCGGCGCTGCGGGCGCTCGGCCATCTCGGCCTCTTCGTCGAGCCGACCGCCGCGACTGCCGCGGCGGCATGCTCGCTGTTGCTCGACGCCGGCACGATCCGGCCGGACGAAACGACGGTCGTCGTGCTGACCGGCCACGGCCTCAAAGCCACCGACACGATCGCCGCACTGCTCGGTGGGTAGCGATGCGAACTCAGGCCGGCACCGCGGCGAGGTCGAAGGCGGCGGCCATCAGGGCCTTGGTGTAGGGGTGCTCGGGGGCGGTCATGATGCGCTCGGCGCTGCCGTATTCGACGATCCGGCCATCCTTCATGACCATGATCTCGTGCGCCATGGCGCGCACCACCCTCAGATCGTGGCTGATGAACAGATAAGTGAGGCCGTGGCGGGCCTGCAGGTCGCGCAACAGCTCGACGATCTGCGCCTGCACCGACATGTCGAGCGCCGAGGTCGGCTCGTCGAGCACAATAAAGCGCGGCTTCAGGACGAGGGCGCGGGCGATCGCGACGCGCTGGCGCTGGCCGCCCGAGAATTCGTGCGGGTAGCGTTCGGCCGACGCGGGATCGAGCCCGACCTCTTCGAGCACCGCCTCGATCAGCTGCCGCCGCTCGGCGTCGCTGGCGGCGAGGCGATGCACCTTGAGGCCCTCGCCGACGATCTGCGCGATCGACAGGCGCGGCGACAGGCTCGAATAGGGGTCCTGAAACACCACCTGCATCTCGCGCCGCAAGGGCCGCAGCCGCTTCTGCGGCTGCTGGGCGATGTCGTGCCCGGCAAAGCGGATGCCGCCCCCCAACTCCCCCTGGCCGTCGATCAGGCGCAACAGCGCGAGGCCGAGCGTCGTCTTGCCCGAGCCGCTTTCGCCGACGACGCCGAGCGTCGTGCCCTCGCGCACGCAGAGCGAGACGCCGTCGACCGCCTTGACGTAGCTCCTGATGCGGCGGAACAGGCCGGCGCGGATCGGAAACCACACCTTGACCCCGTCGCCCTCGACCAGCACCGGGGCGGACGGATCGGCCGGCGCGACCTTGCCCTTCGGCTCGGCTTCCAAGAGGCGGCGCGTATAGGGGTGCCGCGGCCGGGCAAAGATCTCGCGCGTCGGCCCATGCTCGACGATCTCCCCCTGGGTCATCACGCAGACCCGCTCGGCCATGTGGCGGACGATCGCCAAATCGTGCGTGATCAGCAACAGCGCCATGCCGAGCCGGTCGCGCAGATCGCGCATCAGATCGAGGATCTGCGCCTGGATCGTCACGTCGAGCGCGGTGGTCGGTTCGTCGGCGATCAGGATGTCGGGTTCGTTGGCGATCGCCATCGCGATCATGACGCGCTGGCGCTGCCCGCCCGACAGCTGGTGCGGATAGGCGTCGAGGCGTGATTCGGCGTCGCGCAACCCGACGAGGTGCAGCAGTTCGAGGGTGCGCCGGCGCGCCGCCGGCCGCGACATGTGCTTGTGGATCAGCAGCGTCTCGGCGACCTGCTTTTCCAGCGTGTGCAACGGGTTGAGCGAGGTCATCGGCTCCTGGAAGACGATCGCGATGCGGTTGCCGCGGACTTCGCGCAGCCGTGCCCGCGAGGCGCCGATCAGCTCCTCGCCGGCAAAGCGGACGCTGCTGCCGGGCGGATGCGAGGCGGCGGGGTAGGGCAGCAGCTGCAGGACCGACAGCGCCGTCACCGTCTTGCCCGAACCGCTCTCGCCGACCAGGGCCAGGGTTTCGCCGCGGTCGAGGGCGAACGAGACGCGCCTCACCGCCTGCACCGGCGGCGCACCGCGCCAGCCGGCAAAGGTGACGCCCAGATCGCGGACTTCCAATAGGCTCACAGGCTCGCCTTGCGCGGGTCGAAGGCGTCGCGTACCGCCTCGCCGATGAAGATGAGTAGGCTCAGCATCAGCGCCAGCACGATGAAGGCGGTGATGCCGAGCCAGGGCGCTTGCAGATTGGCCTTGCCCTGCGCCAGGAGTTCGCCCAGCGAGGCCGAGCCCGGCGGCAGGCCGAAGCCGAGAAAATCCAGCGAGGTCAGGGTGGTGATCGAGCCGTTGAGGATGAACGGCAGAAACGTGACGGTCGCCACCGTCGCGTTCGGCAGCACATGGCGCCAGATGATCAGCCGATCGCTGACGCCCAGCGCGCGGGCCGCCCGCACATAGTCGAAATTGCGTGCCCGCAGAAACTCGGCGCGCACGACGCCGACCAGCGCCGTCCACGAAAACAGCAGCATCAGGCCCAGCAGCCACCAGAAATTGGGTTCGACCAGGGTCGCGAGGATGATCAGCATGTAGAGTACCGGCAACCCTTCCCAGATCTCGATGAAGCGCTGAAAGCCGAGATCGACGAGCCCGCCGAAATAGCCCTGCACCGCGCCGGCGGCGACCCCGACGATCGAGGAGAACACGGTCAGCGCCAGGCCGAACAGCACCGAGACGCGAAAGCCGTAGATCAGGCGGGCCAGCACGTCGCGGCCCTCGTCATCGGTGCCGAGCCAGTCGGTGCGCGAAGGCGGCGCCGGAAACGGCCCCTGCGGATCGGTGGCGAAAATCGGCACGGTCGAATAGCTGAACGGAATGAGCGGCCACACCATCCAGCCCTTGTCGCTGATCAGCCCGATGACCACCGGGTCGCGATAATCGGTCTCGGTCGGGAAATCGCCGCCGAACGTGGTCTCGGCGTAGTCGCGCAACACCGGAACGTAGAAATGTCCCCGGTAATCCACCAATAGCGGCCGGTCGTTGGCGATGAACTCGGCAAAAAGGGTGGTGCCGAACAGCACCAGGAAAATCCACAGCGACCAGAAGCCGCGCCGGTTGGCCTTGAAATTCTCGATGCGGCGGCGGGTCAAGGGGGTGATCCGGCAGCCGAGAAACACCTCGCCCGGCGTTGGGGCGCCCCGCCCGGCAAGCCGCGCCCGGGTGCTCGGCGCGTCGGCCGCGCTCACCTCGTCAGGCCGCCGCAGGTCATTCATGCCCGATCGTCATGGCGGGCGCGCGCCCGCGTGGCGCCCCGGAATGACACCGGATAATCGCCGCGACTTGTCGCAGGCCTGTCCGCTATTGCAGTGTCTTGCGCCGCAGCGGCTCGACCTTGGGCCGGGTGCCGGGCCGGGTGCCGGACCGGCGGCCGCCGAGATAGTCGGCGGCGAGGATCTCGGCGATCTGCACCGCGTTGAGCGCCGCGCCCTTGCGCAAATTGTCGGCGACGACCCACAAATTGAGCCCGTGCGGCACGGTCGGGTCGTGGCGGATGCGGCTGACATAGACGGCATCCTCGCCAGCGCTCTCGGCGGGGGTGACGTAGCCTTCGTCGGCGCGGTGATCGAGCACGATGATCCCCGGCGCGTCCTGCAATGCGGCGCGCGCCCGGTTCTCGTCGAGCGGCCGGGTGAACTCGACATTGATTGCCTCGGCGTGGCCGATGAACACCGGCACCCGCACGCAGGTTGCGGTGACGGCGATGTCGGGGTCGAGGATCTTGCGGGTCTCGACCGCCATCTTCCACTCTTCCTTGGTGTCGCCGCTCTCCATGAACACGTCGATATGCGGGATGACGTTGAACGCGATCTGCTTGGTCAGCTGCTCGGGCTTGATCGGGTCGTTGACGTAGATCGCCCGGGTCTGGCTGAACAATTCGTCCATCGCGGCGCGCCCGGCACCCGACACCGACTGGTAGGTCGCGACGACGACCCGCTTGATCGGCGCCAGGTCGTGCAGCGGCTTCAGCGCGACCACCATCTGGATCGTCGAGCAATTGGGGTTGGCGATGATGCCGCGCTTCTGGTAATGCGCGATCGCCTCGGGATTGACCTCGGGCACGACCAGCGGCACGTCGGGTTCCATGCGGAAATGCGAGGTGTTGTCGATGACGACAGCGCCGGCCCGGGCGGCGCGCGGCGCAAACATCGCCGAGACCTTGCTGCCGGGCGACGACAGCACGATGTCGATGCCCCTGAAGTTAAAGGTGTCGAGCGCCTGCACCGTGAGAATATCGTCGTCGCCGAACGACACCTCCCGCCCCACCGATTCGGAGGAGGCCAGCGCGACGACCTCGTCGACCGGAAAGTTGCGCTCGACCAGGGTAGTCAGGATCTCGCGACCGACATTGCCGGTCGCGCCGACCACCGCTAGTTTGAAACCCATCGGTTTTGCTCCGGCACGGGTGGTATTGTTGCGTCACGTTGACTTACGCCGCCGCCTCAGCGTTTACAAGGTGGTCGCCGAGCGGTTTGCAGGCGCCTCCATACGGTTGACTGGGAGAACGACACGATGAGCGATGAAGCCCCGGCAGCGGACCTGACGCCACGCATTCTGCGCGAGATTCAACGAGAGTTGGCGGATACGCGCGACGACCGAACCGTGATCGTCGCGATCCTGAACCGGCTCGATGCGAGTGTGACAAGCTTGGGCGCCGAGATACGTGCATTGCGAAGCCAATTTGATCGGTTTCGCACCGAAATACGCGAGCGGCTACAAGAACACTCGTAATAGAGCAACCGCCCGGCGCCAGCCGGATGGGCGAAACCCGGGGGCAGCCGTGAAAATCGCGACGCGCATCGCGTTAAAGCCCATCTGTGAAACTCCGGGGCGGGTTGGTAGTGCCTCAGTCGAGACACCACCGAGAGGTTGCATGTGGCGTTGAGTGCTGACTTACGCCGCCGTCCAGCGCTTTACAAGGAGCTGACGATGCCGATGCTTCCGCTGATTGACGAGAAGGAGGCGAATGCCGAGGTGCGCGCGGTATTCGACGACATCAAGACGAGCCGCAATACCGACTGGATCAACAATTTCTGGCGCGCCCTGGCCAACCACCCGCCGACCCTGAAGCGCACCTGGGAGAGCCTCAAGGAGGTGATGATGCCGGGGGCGCTCGACCCCTTGACCAAGGAATTGATCTACCTTGCGGTCAGCGTCAGCAATGGCTGCCAATACTGCACCGCCTCGCACGGCGCCGCCGCCAAGCGGCTCGGCATGAGCGCGGAAATGCTGGGCGAATTGATCGCCGTCGTCGGCATGGCCAACGAGACCAACCGGCTCGCCGACGGCTATCGGGTACCGGTGGACGAGCGGTTCGAAAACCTGTTCTGATGAAGTCGCAGGTGCCCGGCGCTTTTGCCAGAAGTGCCGCGGCGCTCATCATCGCAGAGGCGCGGCGCAGCGCCGTGCGAAAAATTCGGAGGACAAGATGGACAATCCGTTTGATCGTGCGGCCGAGAATCTCGGCAACATTACCGGGCTCGAGCACCTCAATGTCGAGATCCCGGACCAGGGCCTGGCGAGCACGTTCTATCTGGTCGGCTGCGGCTTCACCCGGGACCCCTACCTGTTCCCGGGCACCAACAACATGTGGGTCAATATCGGCAAGAACCAGATCCACATGCCGACCGGCGATCCCCTGGTGTTTCGCGGCACGATCGGCATCGTCGTGCCCAACCGCGCGGAATTGCTGGAGCGCCTGCAGGGCGTCAAGCAGGCCCTGAAGGGCACCAAGTTCAAGTTCAAGGAGGCCAACGACCACGTCGAGGCCTTCTGCCCGTGGGGCAACAAGATCCACCTCCATGACCCGGACGTCGAGCGCTTCGGCCACATCAATCTCGGTATCCCCTATGTCGAGTTCGACGTGCCGGGCGGCACCGCCGAAGGCATCGCGCGCTTCTACCGCGAGATCCTCGGCACCGCGACCTGCGTCGAGAACGGCTCCGGCAAGACCGCGCGCGTCAGCGTCGGCTTCAAGCAGGAGCTGCGCTTCAAGGAGACCGACAAGAAGCTCCCCGAGTTCGACGGCCACCACCTGCAGGTCTACGTCGCCGATTTCGAGGGGCCGCACAAAAAGCTCCAGGAACGCGACCTGATCACCGAGGAAAGCGATCGCTGCCAGTACCGCTTCGAGGAAATCACCGACCTCGATACCGGCAAGGTGCTGTTCCAGATCGAGCACGAAGTGCGCAGCTTGACGCACCCGCTCTACAATCGGCCGCTGGTCAACCGCAACCCGGCGCAGACCAACCGCCACTACATCCTGGGCGGCGATGCGTGGGTGCCGACCCTGCCGGACGGCCTCGGCATCAGCAACATGGTGAAGGACCCGCTGCACGCGCCGAAGGCGCCGACCATCGCCAGGCGGCGCGCCGCGCGGATGGCGCAGGCGACGTAAACCATTCCGAGGAAACCCTCTTCTCCCGCTTAAAGGGGGAAGAGGGCAGGGTGAGGTCGGATCATGGCAGGCTCGCTCGACGGCCGCATTGCGCTGGTGACCGGCGCCGGATCGGGGATCGGGGAAGCAATCGCGGTGGCGATGGCCACGGCCGGCGCGCGGATCGTCGCGGTCGACATCAATATCGGCGCCGCGGTGCGCGTCGCGACGGCGGCCGGCGGCGACGCCGTCGGGCTGCCCTGTGACGTCACCGACCGCGCCGCCTGCGATGCGCTGGCCGCCAGGGTGCGGGCCGAGATCGGGCCGATCGGCGTGCTCGTCAACAATGCCGGCATCATCCGCCGCGGCAAGGTGAGCGACGCCAACACGCGGCGCGACTGGGACGAGACCCTGGCCGTCAATCTCGACGGCCCCTACAACATGGTCACCGCGTTTCTCGACCAGTTGCGCGAGACCGCCGGCGCGGTGATCAATATCGGCTCGATCCAGTCGTTTGTCGCGCTGCCCAACTCGGCGGCCTATACGACCTCGAAGGGCGGCGTGCGGCTCCTGACCAAGGCGCTGGCGATCGAACTGGGACCGATCGGCATCCGGGTCAACGCGATCGGCCCCGGCTTCACCGCCACCCCGCTCAACGCCGATGCGCGGCAGAATGTCGAATACATGGCCAACTTCACCGGCCGCATTCCGTTGGGCCGGATCGGTACGCCCGCCGACATCGCGCAACCGGCGGTGTTTCTTGCATCCGACATGGCGCGCTACATCACCGGCGTCACGCTGCCGGTGGATGGCGGCTATCTGGCGCGTTAGGAGGTCCCCATGCTGACTGGCAGCTACCGTTTTCCGCCGATGGAGAGCGTCATCTACGGCCGCCCGTTCGCCGAGGCGCTGAGGGAGCGGGTCGAGGAGAGCGGCGCCCATTCGGTGTTTCTCGTGGCGAGCGGCACGCTGGAGCGCGAGACCGACATGGTCGGGCAGGTGCGCCAGGCGCTCGGCAACCGGCTGGCCGGGGTGTTCGCCCGGATCGGCGCGCACACGCCGCGCATCGATGTCGTCGCCGCGGCCAACGCGGCGCGCGCCGCCGGCGCCGACATGCTGGCCACATTGGGCGGCGGCTCGGTCACCGACGCCACCAAGATGGTCGCCTTCTGCCTCGCCAACGACGTCACCGACCCGGCGCAGCTCGACAATTACCGCGCCACGGTCGGCGCCGACGGCAGCATCGTGCGGCCGGAGGTCAAGGCGCCGGCGGTTCGTACGGTGGCGATCCCGACGACCTTGTCGGCCGGCGAATACAGCGCCTCGGCCGGCTGCACCGACACGGTGCGACAGGTCAAGGAGAGCTACGGCCATCCGCTGATGATGCCGAAGAATGTCGTACTCGACCCGCGCGCGACGATCCACACGCCCGAGTGGCTGTTCCTGTCGACCGGCATCCGCGCCGTCGATCATGCCGTCGAGGATATCTGCTCGCCGCAATGCCAGCCGATCTCGGAGGGCGCCTCCTACCATGCGCTGAGACTGCTCGGCCGCGGCCTCGCCGGGGTCAAGGAAGACCCGCTCGACCTCGACGCGCGGCTCGACTGCCAGCTTGGCGCGTGGATGTCGATGGTCGGCTCGCAGACCGGCGTGCCGAAGGGCGCCAGCCACGGCATCGGCCATGTGCTGGGCGGCACCGCGCATGTGCCGCACGGCTATACCTCATGCGTGATGCTGCCGCATGTGCTGCGCTTCAACCTGGCGGTCAATGCCGACCGCCAGGCCCTGGTCAGCGAGGCGCTCGGCCATCCGGGACGGGCGGCCGGCGATGTCGTGGCGGCCCTCATCGCCGGGCTCGGGCTGCCGGCGCGGCTGCGCGATGTCGGGGTCAAGCCGGAACAGCTCGACCGCATCGCCGAATTGTCGATGCACGACCGCTGGATCCACACCAACCCGCGCAAGATCGACGGCCCGCCGGTGGTGCGCGAACTGCTCGACGCGGCGTGGTGACCCTCGCTTTGCATCTTTGCATCGATATGGTTATATGCAATCGATGCGAACCACTGTCGACATTCCGGACGAATTGCTTCGCCGCGCCAAATCCGAAGCCGCGCTCAAGGGGCGCAAGCTGAGGGATCTGGTCGAGGAGGGGCTGCGCCTCGTGCTCGCCGCCCCGCCTGCCGGCGGCGAGCCACCACGGCAGCTGCCTCCCAGCAAGCCGACGGCGCACGACCTGCTCAAGGATCTGATCTTCGAGGATGCCGACTGCCCGCCTGATCTCGCCAGCAATCCCAAATACTTCGACGATTTCGGCCGATGAGGGCAGGGGTCCTGCTGGATACCGGGCCGATCGTTGCGTTTCTCTACGGACGAGAACGAGACCACGGTTGGGCCGTGGAACGGTTCGCGACTCTGGACCCGCCCTTTCTCTCTTGCGAACCGGTGCTTACCGAAGCCTGCTTTCTGGTTGCCCGCAACGGCCAGTCGCCGGTACGCGTCCTCGATATGCTGACGCGCGGCATCGTGCGGGTGGGCCTGGAGATCCAGGACGAACTGGCGGCCGTGGGCGCACTGATGGCGCGTTATGCCAGCGTGCCGATGTCGCTCGCCGATGCCTGCCTGGTACGGCTGGCGGAAATGACCGGGTCGCCGATCTGCACGCTTGACGCCGATTTCGCGATCTATCGCGCCCACGGCCGACAGCCATTGACATTGATCTCGCCAGCGCAGCGCCGCCTGCACGAGCCATAGTCGAGCGCGACAAGACGGAGGAGGCCACGATGAAGCTGAACGGCGCCACCATCCCCGAGGAAATCGTCCGCCGTGTCGTCCAATGGCGCGGGCAGGAGCACTGCTTTGCCGATCTCGATCCGGCGCGGACCGCTCTGGTCGTCATCGATTTGCAGCATGCCTTCATGAACCCGGATGTCGGCCACGCCGTCGTGCGCTCGGCGGTTGATATCGTGCCGGCGGTCAACCGGCTGGCGGCGGCGGTGCGCCAGACCGGCGGCGGCGTGTTCTGGGTGCGGATGACGCATGACGAGCGCTGCCTCGACGACTGGTCGGTCGCCTTCGAGATCAGCACGCCGGAACGGCGGCAGAAGCGCATCGCGGCGCTGACCGCCGGCTCGCTCGGGCACGGCCTGTGGCCGGATCTCGAGGTGCGCCCCGAGGACGAGATCGTCGACAAATACCGCTACAGCGGCTTTCTGCCGGGCACCTCCGATCTCGCCGAGCGGCTGCGCGCCGGTGGCTTCGACACGGTATTGATCACCGGCACGGTCACCAATGTGTGCTGCGAAAGCTCGGCGCGCGACGCGGCGATGCTGAATTTCCGCACGGTCATGGTCAGCGACGGCAACGCCGCCAGCACCCAGGCCGAACACGACGCCTCGCTGACGGCGTTCTACAACATCTTCGGCGACGTGATGGACACCGACATGCTCATCGCGGCGCTGGAGCGCAGGCGGGGCGCGAAGGCGGCCTGAGCTACGCGGCCTTCTGCAGCTCCTTGAGGATCGCATCGCCCATCTCGCGCGTCGAGACGCGGGCGACGCCCGGCTGCAGGATGTCGGCGGTGCGCACGCCGGCGGCCAGGGTGCGGCGCACCGCCTCCTCGACGAGCGTCGCCTCCTCAGCGAGGTCGAACGAATAGCGCAGCATCATCGCGAACGAGAGAATGCAGGCGAGCGGGTTGGCGATGCCCTGGCCGGCGATGTCGGGGGCGCTGCCATGCACCGGCTCGTAGAGCGCCCGCCGTCGCCCGCTGGCGTCGGCCGCGCCGAGCGACGCCGAGGGCAGCATGCCGAGCGAGCCGGTCAGCATCGCCGCGCAATCCGACAATATGTCGCCGAACAGGTTGCTGGTGACGATCACGTCAAACTGCTTCGGCGCGCGCACCAGCTGCATCGCACAATTGTCGGCATACATGAACGAGAGCTCGACATCGGGGTAGTCGGCGTGCACCCGGCGCGCCACCTCGCGCCACAGCACCCCCGATTCCATGACATTGGCCTTGTCGACCTCAGTCAGGCGGTGCTGGCGCTTCATCGCGAGGTCGAAGCCGGCGCGCACGACGCGCTCGATCTCGGCCTCGGTATAGACCTCGGTGTTGATGCCGCGGCGGCTGCCATCGGGCAATGTCTCGATGCCGCGTGGATCGCCGAAATAGATCCCGCCCGTTAATTCGCGCACAATCATCAGGTCGAGCCCGGCGACCAGCTCGCGTTTCAAGGCCGACGCGTCGGCGAGCGCCTCAAAGACCACCGCCGGGCGCAGATTGGCGAACAGATCCATCTCCTTGCGCAGGCGCAACAGGCCGCGCTCGGGCTGCAGCTCAAACGGCAGCGTCTCCCATTTCGGCCCGCCGACCGAGCCGAACAGTACCGCATCGGCCGCCATCGCCTCGGCCATCGTCGCGTCGGTCAGCGGCACGCCCGACGCGTCGTATGCGGCGCCGCCGACCAGCCCCTCGGTGACCGCAAAGCGGGCGATGTTGCGGCGGTCGAAGAATTCGGCGACGCGCATGACCTCATGCATGATCTCAGGGCCGATGCCGTCACCCGGCAGCACGAGAACGTTGCGGTTCGAGCGGGATTCAGCCATCGGAAACTGCCTTTGACACTTGTCATCCCCGGGCTTGTCCGGGGGATCTACGTCTTGATCCACCGTCATGGCCGGGACAGGCCCGGCCATGACGGTTGCGAGGGATGGCCGGGGTGTCTGCCTTACGCCCCGACCTGGGTCATGCCGAACAGCCACGGCCGCGACCGCCGCGCTTTGTCTTCGTAGCCGGCGATTTCGCTGCCCTTCTGCTCGGTCAGGCCGATATCGTCGAGACCGTTCAACAGGCAATGCTTGCGGAACGGGTCGATGTCGAAATGCACCTTTTCCCCGTCCGGGCGCGAGATCGTCTGCGACTCCAGGTCCACGGTCAGCACCGCGTTGGCGCCCTTCTTGGCGTCGTCCATCAGCTGGTCGACCACCTCCTTGGGCAGCGCGATCGGCAACAGGCCGTTCTTGAAGCAGTTGTTGTAGAAGATGTCGGCAAAGCTTGGCGCGATGACGCAGGTGATGCCGAAATCGGTGAGCGCCCAGGGGGCGTGCTCGCGGCTCGACCCGCAGCCGAAATTGTCGCCGGCGACGATGATCTTGGCCTGCCGGTAGGGACCCTGGTTGAGCACGAAATCGGGATTTTCCGAGCCGTCGGCGCGGAAGCGGATCTCCTGGAACAGCCATTGCGCCAGCCCGGTGCGCTTGATCGTCTTCAGATAGACCGCCGGGAAGATCTTGTCGGTGTCGATGTTGGGCATCGGCATCGGCGCCGCCACCCCGGTCAGCTGCGTGAATTTTTCCATTCGTGAGTTCCTTCGATGAGCTTAAGGCTTTTGGCCGGGTTGCGGCGTCGGTATCATAATGATCTGCGGCGGCCGCGGTTGGGCCTCGCGCGTTGCCGTAATGGAGTTGGCGATAGCGCTGGTCTGAGCCGCCATCTCGGCGCGCATCGCGCGGAATTCGTCGGATAGACGTGCCGGGATAGCGGCAACCGCTCTCTCGACGCGATCGACGCGACCTTCAAGTCGATTGAGTTGAAAGCCGAGAAACCCGAAGCCACCGATCATCACCACCGCGAGGACGCCGACGACCCAGCGCGTGCTGTCAATCGAACCCTTCAATCCTTCAAGGCGCGCGTCGACCGATGCGCGCCAACTGAGCCATGTACCCGACGGAGGAGGCGATCCATCCCCACCGTCAGTGCTCGCGGTCCTTCCGCCTCTGCCGGCCTCGATGCGATCCAGCTGCTGGCGCAGCAATTCGACGTCAATGTTGGCCATCGCTCTCGGCCATTAGATCCGCAAGCTTCTTAATCTGTTCAATTGCACGACCGCTAGCCTCTTGTGCCGCATCCACATGAGTTCTGAATGACTGATTTTGTTCGTTAGTCAGCTCGATCAGCGCGCCCTGAACTTCCAATACAGCCGCGTGAAGCGACAGAAGTGCCTTTGCGATCGCTATTGTCTCTGTCCTTTGGGTCATTGAGGGATACAGCCCATGGGGTTCGATTTACTGTGGTTCACCCCAAATCGCGCACGTCGGCGAGGTGGCCGGTGACGGCGGCGGCGGCGGCCATCGCCGGGCCGACGAGATGGGTCTTGGCGCCGGGACCCTGGCGGCCCTCGAAATTGCGGTTCGAGGTCGAGGCGATGCGCTCGCCATGCTCGGCCCGGTCGTTGTTCATCGACATGCAGTTGGAGCAGCCCGGTTCGCGCCATTCGAAGCCGGCTTCGAGGAAGATGCGGTCGAGTCCCTCTTCCTCGGCCTGGTGCTTGACGAGCCCGGAGCCCGGCACGACCATCGCGCGCACGCCGTCGGCCACCTTGCGCCCCTTGGCGATCGCCGCGGCGGCGCGCAGATCCTCGATCCGGCTGTTGGTGCACGAGCCGATAAAGACGCGCTGCACCGCGATCTCGACGAGCGGCGTCCTTGGCAGCAATTGCATGTATTGCAACGAGCGCTCGATCGCGGCGCGCTTGACCGGATCGTCGATTTCGGCCGGATCGGGCACACGGCCGGTGATCGGCGCGACCTGCTCGGGGTTGGTGCCCCAGGTGACGTGCGGCGCGATGTCGGCGGCGGCGAGCGCGACCTGCTTGTCGTAATGCGCGCCGGGGTCGGAGGGCAGCGTCTTCCAATAGGCCAGCGCCTGTTCCCAGGCGGCACCTTTCGGCGCGTAGGGCCGGCCCTTGACATAGGCGAAGGTCGTTTCGTCCGGCGCGACGAGGCCGGCGCGCGCGCCGCCTTCGATCGTCATGTTGCACACCGTCATGCGGCCTTCCATCGACATCGCGCGAAACGTCGAGCCGGCATATTCGATGACGTGGCCGGTGCCGCCGGCGGTGCCGATCTTGCCGATGATCGCCAGGATCACGTCCTTCGGGCTGACCCCGGCGCCCAAGGTGCCGTTGACTTCGACCAGCATGTTCTTGGCCGGGCGCTGGATCAGGGTCTGGGTGGCCAGCACATGCTCGACCTCGCTCGTGCCGATGCCGAAGGCGAGCGCGCCCAAGGCGCCATGCGTCGCGGTATGGCTGTCGCCGCAGACGATCGTCATGCCGGGCTGCGAGAGGCCCTGTTCCGGGCCGATGATATGGACGATGCCCTGGTTGATGCTGTTGATCGGGAAATAGGGCACGCCGAACTCGCGGACATTGCGCTCGAGCGTATCGACCTGCAGTTTGGACTCGGGCTCGTCGATGCCGGCGGCGCGGTTGCTGGTCGGGATGTTGTGGTCGCTGACCGCCATCGTGGCGTCCGGCCGGCGCACCTTGCGGCCGGCGAGCTTCAAGCCCTCGAAGGCCTGCGGCGTCGTCACCTCATGGATCAGGTGGAGGTCGATATAGATCAGGTAGGTGCCTTCGCCCTGCGGGGCGACGACGTGGCTTTGCCAGATTTTGTCGAACAGGGTCTGCGGCGCGGGCATGGTCTCTGCTCCAGTGGTGCGGTGTCTGGTGGGTTGCGCGGCGCTCACCCCACCCTATGGAACAACGATACCGCGCCGTCCTCGTAGGATGGGTTGAGCAACGCGAAACCCATCTAGGCGTCGGTCTCGGCCGGAGCGGCCGCGCGTTCGCGGCGGTTGTCCTCGCGGCCGCGTTCGGCGATGCGCGCCGATTTGCCCCGCCGGCCGCGCAGGTAATACAGCTTGGCGCGGCGCACGTCGCCGCGGCGCACCACCTCGATCGCGGTGATGCGCGGCGAGTGCAGCGGAAAGACGCGTTCCACGCCTTCGCCGTAGGAAATCTTGCGCAGCGTGAAATTCGAGTTGATCCCGGCATTCTTGCGGGCGATGCAGACGCCCTCGAAGGCCTGGATGCGCTCGCGCTCGCCTTCGACGACGCGCAGGCTGACCTTGACCGTGTCGCCCGGCTGAAACGGCGGCACCGGCCGGTCGCCGGTCAGCTTGGCGACCTGTTCGGCTTCGAACTGTTGCAGTAGGTTCATCTTTCCACCTCTTGCCTCGCCGCCGCCCGTGCGGCGGTGCGGCGCCGCCACAAATCGGGCCGGCGCTCCCGCGTCAATTGTTCCGCCGCCGCCCGGCGCCACTCGCGGATCCGGCGGTGGTCGCCCGACACCAGCACCTCCGGCACCGCCCTTCCCTGCCATGATTGCGGACGGGTGTAGTGCGGGTATTCGAGCAGCCCCTCGGCGAAACTCTCCTCCGCCAGGGCGTCGGCGCTACCGAGCACGCCCGGCAGCAGCCGCACGCAGGCGTCGATCAACGCGATCGCCGCCGGTTCGCCGCCCGACAGCACGAAATCGCCGAGGCTCACCTCGGCGATGTCGCGGGCCTCGATGACCCGCTCGTCGATGCCCTCGAACCGGCCGCAGATCAATCTCGCGCCGGCTCCCGCGGCGAGGTTCAGCACGCCTTCCTGGTCGAGCTTGCGGCCGCGCGGCGACAATAGGATCAGGGGCCCGGTGCCGCCGGCGCCATCGATCGCTGCGTCAAGCACATCGGGCCGCATCACCATCCCCGGCCCGCCGCCAAACGGCGCATCGTCCACCGAGCGGTGTTTATCGCGCGCGAAATCGCGGATGTCCACCGTTTCGAGTTGCCAGATGCCGGCCGCCAGCGCCTTGCCGGCCAGCGAATAGGCCAGCGGGCCCGGCAGCATCTCCGGGAAGATCGTCAGCACGGTCGCGCGCCAGCTCATGCGGTCTCTCCCGCCCCTTGTGCTCCCTCTCCCCCGGCGGGGGAGAGGGTTGGGGTGAGGGGGAGGCGGCGGCCACGGCCACGGAGTTTGCCCCCCTCACCCTTCCCTCGCCCCCCAGGTGGGGGGAGAGGGTTTTTGTTGGACGGGTCGAGCAGCCCGGGCGGCGGGTCGAGCACCAGCCTGCCGGCATCGAGATCGACGACGGGAACAATCGCCCGGGTGAAGGGGATCATGACCGGCGGCCCCTGCGGCCGCTCGATTTCGAGCGTGTCGCCGGCGCCAAAATCGTGGACAGAGCGGACCCGCCCAACCGGGCTGCCGTCGGCCAGCGTCACGCCGAGGCCGATCAGATCGGCGTGGTAATATTCGTCGTCGGCGGTCGGCGGCAAGGCTGCGCGCCGCAGATAGAGCCGCAAGCCGCGCAACGCCTCGGCACGATCGCGGTCGTCGATGCCGGCGAGCGTGGCGATCTGCACGCCGGCCGCGTTGCCGACCAGCCGCAATGTAAAGCGGCGCTCGCCGCGCTCGTCTTCGAGCGGGCCAT
>Ga0307374_10008262_pt1 | contig 15603 bp, 11 predicted proteins | sample OX3MG_FD_202532 | JGI IMG/M metagenome (GOLD analysis project Ga0307374, IMG submission 202532) | Soil microbial communities from Risofladan, Vaasa, Finland - OX-3 | ecosystem: Environmental > Terrestrial > Soil > Coastal area > Acid sulfate soil | place: Finland: Risofladan, Vaasa | collected... | reverse complement strand
TTGGATGACGCTGAAACGGGAGTTGAACGATAACCGGCTCGGGTGCCGGTGGGCCACGAGTGCCTCCGCGCGCAGGAAGCAAGCCGGTCCCGGTGATACCGGCGGATTAGGGGAGCTTGGAATGAACGCGGAACTTGGGACTCCCGTCTCAACCTCGGACGGGCGTGGGATCGGAACGATCGACGCTTTGATTGTCGAGCGAACCACGCGACGCGTCAGGGCAGTTGTCATCCGTGAAGGCTTTCTCATGCACCGTAGAGTTCGTGTCCCGGTAACGGGGCTCTTCGTCGGCGCCGAGGAGGATCTCCGCTGCGACATTTCGGCTTCCCACCTGGCGTCGCTCCCGCCCTTCCGGGCCCGTGAGGTCTCTGGGGATCTGCTCACGGTACAGGGCTCCCCGAGTACGCCGGTTTCGAGGAGCATCACCGCCACGGCCGAGGCTGCCGGGTGGGAAGAAGGGCGCTGCGACCCCCGGACCGAAGAGATGGCGGGCATGGTGCAGCAGACCGATCGCGAAAACGCGGTCGTGGAGCCCGGGGCGCCGGTCGTGGATGAGGACGGGTCGCGGCTGGGCCGGGTCGAGCGCATAACCTTCGACCTGCGGACCGGCGAACTGGGGAGCGTCACGTTCAGAGGAGGATTCCTCGGCACCGCCGAGCTCGCGATCCCGGCGGCGCACGTCGTCGTCGTCGACGACGATCGTGTGATGCTGGACGTCACGCGCGATCAGATCGATCGGACGAGTGTCAGCCCGTACTGACCGATGTGACGGCGGCGGCGAGATCCCATGGACCGAGCGCAACCGACGTCCACGGACTATGCGGGGGCTTGCTCGCCGTGGGCCCGGTTGTAGATTCGCTCGGGCCGACACCGATATCGCATCAGGTGTCGGGGGGCGGCCTCCAGCGCCGCGTGAGCCTTGGAAGTGGACCTGCCGGCATACGCCAACGGGGGCAGGGATTTTGCTGTTGGCGCCCAATACCTTCCCGGTTTCACATGGCGGTCGAGACGACAAGACCGCGCGAGCACCGTGGCACGCTACACCCCGTTGGTATACTCAGTTGGAGCGACACAGCCACGCGCCGTGAGGTTGGGCCGGAGAGATGGGGACGATGGAGCGCATTCTAGTCGCGGACGACGACGCCGGAATCCGCCAACTGCTACGGGAATTCCTTGAAGACGAAGGCTACACGGTCTCCGAGGCAGAGAACGGCAACCAGGTGATCGCGGCGTTTGCACGAGATCAAGACGTGCCTGAACTCGTGCTGATGGACGTACGCATGCCGGACAAGAGCGGCCTCGACGTGCTTCGCGAGCTGTCAGAGGCACAGGGGGCTCAGCTTCCGTTCGTCATCATGACCGCCTACGGCAGTGCCAGCATCGCGATCGACGCCATCCAACTGGGGGCGTACGACTACATCACCAAGCCGTTCGACCTCGACGACGTCCTCCTGACTGTGCGTCGCTTCTTCGACCATCTGGACCTACAGAAGCAGGTCCAGGGACTTCGCACTCATTCGCGTGAGCAGAGTCCCAATGACTACATCATCGGTAACAGCGCCGCGATGCAGGATGTCTACAAGACGATCGGGCGTGTCGCACGGTCCGACGCGACGGTGCTGATCACCGGCGAGACGGGGACCGGTAAGGAACTGGTCGCCACCGTGCTGCACCGGAACTCCGGGTATTCCGGAGGGCCGTTGATCAAGGTCAACTGCGCCGCGCTGCCGGAGACGTTGCTCGAGAGCGAGCTCTTCGGCCACGAGAAGGGCTCCTTCACCGGCGCGCTCAACCAGCGCAAGGGCCGCTTCGAGATGGCCCACAAGGGAACGATCTTCCTCGATGAGGTCGGTGAGATGAGCCTGTCGACGCAGAAGAAGCTGCTGCGCGTGCTCCAGGAGCGCGAGTTCGAGCGCGTCGGCGGCACCGTATCGGTCCGTGTCGACACCCGTGTGATCGCCGCAACGAACAAGCACCTATCGCAGGAAGTACGAGAAAACCGCTTCCGCGAGGACCTGTACTACCGCTTGAACGTGATCACGATTTTTCTTCCGCCGCTGCGCGACCGACTCGACGACATCCCGTTGCTGGTCGAGCACTTCCTGCACAAGCACCGCTACACCTCGGGCTCGGGCCCCGCCAAGATCACCCCGGGCGCCATGGAGCTGCTATTCGAACACCAGTGGCCCGGAAATGTGCGAGAGCTGGAAAACATCATCGAGCGGGCCGTGGTCCTGGCGCAGGGCACAGTGATCACCGAGGAGCATATCACCTTCTCGTCCGCGGATCAGCGCAACTTCATCGACGTTGCACAGCGGGTCCGGAAGGGTTCCACCATTGCCGAGGTACAGCAAGAGGTCGAGAAGCAAATGTTGATCGAGGCGCTCAAGCAGGTGGACGGCGACCGAGTCGCCGCCGCATCGCTGCTCGGCCTCGACCTGACATCGTTCCAGCAGCGACTGGTTGACTACGGGATACCGGGACAGGTCACCTCCCTGGCGCCGTTCTAGCGCGCGGGCGGGATTCGCCGGGCAAAGCCGCGACGCAACTGGAGACGGCTACGGTCCGCACGTCCTCCTCCGCGGCGGGTTCGGACGGCGCCTCCGTGCCCGCACTGTGCGCGATTGATCGAGCAGATGCCGATTTCGAGCCAGACTGCTTCGGCGCCGCAGCCGGGGAACGACAGCGGTCCCGACCGCCCAGGCGCTCAGAGGTGATGCGCGATACCGACTCGTCAGACGGGCTCGACCCGTGGCGCGACGCTTGATTCCGAGAGAGTCGGCTCGGCAGCCCGCCTGCCCTCCCGGCTCCCGAGCGCCAGCGGGTTGCGGCGCAGGCGGTCCAGCGCTTCGGCGTAGAGCCCACGCATCTGCTCTCGCGTCACCCGTGCACCGCGGGCGTAATAGAGCACGGCGGCCCGTCCTGTGGCGTAGGTCCCGGCGTAGGCGATACCGACCTTCGGCACAGTCCCAATGGCCAACGGCAGCAAGCCAGCCACCTCCCGGGCGACCGTTCGCCAAACCAGCCCGCCACCCACCACCGGCAGCATTTCCGCGTAGATACGCCAACGATCGTCCAGGTCACGCTCGTACACCGCCGCCAGCTTGTAGATCATCATGAGCTGGTTCTTGGTCAGCACCAGGAAATCGGCGCCCACGGCCACCAGGTTTCCGATCACCGGCAGCACCGTCGGGATATTCGAGAGGAAGGCGAACTGGCCGTTGACCATCGAGGTCTCCGACACGACCTGAGCCGCCGTTGCCTCGCGCATGGCGTCGATGTGGCGCCCGATGGCAAGCGCCCGCTCGTCGGCCACGTCGGCGATCCGGCGCCGCGCTGCCTCGATGTCGCCCTCACCGGATCCCAGGCGCATGTCGACCTCGACCACACGTACCGGCTCCTCGACCCGCCGAAACAGTTCACGCCAGGGCCGCTCGAGCGCCGCGTCCAACCGGCCGAGCGACACGATCACGTCGTATTGCAGCGGGTCTGGGGGCGTCTCCTCGTGCCCATGGACGTCGACATATCGCTCGGCCCCGACGCCGAACAGTCGATCTCGGACGAGCCGTGCCTCGTTCGCGCCTCGTCCCATCACGAGCACGCGTGGCGCCAGCAACGCCTCGGCGCGAAGATGATCGAAGCTCAGTTCCTTGATGACCGTGAAGAAGTCCCGAAGTGCCATGACTGAGTTCCCGTCCTTCCGTCGGACCGAGCCGATCGCCCGGGGCGTGCGGCTTCTCGACGTCAGATCAGAGCCGTGGTCGTTGGCAGCAGCTGCACGTCCACTACTGACCCGGCCACGACGTGGTGGCACGTCTCCGGCAGTACAATGAGACAATTGGCCTGCGCCAGCGATGTCAACATCGCCGATCCCTGGCGAGTGGCGGGCCGGACCACCAGATCTGGACCGCGCCACTCGACAAACCCGCGCACGAAATGCCGGCGGTCACCCGGATTTTCCTGGGCCACCAGCAGGCGCGCCCGAGCAGTCGGCAACGACCAGTCCAAGCGGCCAAGCATCTTCATCATTGCCGGCCACACGAACTGAAGGAACGTGATCGCCGCCGCGGTTGGGTTCCCCGGAAGACCCACCAGCGGCGTGGACGAGACGTGCCCGAACGCCACGGGTTTTCCGGGCCTCATTCGGACCTGCCACAGCGCGATCCGTCCAACCGATCGCAGCACATCCTTGACCACGTCGAAGTCTCCGACCGAGACTCCACCTGACGTCACGATCAGGTCCAGGTCCACTGCCGACGTGAGGGCTTCGGCCAGGTCCGCGGCGCTGTCGCGCGTTACACCCAGGAGCACGGGCTCGCCGCCGCACTCACGGACGAGCCCCGCGAGCAGGTAGCCGTTGCTGTTCCGCACCTGCCCCGCCCGCAATGGCGGACCGAGGTCGATGACTTCATCTCCGGTCGACAGGATTCCGATGCGTGGGCGCCTGTAGGCGCTAACGATCTCGCGGTTCAGCGACGCAAGCAGCCCAATCTCAGCGGATCGCAGAACGGTGCCCGCGGCGACGACGGTATCTCCCCGCCGGATATCCTCGCCGGCGTTCCGAACGTTCGCGCCGGTCGCCACCGGGCGGTGAATCAGCACACCCGGCGCGGTGCCCGGACGATCGTTCCGTCGAACCTCCTCGAAACGCACCACCGCGTCCGCGCCCCGCGGTAGCGGCGCGCCCGTCATGATCCGTACGCACTCGCCCGGTCCGACCTCGAGATCCTGTGCGCACCCCGCGGGTTGTTGGCCGACGAGACGGAGCTCGACTCCGCGGGAAGCCGAGGCCGTCAGCGTGTCGCCGGAGAGCAGGGCATACCCATCCATCGCAGAGTTTCGGAATGGCGGGACGTCGACGTCGGCCACGATAGTCTCGGCAAGCACCAGACCGATCGCGTCGAGCAAGACGACGGACACCGGTGCAAGAGGCTGCACCGTGGAGAGCACTCGGTCGCGGGCGTCGTCGACGTCGAGCAGCGCCTCGGGGTCGTCCCACGGGCGCATCGACGTTCCCGTAGACTCACCCTCGGAACCGCGATCCACCTTACCCCCGGCTAGAGGCGCGTCATGGCGTCCACCAGTTCTCGGACCGCGCCGGCCGAGTGCTGGAGCGCCTCCGACTCGTCGTCGGTGAGGTCGATCTCGAGGATCTGCTTCACGCCGCCGGCTCCGAGTTTGACCGGCACGCCGACATAGAGGTCGCGGATGCCGTACTGGCCAGTCAGGAAGGCGCTCGCCGGAATGACTCGGTTCTGATCCAGCAGCACAGCCTCCACCATCTCGGCGACCGATGCCGCGGGTGCGTAGTAGGCACTGGTTCCCAGCAGCTTGACGATCTCGCCGCCGCCGTCGCGCGTGCGTTGGACGATCACGTCGAGGCGCTCCGCCGACAGGAACTTGGTCACCGGTATACCCGCCACGGTGGAATAGCGCGGCAACGGCACCATGGTGTCCCCATGGCCACCGAGCACGAACGCGCTCACGTCCTTGGGCGAGACGTCCAACTCCATCGCCACAAACGCGCGGAACCGGGCGGAGTCCAGCACGCCGGCCTGGCCGAGAACGCGCGAGGAAGGGAAACCCGAGTGCTGCAGCGCGACGTGGCACATCGCGTCCAGCGGGTTCGTCACCACGATGATCACCGCGTCGCGCGACCGTGGCGCCACCTGTTCGGTAACGCTCTTGACGATGTTCATGTTGACGCGCAAGAGGTCGTCACGGCTCATGCCGGGCTTGCGCGGGGAGCCTGAGGTGATCACCACAACGTCCGAGCCCTCGGTCGACGCATAGTCGTTGGCGCCGGTGACGGAGACGCCATAGCCGATGACCGGGCCGGCCTGGGCGAGGTCGAGCGCCTTCCCCTGTGGTAGGTTCTCCACGATGTCGACGAGCACCACGTCCGCGATATTGCGTTCGGCCAGGTACTGCGCGGTGGTCGCTCCCACCATCCCGGCGCCGACTACCGTGACCTTCGAACGCATCCCGTCTCCTCCCGCCTTGTCAGCTCGTGCCCGGACACCGCCGCGACGCGAATTCCCCGCCCGCGGAACGGCAATCTGCTAGCATGATAGCACAGGGTAGATCGCGGACCGGCGGAGGTGAGCCATGTTTCGAGTGCCAATGGGCAAGGATTACGTCGAGTTCACACTGCCCCCCACCATGCGCGGGGTGCAGGTTGACGCCGCCGAGCTCCCACCGCTCGCTGATCCCGAGAGCGCGATCGCGGGGGCACTCGACCGTCCGCTGGGCAAACCGTCACTGGAGCAATTCGCGCGAGACCGGCGTCACGCCGTCGTTGCCGTGACCGACGCCACGCGCGCCTGTCCGGACCACCTGCTGGTGCCGCCGATGCTGCGGCGCTTAGAGCGGGCTGGGCTCGGGCCGGATGAGGTCACCCTGCTCGTCGCCGTAGGCACCCATCGCGCGAGCACCCGCGAGGAGAAGATCGAGAAGCTCGGTGCCGATACCGTTTCGCGCTATCGCGTGGTGGACCACGATGCCGGAGACCGAGACAACCTGGTGACCGTGGGAGCAGTGGCCGGCGGACCGCCCTTCACCGTCAACCGCCTGGTCTACGAGGCAGACCTGCTCATCGCCACCGGACTCGTCGAACCGCACCAATATGCCGGCTACAGCGGCGGTGCGAAGACGGCATCGATCGGGACGGCCGGCGAGGAGATCATTCAGTACACCCACGGTCCGGCGTTCCTCGACGACCCCGGCACGCGGCTCGGCAAGCTGGCGGGCAACCGGTTTCAGGACGTGGTGCGCGAGGTCGGGCGCGCGATTGGTCTCGACTTCGTGATCAACGCTGTGCTCGACGGTGACGGCCGGATGGTGTCGGTGGCATCGGGTGATCCGGGTGCCGTGCACGACTACCTAGCGGACGTCGCGGCGCGGTTGTACACGGTGTCGATTTCGCACCAGTATGACGTGGCGATAGCCGGTGTCGGCTACCCTAAGGACGCCAATCTTTACCAGGCAAGCCGCGCGGCGAGCTACCTGCAGTTTGCGCCGACACCGGTCGTGCGCAACGGCGGGGTGATCGTCCTTCCGGCCACGTGTCCTGAGGGGCCGGGACAGGGGGTCGGCGAGCAGCGCTTCGCTCGCGCCATGGCCGAGTCAACCAGCCCGCGAGAGCTGATCGATCGAGTTCGACGCAACGGACTACGTCCCGGTGAGCAGCGAGCTTACGTCATGGCGGCGGTACTCGCCGGGTGTACCGTTATCGTCGCCGGCGCCCTCGATTCCGCAGGTTTCACCGAGATGGGGTTCGAGGTGGTGAGCGACATTCCGGCGGCGATGGTCCGCGCCGCCGAGATCGTGGGACCGAGCGCGTCCGTCCTGGTGGTTCCCCACGCCCTCCTGACCCTGCCGGTGGTGCGCGCGCAGGCGGCCGCTGCCCGATGACGAATGCGCCGGTGGTCGCTCGTTTTGAGGACTGCTATACTGGCGCCGATGGTTCGGGTGAGTAGCTCAGTTGGTTAGAGCGCGCGGTTCACATCCGCGAGGTCAGGGGTTCAAGTCCCTTCTCACCCACTAAACGCGACACGCTGCTGCCGAGACCACGCTGGGCTTGGCGATTTCGGCTTTACAGCCCGAGTTTACTCGGGTATACTGTGCGCGATGAGTGGCATGCCGAGGCAGATTAGTCTCGGCTTTTGCAGTACCTACGCACCCGCGTCATGGCACCACACGCCTCGACCGCGTCCTGAACAGTTGAGACCCGGTTGGCCCACCCGGAGCGCCGTAGGGACGAGCGTTACCGGTGGTGTGGTACGGCTCGCGTTTCGGGAGAAGGCACGCTGGAAGAAGGGTTTACCATGGCCAGCGAGGACACAGTCAGCCTCACTGCGGAGGGTAAGCAGGAACTCGAGGGTGAGCTCAACAACCTCCGCCGCATAGAACTTCCCGCGGTAGCCGCGCGGATCCGAGAGCTGACAATGGACGGTGACGTCTCGGACAATAGCGAGTACGAGGACACCAAGGAAGAGTTGGTCATCATCGAGGCGCGCATCCGCGAGATCGAGAACCTCCTGCGTCATGTGGTCATCATCTCCAAGTCCGGGGCGCACGACGTCATCCAGCTGGGATCGCGTGTAACGCTGGTCGACGAAGCCGGCGAACCGGAATCCTGGACGCTTGTCAGCCCGCACGAGGCCAACACGCTGCACGGCAAGATCTCCACCGAGTCGCCGGTTGGAGCAGCGGTCATGGGAAAACGGGTCGGTGACCGGGTGATCGTCCGGGCGCCGGGAGGCGAGTCCACCTTCGCGATTCAAAAGATCGAGTAGCGACACCGCCGCGCAGCCCACCCAGCCGCGGACGGCGCAGTCGTTCGCGGCTTTCGTTTTGCGGCGTCTAGTCAGCACAAGTCGGCCAGCCGCGCGACAGGGAGTGATGTCGGCAGATGGAGCTCAACGACCAGCAGACTCAGCGGCTCGCCAAGGCAGACGAGTTGCGCCACGAGGGAACCAATCCCTACCCTCCTCGGTCCTACCGGACGCATACGGCCGCGGAGGCCCAGCAGCGCTTCGCGGAGATCGAGCCGGATCTCGCCGCAGGGCTCGACCCCGAGGAAATTCACGTCGCGGGCCGAGCCACGGCGATACGCGACATGGGGAAGTCGGTGTTCGCTCGGCTGGTGGACGGCAGCGGCTCGATTCAGGTGTACGTGCGTCGCAACGTGACCGGCGACGAGCAGTTTGCGCGGTTCAAGCGATTCGTAGACCTGGGCGACTTCATCCAGGTGCCCGGGCACCTCTTCCGCACTCGTACCGGCGAGGTAACGGTCGAAGCGCGCGGGTTCGACCTCCTGGCAAAGGCCATCAATCCACCCCCGGAGAAGTGGCACGGGCTCAGCGACGTCGAGACGCGGTACCGGCAGCGCTATGTCGACCTGATGGCGAACGATGAAACCCGCCGCGTGTTCGTTGTACGCAGCAACGTTATCCGCTCGATTCGACGCTTTCTCGACGAGCGCGACTTCCTCGAGGTTGAGACACCGTCGCTGCAGTCGCTTTACGGTGGCGCGGCAGCGAAGCCATTCACGACCTACTACAACGCGCTCGATCAGACCTTCTACCTGCGAATTGCCGACGAGCTTTACCTCAAGCGGCTGCTGGTGGGCGGCTATGAGCGCGTCTACGAGATCTGCAAGGACTACCGTAACGAAGGCATCGACGCGCTGCATTCCCCCGAGTTCACGATGCTCGAGTTCTACGTTGCCTACGCGGACTACAATGACGTGATGGTACTGTGCGAGGAGATGGTCTCCCGCGCTGCCCTCGACGCGTTGGGTACGCCCACGATCAGCCGTGACGGACACGAGATCGACCTCACGCCGCCGTGGCCGCGACTCACGCTTCGCGATGCGCTGATTCGCTGGACCGGGATCGACTACCTGGAGGTGCCGGATCAGGGCGAGCTGTACGAGCGTGCCCGCGCGCTGGGCGCGGACGTGGCGCAGGAAACCGTATGGCCGCGCATCGTCGACGAACTGATGAAGACCTTCGTTCGCCCAAACCTGATCCAGCCGACGTTCCTGGTCGACTATCCCGTCGAGCTATCGCCGCTGGCCAAGCGGAGCCCGGATGACCCGCGGATCGCCGAGCGCTTTCAGCCGTTCGTCGCCGGGTTCGAGCTGGGCAACGCCTTCAGCGAACTCAACGACCCGATGGACCAGCTCAACCGCTTCCTCGAGCAGGCCCGGGATCGCGCGGCCGGCGACGAAGACGCCATGCCGATCGACGAGGACTACGTCAACGCGCTAATGTACGGCATGCCGCCGACCGGCGGTTTCGGTCTTGGCATCGACCGGCTGGTGATGCTCCTCACCGACCGCCAGCACATCCGCGAGGTCATCCTGTTCCCACACCTTCGATCGAGGCCGGCAGCCGCGCGGACAGGGCCGGTCGAAAGCGAGGTCGCGGACCCGACCTGCGACGTCGACCCCAGATCAAACGATCGACCCACCGAGATCCCAAGGCAGACGACTCACGACCAACGCTGAGGACGGAGAGGCCATGGTGACGCCGGATGGGCACGCTCCGGTAGAGGTCGGTGGGAGGGAACTCCTGGTCGGCGATGTGGCCGATGTCGCGCGCGGCACCCGTGCGGCGCGCCTGGTCCCCGAGGCGGTCGAGAGGGTCCAGCGCGGTCGTGCCGTGGTTGAGCGAGCTCTGGCTGAAGAGCGTGTCGTCTACGGAATCTCGACTGGGCTCGGCGCCCTGAGCGACAAGCGGCTCTCCGGTGAAGAGCGGATAACGCTGCAGGCCAATCTGCTCCGTTCCCATGCGGCCGGAACCGGCGACCCGCTTCCAGACGACGTGGTCCGCGCCTCGCTCTTCTTGCGCGCACATGCCCTCGCCCAGGGCTACTCCGGAGTACGACCGGTTGTCGTCCAGCGTCTGCTCGAACTCCTGAGCGCGGATATCCTACCGGTCGTGCCGTCGCAGGGTTCGGTCGGCGCCAGCGGCGACCTGGCACCGCTGGCCCACCTAGCGCTACCACTGATCGGGGCGGGCGTCGTGACGTTAAATGGCGTCGCGATGACCGGTTCCGAAGCTCTGGCGTTGGCGGGCATCGAGCCGATCGCGCTCGAGGCCAAGGAAGCGCTGGCGTTGATCAATGGTACTCAGATCACGTCCGCGATAGCGTCGCTGGCAGTCGTCGATGCGGCGCACCTGCTCGATATCGCTGAGATCACGGCCGCGATGAGCTTCGAGGTGCTAGGCGGCCACGTCAGCGCGCTGTCCGACCCTATTCAGCAGCTACGACCTCACCCGGGACAGATCCAGGTGGCGGCGCGGCTAAGGACGCTCCTCGCTCGAGGAGGCGCACTCCCGACCGGCGGGCGGCGCGCGGTGCAGGACCGCTACACGCTGCGCTGCATACCACAGGTGCTGGGCCCGATTCGGGAGGCGATCGCCCACGTCCGCCTCACGATCGAGATCGAGATCAACGCGGTCACCGACAACCCGCTGTGCTTCCCGGACTCCGGCGAGATCGTCTCGGGCGGCAATTTCCACGGACACCCACTGGCGCTGACCTGCGACTACCTGGCGGCCGCGATCGCGTCGCTCGGCAGCTTCGCGGAGCGGCGTATCTACACCCTGGTCGATCCGGACGCGAGCGGACTACCCGCCTTCCTGACCCCCTTGCCCGGCACAAACAGCGGGTTCATGCTCGCCCAGTACGTGGCGGCCTCACTCGCCTCCGAGAACAAGGTCCTGGCCCATCCTGCCAGCGTCGATTCGATCCCGACCTCTGCCGGAATCGAGGACTTCAACAGCATGAGCACCACTGCTGCGCGCAAGCTCGCTCAGGTGTTGACAAACACGCGGCGAATCGTCGCTATCGAACTTCTCTGCGCCGCCCAGGCGCTCGACCTGCGCGGGGAGCCAGTCTGGGGCGACGGAACGGCCGCCGCTCGCGACGCTCTGCGACGACGAGTTCCGTTCGTCGAACGCGACGACCACGAGATGCACCAACTCATCGCAGCCGCCGAGTCCGCGATCCGCTCCGGCGAAATCGGCACCGCAGTGGCCGCGGCGTCGCGGAGAGACCCAGTCGTGGAGGTGGAGGACGCATGAGCGCAGCGGGTCCCCGGACGGTACGAGCCCCGCGCGGGTCTGAACTGAGCTGCAAGGGGTGGCCACAGGAAGCCGCGCTGCGCATGCTGATGAATAACCTCGATCCAGAGGTCGCCGAGAAGCCGGACGAATTGGTCGTCTACGGTGGGGCCGGGAAGGCGGCTCGAAACTGGGCCTGCTTCGACGCGATCGTGCGGGAACTCCGCCGATTGGAAGGCGACGAGACGTTGCTGGTCCAGTCCGGCAAACCGGTGGCGGTGTTCCGCACCCACCCGATGGCGCCGCGTGTGCTCATCAGCAACGCGATGCTCGTCCCGCAGTGGGCCACCTGGGACGAGTTTTGGCGGCTCGAAGGCCTCGGCCTGACGATGTACGGGCAGATGACCGCCGGGAGCTGGATCTACATTGGCACGCAGGGGATCCTCCAGGGCACTTTCGAGACGTTCGCAGAGTGCGCGCGTCAGCACTTCGGCGGGTCTCTACGCGGGCGGATCGTGCTCACTGCGGGACTCGGCGGGATGGGCGGCGCGCAACCGCTGGCCGTGACCATGAACGAGGGCGTCGCGCTGGTGGTTGAGGTCGACCCGGCGCGCATCGAGCGTCGTGTGCGCGGCGGCTACTGCGACACCTCGACCGACGACCTGGACGACGCGGTGCGGATGGTGGAGCGGGCACGCGCCAGTCACGAGCCACTGTCGGTAGCCCTGCTCGGCAACGCGGCTGAGGTCGTCCCCGAGTTGGCGCGACGAGGGTTCCACCCGGACGTCGTCACCGACCAGACGTCCGCGCACGACGCGCTGGCCGGATACGTGCCGGCGGAAATCGATCTCGACGACGCGATCGTGCTTCGCAGGAGCGATCCGGACCTCTACCGAAGCCGCTCAGTCGCCAGCATGGCGACGCACGTCCGCGCGCTGCTGGAGTTCCGGCGCCGCGGAGCCGTCGTCTTCGACTACGGGAACAACCTGCGCGGGCAGGCGCTCGCCGGCGGCGTCGACGACGCCTTCGCGTACCCCGGATTCGTGCCGGCGTTCATTCGACCGCTGTTCTGCCGCGGACGGGGTCCGTTCCGCTGGGCGGCGCTGTCCGGCGATCCCGAGGACATCCGCCGTACGGATCGGGCGGCGCTGGATCTGTTCCCGGAGGATGCCGCGCTGCGTCGCTGGTTGAGCCTGGCCGAGGAGCGCGTCCCGCAGCAGGGGCTGCCTGCCCGCATCTGCTGGCTCGGCTACGGAGAGCGCGCCCGATTCGGGCGACGCATCAACGACATGGTGGCGTCGGGAGAGATCTCGGCGCCGATCGTGATCGGTCGTGACCACCTCGACACGGGCTCGGTGGCGTCGCCCTATCGCGAGACCGAGGGAATGCGCGACGGCTCCGACGCGATCGCCGACTGGCCGATCTTGAACGCGCTGCTCAATGCGTCCTCTGGGGCGTCGTGGGTATCGGTGCACCATGGTGGCGGCGTGGGCATCGGCCTTTCGATCCACGCCGGGATGGTCATCCTCGCGGACGGGACGCCGGAGGCGGCCGAGCGACTCGAGCGCGTGCTGACGAACGACCCCGGCATCGGGGTCATGCGCCACGTCGACGCGGGCTATCCGGAGGCGATTGCCTTCGCCGAGGAGCATGGAATGCGCCCCCCGATGCCGCCCGCCTGAGCGCTACGAGGTGCCGGGCGGGGTGACATCTCCGTCACCTGCCGAAACCGCGGCGTTGGGTTGCTCATCATCGCCGAAGGGCAGTCGTTCCCGAAGCGAGCCGAGCGTCCCCCGTACTCGCGTACCCCACTCGCCAACCTCGACGGCGACCAGCTCGCGCAGGTAGGTGTTGTGCTGGCCCATGCGGCGGAACTTCCGATATCGCTCCCGAACGAGCTTTTCTGGCGACATGTCCACCAGATCCGCCAGGGCGTCGGTCACCGCGTCGAGCAGGAGTGCCGCCGCGTAGTCGGGATCGCCGTGGGCGCCGCCCTCCGGCTCGGGGACCACGGCGTCGATCACGCCAAGTCGCAGGCAGTCGGCAGCCGTGATCTTGAGCGACTGGGCCACCTCCGGTGCTCGCGAGGCATCGCGGAACAGGATCGCCGCCGCGCCCTCCGGGGCGATTACACTGTAGACGGCGCACTCCTGCATCAGCACGCGGTCGGCCACGCCGAGCGCGACGGCCCCGCCACTTCCGCCCTCGCCGATGATCACCGCCACCGTCGGCACCTGCAGCACACTCATGGCCGCCAGCGAGTTGCTGAGCGCCATCGCGATACCGCGCTCCTCGGACCCCTCACCGAGAGACACGCCGGGCGTGTCGATTAGCGTGACCACCGGGAGATTGAGCCGCCCGGCCAACTCCATCAGTCGTTGCGCCTTGCGATACCCCTCAGGCAGGGCCTGACCGCCGCGCCGGTCCGGACTTCCGTGGCCACGCTCGTGACCGATGAACATCACGCCGCGACCCGCGATCTCGCCGAGTCCACCGACGATCGCCAGGTCGTCGCCGAACAGTCGATCCCCGTGGAGCTCGAGGAATTGCGGACTCACGCGGCGCAGGTAGTCGATTGTGGTGGGCCGCTCCGGGTGCCGGGCAACCTGGACCACGTCCCACGCGCGCTCCGGGACCGCGGACGGAGCCTGTGACAGCGAGCGGTTGTCGCGCGAGATTGGGCCACGCTCGCCCACGATTCGCAGCAGCGTGGCGATCGTGTCCCGCAGGCGGACGCGGGGGACGACCTGGTCGAGGAAGCCGTGGGCATACAGGAACTCCGCCGTATGGGATGGTATCTGATCGCGCCCGGCCGTCTGCTGGATCACGCGCGGTCCGGCGAAACCGATCAGCGCGTGCGGCTCAGCCAGGATCACATCCCCCTGGTTGGCAAAGCTGGCGTAGATGCCGCCGGTCGTCGGGTTGGTCAGGACCGAAATGAACGGCACGTGAGAGTCGTGGGCGCGCTTCGCCGCCGCGGCGGTCTTCGCCATCTGCACCAGGCTGAGCATGCCCTCCTGCATGCGTGCTCCGCCCGAGGCGGCAACGGTCACGATCGGCACGTGCTTCTCCGCGGCCCGCTCGAAAGCCAGCGTGACTTTCTCGCCGACGACCGAGCCCATGCTGCCACCCAGGAATCGAAAGTCGAGCACGGCCACGACGAGCGGCTGGCCGAGTATCCTCGCGGTACCGGTGACGACCGCCTCGGTGAGCCCAGTGCGCTCCCGCGCCTGGAGCACACGCCTCCGGTACGGCACGCGATCGGAGAAGACGAGCGGATCGACCGACACCAGGTGATGATTGAACTCCTCGAAAGAGCCGGGGTCGACCAGCAGATCGATCCGCTGCATGGCTGGAATCGTGTCGTGATAGCCACAGCTTGAACACACGCCGTAGCGACTGTACACGGTGTCTCCGGCGAGGGTCGCGCCGCACGCCGGACACGAGCGATCGCTGGAGACGCCCGAGTCGACGCTGGCGCTGCCGAGAGTCGCGTCTACCTGTCCCATTGTGAAACCCATTCCGCTAAGACACTGGAGAGGGGTTGCCGCGCGTAGACTGATGATAGCAGACGGGTCGATCCCGATTCGCCGTTCCACGCCGTTTTGTTACGATCGTCCCGGAGATCGCGCGGTCGGATCGAGTTGAGAGGGGAGGGTTACGTGCGGCTGGCCATCGGCGCGCTCTGGCACCAGACCAACACGTTCTCGCCGGTCCCGACGACGGCCGGGGACTTCAACGTCTGTGGGTCCGACGCCGACGCGCCAACCACCCGTGGTCCAGCCATTCTGCGGGAGATCGTCGCCGACCTGGCGGCCGCGGCCAGAGAATTTCCCGCGACACTGGTGCCATCGCTGGTCACCGGCGCGGTATCGAGTGGGACCGTGCCATCAGACATGTTCGAGCTGCTGATCGACAAACTGTCCGAGACGCTGGCGCGTGTGGACGGCCCGCTGGACGGAGTCATTCTGTGTCTCAGCGGTGGACTGGTCGTCGCGGACGACGACGATGGCGACGCCGCCGTCGT
>Ga0307374_10008260_pt1 | contig 15604 bp, 13 predicted proteins | sample OX3MG_FD_202532 | JGI IMG/M metagenome (GOLD analysis project Ga0307374, IMG submission 202532) | Soil microbial communities from Risofladan, Vaasa, Finland - OX-3 | ecosystem: Environmental > Terrestrial > Soil > Coastal area > Acid sulfate soil | place: Finland: Risofladan, Vaasa | collected... | reverse complement strand
CCTCATCGGGGCGGGGACGACGCCGGAGGCGCGGTCGGTTAGGCTTTCCAGCCTGACATGAGGGATGTGCTTCCGTCACAAATGATGATACCACATCAACTTGTGTCAGATCAGCCTGTGGACAGTTGCCTCCCCACAACTGTCCGCATCTGTCCGCATGGCTTTCCTCCGTCTCTCCGCGTCCCCTCGTTGAGCTCCCGGCGAAATCCGCCTTTAGCGTTGTCACCGTGTCTCCCTGTCTCCTCTTCCCCCCTGTCCCCTCATCCTTCATCCTTCTTTCTACACCCTGTTTGGCTTGGCCATGCAAGCGACCAACACCCGCGGATCGTCGCGTAATCCTGGACTGCGGCCAATTTTGCAAATCGTTGAAGCCATGCGACTTAGAAACCATTTACCAAGCGCGAATTCGCGGCTCGCACGACGTCCCGAATCGAAGAGTGCCGATTGCGGAGAACTTTTTCGTAGATTTTTCCCACCCTCCGGGTGGAACGCATGCCGCGATCGCACTGCTAGTTACGTCGTCACCACACGGCAGACCTTTTCTCTGCGACTCGCTTCTTGAGCTAGTAGTAACCCAACCTGAGTGTCGTCGCGGTCCGGCTGGGCCCATGCTGAAGTGCCAGCTCCAGCGCCGAGTCCCAGAGCCGCTCTGGGATCCGAGTCCTGGAGGCACGCGTTCGCCGCCACTGCGCGAACCGCTTTGCCACCTCGGCCAGCCTAGTAGCCAAGTAATCGCACTTCATTTGTGGGAAGGCGAGGCTGCTGGCGTGCCGCGACGGATGGGACCGCTAGGCGCGTCCACTACTTGCATAGACCTCAGAATATCGGGACCATATCAACTGCGTTACACTCTATATATATTGACCCGGCACACGGCCCGTGATGCCGTAAGTGGTTTCCGACTCACATTCCAATGGACCGTATCGTGGAAGAATCAACGCCGGCTGAAGAAGCCAGAATCCTTCAAGATGTCATCACAAAGTTTGGGCACCTCGGCCACCAACGCCGAGCGATGTCTTCTTCGCTCCAGTCCTGCGCGACGTCGGGCCGGTTCCTCACGCTACGCGGCGTGCTCACTGCCGGGGGGATATCGGAGAATCGGTTTTCCTCGCTTCGCGTGGCCCGATTAGTCCGGCAGACCAAAGGCAACCACGACGCCCGTGTACTTCTTGGGGAAAAAGGCCTCGAAGTCAAACGGATTGAAGAGCGTATTTCCGGTGCCGACGTAAACGCGGCCGCGCGACACCGAGGGTCCCGACCATACTGGGCCAACGTCGATCTCCTTGAGCACTTCGCCGGTGGCCGCATCGAGCGCGACCAGCTTCCCGCTCGCGACGGTCGTGAAAAACACCACGCCATTGGCGACGGCAATTCCCGAGGCCACCGGGTCGCCGACGTTGGTATAGACCGGTTTGGGCGGCGGCCCGCCGATCGAAGCGACTTGCGGCCGCTCGTGCCGCCAACGCTCGGTTTGCACGTCGAGGCTGAGGGCCACCACGCGCCCGCCCGTCGGAGGCACACCGCTGGCGGAACGAGCCTCCTGCGAAGCGAGCCGCAGCGCGTCGATGCCGTTGGTGAAAATCGTCCGGCCGTCGGTCGCGCAGCCCGTCTGCAACCCCCCGATCGCGCTGGGCAGGGCCAGCATCCGCCGGTCTGGTTCAGGTGTGAGCGGGTACGCCGGCGGGCCGGTGTAAATGGGTGTGTGATCCACGATCTGTCCGTCGTCGGCTCGTAGGACATAGAATCCGCCATTCTTGCATCCCACGCCGATCACCTTGGTTGGCGTCCCCGAGACCGCAATCGTGTAGACCTTGGGCGTATCGCCGATCGACTGGTCCTTGTAGCGACCCTCCTTCGGGTCGTAGGAACGCATGGCGTTGGTCCAGACGTCGCCGGGGCTGATTTGCGTGACCCAACGTACGGCGCCGTCGCGGACGTCGATCGCGATGACCGCGCACGATTCGCGAGTCTCGAACCGTGGGTCGTCGTCGGTCGGTCGACGCGGCGCGGTGTTGACATCGGTGCCGAAGAAGATCGTGCCCGACTGGGCATCGTACGAGGGAGTGCTCCAGACGGAGCTGGTCGCCGGACCGAAGTGAAAGACGTGGTCGCCCCAACTGTCCTTGATCGTGATCGGTGGGTCGAGTGGCTGCGGTTTGGGGCCGACGTCGTACTTCCACGCGATCTTGCCGCTGGCCGGGTCCAAGGCCATCACAAAACCCCGGCCGGTGCCGGCCCGATAAAACGGGAAGGCGGCGACGATTTGCTCGAGCGTGCCGCCGGCGACGATCAGTTTGCCATCGGCCAGGATCGGCGAAGCGAAGAAGGCATTCAGGGAGTGGACGCCGGGGAATTCCTTGGCCCGCGCGTTCAGTTTCCAACGCTCCGAGCCGGTGGCCCGGTCGAGGGCGTAGAACCAGCCGCCCAGGTCGCCGAAGAAGACGCTGTCGCCGGTGACCAGCGCGGAGCCCAAGATGCCCTCGGCCGATTGCTGGAAACGGCCGTTGGGCCGTGTCTCGTCAATGGGCTCGCTTGCCTGGCCAGTCGGCCCCGTCTCGCGAACCTCCCGACGGTACGACCAGTTTAGCTTTCCATCGGGCGAGAGTTTGTAGAACGCCGGGTCGGTTGCCGTGCCAAAGTAAGCGCAGCCCTCGACCACGATGGGTGTGGCATGGACGACCCCAATCCGCTCGTGTGATCCCATGGCGGGATATCGCCATTTCTCTTCAAGCCGAGCGGCATTCGACGCCTTGATGGCCGTCTCGGCCGGGTTGTGGCGCGTACCGACCACATCGCGGTTGTACATTGGCCAGTCGCCGGCGTCGTCCGCGGCGTGGGCCGTGACCCAGGGCAGCGTGCTCCACAGGATGACAGCCAGCGCCGCGGGGTGAAGCCATCGTGCCATGTTTTCGACTCCGTGTTATCGATTCCCGTAACCTGTTCGCTGTTCCGTCCGCTTTATTTATACTGTACCCGGCCAAGAATGAGACATTCGAGCTGCTTGAAAAGATGCCATCGGCTTGCCCGATGGAGTCTCAAGTTGGCAGCTACAGATGACAACGGACCACTGACCAATGACCAATGACAACGGACCAATGACCAATACCTGGCGTTCATCGCGGCCGGTGGTGGCGGGCATGCACGGCGCGGTGGCCTCGGCGCATCCGCTGGCCACGCAAGCCGGTTTGCGGATGTTGCAGGAGGGTGGAAACGCGATCGACGCCGTGGTGGCCATGGCCGTGGCCCTGGGCGTCGTCGAGCCGTATATGAGCGGGCCCGGAGGCGTGGGCTTCTTGTTGCTGCACCTTGCCGGCGGCCCCGGGGTGAAGGAACGCTCGGCCGTGCTGAATTTCAGCGGCTGCGCGCCCGCGGCGGCGACTCCAGAGAAGTTCACGCACGAGACCCAGGCTCGCGGGCCACGCTCATCGTTGGTGCCCGGCAACGTGGCGGGCTGGCTCGAGGCGCTCGCGCGGCACGGCCGCGTCGGCGCGCAGCGGGCCTTTGCTCCGGCGATCGAGCTGGCCGAGCGCGGCTTTCCGTTGCACCCGTTCAACGTCAAGGCGCTCGATGGGTACACGCAGCGGGCGAACGAGGTAGGCCGCGCGATCTTTGGCTCGCCGCCCCACCGCGTCGGCGAGGTTCTGCGTCAGCCCGACCTGGCCCGCTCGCTTCGCGACATCGCCGACGGCGGGGCGGAAGTCTTCTACCGCGGAGCCTTGGGGCGAAAAATCTACCACTACCTCGCAAGCCAGGACGGACTGCTCGCCACGGGCGACCTGGCCGGCTACCAGCCCGAGTGGACCACTCCGATCTCGGTCGGCTATCGAGGTTACGAAGTCCGCACCTGCCCGCCGAATTGCGAAGGGTTCCAGATGCTCGAGACGTTGAAGGTCCTCGAAGGCATCGACCTGGCGGCGCTGGGGCACAATACGGCCGACTACATTCACGTGGTGAGCGAGGCCGTCAAGTTGGCTACGGCCGACCGCATTCGCTGGGCGGGCGACCCCAAGTTCCAGCCTGTGCCTTTGGAGCGGTTGCTTTCGGACGAATTTGCCGCCCGACGCCGCGCGCTGGTCGACCATCGCCGCGCGTCGTTGAGCGGCGGCGAGCGCTGGCGCAAGGATGCGGCCGCCGTTTGTGTCATGCCTGGCGAGCTCGAAGGCCTGACGACGCACCTGGCGGCCGTCGACCGCGAGGGCAACGTGGCCAGCATCACGCAGTCGCTGGGCGACGGTTTTGGCTCTGGCATTTTCGTGCCGGGCACGGGGATCGCCCTCAACAACTTCATGTTCTGGTTCGAGATCGACCCCGACTGCCCGACGCCGAACCTGGTCGCGCCCGGCAAGCGCTGGAGCTGTTGCATGGCGCCGCTGCACGTGCTCAGCGGCGGGCGGTTCTGGTTTTCGATGGCCACGCCGGGCAGCTACGGCATTTTGCACACGACCTTGCAAATGTTGTTGAACGTGGTCGAGTTCGGCGCCGACGTTCAGACCGCGATCGAGGCGCCGCGGTTTCGGTTGCTGGAGAACACGCGGCTATTGGTCGAAGACCGCGTCAGCCCGGCGGTGCGCGGCGAGCTTGCCGCGCGGGGGCACTCGATTGAATTGATCGGCGACTATTCGCCCTTGGTCGGCGGCGGGCAGTCGGTAATGATCGACCCCGCCAGCGGCGCCCGTCTGGCCGGCGCCGACCCTCGCCGCGACGGCTACGCCATCGCGTATTGAGCCGGTTCCTTGCCCGCTTGACTTCCTCATGTTACCGTATCACCTATCGCTACCCGCCGTTTGATCCACCCACGCCAACCACCCGGAGGAGTGTTCCATGAAAGCGCTTTTGAGTTTGATCGCGTTCGTCAGCTTTTTCGTAGCTTCAGCCTCCCCTGCTCGGTCGGCGGAGCTGGCGGCCGGCGACGACGCGCCGGACTTTTCGCTCGTCGGTTCCGACGGCAAGACCTACAGCCTGGCCGACTTCAAGGACAAGCAAGCGATCGTGGTCGCCTGGTTCCCCAAGGCGTTCACCGGAGGCTGCACCAAGGAGTGCAAGTCGCTCCGTGCGAGCGGCAAGGAATTGCGGCAATTCGACGTGGCCTATTTCACCGCGAGCTGCGATACGCCGGAAGTGAACAAGGACTTCGCCAAGTCGCTCGAGCTCGATTACCCAATTCTGAGCGACCCAACGAAAGAGGTCGCCAAGGCCTATGGCGTGGTGACTCCCGAGCGCGAGGCACCGTTCCGTTGGACGTTTTACATCGGCAAGGACGGCAAGATCCTCGACATCGACAAGGAAGTGAAGACCGAGAGCCACGGCAAGGACGTCGCCGCCAAGCTTGAAAAGTTGGGCGTCGCGAAGAAGAACAAGTAAATGGCGTCCGGAGGCAGTGCTGGGTTGTGCAGTGCATGGCGCGCCTCGACACGAACCCGCGGCGCAAGCAAGGCACACAACGACGTGCGCCGGACAAGGTTCGGGTGTTACCGGTGTCACCCCGTTGGGGTGAAATTATTCCGGTGGCCGGCATTCCTAGGGCGTTGCCCTAGGCTCTGGAATTTGACCCCCGTTGGGGTCGACGCCAGCGCCGCGGCATCCGCCGGCCGGGTTGACTTGGCGCGTCGAATTTGGTTAATGTGATTCTGTCGCCCCGTTTCCGAAACAGGAGGAATTTCGTGCTAGCCATTCTCGGTCGCCGGCCGTCGACGTTTTGCGACCGCCAGGCGCGGCGGCACTTCCTGAAAATCGGCGGGCTGGCGCTGGGTGGGATGGCGCTACCCGACCTATTGCGGGCCGAAGCGGCGGCCGGCGCGAAGCCGTCGCACAAAGCCGTCATCATGATCTACCTGTCGGGCGGCCCGTCACATCAGGACATGTATGACCTGAAGATGCAAGCGCCCGTCGAAATCCGCGGCTCGTTTCGTCCGATCGCGACCAACGTTCCCGGAATCGAAATCTGCGAGCACTTGCCGCGGCTGGCGACGATGATGGACAAGTTCGCCGTCATTCGTTCGCTTTACGGATCGCCCGACCAGCACGCCTCGGATATGTGTCTGAGCGGCTACCCGATTGGACCGCAAGGTCGGCAGAACAATCATCCGTCGCTCGGCTCAGTCGTCGCGAAACTGCAGGGGCCGGTCGACAAGGCCGTTCCGCCGTTCGTCGGCCTGACGACCACGACCAGGCACGCTCCTTATTCGAATCCCGGCCTGCCGGGCTTTCTTGGCCTTGCCCATGCGCCAATTCAACCGGACGGCGAAGGTATGGCCGACATGCGGCTCAACGGCGTGACGCTCGACCAATTGCGCCATCGCCAGGCGCTCTTGGCAGGCTTTGATCGTTTCCGACGCCAGGCGGAAGTCAGCTCAACCATGCAGGGCGTCGACGTTTTCACGCAAAAGGCGTTTGACGTGCTGACATCGAGCAAGCTGGTCGAGGCGCTCGATCTGGAGCGCGAAGACCCGTTGGTCCGCGATCGGTACGGCCGTGGCAGTGCCGCTCCGGCGTTTGGTGAGGACGCCGGCCCCCACTGGATGGACCAGTTCCTGATGGCTCGGCGCCTGGTCGAGGCCGGGGCCCGTTGCGTCACGTTGTCGTTTGGCAGTTGGGACCGGCACGGGGGAAACTTCGAGCGGTTGCCCGAGCAATTGGCAAAATTCGACCAGGGAATCACGGCCCTGGTCGAGGACCTGCACGCACGAGGGCTCGATCACGACGTCAGCGTGGTCGCCTGGGGTGAATTTGGACGCACGCCTCGAATCAACGCGGGTGGCGGTCGAGACCATTGGCCGCAAGTTTCCTGCGCCTTGCTGGCCGGCGGCGGCATGCGGATGGGGCAGGTCATTGGTTCCACCAACCGCTTAGGCGAGGTACCCCAGGACCGTCCGATTCACTATCAGGACGTGTTTGCCACGCTGTACTGGCAACTCGGCATCGACGCCGGCACCACGACCATCCTCGATCACGGCGGGCGTCCTCAATACCTGCTCGACCGCCGCGACCCGATTCGCGAACTGGTTTGAACCCAGGGCGGTGGAGGTTGTTTGGCGCGGACGCGATTTTGGGTATCGGGCTACACCAACGACGTCATGGCCTATGTGCCTTCACGCCGCGTCCTGCTTGAGGGCGGTTATGAAGGTGCCGATTCGATGGTTTACTACGGCCTGCCTGCCCCGTGGGATCCTCGGGTCGAGGAGTTGATCGTGCAAGACATCGTCGAGCAAGTGAACGAACTGCGACAAACCGAGTGACCGCTCTCCAAGGAACATGGCCGAGTGGTTCGACGCCGTTTGGACGTTTGCGCGCGCCTGGCAGTTAGGCTTGCCTGGCGGCCGCAGGCGAACTGTAAGTCGGGATTCCCGGGATTCCGTCCACCATTGCATTCCGGCGCGAAATGAGCGAAACTTGAACGGTTGGTTCGCGTCTTGACACAGCGGTTGGGCGTCGCCGTGCCGCGCCTACGGTCGAAAGGCATGCTGATTATGGCAGACCTTGGTCGTTCCCCGGAACTTCTGCTGACCTCGTTTTTGCCTGGCAGTGGTGATACCTCCGTTGACCGCGAGCTGCGAGCCGTGGACGAGCTCACCGCGACGCTTTTCGCGGCGGGCTGTCGAATCGAGCATGCCCAAGACCCAGAAATTCCCGGCGAAACGTATTTCGTGTTCCACGTCTCAGCGGAAGGAACGGTGGATGAAGTTGTCGCCAAGCACGACGAGTGGCACCGCGGGTTGCGTCAAATCGACCGTGAACGACGTGGCATCTTTCGTCTGTCGATCGACGCGCAGCCCGCCGCCGGAATCGACGCCCAAAGATGAACGGCGACCAGTTCTTCGATCTTGCCGCGCGGCTCTCAACGAGCGCCAATGAGGTCGACCTCCGGACCTCCGTCAGCCGCTCGTACTACGGGGCGTTTCATGCTGCGAGGGAATTTGTCGAGGCTTGCGGCGTCCGTTTCGCAAGAAGCGACGGCGGTGTTCACACCCACGTGAAACGGTGTTTGGACCAATCTCAGTCCGACGACCTCGTATTTGCTGCGGACCAGCTCAACTCGTTGAGGTCGGACCGCAACGATGCCGATTACGACCTGAAGAGCACGAAGTTTCAACGACCAATGAATGCCGCGGTACGGCTGACGGTGGCGCGGGCTATCGCTGCTGCCATGCAAAAGAGCAGCGGCGAGCTAACTTTTTCAAAGATTCGGGACGAGATTCTGTCCTACGCAAGAGATGTCCTTCGACTAACCGTCATCGACTGAGGCAGCCTTTGGCCCGGTTGCCAGACCCCAAAACGAAACCTCCGCCACGGAGTGTCAGAGCTAGATCGTACTCCGCCGAAATGCCCTCGTCATCGCTTTGCGGCCGATGACCAATCTGGATTTTTGCCTACGGCCACCATCCGTTATGAAACACGAACCGCCCCATGCAGGTTCAAGCCATGCCACCGGTCCTACGTTGTTCGTTCCCTGGCGGGCTCTTACGCCGACATTTGCTACACAAAATAACTACCTACGGAAGTAGCCTCGCCTGGGCTTTTCTCATAATTGTGCCGCAATTTACGGCACGAGGAGCCGATTCGGCAGGCTCGCCGAACATCGTCTACATCCTGGCCGACGACCTGGGCTACGGTGACGTCAAGTGCCTGAACCCCGATGGGAAAATCGCCACGCCGAACATCGACCGGCTGGCCGCGGCCGGGATGATCTTCGCCGACGCGCACTCCGGCTCGTCGGTCTGCACGCCCACGCGTTACGGCATTTTGACCGGCCGCTACGCCTGGCGCTCGCGGCTGCCGTCGGGCGTGCAAGGGGGACACAGTCCGCGGCTCATCGAGCAAGGCAGGCTGACCGTGGCGGCAATGCTCAAGCGGCAAGGCTACCACACCGCGGCCTTCGGCAAATGGCACCTGGGAATGAAATGGCCGCTCAAGCCCGGCGCGCCCAAGTTCGGTGACGGCATCGAAAACGGCCCCGAGGGCTGGAACGTCGATTTCACGCGGCCCATCGCCGACGGCCCGAACTCGCTGGGCTTCGACGAGTATTTCGGCATCAGCGCCTCGCTCGACATGGTCCCTTACACGTTCATCGAAAACGACCGTGTGACCGTCGTGCCCACGGTCGATAAGCAGTTCCCCATGATGCTCGGCCGCGAAGGCGGCGCAACCCGCAAAGGACCTGCCGCCGCCGACTTCGAGGCGATGGACGTGCTGCCCGCGCTCACGGATAAAGCCGTCGAGTACATCGCCCGGCGCGCGGCCGGCGCGAAGGCCGGCCGCCCGTTCTTTCTTTACCTTCCGCTGGCCAGCCCGCACACTCCGATCGTCCCGACGGAAAATTGGCAAGGCGCCAGTGGCCTCAATACCTATGCCGATTTCGTCATCGCGACCGATGCCGCGGTCGGCGAAGTGCTCGACGCCCTCGACTCCCACGGCCTGACCGAAAACACGCTGGTGGTCTTCACCAGCGACAATGGCTGCTCGCCCATGGCCAATTTCGGCGAGCTCCTGGCCAAGGGACACAATCCAAACCATGTGTTCCGCGGCCACAAGGCCGACATATTCGAGGGCGGGCACCGTGTGCCGTTCGTCGTTCGCTGGCCGGCCAAGGTCAAGCCCGCCTCGCGCAGCGATCAGACGATTTGCCACACCGACCTGCTGGCGACCTGTGCCGCGATCGTCGGGGCCCCGCTGCCTGACGACGCCGGTGAAGACAGCGTGAGCCTGTTGCCGGCCTTGCTGGGCCAGGCCGAGGCGCCGTTGCGCGAGGCGGTGGTACACCACTCGGTCAACGGTTCGTTTGCGATCCGGCAGGGCAAGTGGAAGCTTGCGCTTTGCCCCGACTCCGGCGGCTGGAGCAAGCCCGTGCCGGGCAGCGACGAGGCCGGCAAGCTACCACGAGTCCAACTGTACGACCTGGCCGCCGACCTCGGTGAGCGGAACGATGTCGAGGGCGACCACCCTGAGAGAGTCGCACGGCTCACGAAGCTCTTGGAAAAGTACGTCGCCGACGGCCGCAGCACGCCCGGACGCCCGCAAATGAACACTCGCGAGGTCGATATCTGGGGAGCCGTGAAGGCGCCTGCCAAATGAGGCGATCGAGCTAACAGGCGGGCTGCGGCGATTTCCGCTCGACCCCGTGTAACTTTCCGCGCCTTGACGGTAAAATGCCCGCTTGCGGGCGTGATTCGTGCGATCGCGGGACGTGCTGACCATGCAGTTTCGACCACTCGGCCGGACGGGCCTGAACCTCTCGGTGCTGAGCTACGGCGCCTCGTCGCTGGGGCAGGAGTTCCGCCCGGTCGATTTTCAGGAGGCGATCCGCTCGGTCGGCACGGCGCTCGAGTCGGGCATGAACTTCATCGACACTTCACCCTACTACGGGCGCGGCTTGAGCGAGTGCTTGCTTGGGACCGCGCTGCGCAATGTGCCGCGCGACCGGTACTACCTCGGCAGTAAACTGGGGCGCTATGCTCCCGCGCACTTCGATTTCTCCGCCCGCCGCGTGGTGGAAAGCGTCGACCTCAGTCTGGAGCGGATGGGCGTCGAATACCTCGATATCATGCTCTGCCACGACATCGAATTCGTCGACATGGCCCAAATCGTCGAGGAGACGTTGCCCGCGCTGCGGAAAGTCAGGGACCAGGGCAAGGTGCGGTTCATCGGCGTCAGCGGCTACCCCATGAAGATCTTCCGCTACATCCTCGAGCGCGCCGAGCTCGACGTGGTCCTTTCGTACAATCATTACACGCTGCAGAACACGATGCTCGCCGAGCTGGCGCCGTACCTGAATTCGAAGGGGGTCGGCACCATGAACGCGGCGCCGTTCTCGGCCCGGTTGCTGACCAATTCGCCATTGCCGCCGTGGCACAAGGCGACGGAGCCGGTGCGCGCGACCTGCCGCCGCGCCGCTGCCCATTGCGCCGAGCGCGGTGTCGATATCGCCCAGTTGGCGCTTCAATTCTCGCTGTCGCACCCCGACATGGCGACCTGCATCGTCGGCTCGGCGAACCCCGAAAACGTCACAAAGTGGGTCGCCTGGGCCGGGAAGCCGTTGGATCAGACTTTGCTCGACGAAGTGCTCGAAATCCTGCGACCGATTCATAATTGGTTCTACGCCGAGGGGCGGCCGGAGAACGGCGATGCGATGCAATCACGTGGAGCAGGTTGAAGGAGTAACATGAAAGCCATCTCGCTCGAAGCTCCCAGGCAATTCAAACGCGTCGAGGTTCCTGGTCCCGAAAAGCCCGGCGCGGGCGAAGCGCTCGTGCGAGTTTACAACGTCGGCATCTGCGGAACCGACATCGGCGGCTACCTGGGCAAGATGCCGTTCTTCAGCTACCCGCGCATTCCGGGCCACGAGTTGGGCGTGGAAGTGCTCGACGTCGCGTCGGACGTGACCTGCGTCACGCCAGGCGATCGCTGCTCGGTCGAACCCTATATCAATTGCCAAAAGTGCTACGCCTGCCTGCGCGGCCACACGAACTGCTGCGAGAAGCACCAGACGTTGGGGGTCCACTGCGACGGGGGCCTCCGTCCGCGGTTCCTGGTGCCGGCCCGCAAGCTGCACATCTCGCGCCTGCTCAGCTTCGAGCAGCTCGCCTTGGTGGAAACCCTGGCGATCGGTTGTCACGCGGTCGACCGCGCCGCGGTGCGCTCGGATGAATCGTGCCTGATCATCGGCGCCGGGCCCATCGGCCTGGCCACGCTCGAGTTCGTCAAGCTCACGGGCGCGAAGATCATTGTGCTCGACGTCAATGCCGAGCGGCTCGAGTTCTGCCGGCGCGCCATGGGCGTTACGCACACGGTCCAGCCGTCGGACCGCCTGGAACAGGACCTGCGCGACTTGACATCCGGCCATTTGCCCGACGTGGTGATCGACGCCACCGGCAACAGCGCGTCGATGTCCGGCGCGTTCGGCCTGATCACGCACGCCGGGCGGCTCGTGTTCGTGGGCATCACGACCGACGAGGTCCACTTCCGCCACGCGGCGTTCCACAAGCCCGAGGGGACGCTTCTTTGCTCGCGCAACGCATTGTCGAAGGACTTCGTGCGGATCATCCGGCTCATCGAAGAAGGTCGGCTCGATACCACACCTTGGATCACCCACCGCACGGCGTTCGAGGAGCTGATCGACGTCTTCCCATCGTTTACCCGGCCCGAGGCGGGCGTGATCAAGGCGATCGTCGAAATCGGGGAGTGAATGAGAAAGTTGGTGGGCCGGGAGACCCGCTGCGCGGATACCCCGGCCAAGGCGAGCTTGTCCCACCCTACACCTCCGCTCGCAATACAAGGAGTTAACTCATGGCTGGCAGTCGAAGGCGATGAGGCCGGGCTATAAGTTGGCCTCGGCTTGTTCCAGCGTGACTGTGTTGGGCATGGTCTTTCCTCCGTGCAACCATTCTACACCACAATTTCGTCGAATGCACTTCAGCGCGCGGCCGACAAGACCTCATGGGCCAGCTTGACGACGTTCTCGGTCGTGAAGCCGAAGTGCTTGGCCAGCGCGCTATAGGGGGCCGAGGCGCCGAACCCGGTCATCCCGAGAAAACGGCCCCGCGCGCCCAGGTAACGGTGCCAACCCTGCTCGACGCCGGCTTCGACCGCCACGCGCGCGGTCACGGACGAGGGCAAGATCGCCTCGCGATAGGAGGCCGCTTGCTCCGCGAACAGCTCCCAGGAAGGCATGCTGACCAGGCGCGCCTTGACCCCCTCGGCCGTCAGCTTTTCGTAGGCGGCGACGCAGAAACAGAGCTCGCTGCCCGTGCCGATCAGGATCAGATCGGGCTTGCCGTCCGCCGCGTCGGCCAGAATATAGGCCCCGCGGGCGACGCCGGCGGCCGAGGCATATTTCGCGCGGTCGATGGTGGGCAGGTTTTGCCGCGTCAGGATCAGGGCCGCGGGACGGTTTTTCCAAGGCAGCAACGTGCGGTAGGCCTCGGCCACCTCGTTGGCGTCGCCCGGCCGGAAAGTGACCAATCCGGGAATCGCCCGCAGCGCGGCCAGGTGCTCGACCGGCTGGTGCGTTGGCCCGTCCTCGCCGACGCCGATGGAGTCGTGCGTGAAGATGAACAGCGAAGGAATCCGCATGATCGCCGACAGCCGGATCGACGGCTTGCAGTAGTCGGAGAAAACGAAGAACGTGGCGCCGAACGCGCGCAGCCCGCTGAGCGTCATGCCATTGACGGCGGCCATCATGGCGTGCTCGCGGATACCGAAGTGCAGGTTGCGGCCGGCGGGAGTCAAAGCGTCGAAGCTCTCCGTCTTGTCGAACAGCGTCATGGTCGAGGGGGCCAGATCGGCGGCGCCGCCCACGAGCCAGGGGAGCGCCGGCGCGATCGCGTTGAGCACCTTGCCGGACGAAACCCGCGTTGCCAAGCCCTTCGCGTCGGCGGGAAAGCTGGGAATCCCGGAATCCCATCCTTTGGGCAGCTCGCGGGCCTGAATCAGCCGGTATTCCTCGGCCAACAGAGGAAATTGCTTGGAGTACGCGGCGAAATGGGTCTCCCAGTCGGTGAACAGCTTTTTGCCGCGCTTTCCGATTCCCGCGGCGAAATGGGCGGGCACCTCGGGCGGGACGAGGAATTTTTCGTTTTCCGGCCAACCGTAGAACTGCTTGGAGAGGCGCACCTCTTCCTCGCCCAACGGCTCGCCGTGGGCCTTGTGTGTATCGTGCTTGTGCGGCGCTCCGTAGCCAATGTGGCTTCTGACGATCACCAGCGTGGGCCGATCGTTCGTGGTGTGGAATTGGGAGTAGGCTTCATCGAGGGAGGACAGTTCGTTGACGTCGGCCACGTGAATCACGTGCCAGCCGTAGCCTTCGAAGCGCCGGCCGACGTCTTCGGTAAAGGCGAGCTTCGTCTCGCCTTCGATCGTGATCTTGTTGTCGTCGTAGATCCAGCAGAGGTTCGCGAGCTTCAAGTGCCCGGCCAGCGATGCCGCCTCGGCGCTGACGCCCTCCATCAGGTCGCCGTCGCTGCACAGGGCGTAAATATCGTAGTCGAACAGCTCGAAGCCGGGGCGGTGGAAATGGGCCGCCAGCCAGCGCTGGGCGATGGCCATGCCGACGCTGTTGCCGACGCCTTGCCCCAGCGGGCCCGTCGTGGTCTCGATGCCGCTCGCCTCGCCGCGCTCGGGATGGCCCGCGCAGCGGCTGTGGAGCTGGCGAAAGCGCTTGATGTCGTCCAGCGGGACGGCGAGCTGGTCGGTCGGCCGGCCATCGGCCCCGGCCTGCTTGACGCCGGCCAGGTGCAACATGGCGTAGAGCAGCATCGAGGCGTGCCCGCACGAAAGCACGAAACGGTCGCGGGCAGGCCAGTCGGGATGGTCTGGATCGTAGCGGAGCACCCGGTTGAAGAGCGTAAACGCCACAGGGGCCAAGGCCATCGGCGTGCCCGGATGGCCGCTATTGGCCGCCTGGACGGCGTCCATTGCCAGGGTTCGGATGGTATTGATGGATAGTTGGTCGATGGTCATTGGTCATTGGTCATTGGTCAGTTGTCAGTTGTCATTCGGCTCGTTCCCATGCTCCGTAGTCTACCCGAAGTCATCCGGCAGGAAAACCATGTATGGCAGGCGAGAAGAAACGGGTGATTTTGGAGAACGTGTACTCCAGGGGGGCCGGGGCCATCGCGAAGGTGCGGAGGGTTCGGCTGATCGTGCTTGACGACCGAATGCCGTAGGGTGAAGATCGTGGCCATGTCGCTGAAATACGATGCAACGCTGAAGGACTTGGTACGGCGTTATCCGCGCGACTGGCTGGCCGGACTCGGCCCGGCCGCGCGAGTCTGGAGTTTCGTTACGAGGTGTTGAGGATATGGGAATGGCCGGCGGAAAGCATCTTGTCCGGGGGGTTGGGCACCTTGCCGGTCGCGCCGCTGGCGGCATTGCCGAAAGGAGATTCTACCGAGCTTGCCGTGTCCGCGGTCGTCCGAAGTATGAAGGAACGGCTGATTGCGGAGGTTCCGCTCGCCGACGCGGTGCGGCTGCTGACCGCCGCGTTCGTGTTGATTGGCATGCGTTTGCCGCGATCGACGGCCTTAGTTTTAAAACAGGAGGCATTTTCCATGGTTGATCTTCGTGATTCGACGACCTATCAGTTGATCCTTGAAGAGGGGGGCGTCACTGCCCTGCAAAAAGTGCTTCTCCTCCAAGGCGGAAAGCGCTTTGGGCCACCCAATGCGGGACAAGAGCAGACTCTTCGAGCCATTGACGAGATCGAACGGCTCGAGCGCATGAGCGAACGCTTGTTGGATGTGACGAATTGGCAGGAATTGCTCGGCACGACTTGATCGAGCGTTCGAAACGCGGACTGAAGTCCACGCTACCGAAGGTGCGGTCGCAAACGCCTCTACGCGGCGGGCTGCGCGACGAGCGCTTCGATGGCTTCGAGATGGGCGCGTTCGGCGCCGAGCGTTTCCTCGGCCAACTCGCGCGCCTCGCGATGGCCCTCAAGCTCGGCGACGATCCGCTCGATGGCCGCCACGTCGCGGCGCTGGTAGCGCAATAGCTCCTTGAGCAGGAAATCGAGCGAAAGGAAGTGCGTGTCGGTAAACTCCATGGGGTACTCGCCCGGCTCGAACCGACCGCCAAGCTGCAAGATGAGTTCGACGATCCGCAGGGCCGACGC
>Ga0307374_10008255_pt1 | contig 15607 bp, 16 predicted proteins | sample OX3MG_FD_202532 | JGI IMG/M metagenome (GOLD analysis project Ga0307374, IMG submission 202532) | Soil microbial communities from Risofladan, Vaasa, Finland - OX-3 | ecosystem: Environmental > Terrestrial > Soil > Coastal area > Acid sulfate soil | place: Finland: Risofladan, Vaasa | collected... | reverse complement strand
CGCGTCATCACCTGAGCAGCGCTTCAGAGGGCTGAGGAGCCGGAGACGCGCACCCGGAGTCTGAGTGAGGCCTGTTGTGCAAGCTCGAGCGCGGCCAGCGGATCGTCGGCCGTGGCGATGATGTAGCCGCGGCGGTCGGCGTCGACTTGCACCGGCCGGATGGTTTCGCCTGGCTGGATGTACAGACCCGCTTCGAGGACGCCGTTCGACTCGCAGACATGGTCGAGTCCAGCCACGGAGGTGACCGTGCCGGTGGGGAGGATGCCGGGGCTGGCCGTGAGGAAGCGGATGGCGATGGGCCGCTGGAAGCGAGGTTCGACCATCGCGTCGGTGATGGTCGCGCCATGTCCCTGCGCGAGGGCGATCTCGACCAGGTCGATGCCCGTTCCCAGCCGGACGAGGTCTGCCATCTGTCCTGCCGGGATGCGGGCGGCGACTTCGACGATGAATACCTCGCCTAGGTCTGTGACGAGCAATTGGGGGAAAGCGATGCCGTCTTGGAGGCCGAGCGCGCGCACGGCCCGGACGGCAACGTCTGCGGCCGCGTCGAGATGCGGCTCGGGAAGCTGGGAGGGATACAGGTGTATCCACCCGACTCCGAAGCCGATGCCGGGTGGACGGAGTCGGTCGGAGAGGGTGAGGAGGACCGGCTCGCCGCCTCGGGCGACGACGATCCCGTTCAATTCGTGTCCCTCGATGTAGCGTTCGAGGATCGCCCGTCTGGTGCGCGACTTGGCGAGCGCGTCGGGCAGATGTTCCGCCAGATCCGCGTGGCCGGAGATCCGGTACACGCCTCGCTGGCCGCCCGAGTCGACCGGCTTGAGGACAGCCGGGACACCGACGTTCTCGAGCTCCCAGGTGGGCTCGACCTTGCCGTTGAGGACGCTGAAGAGCGGCTGGGGGATTCCGCATTGTTCGAGCCGGCTGCGCATGGCGGCCTTATCGGTCATCAGACGCGCTGTTTCCGTCCCGATGGTCGGCAGGTCGAGACGTTCTGCGACCGCCGCCGCGATGGGGACGGCGCGGTCGGTCGAGATGGCGACGACCGCGTCGATCTTGTGGCGTCGTCCGATGTCGACGACCCGTTCGAGCTCGCTGAAGTCGACTACTTCGGCGACGTCCGCGGCGGCGAGGCCGACGGCATTTGGATCGCCGTCGACGGCGATCACCCGCCAACCCGCGGCCTTTGCTTGTTCGATGGCGGCGAGCTGGGAGACGCTCGCGCCCAGGACGAGGACAGTGGGCACTGAATGGCGATCGTAGGACGCTTCAGCGGCATCGTCGCCGAGTTTCATCGACCCTTAACGACACCTCAATGCTGCGTGCGCAGAAGCGTTCGGGGTGCTGCGCCGCAGTAGCTGCCGGGGCTGAGGGTCTTCCCTTGCTGGAACGTGAAGGTGGCGGCGGGAAGGCGGTGCGACGTCGTCGCAAGCCCGGCGAGGGCGAGCAGCTGCCGCCACCAGTCCCACAGCGCTCTCGCGTGACGCAGGCGTGTGACGTAGCCGGTGACCGGCCGGTGGACGAGGTGCGCGAGCCGGCGCAGCCAGAGTGCGTTTGCCAACCTCGAGCACATCGCGTTCCTGAACTCGTGCGCCGCCGCAACCCCGACGCTCCAGACGTCGACGAAACGTGTCCCGTGTTCGACCGCCGCCGCTAGACCGGCGAGGTGGGCGCTGGGCGAGCGGGTCGCATATGCCCGAGGCCGTTGCGCAGGTGTTCCTCCGAGGACGTGGATCATCTCGGTGCGGGTCGGCTGGCCGGGTGCGAGCGCGCGGAACCGGGCGCGAAGGTCGAGGAAGCTGTCGACGATGACGAGTGCGCGCGGATGGAGGCCGGGGTGTGTCGCAACGAGCTCGGCCGCGGCGTAGCCCGCATAGGAGGCGCCGACGAGGATGAGCTCGGACACCTTCAACCCCTTCCGCTCGAGCTGGTCCGGAATGCGCGCGACTGCGTCCAGATAGGCCGGGTTACCCCAGTCTTCGACCCGTCGTGCGCGGGAGGCGCCAGAGCGTTCGCCGTCGCGGCCATAGTCGGGGCACACGAGCGACGCGTGCAGGTAGTTGACGATGGCCGTCACCTGCCCGCAATAGACAGGCCCGCCGAGCGTGATGACGAGCGGCCGCGGTTGTATCCGAGCGGAGGACGTGAGCCGCAGGTCGACGCGAAGGAGCGGTCGGACTGACCCAGCCAGTGGCGCAGCGCCTGCGAGGGAGAAGAACGCGGCCGCGGCGAGGACGACGACTGCGCCTGCGGCGCACGCGCTCTTGCCGCGCTTCAGTCGGCGGTCAGGCACCGGCGGAAGCGGCCTCAGCGCTTGCTCCGGATGCTCGCACCGGCGGTGAACCCGGCGCAGTCGGGCGAGAACGCAAGCGTCGCCACGAGGGCGAATGTAGAGCCCGCCGGGCGATGAGAGAAGCTCCTCACGACCAGGCTTAACAAGACTTAACGGGAGCTACGCGAATCAGCGCTCCTGCGGCGGCCGCCGGAGTCTCATGATCAGAGAGTGCATGGGCGAGCACATCGGCGAAACGGGGGTCGCGGCCGCCGGCGGACATGGTTGACGGCCGCTCTGGTCTGCGCGAGTGCGTTGACCGCCGCGATCTGGGCTTTCGGTCTCGGGGCAGGCCACACGCCCGCCGTTGTCGCGCACCACGCCAAACCGGAGATCGATTCGAGCTCTCGCCCCCCGTCTCCTCCGGTGAAGGTGGCTCATCGTCGGACCATCGTCGCTGTGCCGATCCTCATGTACCACGTGATCGGCAGGCCATTCCCCGGCGCGCCCTTTCCCGGCTTGTACGTGGCGCCGGCCGTGTTCGCGGCGCAGATGCAGACGCTCGCTGTTGCCGGATACCACGGCGTAACGCTGAACCAGGTGCGAGGCGCCTGGCGCGGCGACGGAACGCTCCCGCCGCGGCCGATCGTCCTCACCTTCGACAACGGCTACCGCAGCCAGTACGCCCACGCCCTGCCCGTTCTGCGCGACCTGGGCTGGGTCGCAGACGAGAACCTCCAACTCGTCGGGCTTCCCCCACGGCAAGGCGGCCTCAGCGAGCGACAAGTACGCGCGCTCGTTGCGGCCGGGTGGGAGCTCGACACCCAGGGCTTCAGCCACGCCGACCTCGTCCGCCTCAGCCCGCGCCAACTCCGCTACCAGGTATCCGTCGCCCGGCGCGTGATCGAGCGCCGCTATCACGTCCCTGTCAATTGGTTCTGCTATCCATCGGGCGACTACAACCCGACCGTAGTCGCGGCCGTCAAAGCGGCGGGCTATGTCGGCTCGACGACCGTCGCGCCCGGCTGGGCGCGCCCGAGCGACAACCCGTACGAGCTCCCGCGCATCCGCGTCCTTCGAGACACGAGCCCACGTGCTCTGCTCGCGCTCGTCGCGGCTTCCCGTCGAGCCCCCCGGCCGCCGGTTGCGTACCCGCCCGGCGCGTAAGCCTCGAGGGCAAAATCAGCGTCACGTGTAACGACGCTCGCGCAGGTGAGAGGCCTGACGCTGAGATCGGTTAAGCGGGACGTTACGGGGCACATTCCGTCCCGATGAACCTACGGCTGTGGCTCCTACGCTGGTGGAAGCCCGCGGTGTATCGAGAGACCCACCCTCTTTCAGACGAGGAGCGCGAAGTCCTCGATAGAGCGATAGATAGCGGCACGCACACGTTGGGAGCTCCCACGAACGCGCCATTCGGCCGCCCCCCGATTCCGGACGATGAGTTCCGGGGTCGGTGAGCCCCGGGACAGTCGTCGAGAGACACTCCCGCACGCTCGCACCTAGGTGAAGCTCGGCGTTCCGGGCTATCTGGCCGCGATGACTGCTGCCGCGGCTAGGAGAAGACCGACCAGGACGGAGCTGATGACCAGCACTGCGTCTGCTTGTGATGTACCGACCGGTCGTTGCGAGATGCTGACGGGGTCATCCAGCCGCGCAATTCCAAGCGTCGCCGGCAAGCCTCTCTTCGGTCCGCCGAGGCTCCAGGCGATCCCGGCGACTGCCACCACGATCGCTGCCACGAACAGCGCGCCCGACGAACCCAGACGCGTTGTCGCGATCAGCAAGCCCGTGATGACTCCTCCTACCGCAAGTCCGCCGACCGTCTGGATGAGGAGCAGCCGAACTGCTGTCCCGATGTGGGCCTCGGACGACACTCCTGAACACTGCCACAGGTCGCCGTGGGAGAATTCGTGCGTGAGTCTCGTCCTGGGTATCACGCACCATGCAGGCGTACGTCTCGCCGAAGTCGGATTCCTTCTCCTCCTGATCGCTGGAGTCTGGCTTGCCGCATCAGAGTTCCTCGACCCGCAAGGGTGGGGCGCCTTCCGGAGAGTCGTCGCGGGCATCGCGCTGGCGGTCAGCGGTGTGCTTCTCATCATTGCCGCGCACTGGGGCCACTTCGGCTAACAGCCTCGCCAGGCCCTGAGGTCACCGAAACGCTGGCGCCGGCTCGGGTGACAAATCCCCTCGCGGTGGCTTTACAGGGCCATGACCGGACGAATCAACGGTGCTCCCCGTAGATCGTCTGCCAGGAGTCCCAGGTGATCTTGAGGATCACTGCGGTGATCGCCAGACCGATCACCGGATCGGCGATCGGGGCGCCGAGTGCGACGACTGCCGCGCTCGCGACGACGCCGAGCGAGACGAACGCGTCGATGCGTGCGTGGTTGCCATCCGCCATCAGGGCGGGACTGTCGAGGCGTTTCCCCCCGCGCAGACGGACTCTCGCAGCGATCTCGTTTCCGATGAATCCGACGACACCGGCGGCCGCGAGCACCCAGAGATGACTCAGGTGCTGCGGGTGGATGAGTCGCTGGATGGTTTCGTACAGAGCCACGAGCGCGCTGATCAGGATTGCCGCGACGACTCCGAGGCCGGCCCAGCGCTCGCCGCGCGCTGAGCGGAGGTAGAACGCGATGCCGAGTGGAATCGCCGTGAGGCCGTCGCCGAAGTTGTGGATCAGGTCGGCGAGGAGGGCCACGCTTCCCGTCGCGACGAAGATGAGCGTTTGGATTGCGGCGGCGGTCGTCAAGACCGCCAGGCTGATCGAGACCGTCCTGACCCCGTCGCGGGATTCGACGATCGACCGATCTACGAGGCCGTGCGAGTGCCCATGACCGTGGTCGTGATCGTCCTCATGCTCGAGATGAGCGTCATGGAGATGGGGTCCCTCGATATCGCATGTCGCCGTGTGGCCCATGGCCCGAGAACGCTTTCAGCGCTTGCCGCGGAGTGCGCGCCGAAGCACGACGGTGTACTCGTTGAGGCCTTCCCGGTAGAGCCGCGCTTCAGGGCCGGACGCAATGCCGACTCGTTCCGGGATCACACCCCAGATCGGGACCGACTGCGACTTCCACCAGGCGATCGCCTCCTCGAGGTCGTTCGTGCCGAGGCGGGCGGCACAGATGACGACGCCGCGGGGCGTCCGCGCCGGGATGAGCTCGAGCGTGGCAAGCACCGGAGAGAACTCGACTCCTCCGGCTCGGGTCGGGATCACGACCGCATCCGCTGCGCCGGCGGCGGATTGCAAGAGCCTCTCGTCACCGGGCGGCGTATCGACGACGGCGAGGCCGTCGCTTCGACCCATCGCGCGTGTGAGCGTCCTCTGCGACGGCGCCTCGATCACCGTGATGCCCTCGACCGGGCGCGTCTCGAGCCACTCGGCGGACGAAGCTTGGCGGTCGGCATCGACGAGGACGACCGGCTCGTGCCCCCGCTCCACGGCGGCTGCGGCCAGGTAGACGGACGTCGTCGTCTTCCCGACGCCGCCCTTGATGTTGGACACGACAACACTCGTCACGGTGCACATCGTATGAGATCGATGGCTGTCGGCGGACCCGAAGGGAGGCGGTCGCGCCCAGGTGATCGACCCGCATCAGGCATGCTTGGCGTGGCGGTTTCGTCCTGCGGCTCAGAAAGGTGTGTGCCTGTGGCTGTGCGTTCGATTCGAGGCCCGTTCGGTCCGGGCGAGTGGGCGGTGATGGGCAACGACGGCGTCGTCCACCTGGCAGAGACGACGAGCGGACTGCCGTCGAGCGGCGCGCGCTGCGGTGCTGTCGGGACTGCGTTCATGGTCTCGACGCCCGACTGGGGCGCGGCCCGCACGTGCGGTCGCTGTGTCGCGCTCGTCGAGGCGGAAGCAGGGGCAACCGCCGCGTGACCGATGCCGCCGGGTTCGACTTCGAGCAGGCGGTGCGCGACGCGCTCGACGATCTCCCGGGCGAGTTCCGCGACGCGATGTCGAACGTGACCGTCGTCGTCGAGGAGGAACCACCGGCCGGTGCGCCGCTCCTGGGCCTGTACCAGGGGGTGCCGCTGACGCGGCGCACGAGCAGCTACCAGGGCGCGCTGCCGGACAAGATCACGATCTACAGCGGCCCGCTCGAGCGCCTGTACGGAGCCGACGTAGAGCTGCTGCGCGGCCAGGTGCGCCACGTCGTCTGGCACGAGGTGGCCCACCACTTCGGGATCAGCGACGAACGGCTGGTCGAGCTCGGCCGCTATTGAGATCTGACCGATTTCCGCCGATAGAAGCGGCATGCTCCGCGTTCTCGGCCTTCCCTCGCTCCTCGTCGTGCTCTGCATCGGCGGCTACCTGTACGCGAAGGACGCAAAGTCGAACGGGCCGACCTCTCCGACCGTGACCCTGGCGATCGCCCAGGCGAACACGGCGGTGGCGGCAACGAACTTCCAGGGAGCGGACACCGCGATGCAGGCCTTCTTCGCGCAGAGCAGCACCTACGCCGGCGCGACGCTGCCGCCCGGCTCGGGCGTTGTCCTCGTTCGCGCGGACGCGACCTCGTACTGCCTCCAGGCCACGGCGGCCAACGGCACGGCCCAGCACGAGAACGGCCCCGGCGGCCAGCCTCAGCCCGGCGCCTGCTAGATACGCTCGCCCGAGTGGCGACGCAGGCCGAGAAGGGACGCGCATTCGCGGCGCTCCACGAGGGCGAGCCGTTCCTCATTCCGAACCCGTGGGACACGGGCTCGGCGCGCGTGCTCGAGGCGCTCGGCTTTCCCGCGCTCGCGACGACCAGCTCCGGCCTCGCGTTCACGCTCGGCCGGCTCGACGGCGGCGTCACACTCGACGAGATCGTGGAGCATGTCGCCGCGCTGGCCGAGGCCACCAGCCTCCCGGTCTCGGTCGACCTCGAGGACGGTCTCGGAGACGCGCCGCTCGCCGTTCGCCGCGTGGCGGAGGCCGGCGCGGTCGGCGGCTCGATCGAGGACTTCGAGCGGGCGGGATCGCTCCTGCCGCGCGACGAGGCGGTCGAGCGCGTTGCGGCCGCAGTCGAGGCTGCGCGGTCGCTCGGGTTCCCGTTCATGCTCACTGCGCGCGCGGAGAACCACATCCGCGGCAATCCCGACCTCGACGACACGATCGCGCGGCTCCAGGCGTACGAGGAAGCCGGCGCAGACGTCCTCTATGCGCCGGGCCTGCGCACGGTGGACGAGATTCGCGCGGTCTGCGGCGCCGTCGGGAAGTCGGTGAACGTCCTCGGCCTGCCGGGCCTCACCGTCGCCGAGATCTTCGGCGCCGGCGCGCAGCGAATCAGCGTCGGCGGCGGGCTCACGTGGGTCGCGATGAACGCGTTCGTGGACGCGGCGACCTCGATCCGAGACTCCGGCGACCTGTCCGTCCTCGCCGGGTGTTCACCCGTGCTCGGCGATGCGCTCCGCCAGCGCTGAGTGGCGTCGCCGTCCCTCCGCGCGTGACACGGCGATGCTGAGCGCGCGCCGCTCGCCGACGATTACGCACAGCCGCTCGGCGCGCGTGACCGCGGTGTAGAGGAGCGGTCGCGACAGCATCACCGCATACGCCATCGACCACGGCGCAACCACGGCGGGGAACTGCGATCCCTGCGCACGGTGGACGGTGAGCGCCCACGCGAGCACGTACGTCTCGAGCGCAGCGGCAGGGACGACGATCTCGCGCTCGCCGTCGTCGAGCGAGAGCACGGCCTCCGCCTCTTCCTCGTCCCATGCGACGACGAACGCGACCTCGCCGTTCATCACCTCGCGGTCGGGCGTGTAGTCGTTCTTCGTCTGCACGATGCGCGAGCCGACGCGGGTTCCCGCGCGCGCCAGCACGACCGCCGGCTCACCCGGGTTGAGCCGCCGCTCGAGCTCCTCGTTCAGCGCGTTGAGGCCGACGGCGCCGCGCCGCATGGGCACGAGCGTCATTACTTCCGTGCGCGGATCGAGGCCGTAGTGCGATGGGATCCGCTCGCACACGAGGTCGAGCACGGCGTCGCGTATCGCCTCCTGTTCCTGTTTCGCGACGAAGAAGAAGTCCTCGTCCAGCTCGACATCGGCGCCGAGCGACACGCGCGCGGCGTCGGGTGAGAGGAACGGCAGCTCGCCCGCGTTGATCCGGCGCGCGCTGCGCACGATGAGCGACCGCGCCGCCTGGCGGTAGATCGCGGTCAGGTGCGCCTGCGGAACGACGCCGCTGTCGACGAGGTCGGCGAGCACGCGGCCGGCGCCGATCGGCGGCAGCTGATCCGTGTCGCCGACGAGCAGCACGTGGCAGTCGCCGGCCGCGCGGAAGAGTGCGTCTGCGAGCTCGAGGGAGAGCATCGAAGCCTCGTCCACGATGACGAGCTCGTACTCGTTCGAGAGCGGGTCGTCCTCGTTGCGCTGGAAACCCCCTGCGAACGGCGAGTAGCCGAGCGCGCGGTGGATCGTCATCGCGTCGTGTCCCGTCAGGTCGCGCATTCGCCGCGCGGCTTTGCCCGTCGGCGCACAGAGCAGGACGCGCGCGCGCGCCCGGCGTGTGATCTCGACGATCGCCCGCTGCGTGTGCGTCTTGCCCGCGCCCGGAAGACCGGTGAGCAGGACGAGCGGGCGCGTACGCACGAGCTCGACGACTGCCCATTGCTCGTCCGAGACTTCCATCGCCGGCCGGTCGTGCGCGTCGAAGAGCTCGACCGCCGCCGTCCGCGCGCGCTCGGCCAGCGTGGCCGCGAGGCGGCGCTCCATCTCCCACAGCTCGGTCCGGTAGATGCGGTCGCCCTCGACCACGGCCTCCGCCTCGGCGACGAGCACGCGGACGGCCGACTCGAGCGCCTCCACCTCGCCGATCTCGAGAAGCTTTCCGGCGCGCTGCCACAGCTCGTCGAGCGGCAGGAACGTGTTCCCGTCCGCCTCCGACTCCTCGAGCGCGAAGCGCAACCCTGCGCGTAGGCGCTGCGGGTCGTCGAGCTCGATGCCGAGCGAGCGTGCGATCCGGTCGGCCGTCTTGAAGCCGACGCGGGGAAGCTCGATCAGCCGGTAGGGGTCGTGCGTGAGCACGTCCACGACCTGGCCGCCGTACTCGCGCACGAGCCGGCCGGCCAGCCCGGCGGCGATGCCGTGCGCGAACAGGAACGTCTCGACCTCGCGGATCGTCGCCACCTCCCGCCAGGCCACGATCGCGCGCTCGACGCTCTTGCGCGAGATGGCGCGACCGGCCTTGGTGCGCACCTCGCGCAGCCGCTCGGGGTCGCGGTCGAGCTCGGCGAACACCTCGCCGGCGCCGAAGTGGTCGACGATCGCGCGTGCGAACGTCGGCCCGATGCCCGGCACGCGGGTGGTGAGCCAGCGCTCGACCCCCTCGGCCGAGCGGGGTAGCGCGGCGCGGAACGTCTCGACCGCGAACTGCGGGCCGTAGCGCTTGTGCTCGGAGAACGCGCCGGCGCAGACGATCTGGTCGCCGGCGGCAACGTGGCCGAGCGGGCCGGCGAGCGTCACCGGCTCCCCGTCGACGCTCTCGCCGAGGGTCGCCGACCAGACCGCGAACTCGAGGTCGGGCGACACGTAGCGCGGCCCCGACCGCGAGAGCGTCACCTCGATCTCGCGTACCTCCGCCACGGCATACGACGATACGTGCTTGACAGCGACTTCTCGTTCTGAGAGATTGCCGTTTGCCAAGTCCCTGTGGGCCCTCGGGTTCACGGGGACTAGGCATTTTCGGGGGTCTTTTTAGAGCAGCAACTCGGCCATGACCTGCAGCGCTTCCGGCTGCGGTGAGCCGACGATGAGCGTTGTCACGGGCGTTTCCCGCCACGCGGCGAGCCGGTGGGCGATGCGCTCCTTCGGCCCGACGAGCGCGACCGCGTCGACGAGCTCGTCCGGCACGGCGGCGATCGCCTCGCGCTGGTGGCCGCCGAGGTACAGCTCCTGGATCTCCTCCGCCGCGTCCTCCCAGCCGTACCGCCGGGCGAGCGCGTTGTAGAAGTTCTTCCCCTTCGCGCCCATGCCGCCGACGTACAGCGCGAGGTGCGGTTTGAGCGAGTCGCGCAAGGCCTGCACGTCGTCGCCGACGAGGACGTTCGCGGTCGCTGCGATCTCGAAGCCCGGCGGAGGCGTCGGGAACGCGTCCGCGAACCGCGCGGGGTCGACGAAGATCGGGAGCCACCCGTCCGCGATCTCGTACGCGAGCGCGACGTTGTTCGGGCCGATCGCCGCCAGGTAGATCGGGATGTCCGCCCGCAGCGGCCGCAGCATGAGCTTCAACGGCTTGCCGAGGCCGGTCGCGCCAGGCCCGTCGTACGGGATGCGGTAGTGCTCGCCCTCGTGCTCGACGACGTCGCGCCGCAATGCCGCCCGCACGATCTCGACGTACTCGCGCGTCTTCCCGAGCGGCTTGCCCCACGCCTCGCCGTGCCAGCCTTCCACCACCTGCGGCCCGGACGTGCCGAGCCCGAGCAGGAAGCGGCCGCCGGACATGAGGTCGAGCGTTGCGGCTGTCATCGCCGTGTTCGCCGGCGTGCGTCCCGGGATCTGCATGATCGCCGAGCCGACCTTGATGCGGCTCGTGCTCGCCGCCATCCACGCGAGCACCGTCACGGCATCGGTGCCCCACGCCTCCGCCGCCCACACCGAGTCGTAGCCGAGCCGCTCCGCCTCCTGCACGAGCGGCACGAGCGACGCCGGGTTCGTCCCCGGAGAGGCGTAGCCGATGTTGAGGCCGAGCTTCATTAGGCTGACGACTCTATGCCGCATCCCGAGCTTGCAGCGGAACAGGCCTACGTCGACAACGCGTACGCGCAGCTCGAGAAGATGCGTGAGACCCTCGCCGGCGTGCAGGACCGGATGGCGACCGAGTTCGCCGCCATTGCCATGGAGGCGTGGCTCAAGCGCCGCCACACGACGTTCCAGGACGCCGAGCGCGGCCTCTGCTTCGGCCGGCTGACGCTGGACGCCAGGCTGCGCCCGCTCTACGTCGGCCGCCGCTGGGTGCACGACGACGCGCACGAGGCGCTCGTCGTCAACTGGCAGGCGCCGGCAGCGCGCCCGTTCTACACGGCGACGCCGAGCGAGCCGCAACGGGTGACACAGCGCCGCCGCTTCCGTACGGAAGGCCGGCGGCTCGTCGACATCTCCGACGAGTCGCTCGACGGATCCGCCGTCGAGGGCGCAACCGTGAGCGACTTCCTGCTCGAGGAGCTCGACCGGCGGCGCGAGGGACGGATGCGGGACATCGTTGCCACCATCCAGTCCGACCAGTACCGGCTCATCACCGCGGAGCCGGAGGGCGCACTCGTCGTCCAGGGCGGTCCAGGTACGGGCAAGACCGCGGTCGGGCTCCACCGCGCGTCGTGGCTCCTCTTCACGCACCGCGAGCAGCTCCGCCGCGTGCTCGTCGTCGGGCCGAACCCGACGTTCATGGACTACGTCTCGCACGTCCTCCCTGCACTGGGCGAGGAGGCGGTCGAGCAGCGCGCCGTCACCGAGATGCTCGACGGGATCGTCGTCGAGCGCGAGGACCCGGCCGACGTGGCCGCGCTCAAGGCCGACCCGCGGCTGAGCGACGTCGTGCAGCGCGCGGTCGAGCTGTCCGTGCGCCCGGCGCCTGAAGAGCTCGTGCTGTACGCAGACGGCGTGTTCGTGTCCGTCAAGGAGCGCGACGTGCGCGAGCTCCTCGACGCGGCGCTCGAGGCCGGTCTGGCACTCGGACCTGCGCGAGAGCGGTTCCGCATGACGCTTCTCCGCCGCTTCTACGAGCGCTACGGCGAGCTGCTCGGCCCACGGGCGCTGAGCACCTTCGACGATCTCGAGCGTGCACTGCGGCGGAACGGCTTCCTCACGAAGTACCTCGACCGCGTGCTGCCGCTGCCCCGGGCGGAGAAGGTCGTCGCACGCTTGCTCACCTCGTCTTCGGCGCTCGCAGAGACGGCCGAAGGTCTGCTCGACCGCGACGAGCAGCGGCTGCTCGTGCGCGACCGCCCGCGACGCGCCTCGGAGCTGCGCTGGAGCGACCACGACCTGCCGCTGCTGGACGTCGCGCGCACGCTGATCGAAGGACCTGCGCGCACGTACGGCCATGTGATCGTGGACGAGGCGCAGGATCTGTCGCCGATGCAGCTCCTCATGGTCTCGCGCCGCACGATCGACGGCTCGCTGACGATGCTCGGCGACGTCGCGCAGGCGACCGGCCCGGTCACGTACGGCCGCTGGCAGGAGCTCGAGCCGTACTTGCCCGAGGACGTCGACGTGCGGATCGAGGAGCTCCGTCATGCCTACCGCGTTCCGGCCGAGATCATGGACCTCGCGCTGCCGCTGCTCGAACGGATCGCGCCCGACGTCGAGCCACCGCTCGCGTACCGGCAGGGCGGCGCGCCGCCGAAGCTCGTTCTCGTCCCCGAGGGGGAGTTGCTCCAAGCCGCCGCGCGCGAGGCCGCGGCGTTCGACGACGGCCTGCTCGCCATCATCGGTCCCCGGTCGCTGGTCGAGTCGAATGTGATGGAGGACGTCTTTCTCCTCACGCCGCGCGAGGCGAAGGGCCTCGAGTTCGACCACGTCGTCGTGGTCGAGCCCGCGCTCATCGCGGAGGAAGGCGGTGAGCGCGGTCTGCGCGAGCTCTATGTTGCGCTTACGCGGCCGACGAAGACATTGGTTGTCGTGTTCTCGCGGGAAGGGGATGGATGGGCATGACCGCCAACCTCTCGCCAGTGGGTCCGCGGGAGTTCGCTGTCGTCGGAGGGGCGACGTCGACACGCGTCGGCGCTCGTGGGTTGAAGGCATGAAGTACTGGGAGGACTTCGAGGTCGGGGCGGAGACGATCCACGGCGAGCACGAGATCACCGCCGACGAGATCGTCCGCTTCGCGAAGGAGTTCGACCCGCAGCCGTTCCACACCGACCCCGACATCGAGGGGCCGTTCGGCGGGCTGATCGCGAGCGGCTGGCACACCGCGTCGCTGTACATGGGCATGTTCGTGCGCAACGTCCTGCTCGACAGCGCGAGCATGGGCTCCCCCGGCGTCGAGGAGCTGCGGTGGCTCGTGCCCGTGCGCCCCGGCGACGTGCTCACCGGACGCAGCCGCGTCGTCGACGCTTGGCCGAGCGAGCGCGATCCCGGGCGTGGCACGATCATCGGAGAGCACGAGCTCGTCAATCAACGGGGGGAGATCGTCATGCGCATGCGCGCCAGAGGATTCATCGCCCGGAGGCCCGCGTGAGGACGCGGTCGCTCGGGGCGGAAGGGCCCGAGGTCTCCGTCGTCGGGCTCGGCACGAACAACTTCGGCGGCCGGATCGACTACGAGCAGTCGAAGGCCGTGGTCGACGAGGCGATCGAGCAGGGCATCACGCTCTTCGACACGGCGGACATCTATTCGCAGGGCACGAGCGAGGAGTTCATCGGCCGCGCGCTCGAAGGGCGGCGCGACGCGGTCCTCGTTGCGACGAAGTTCGGGAAGCCGATGGACGCGAACCCGTCCGAGTCGCGCGGCTCGCGTGAGTACATCCGCTGGGCGGTGGAGGAATCGCTGCGCAGGCTCCGCACCGACGTGATCGACGTCTACCAGATGCACGAGCCGGATCCTTCCACGCCGATCGAGGAGACGCTCGGCGCGCTCGACGAGCTCGTGCACGAGGGCAAAGTGCGCTGGATCGGTTCGTCGAATTACTCGCCCGCACGGGTCGAGGAGGCGGACACGATCGCGCGCGACCGCGGGCTCACCCGCTTCGTCGCCGCGCAGAACGAGCTCAGCCTCGTGAAGCGCGAGGCCGAGGACGAGCTGCTGCCGCTGTGCGATCGCCTCGGCATCGGGATGCTGCCGTACTTCCCGCTCGCGAGCGGACTGCTCACCGGCAAGCACACGCCGGGCCAGACGCCGACCGAAGGGCGCCTCGCCGGACGCGAGATTCCCGCCGAGCGCTGGGCACAGGTGGAGGCGTTACAGCGGTATGCCGACGAGCGCCGCGTCTCGCTTCTCGACGTCGCCATCGGCGGGCTGCTCGCGATGCCCGCGATCGTGTCGGTGATCGCCGGGGCGACGAAGCCGGAGCAGGTGCGCGCGAATGTGAGGGCCGGGAACTGGGAGCCGAAGCAGAACGATCTGGCGGCGCTCCGCGCCTTGCGGTAGCGGACGACCTGGAAGCCGTCCGCGAGCTCTTCCGCGAGTACGCGGGGAGCCTCGAGGAGCACAAGCCGTACCTCGTCGGCTTCGACGAGGAGGTTGAAGCACTTCCGGCCGGCTACGACTTCATCCTCGTCGCAGACGGCGCCGGGTGCGTTGCGGTCCGGCGGCTGGACCGGGGCGCGTGCGAGATGAAGCGGCTCTACGTCCGTCCGGCGGCGCGTGGCACCGGCGCCGGGCGCGCGCTTGCACTGACGGCGATCGAGCACGCACGGGAGCGGGGATACGCCGTCATGCGCCTCGACACGCTGCCGTTCATGGCTGAGGCGGGCTCGCTGTACCGGTCGCTCGGCTTCGTCGAGGTCGACCGTTACAACGACAACCCGGCGCCGGGCGTGCGGTTCATGGAGCTGCGGCTCTGAGGACCCCGAAGATTCGCTTCCGCTCGGCCGGCAGGTAGAAGCCGAGCAGCGCGAGCACGATCGGGTACGCGAGCACGAGCAGGAAGGACGGCGCGAGCGCGAGATGCAACACGCGCGCGATGACCGTGAGAGCGACGCCCGCGCCGACGGCGGTGACGACCCGCCGCCACTGGTAGCTCACCGGGTAGACGTGCTGCGCGTACAACGTCATGCCGATGAAAAGCACGACGTAGGCCGCGGCGGTGGATATGGCGGCGCCGACCATCCCGTACGCCGGGATGAGCCAGAAGTTCAGTCCGACGTTGACGAGCGCGCCCACGCCCGTCACGACCCAGTTGAGCTGCGTCCGCCGCGCCCGCCCGCTGCCGATCGCGAGGACGGTGTAACCCGCGTACACCGCTCCGGCAAACGCGAGCAGCGCGATCCCCTTCTCCGCACGGAAGTAGCTGTGGCGAGACGTGAGCAAGTGCACCCACCAGGGTGCGAGTGCACCGAGTGCCAGCGCGACCCAGGACGCGAACGCGAGCAGATACGTGAGCACGAAGGCATACGTGCGGCGCGCATCGCGGTCGTCTTCGATCGAGTACGCGAATGCGGGCCACGCCGTTCTGAACGCGACCATGACGAACGTGAGGATGGACGAGATCTTGATTGCCACCGAGTACACGCCGACCTCGGCGAGATTCTTGTACCAGACGATGAACTCGCGGTCGATGAAGTTGATCGCCCACAACGCGAGCGCCGACGGGACGAGCGGCATGCCGAAGTGCTGCATCTTGCGGAAGAGGCTGCGGTCGAACTCGAGCCCGATCTGCTCGCTGCGATACGCGACGAGCACGACGTA
>Ga0307374_10008253_pt1 | contig 15614 bp, 13 predicted proteins | sample OX3MG_FD_202532 | JGI IMG/M metagenome (GOLD analysis project Ga0307374, IMG submission 202532) | Soil microbial communities from Risofladan, Vaasa, Finland - OX-3 | ecosystem: Environmental > Terrestrial > Soil > Coastal area > Acid sulfate soil | place: Finland: Risofladan, Vaasa | collected... | reverse complement strand
TGAGGGCGCCGTGATGGGACGCGGGCGCATCGAAGACATGCCACTCGTCCTCGTCGTGATGGATTTCCGTTTCATCGGCGGCAGCATGGGGACGGTGGTCGGCGAGAAGATCACGCAGGGCATCGAGCTGGCCGCCGCCGAACGCGCCCCGCTGCTGATCAGCTCGGCGTCGGGCGGCGCGCGGATGCAAGAAGGCGCGCTCTCGCTGATGCAGATGGCGAAGACCTCGGCGGCGCTGGCCCGGCTGGCCGAGGTCGGCGTGCCGTACATCTCGCTGCTGACGGACCCCACAACCGGCGGCGTCGCGGCCAGCTTCGCTTTCCTGGGTGATGTGATCCTGGCGGAGCCGGGGGCGTTGGTGGGCTTCGCCGGGCCACGCGTCATCGAGCAGTTCATCCATCAGCGCCTGCCCAAAGACACCAACACCTCGGAGTTCCTGCTGGCGCACGGCATGATCGACGGGGTGCGCCACCGCCGCGAACTGCGACCATCGTTGGCGCGCTTGCTCAGACTATATTCGCGCGCCACCGCGTAACGGTTGCTACGGGCGAAACACGCGCAACCAATGCCGCAATCAGGCTGCGGCGTACAGTCAGCGGCGAGCCAGCGGGCGGCGATCTGAAACGACTTACCAGGGGGATAACGATGGCGTATGATCTCGAGTTTGAGCGGCCACTGGCCGACATCGAACGTCGCATTCAAGGGCTGCAACGGCGCGGCGACAAGATGAAGCCGGACGAGCGCGCGCAGGTCGCCGACCTTGAACGTGAACTGGCGCGTCGCACGCGCGAGATCTACGCTGCGCTGATCCCCTGGCAGGTGGTGCAGGTGGCGCGCCACCGCGAACGCCCCTACACCAACGACTACATCAAGCTGATCTGCGACGACTACTTCGAGTTGCGCGGCGACCGGCGCTTCGGCGACGACCGCGCCATCCAGGGCGGCCTCGCCAGCATAGACGGCCAGACCGTCGTAATCCTGGGCCACCAGAAGGGCCGCGACCTCAAGGAGCGTGAGGAGACGACCTTTGGCATGGCGCATCCTGAGGGCTACCGCAAGGCGCACCGCATGTTCCGCCACGCCGAGCGGTTTCACCTGCCGCTGGTCACGCTAATCGATACTGCGGGCGCCTTCCTGGGGCGCGAGGATGAGGAGCGCGGCATCTCGGTCGCCATCGCCGAAAACCTGATGACGATGGCGACGCTCCGCACGCCGATCCTCTGTATCGTGATTGGCGAGGGCGGCAGCGGCGGCGCGCTGGGTATCAGCGTCGGCGACCGCATCCTGATGCTGGAGCACAGCATCTACACCGTCGCCTCGCCGGAGGCCGCCGCCTCGATCATGTGGCGCGACGCCGCCTTCGCCGCCGACGCCGCCGAGGCCATGAAGATCACCGCGCCCGATCTGCTGCGCCTGGGCCTGATCGAAGGCATCATCCCTGAGCCGGTCGGCGGCGCGCATCGCAACCACAGCGCGACCGCCGAGGCCGTCAAAGCCGCTATCGTCGCCAACCTCGCCGAGTTACACCAGCTTCCCATCCCCACGCTGCTCGACCGCCGCTACGAGCGCTTCCGCCGCATCGGCCAGTTCACCGGCGAGGGCGTCGCGGCGGGCCAGGCGTCACTGGGCGCGGGATCGTCGGCGACTGGGGCGCCGGGGCGAGTATTGTAGCAGCGGCAGGTAGCCAACCATGCGATTGGAAGGCAGAGAGGCCAGGTGTTGTAGCCGCGTCTGGGGCCTTCATCCTTCCGCTGCTAGCATTGCGATCACGTCCTCACACCATGCGATCTGCGCTCGTGTCCGTTGGGCGCCCCAGCGTAACACACAGATGGTCGCAAACAGTGGATCGCTGTTGCGCGTATGCGACCCGTCGCCTCTTTGCTCGATCATCGCCTGGAATCGTTCGAGGTCGCCCAGCCAGTCGCGGAGCGTCTGCTGGTAGCCACGTATTTGCCCAAGCGCCTCTTGTGGCTCGACCAACCAGAGATTATGAACTTTTAGCATGAACTCATCATGCGGAACCTGCATGGGCGTTGGCGCCGCTACCCAACGCTGCAAGGCCTCGCGCCCGGCGGATGTCACCGCGTAAACCTTCTTCTCCGGGCGATAATCTTGCCGCTCGGCTGCCTGTTGTTCGATCAATCCCTCGGCAGCCAACCGCGCCAACTCCGGATAAATCTGCCCGTAGTTGATCGGCCATAACGGGCTGACACGTTCTTTGCTCCGGCGCACGAGATCGTAGCCCGATTGCGGCGCGCGGGCCAACAAGCCGAGAACGGCATAGCGCACGAGACTCATTCAGCTCCCCTCAGTCTATCAAACTTGATATATATCCCACTTGACAAACCTGCCCATGACAGGTACGATTGATATATCAAGTCAGATATATATCTGAGGCAGAGTATACCACAAGGGAGGCGAACATGAGCGTCCAACAAATCGCAGAAGAGGGGGCAGTTGTCGTGAACACACCACCGCAGGCGCGCGGCGCTGCTCAGGCGCGCGAGACCAATGGGCAGGCAGCGCCACGAGCGCCTGTCATTCAGCGGTTCTTGCTTGCGTGCAGCATTGTTGGCGCGCTCTTGTTCAACGGAACGTACCTGATCACCGGCGCTATCCGTCCTGGCTACGATAGCCTGCGGATTCCCATCAGTTCGCTTGAAGCTGGCCCGCAGGGATGGATACAAATCACGAACTTCATCGTCTTTGGCGTCTTCTCGCTTGGCTTCGCGGTTGGCCTACGCATGGCGTTGGCGCGGGGGATTGGGGCGATATTGGCGCCGCTGCTGGAAGTTCTGGTTGGGGTGGGCCTGATCGGCGATGGCCTGTTCACGCAGGACCCGCTGCATACGGCCTGCGACATTCTGACCTTTACCGCAGCAGTGGGCGTCTGCATCGTCCTGGCCGTCCGCTTCGTCCACGATTCCCGCTGGCGCGGCTGGACTGCCTATTCACTGGCGACCGTAGTCCTCACCATCGCCTGCCTGGTTGTGTTTGGCGCGGCAATGTCACACCACGGGTATGCCGGGTTGTTTGAGCGGCTGGCGGTGATCATCCGATCCGCCTGGGTGATCTTGCTGACCGTGCGTGTGCTGATGGGCGTCGGCCTCGCGCCACAAAGCGAAGGCGCCACCCGCGTGTGACTCTCACATGCGGGTGCGCCATTGGCCAGTAGTCGCCGCTACAGTGCCAGTTCGGCCATCACCTGCAACGCTTCCGGCTGCATGGCGCCGACGATCAGCGTCTGCACGCGCGACCGCTTCCACGGCTCCAGCAATTCGGCGATGCGCTCTTTGGGGCCACACAGCGCCACCTCGTCTACCAGCGCGTCGGGGACGGCGGCGATGGCTTCGGCCTTCTTGCCAGCCAGATACAAGTCCTGGATTTCTTCGGCGGCGGCCTCGTAGCCATAGCGGCGAGCAAGGTCGTTGTAGAAGTTCTTGCCACGCGCGCCCATGCCACCGATGTAGAGCGCGAGCTGAGGTTTGATGAGGCTGCGACAGGCGTCCACATCGTCGCCCAGCACGACGTAGACGGTGGGCGCGAGGTCGAAGCCGTCGGCGGGCAGCGGCTCCGTGCGTTTGGCGAGGCCCGCGTCCAGCGGCGGCAGATAGGCCGATTCACGGGTGGGCGAGAAGAAGATGGGCAGCCAGCCGTCGGCGATCTCGCCCGCCAGTTCGATGTTCTTCGGGCCAATCGCCGCCAGATAGATCGGGATACGCGCACGCAGGGGATGGAAGATCAGCTTGAGCGGCTTGCCCAGGCCCGTTCCCCCCGCAATGGGAATGTGATACTCCTCGCCCTGGAAGTCCAGCGGGGCCTCGCGGGCCAGGATGCGGCGCACGATGGTGATGTATTCGCGAGTGCGCGCCATCGGCTTGCCATACGGCTGCCCATGCCAGCCCTCCACCACCTGCGGACCCGACAGCCCCAGCCCTAGCAGCACACGCCCACCGCTCAACATATCGAGCGTCGCGGCGGTCATCGCCGTGTTCGCCGGGGTGCGGGCGGGCATCTGCATGATGCCCGTCCCCAACTTGATCTTCGTGGTCAGCGCGCCAAGCCACGTCAGCGGCGTCACCGCGTCGGAGCCATACGCCTCTGCCGTCCATACCGAATCGAAGCCCAGCCGCTCCGCCGCCTGCGCCAGCGCGACGGCCCCGCCGAAGTCCGCCGACCCCGAACTCCAGTAGCCCAGGTTTAGCCCCAACCGCATAGTGTGTCCACCTTTCTGCCCTCACCCGCGCCGACGCCTGCGGCGTCCGGCATTTCCCTCCCCCACGGGGGGAGGGACGGATGCAGATGGCGCGCTCAGGTTCTGCGCAGGCATTCACGTTGTCGTGCGGCGCCGCGCGGCGTGGCGCCACGCCGCGCGACCTGCGGTGTGGCAACCGAACGCCGCGCCACCCACGTTCTCCGATACCGTCCCTCCCCCCGTGGGGGAGGGAAATGCCGGACGCCGCAGGCGCCGGCGAGGGTGAGGGCTGGCTCTACACCTCGACCGACATGGCGACCGCGCCGCCGCCGCCCAGGCAGAGTGTGGCCAGCCCACGCCCACCGCCGCGCCGTCGCAACTCGTACACCAGGGTCGTCAGCACGCGCGAGCCGCTGGAGCCGATGGGATGGCCCAGCGCGATGGCGCCGCCATTGGGGTTGACGCGCTCCCAGTCCCAATCCAACTCTTTGCCGTTGGCGACGGTCTGCGCGGCGAATGCCTCGTTGACCTCAATCACGTCGAAGTCGCCCAGTTTCATGCCTGTGCGCGCCAGCAGTTTGCGCACGGCGTCGGGTGGGCAGGCGAAGATCATACGCGGCGCGATGGCGGCGGCGGCGTAGCCGGTGATGCGCGCCAGGATCGGCAGCCCCAGTTCGCGGGCGACGGCCTCGCTGGCGACCATCGTCGCCGAGGCGCCGTCGCTGAGGCCGGGCGCGTTGCCCGCCGTCACCGTGCCGCCCTGCTTGCGGAAGGCGGGTTTCAGCGCGGCCAGCGCCTCGGGCGTCGTCTCCGGGCGGATCGGCTCGTCGCGGTCCACCACCAGCGTCCCCTTCTTCTGCGCAATCTCGACGGGCGTGATCTCGTCGCGGAAGCGGCCCGCCTCGGTGGCGGCCTGCGCCTTCATCTGGCTGCGGAAGGCCAGTTCGTCTTGCTCGGCGCGGGTGACGTGGTAGGCGTCGGCGACAATCTCGGCCTCCTCGCCCATATGCACGTCCTCGAAGGCGCACCAGAGGCCGTCATGCACCACGGAGTCTACCAGTTGGGCGTCGCCCATGCGGAGGCCGGTGCGCGCCTTGGGCAGCAGGTAGGGCGCGTTGCTCATGCTCTCCATGCCACCGGCGACGAAGAGATCGCCATCGCCCGCCTTGATCGCCTGCGCCGCCAGCATCACCGCCTTCAGCCCAGAGCCACAGACCTTGTTGACGGTGAAAGCGGGGATGGTATCCGGCAGGCCTGCATGCAACGCCGCCTGGCGCGCCGGGGCCTGCCCCTCGCCCGCCGAGACGACGTTGCCCATGATCACTTCGTCGATCCGCTCGACCGGCGCGCCCGCCCGTCGCACCGCCTCGCGGATGACCAGCGCGCCCAGTTCCGTCGCCGTCAGCGAGGAGAGCGCGCCCAGGAAACGTCCCGTCGGCGTGCGCGTGGCGCTCACCAACACCGGATCACGATCCGCCATGAGTAATACCCCTTGACTTCGTTGTCAGTCTCTATCTTTGTGTGATTGGCGCCAATCGCCATATCAGCATTATACGGCATAACGAGGAGGAAGCGTTGGCGCGCCGACCGACTCATCTCTTGGTTGGTCCTTGGGGATCCCATGCTGTACAATGAGAAGAGGAGAGCCGTATGACTTCGTAGCCAAGTGAAAGGATGACTTCGATGAGCGACCGAATACCGTATGCGCGCCTGGCTCCTGACGCCCTCAAAGGGATGCAGGCAATAGGCTCCTATCTCGCAACCAGTAGTATCGAACCTACTTTGCGCCATTTGATCGAGGTACGCGCCTCGCAAATCAACGGCTGCGCCTTCTGCCTGGACATGCACACCAAGGATGCGCGGGAGATTGGCGAGACCGAACAACGTCTCTATGCGGTAGCGGCGTGGCGCGAAGCGCCGTTCTTCACTGAGCGTGAGCGCGCCGCGCTGCTGTGGACGGAGACGTTGACACAGCTTGCCGGTCATCCTATCCCTGCTGAAGCACGCGCTCAGGTACGCGGCGCCTTCACCGACCAGGAGGTGGTTGATCTGACGTTCGCCATCTCGACCATCAACGCCTGGAATCGCCTGGCGCTGGCATTTGAGACGCCAGCAGGCTCGTACAAGCCAGAACTCGCGCGCTAGCCCGCATACGCCCCCGTCGCCGCCAGCGCGACGCCCTCCGGCGGCAGCAGGCGGCGCAACACAGGCGACTCAGCGATCTCGTCGGGCGTCATCGTCGCGGCGAGTTGGCGCGCCTCGGTGGAGGAGTCGGTCGCGTAGGCGGCGTCGAGTGGGCAGTAGGTGACGTATTGGGCGTAGGGCTGGTTTTCCGGGCGGGCCAGCAATGCGCGCAGGTCGGCCTCGCCCTGGCCGTCGCGTGGGGCCACCAGCAGCCGCGCCTGGGCGAAGAGCGCCCGCAACGCCGCCTCGCGGTCATCGTAGTAGCGCGAATCGAAGATTTGCACGATTTTGTCGAAGCCGACGATGATGAAGAGTTCGGCGTCCGGCGTCATAAGTGTCCGCATGGCTTGCGCCTGCTCGACGTAGAGGCCGTGGGCGAGAATGACGAGCGCGTCGGCGGATTGGTCCTCGCGGATTGTTGCGCCAATGTAGACGACGAGTTGGGCGAGCCGTTGGGGCAGGCTGGCGCGCGTTACGCGCTCCTTATCCACCGTGACCGCTGTGAGCGCCCAGGCGATGTCGAGCTTCGCCGCGCGTCGGGCCGCCTCGGCCAGCGCCACATGCGCCAGCGTCAGCGGGTTGTATGACCCCGCCATCAACCCCACCCGCCGCGCCTGTCGCAACTGTTCGGTACCTGCCGCGACGAACGCTGGTCGGACGCCGTCCGTGACATAGGCCGTCTGTTGCGCAAAGCGCTCCATGTGCGCTGGGCGGTCCAGCATTCTACTCGCCAGGGCGTAGCGTGTCTGCCAATTGAGTTCAGCGCGCCACTCTTCAGGCGTCATGATCGTCACCCTTTCAATTCGCGCCCACCCCTGGCGCCCATCCCATCGCATCGGAAACCGACGCTCGCGTTAGCGCATGACCGAGCCGCCATCTACCACCAGCGTCTGGCCGGTGATGTAGCTGGCGGCAGGCGAGACGAGATAGGCCACGGCGTCGGCGATGTCCTGTGGCATTCCCCAGCGGCGCAGGGGAACGCCTTGCGCCACGCGCTCGCGGAAGGCGGGCGGGCGCGTAGCCGACCAGTCGTTCTCCACCCAGCCGGGGGCCACCGCGTTGACCCGCACATCCGGCGCCCACTCTTGCGCAAACGTGCGGGTGAGCGCGAGGACGCCCGCCTTACTTGCCGCGTAAATCTGGCTGGCGAGGCCGGGCAGGCCAGGCGCGCCGTCCAGCGCATGCGCCCAGCCGATGTTGACGATGGCGCCGCCACCCGCCGCGCGAATGGCAGGCGCGGCCAGCCGACAGCCGAGCCAAGCGCCCTTCAGGTCCACCTGCATCACGCGGTCCCAACGTTGCTCGTCGCTCAGGCCCCGTGTCTCGCTGGTGTTTGCGCTGGCCCCGGCGTTGTTCACCCAGATATGCGGACCACCCAACGCGACCGCCCGCGCGACCAGCGCTGCTACTGCGGCGGCGACCGCGACATCCACCTGATATACACTGGCGGCGGGCGTATCCACAGCGCCCACGGCGTCAGCAGGCGGCGCAGCCAGCGCGCCCGCATGTAGCGTAACTGCCTCATGCACAGTGGCTTCCGCCGCCTCTGCGTCGTGGTGGTAGCCGACGATCACCTGTGCGCCCAGGCGGGCCAGCGTCAGCGAGATCGAGCGCCCCACACCACGCCCGCCGCCAGTCACCACGGCGACGCGCCCGGCCAGTGGGGCAGAAGGCATGGCGGCTGTCATCGCGCCTCGCTGGTGACGGGCGCCTCATCGGCGGCGCTGGGGCCGAGGCGGGTGAGGCCGTCGGCGATGGCCTGGGGCAGTTGCGCCTCCGCCGCCTGCCGGGCGACACGGATCGCGTTCTTGATCGCCCGCGCCTTCGAGCGGCCATGCGCGATGATCGAAACGCCGTTGACGCCCAGCACCGGCACACCACCATACTCCTGGTAGTCCAGCTTCTTGCGCACGCGGTCGAAGGCGGGCTTCGCCAGCAGCGCGCCGACGCTGGTGATCGGCCCGGCCGTCAGCTCTTGCCGAATGGTATCGAGCAGCATCTTGCTCATGCCTTCGAGTGTCTTCAACACCACGTTGCCGACGAAGCCATCACAGACGACGATGTCCACCTCGCCACCGTTGATGTCCTTGCCTTCGACATTGCCGATGAAGTTGATGCCCGCTGTGGGCGCCGCCGCCTTGATCAGCCGATGCGCCTCCTGGGTGAGTTGGTCGCCCTTGGTCTCTTCTTCGCCGTTCGCCAGCAGCCCCACTTTGGGAGACTCGTCGCCAAAGACGGCGCGCATGTATGCCGTTCCCATCAGGGCGAATTGCAGTAGGTAGGGTGGTTTGCAGTCGGTGTTGGCGCCAATGTCGATCACCATCACGCGCTTGCCGTTCGCCGCCGGGAAGACGCCGCCAAACGCCGGGCGGTCAACGCCTTTGATGCGCCGCAGCGTGAAGATCGCCGCCGCCAGCACCGCGCCGCTGTTGCCGGCGGAGACGGCGCCCAGCGCCTTGCCGTCGCGCGTCAGCTCGTGGCAGAGTGTGATGCTGTTGCGTCGCTTCGTACGCACGGCCTCGGCGGGATGCTCGTCCATGCCGATCACCTCGTCGGTGTGGACGATATCGATGTGAAGTCCGCTGGTATCGTGCTTGGCGAGTTCGGGCGCGATGATCGGCTCCGGTCCCACCAGCGTCACGCCGACGCCATATTCCGTCGCCGCCTGCACGGCGCCCAACACCACCTCGGCGGGCGCGTAGTCGCCGCCCATCGCATCCAGCGCGACCGGCAGCGTGGAGCGCGGCCCCGCTGGTTGCGCGCCGTTGGCCGCTTGAGTCTCCGCCATGCTGCTCTACCCCCTTTGGGGGCGAACAATGCGTCCCCCAGAATGACCGTGCTACCGCGATACACCCAACATCATACAACGCGGGCGCAAACGGATAACGTGAGAACAACGATCAATACTCCACCGTCACGCCCAGGTCGCCCTCGCGTTTGAGCACGGCGACCAGCGTCGTGTCGCCGGAGCGTTGGTAGCGCAGGTCCACGGTGGCGTCGCCGATGCGCAGGCCGCGCGCCGTCACGTCGGCCAGCCACTGCGGCAGGCGCGGACAGTGGATGCGTAGCTGGTGGTTGATCGCGTCCGGCTCCAGGCCCAGCGCCGTGGTGAGCAGCAGCGGCAACGACCCCGCCGCCCACGCCTGCGGGCTGCACGCCACCGGATAGTGTACCGGGCGGTCGAAACGATGGCTGCCGAAGCCATCGAAGACCTCGGGTAGGCGATACATGGGGAAGTGGGTGGCCGCCTGGAAGATGCCGGTGAAGATGCGCTCCATCTGCTCCGTCAGGCCGTAGCGACGCAGGCCCAGCGCGATCAGCGCGTTGTCGTGCGGCCAGATGCTGCCCACCTGATAGTCGAGTGGGTTGTAGGCGGTCTCGTCCGCCGAGAGCGAGCGGACGCCCCAGCCGGAGAACATATCGTCGGCCAGCAGCCGGTCCGCCACCAGTGGCGCCTTCTCGGCGTCTACGATGCGCGAGAAGAGCGCCTGGCCGGGATTGGACGCGATGGCCCGCGCCGCCTTGCGGTCGCGCTCCAACGCCAGCGCGAAGAACTTCGCGTCGGCCATCCAGTACGCTGCATGGAAGCGCTTTTGCAGGTCGTCGGCCCTCTCATCCAGCGTCGTCGCGCGCCGCTTGTCGCCCGTCTGGCGGTAGAGCGCCGCCATCGCGCGCCACGCAGCGTAGACGTAGCCCTGGACCTCCACCAACGCAATCGGCGGCGCGACCAGCGAGCCATCCGTGTTGACGATGCTGTTGCCGGAGTCCTTCCAGCCCTGATTGATCAGCCCCTTCTCCGAGCGTGAGCCATACGACAGGAAGCCCTCGATGCGCCCGCGCAGGTTCTCGTCAATCCACCCCAGCGCGCGATGGACATTGTCATGCAGTTCCTTGAACAGGCCGATATCGCCCGTACAGCGGACGTATTCGCCGAGCAGCATCAGAAACCAGGGCGTGGAATCTACCGAGCCATAATAGGGAATCTGCGGGACTTCGTGCAGGTTGGCCTTCTCGCCGACCCGCAGCTCATGCAGGATTTTCCCCGGCTCCTCATCCTGGAAGTCGTTATGCTCGGTCCCCTGGTAGCGCGCCAGCAGCCGCAACGTGGCCCGCGCCACCGACGGCTGGAAGGCCAGCGTCTCGTAGGAAGCGATTATGCTGTCGCGCCCGAATAGCGCGACATACCACGGCACGCCCGCCGCGATGTAGTCGGTGTCATCGATGCCCGTTACCAGCATGCGCAGGTCGGCGAACGAGCGGGCCAGCGCACGGTTGAAGAGGGGGTTGGCCGTCTCGATCTTGGGCAGATTGGTGAAGGCGTCGGCCAACTGGCGCTGGCCTGCGCCGCCCAGTGTGCGCTGCGCCCCGTGGCGCTGATCGTGCGCCTGCTGCCGCCCACCGCGCTCGTTCGACGCCTCAGTTGCGGTTTGTTGGTCGGTCTCCTGGGTTGCGGCGTCGCCGGTAGGGGTGTCGGCGAGGGTAAGGGTGGTGGTGAGGCGCTGCGACTTACGCCCGTCGAGTTTCAATTGCCAGGTCACTGTGCCATCGTGCAGATCACTGGGCGCGGGATGGAAGTGGGCGGTCGTCGTGCGCCGGTGGCCATCGGCTCCATCATACTTCAAGACAACCGCGCCACGATGCGCCTGCGGGTCATGGAGTGTTCCGCGCTGGCCCGGTTGCGCGCCGCGCACAACGAACATATTGGTGAACTCGCTGCCCAGTTCCATCGTGAGTTCGAGTTCGATATCATGCTGGGCGAGGTTGCGGATGGTGAGCGTATCCGTCACGGTCACGTCGCCAATCTTTTGCTCGCGCTCGACGCTCAGGCGTTCCTTGGGCAGCGTCACGTTGTTGGCAAGTGGCAGATCGGGGTTGGTGAGTTCGTAGACGCCGGTGTCACCCCGCTCGGCGTTCGCCAGCAGTGATGTCAGTTGCTGTCCGTTCATCCATAGCGTGTAGTGATCGAGGAAGCGCGTGTCGTGATAGTACAGCCCCAGACCGCTATTGGCGCCGCTGATCTCACCAGTCTTCGTCGTCAGCAGAAAAATCTGATTGTGTTTGGTCGTGATGGCCTCGCTGATGTCCGACGCACAGGTCGAACGCCCATGTTTGAGGACCGCTGTCTCCTTCTGTTGCGCGGGGTCGTTGTCAGTATCTTGGTTCTCCGTATTCGATGATTGGTGGTGATGATGGCTCTGTTGCTCACCGTATTTCGTTGCGCTCATCGTTCCTAACTCCTTCTCGGCTACCCATTTTCCGTCCGTTTCATTTGGCAGTTTGGCGCTGGGTTGGCCCCATGACATGATCATGACGCGCATTGTCGGCGCCGACTTCCTCGCCTCAGTACGCCGATCTTGACGCTGAAAACTACGTCATGTCGTGACGTTTGGCACGCGCCGTGCGACTTCAGCAGATTGGCGCCGGTTTAGCGGGTAGCGGGGATCGGATAGTTCGTTCCTGCCGACGACGATCCGGCGTGTTGTCTATTCGCGATCGCTAACGCACTAACCTGGCAGACTTTTGGAGCGCGCATGGACGGCAATAGGAAAGGATGAGGTGACAATGGCAATGGTGGCGAAGCAGGCCCGGCGACCGGAGGTGGTCGCGATTACCGGCGCGTCGGCGGGCATCGGGCGGGCGACGGTAGCGGCGTTTGCGAAACGTGGCGCGCATATTGGGCTGATCGCGCGCGGCGAGGCGGGGCTGGAGGGCGCGCGTCAGCAGGTGGAGCAGTTGGGCGGCAAGGCCATCGCCATCCCCACCGACGTGTCAGACCCCGATGCGGTCGAGGCGGCGGCGGATCAGATCGAGCAGACGTTTGGCGTGATCGACATCTGGGTGAATGTCGCGTTTACCTCGGTCTTCGCGCAGTTTGTGGACATCACCGCCGCCGAGTTCAAGCGGGTGACCGAGGTGACATATCTGGGCTACGTCAACGCCACCCGCACGGCGCTCAAACGCTTTCTGCCGCGCAACCGGGGCAAGATCGTCCAGGTTGGCTCGGCGCTCTCGTATCGCAGTATCCCGTTGCAGTCGGCGTATTGCGGCGCCAAGCATGCCATCAATGGCTTCACCGACTCGATTCGCTGCGAGCTGATCCACCACAAGAGCCAGGTGCAGATGACGGTTGTGCAGATGCCCGCCGTCAACACGCCGCAGTTCACCTGGGTGCGCAGCAAGCTACCCCATCATGCCCAGCCCGTGCCGCCGATCTTCGAGCCGGAGGTAGCAGGTGAGGCGGTCTATTGGGCGGCGCATCACCGCAAGCGTGAGCTATTCGTCGGCGCCTCGACGGTGATCGCGATCCAGGGCAATAAAATTGCGCCCTGGTTTGCCGACTGGTATCTAGGCCGGACGGGCTACGCCAGCCAGCAGTACGACGGCCCGCGCGACCCCAACGCGCCCGACAACCTCTTTCACCCGGTGGACACCGAGCGCGACTACGGCGCGCACGGCGCCTTCGACGGGCGCTCGACCAACCGCAGCGTCGAAGTGTGGGCGGCGGAGCACAAGGGGCTGCTGGTGGCGAGCGTCGGCGCGGCGGGCGCGCTGACGGCCATCGGCGTCAACCTGCTCCTGCGGACACGGAGCTAGCCGCATATGGCGACACTGGCAAACGCGCCGGACCAGCAAGCGCTCCCGGCGCCGATGGCTTCCAAGGCAAGCGCGCAGGCGGACATTCCGCCCGGCTGGAGCTACAATCCATCGGCGTGGCGGGACCGCCGCTGGCTGATCGCGCTGGCGGTGATTGGCTTCGCTGCGGCGGCCTATACGGCGCTTGGGCAGTTTGGCGTCGTGACGCTGTGGGATCCGTTCTTTGGCTCACACAGCAGCTATCTGGTGACGCACTCGGCCATCGAGCGTATCTTGCCCGTGCCGGATGGCGCGCTGGGTGTGGTGGGGTACATCGCCGACCTGGTGTTGGGCGCGTCGGGTGGCGCGGACCGCTGGCGTCGGCGCCCCTGGCTGACGTTGCTGTTTGCGCTGACGATCCTGGGGCTGGGCGTGGTGAGCCTGGCGTTGACGATCCTGCAAGGGGTGTTGGTCCAGCAGTGGTGTACGGTCTGTCTGGTCTCGGCGGCGGCCTCGACGTTGATCTTCGGGCTGGGGATCGGCGAGGCGCTGGCCAGCCTGCAACTGCTGGCGCGTGCGCATGCGGCGGGGCGTTCCGCCTGGCAGGCAATGTGCGGTTTTGAGAAATGACGTGAGAGCTGGCAGGTCAGCCAACGGGAAGGGTGGTTGGGTATGTGGGCGCGAGTGATCACGATTGCGTTGGGCGCCTGGCTGTTGATTGCGCCTGCCATCATCCCTACCACCGAGGCCACGCGCATCATGGATCGCGCCATCGGGCCGCTGGTGATCTGGATTGGCGTGTTGGCGTTGCGCGCGGTCACGCGACCAACGCGCGCCGTCAACGTCCTGGCGGGGATCGCGCTGCTGATCGCGCCGTGGCTGGCGCCGATCACTGTGGCGCAGCAATGGAATAGCGAACTGGCGGGCTGGCTGCTGATCGCGCTCGCGATCCCAAAGGGCGCGATCCATCAGCGCGTGGGTGGCGGCTGGATGGCCGTCCTCCACCCACGAACCGAGGGGTGAGGCGTGGGTGGGGGGCAGGCTCGGCGGTTGAAACCGCGCCTGAGGGCTACGCCACAAGGTCCGGCGTCCCGGACCTCGCGTGGGGCGTGGCGTCGGGCGCACGGATTGGTCGGCGATGCCACGCGACGTGCGGCGAGGCGAAACCCACGCAGGTGGGTTTTGTGGCGCAGCCCCCAGGCGCGATTTCAATCGCTGGCCCACCCCGCCCGTCTGCCGCTACCCCCCCGCGACGCTCTGATTCGTGTCGGCTGCGGGCGGGTGCGCGAAGGTGGCGATGAAGAGTTCGATGGTGGGTGGCGTCACCAGCTCGGCGGAGACTACCCAGAGCGTCGCCTGCCCCTGTGACCACGCCAATCGCAGCGCAATGACGTTCTCCGGGCTGAAGCTGGCGTCGAGCAGCCAACGCGCATGCGCGGTATCCCACAGCCAGAGTGGCTGTGCAGGGACGGCGGCGTTATCGTTCCAGATCATTGCGCCGCGCAAGGCCAGCAGCGCATCGTCGGTCGTCACCCCGACTATCTGCGTGTTGTTGAAGCTACTCCCGGTGGGTAGGTCGGTTGGCCGGGGTGGCAGTGGCAGTGGCGACCAGCTATCGCCCAGATACGCAGTCGCCAGATACCGATGCGCTGGCCCGTCGGGCGTTCCGCGCATCTCAGACTCGGCCAACTCGTAGAGGCGACCCCAACCGCCGTGGGCCACGTCGGCGGGATTACTCGATACGTACACCTGCGGGAACGCGCCCGGCAAGTCGCCCTCGCGCTGCCAACTGGCGCCGTCGTTCTGGCTGGCCAGCAGCATGCGTGTCTGCCCGTTCGTCGTCTCGTCGCCCAGCGCCAGCAGCGCGCCGCCGGGGCGCTCGCCGATCACGTTCACCGCCGCCAGATCGCCCAGCCCCACATCGGCCCGCGCCCAGTTGAGCGGGCCAACGCCGGTTATGCTGGCGGTGATGATGCGTCCATCGTTGGCGGCGTGGCGTTGGCTGGGCGCCAGCAACGATGTGGTGGCCCAGACGTAGATGCGCCCGCCGATCAGCGCCTCATGTTGGCCACAGGCGGCGAGCGCGGCGTCGGGCCAGTCAAGGGGCCGCCAGTGGGCGCCGAGGTCGGCGGTGGCGAAGAGCGACGTGAGCGCGCAGGGGCCGGTGGCCTGCGGCGGCGCGCCCACATCCAGCAGCAGCGCTTGCGGGTTGGTCGCGTCGGTGTAGATCGTGCAAGCCGTCGCATCGGCGTTGGTGGGTGTTGGCAGCAGGCGCCACAGGTCGTTCTGTTGGTTGGCGTGATATGCGAGGAAGAGTTGGCGTGAACCGGCGCTGCGTGTCGCCAGGGTCGGCGCCTGCAACCAGCAGGCGAACGAGGTCCAGGCGTTGGCGTCTCCTGGGGCGACATCCAGCGTGAGGACGTGGGCGCCACCGATTGGCGGCGGTGTATACGCGAAGGGCGCGTCGCTAAATGTGGGGGACGAGTAGACGGGCGCCGCCGGGGAGCGCGACTGGCGCCACGTCGTGAACGCCTGCGTCGCCGGTCCGCCCAGCAACAGGAAGGCCAGCAGCGCGACCGTCAGCGTCGCCAATCCGCCGCGCCACAGCTTGCCGCGCAGACTCAGCCGCCGCTCCCACGGCAGACGCAGTTCACGCGGCTGG
>Ga0307374_10008252_pt1 | contig 15616 bp, 11 predicted proteins | sample OX3MG_FD_202532 | JGI IMG/M metagenome (GOLD analysis project Ga0307374, IMG submission 202532) | Soil microbial communities from Risofladan, Vaasa, Finland - OX-3 | ecosystem: Environmental > Terrestrial > Soil > Coastal area > Acid sulfate soil | place: Finland: Risofladan, Vaasa | collected... | reverse complement strand
GCCGCGGCCGCCACTCTCGATCGCATCAATTACATCTATCCCGAAAGCGAAGATCTTCACCGCCAACTCGGCGATCTGTGGCTGGCGCAGAAAAATTATCCGGGTGCCATTCGCGAATACTCCGCGCTTGTCGCGATGCACCCGCTAGACAATGCCTCGGCTCAGTTCGGTCTCGCCCAGGCTTATTTCGCGGCTGGCCAGCGGGACAAAGCGGAAGAAAACGTCCTGCAGTCGCTCGAAGCCGCTCCGAATTTCCGGCCCGCTCAAAAATTACTTTTACAGCTTCAGGATTCCGAGAAAGGGAAATGACCCATGGCTACTCCTGCTGAAGTCAATCTGGATTCCGCGGAACTCAAGCACCGCATTGACCGCTTCCATTCCGTGCGCGACTCCATTCTCGGCCAGGTTCGTCAGGTGATCGTTGGCCAGGAGGAGGTGATCGACCAGATCCTCACCGCTTTGTTTGTCGGCGGCCACTGCCTCATCACCGGCCTGCCCGGCACCGCCAAGACGCTCATGGTCCGCACCATCGCCCAGACGCTCGGTCTGGCCTTCAAGCGCATCCAGTTCACGCCGGACCTCATGCCCTCCGACATTACCGGCACCGACATCATCGAGGAGGATCCCACCACCGGCCATCGCCGCTGGACGTTCGTGCCCGGTCCCATCTTCGGCAATATTTTGCTGGCCGACGAAATCAACCGCACTCCTCCCAAGACGCAGTCGGCTCTGCTCGAAGCCATGCAGGAAGTTTCCTGCACCGTGCGCGGCAATCACTACAAGCTGCCGTCGCCCTTTTTCGTTTTGGCCACGCAGAATCCCATCGAGCTCGAAGGCACCTATCCGCTGCCCGAGGCTCAGCTCGATCGCTTCCTGTTCAACACGGTCCTCGATTATTTGAGCGCCGCCGACGAGATAAAAGTGGTCGACTTGACCACCACCACTCGCGCCGTCGAGGTGCAGGCCGTCACCAACGCCCAGGAGATTCTCGATTTCCAGCAGTTGATTCGCATGGTGCCCATCGCCGAATCGATTGCCGCCTACGTGGTCGATTTCGTCCGCGCCACCCGCTTCAAAAGCCCCAACGCGCCGGACTTCGTCAAGAAGTATGTCAACTACGGCGGCAGCGTTCGCGCCGCGCAGTTCATTGTTCTCTCGGCCAAGGCTCGGGCGCTTTCGCGCGGCCGTTACCACGTGGCTTACGAGGACGTCACCGCCCTCGCCATCCCGGTCCTGCGCCATCGCATTCTTCTCAATTTCCACGCGGAGTCGGATCGCATCGACTCGGACGAAATTCTCCGGCAGCTCCTCGACCATATGCCGCCGTCCAAGGGAGCCTGATGTGCAGCGTTTTCTCGATCCAGCGGTGCTGGCCGGCATTTCCGGCCTCGATCTGGTGGCCAAGACGGTCGTCGATGGATTCGTCGCCGGTCTCCACCGTTCGCCCGACTTCGGCTTTAGCCAGGAATTCGCCGAATACCGCGCCTACGCGCCGGGCGACGATCTGCGCCATGTCGATTGGAACGTATTTGCTCGCACCGAACGCGCCTACCTCAAGCGCTATCGCGGCGAAACCAATAGCCTGCTCACCGTCCTCCTCGACGCCAGCAACTCCATGAACTACAAATCTCACAGCGTCAGCAAAATGGACTACGCCCGTTACACCGCCGCGTCCCTTTTTTATCTGGCTATCAAAGATCAGCGCGACGCCGCCGGCCTCATCGTTTTCGACGACGAAGTTCGCAACTACATCCGCCCATCCACCCGCCAGGGACAGCTTCATCGCCTTCTCAGCGGTCTCGATCTCGCCGAACCCCGCGCCCGCACCGATCTCGCCAAGCCGCTTCTTCATTTCCAGCAATTCCTCCGGCGTCGCGGCCTGGTTCTCATCATTTCGGATTTCTTCGAGTCTCCCGAGAAAATCGTGCGCACCATCGAGCCTTTGCGCTTCCACGGAAACGAAGTCGTCCTGTTTCATGTCCTCGATCCCAGGGAAATTCAGCCCGAACTGGGCCAGCCCGCTATCTTGGTCGATCTGGAAACCCAGGAGCGCGTGGAGGTCACTCCGGAATACGCGCGCGACGAATATCCCCGGAAAATGGAAGCGCACATCCAGTCCCTGCGCGACCGCGCTCGCGGCGCGGGCATGGATTATTTTCTGCTCGTCACCGATCGCCCGCTCGACGGCGCGCTTCGCGAATATCTGACCATCCGCCAGGGGAGAAACTGAAATGGGATTTCTTTCTCCCTGGTTTTTGGCCGGCATTGCGGCCGTTGGCGTGCCCCTCTATCTGCACTTGTTGCGGCGCCACACCACCAATCCGCATCCCTTCAGTTCGCTCATGTTTTTCGAGCAGCGCACGCAGAGTTCCATTCGCCATCGCCGCCTGCGTTACCTGCTGCTGCTGTCGCTGCGGCTCGCTCTGCTTCTGTTGCTCGTATTCGCTTTTGCCGATCCCTTCATCAGTCGTCCGGCGGCCAGCATGTCCGGCCAAAAGCTGGTTCTCCTCGTCATCGACAATTCCTTTAGCATGCGTGCCGGTTCTCGTTTGGCCGATGCCCGCGCCGCGGCGCTTTCGGTTCTGGCCTCTCGCAATCCCGCCGACCGCGCCCAGGTGATGACGCTCGGTTCCCAGCTCCACGTCCTCACGCAGCCCATTCTGGACCCATCCGCGCTGCGGTCCGCGGTGCAGAGCATCGAGCCCGGAGATTCGCGGGGCAGCTTCGGCGAACTGGCCCGCGCCGTTCGCTCCCTGGCGGAAAGCGTTCACACGCCCATCGAGCTGCACCTGTTCAGCGACATGCAGAAAAGCGACATGCCCGCCAGCTTCACCGATCTGGCGCTTCCCGCGAACGTTTCTCTCATCCTGCATCCGGTGGTGAAAAGCGTTGTGCCCAACTGGGCGGTGGAAAGCGTGAATGCCCCAGGCCAGGTCTGGGATCCGAAAAAAACACGCGTCGAAGCCGTCATTGCCGGCTATAACACGCCGGCCGCCACCCGGACCGTTTCGCTTGTGGTCAACGGGAAGACGCTGGCCACGCGCAGTGTGGATGTGCCCGCCGGCGGCCGCGCCACCGTGGATTTTCAGTCTCTCGACGTGCCCTATGGTTTTAGCCGCTGCGAAGTGAAAATCGATTCCGCCGACGCTTTGCCCGCGGACGACGCCAGCTTGTTTGCCGTGGAGCGCACAGACCCGCAGCGCATCCTCTTCGTGCGCGAGGCCGGCGACTCGCGTTCCTCTCTCTACTTCGGCGCGGCGCTCTCGGCGGCCGCCGAGTCGGCCTTCGAATTGCAAACGGTCACCGTGGACCAGGTGAACAATATCCAGCCCTCGAAATATGCGTTCGTCGTTCTTTCCGACGTTCTATCGCTTCCCTCCGCGTTTGAGAACGATCTCGTGCAATACGTCCGCGGCGGTGGCAGCGTCCTGGTTGCCGCGGGCACGTCCGCCGCGCGCCGTCCCAGTATTCCCGTCTTTGGCGGGAAGGTTCTCGGCGCGCACTACTACTCCCGCGACGGCGGCGGCTATCTCACTGTGGGCGATGTGGACCCGTCCCACCCGTCCATGGCCAAATCGGAGCGTTGGTCGGGCGTGAAATTTTACTATGTCACTGTGGTCGATCCCTCAAACTCGCGGGTAGCGGCGCGACTCACCGATCAGACGCCCGTGCTGCTCGATAGGAAAATCGGCGAGGGGCGCGTGCTCCTGTTCGCCTCCGGCCTCGACAATCTCACCAACGATTTTCCGCTTCACCCCGTTTTCGTACCCTTCATCGAGCAGACCGCCCGCTATCTTTCCGGTATCGAGAGTCGTGGCGGCTCGAGCCTCGTCGATTCCTATCTCGAGTTGCGCACGGCCCGCGAGCAAGCCGTGGGTGTGGAGGTGATCGATCCCAATGGACGCCGTCCGCTTTCGCTGAAGGAAGCCACCACCGCCCAGTCCTATCAGTTGACCCAGGCGGGCTTCTACCAACTCCGCCTCGCCAGCGGTCGCCAGAATGTAGTGGGTGTGAACGCGGACCGCCGCGAGTCGAATCTGGAATTGATTCCGGACGATGTTCTGTCGCTCTGGCGGGGAAATAGAAGCGCCGGAACGGAGCAAGCCTCCGCCCAGGAAGCGGCGCAAGAAAATAGCAAACCCTACGCTCTCTGGTGGTACCTTATGTTATTGGTGCTGGCGGCGGCCCTGGCAGAATCCGTGCTGGCCAGCCGGTACCTGGGCAAGCAGAGGGAGGAACCATGAGCATATCCCTGGGTAAGCCTGCCGATATACGGGAGCAGCTCAACTCCTACCTCCGCCACCTGCAACGTCGTTTGCGCCTGCGCGCCGCCCTGCGTGGCGCCGCCATACTCACCTCCGCCGCGCTCGCGACCACGGTTTTCCTGGTTTTGATTATCAATCGGTTTGCTTTTTCCACGGGCAGCGTCATCAGCGCGCGCACGCTGCTTTTGCTGGTTTTGGCTGCGGCGGTGGCCCTTGGGCTGGTTTTGCCCTTACGGCGTTTGAATTTTCGCCGTGCTGCCCGTACCGCCGAAAGTGCGTTCCCTCAATTTCAGCAGCGCCTGGTGACCTTCGCCGAGCGCGACCAGTGGCCCCGCGAACCTTTTTTGGAGCTGCTCGCCGCCGACACTCTGGAAATCGCGCGCCATGCCGAGCCCGCCGGCCTGGTTCCCGATAAAAAGCTTCTCGTTTCGCTCGGCGCAGGCCTTGCCTCGTTCGGCGTTCTCATCTGGGTAATCTTGGCCGGGCCCGGTTTTCTCGGTTACGGCGCTTCGCTCCTTTGGGTGGGGTCGCGGCCTGGCGTGGCTCCGATGTACGACATTCGCGTCAATCCGGGCGATGCGTCCGTCCGCCGCAATTCCGACGAGCTCGTCACCGCGCTGCCCATCGGCGTCCAGACCGACAAGGTTCGCCTCTATGCCCGCTACCAGAGCGCATCGAAGTGGGAAGAAGTCACCATGCAGCCGCAGGCTGGTGGCTCCGGTTTCCAGTTCTTGTTCGCCGGGCTCCCGGAAAATGTCGAATATTATGTGGTGGCGGGAGCGATTCACTCGCGCCACTTCAATCTGCGTGTCGTTGACTTGCCCGCGGTGAAGCAGATACGCGTCACTTATCGTTATCCGAATTGGACGGGATTGCAGAATGGCGTTGACCGGCACGGCGGGGACTTGCGCGCCGTCGAGGGCACCGACGCCGATCTTGAAATCCAAATGGACCGTCCCCTGCGCAACGGCATACTCGCGCTCGATAACGATCGGCAGATTCGTCTTTCAGGCGGCCAGGGGAATCTCTATAAGGGCACGATCCACATGGACAAGGACGGAACCTACCATGTGGCCGCCCTCGACCAGGGCCAGCCCGTCCGTCTCTCCGAGGATTTCTTCATCGAAGCCGGCAAGGCGAATCCGCCGGAGGTCGCCATCGACAGGCCCGGCCGCGATTATCGCGCCAGTCCCATCGAGGAAGTCACCGTGACGGCCAAGGCTGCCGATGATTTCGGGCTCAACGAATTCAACCTGCATTACTCGGTCAATGGCGGTCCCGACAAGACCGTCAACTTGCTCAAGCAAAAAGGAGCGAAAAGCGCCGACGGTTCCACCGTTCTCTATTTGGAAAATTTCAAACTTGTGCCCGGCGATCTGGTAAGCATCTACGCCACCGCCAAGGACGCCAAGGCCGAATCCCGCACCGACATGTTTTTCATCCAAGCCGATCCTTTCGAGCGAGAATTTTCCCAATCGCAACAGATGGCTGGCGGGGGCGGCGGTGGAGGCGGCGGCATGGGTGGCCAGGCCGATATTTCCGAGCGCGAGAAAGAAATTATTGCCTCCACGTGGAAGCAGCAGGGCGATAAGACCGCCTCCGAAAAGCAGTCCGCCGATACGGCCAAGTTCCTTTCCGGCGTCCAGTCCACCCTGCGCGATCAGGCCCTCTCTCTGGCCGGCCGTCTGCAATCCCGCGAATTGAGCGAGCAGAACGACGAGTTCAACGCGTTCCAGCAGGATATGACCGCCGCCGCCGAAGCAATGGCCCCGGCCGCGCAAAAGCTCAAGCAGCAGGAGTGGCAGGATTCCATCCCCGCCGAGCAAAAGGCGCTTCAGCATCTGTTGCGCGCCGAGGCCACCTTCCGCCAGATTGAAGTGGCCTTTGGGCAGGCTGGCGGAGGCGGCGGTGGAGCGGGCAGCGCCGGGCGCGACCTCGCGAGCCTTTTCGACCTGGAGCTCGATACCGAGAAAAATCAGTATGAGACCGCGCAGACCGCTGCTTCTTCGTCCGACCACCACGCCAAGGATATCGACGACGCGCTGCAGAAGCTCGACGAGTTGGCGCGTCGCCAGCAGGATCTTGCCCAGCAGCGCAATAACAGCGCCCAGAATTTGCAGGAGCGCTGGCAGCAGGAAATGCTTCGCCGCGATGCCGAGCAGTTGCAGCGCCAGCTTGAGCAGCTTGCCCAGAACAATCAAAACGGCCAGGGTAATCCGCAAGGATCTTCAAGCTCTGGAAGCTCGGGCCAATCGGCTTCAGGGCAGGCAGGCCAGTCGGGGCAGTCGTCCGGCCAGGCCGGTCAGTCGCGGGGCGCGTCCGATCCGCGCGTGCAGCAGGCCCTCGACCGTCTGAGGCAGGCGAATGACGACATGCGTCGTGCGGATTCCGGGCAACAGGGTAACGCCGAAGCGCGCCGCGCAGCCGACCGTCTTCGTGAAGCCACGAACATGCTCGCGGGAGCACAGCAGCAGCACGCCTCGGGGCGTCTCGATGCCATGGGCCAGGAAGCCGATCGTCTCGCCGGTGAAGAGCGCGATCAGGCCGACCGCCTGCACAAATTGTTCGGCAATCAGCAAGGCTCGGACCAAGGCGCGCAAAATTCTCCGTATGGCTCTTTTGGAGGACGCTTTGGCTCCTACGGCCGTTCGCAGATCGGTTCCGAGGCCCAGGGACAGGAAGCGCAAAAGCTTGCCGACGACCGCCAGCATTTGGCCGACGATCTGGCTCATCTCGAGACGCAAATGCGGGATGCTTCGCGCGACCTGGCTTCCAATCAGATTTCCGCCGCCACCAAGCTGCGCAATGCGCTCGGCGATTTGGATTCCTCCGATCTCGAGACGCGAATCCAGCGCAGTGCCGATTGGCTCCGCCGCGGCATCGATCCCAATTCCACTTCCACTGAACAGGAAATTGGCTCCGGCCTGCAGAAGCTCAGCGACGCCGTGCGCCAGGCCCAGCAGGCCTTGGGCAGCGAACAACCACAGGACTCCCAGACAGCTCTTGATCGCGTCGAGCGCCTCCGCAATCGGCTCGAGGCGATGGAACCCAACGGCCGCAGGGGACAGGGCGGCGCTCGGGGAGGCCAGGCGGGACAATCCGGTCAACCCGGCCAGCTTGGACAGAATGGTGGGCCGATTAGCCGGACCGGGCAAACGGGCCCTGGCGGAAATTTCGGCGCCGTGATTGGCGGGGGCGATCGTGGCGGTCGCGATTACTACGGAGGCTTCGACAAGGGGAACAATTCGAACCTCCCTCAGCCTGTGGGTCCCAACTATGCTCAGGTTCCCGGCGATACAGAGGGAAATATCCGGCAGGGCGTGAATGAATTAAACCAGCTTCGCGGCACGCTGCAAGACGACCCTGAAGCGCAGCGCGAAATCGACGCCCTGATCCAGAAGATGCAGCAGCTCGATCCTCGCCGCTTCCCCGGAAATCCCGCGCTGGTCGAACAGCTCCACACCCAGGTGCTCAACGACGTGGACAAGCTCGAGTTGCAATTGCAACGCAAGCAGGACGACAAGTCCGGCGACATTCGCAGCACCAATTCCGGCCCCATGCCGGCTGGATACCAAGATGCCGTCGCCGACTATTTTCGTCGGCTGAGCAATACTCACTGATTTTTTCGCTGGATTGAATTTTCGCGAGCGAATGTCACCGTGAGTGCGCCCAGGCGATTCCGTCGGGCTCGTCTCCACCTGGTAAAACTTCGGCTACTTTTCGTGTGGCCACATCGATCACCGTCACCTGGTTGCTCGAGGAATCGGCTACGTACGCGCGGCGCCCGTCGGGAGAAAACACCAACCCTTGGCAGACGGGGGACACTTCCACCGAGCCGAGCAATTTGCGGCTGTGCGCGTCGAAGACGGTCACGTGGCTGTCCGTCATATTGGAAACCCACACCTGCGAACCGTCGGGCGTGAAAGCCAGCCGCACCGGTCCCTTGGCGCCGCTCGGAAATTTCGTCACGATCTTGTCGGTGGCCGTGGAGATCACGGCCACGTTGTTTTCCTCGCGCACCGCGACCCACACCTCGCGGCCGTCCGGCGAAATCGCGTTGCCTTCCGATCCGGCCCCGGTCGGAATCGTTTTCATTTTGCCGGTCGCGAGATCGAGCACACTTTCGGTGCCGGAGACGATGTTGGAAACGTAAAGTTTTTTCTGGTCCTTCGAGGCCACCACCATGTGGCTCCGCGTCTGGTTGGTTTTCCACTGGTGGAGAATTTTTCCCGTGGCGGCGTCGAGCTCGATCACGGACGCGGGTTGCTCCAGCGCAAGCCACACGTACTTCCCGTTGCGGCTCACGGCCATGCCGTGCGGGAGGCGGTTGTCGCCGAGATTCCAAGTCGCCTTCACTTTGCGGTTTGCGACGTCGATCACCGTGATGGTGTTCCCCGGCTCGTTGTGCGCTTTCTCGCCCACGCCCCAGCGGCCGAAATTGGAAACGTAAGCGGTGCGGCCGTCGGGCGAAACCGCGATCTCGTGCGGGCCGTGCTGCGTGGGCAGCGTCGCAACGGTTTTATTCGTGGCTGGATCGATGAGAAGCACGTCAAAGCCGGATTTGTCCGCCACGAGAAGCGTATCCGCTCGGGCGGCCATTGCTGCCGAGCCGATCGCGATGAGCGCGACCAGCGCGCTTTGATAAAGACGTTTTTTCATTTGCATCCGTCACTCTCCATGATTGTGATTTACGAGCACTCAATTCGAATTATTTAGTGTATCGCGCGACGCGTTTCTCGTCTGCATTCTTGTGTGAGAGCCCGCGCAACGATTCAGAATGATGCCAAATCAGGTCAAATTAAGCCACAATTGGCGCCGTAAACCAGGGCTTCGTGACCAATTTTGGCCAATTTTTGGCCGATTTTGCACCGCACGAAGCGCCGCGCCGGCCATCGGTCGTCTTTCGACGGCGGATTGGGTGGCCAATGCCAGTTTTTAGTGTAGGAGGCATGTCAAGCCCCCTTCGCGTAAATTTTGGCGCGAGGCTCAATCTGCCGGATGATGCATTCCGCGATCAACGCTCCGCATTGTGCCCATTCCATCCCGACACAAAACCATCATTGTCGCTGCAAGGGGGTGTTTGGAAATGCCACCGCTGTGATATTAGCGGCGGCATTGTTGAATTCGAGATGCGAGTATCTATTATTCCACCGCACTCGGGGTTGGTAAAATAATCGTAGGCGCTGGAGCAGCCATTGTCAGGGTCCATGCCCGTAGGGTCGGTGAGCCGAAGCGGATTGTTCATCACGTAGCTGTACATATTCCAGCTTTGCAGATTGGAAGGATCGGCTCCGGCATTCCCCGGATCGGGGCTCGTCATCCGCCCCATCTGCGATGAGAAGTACCTAGCCTCGAAGTTTCGAGGTTGGATTCGGAGTCGCGCTTCTTGCCAGCGTTCTTCAGCGCGAGGCGTTAACCACCGGCTACCGGGGCTGATCCCTCGCTTCCTGGCGAACCGGGAGCGGTTCACACCTGCCCTATTTCAGCACCAGGTAACGCACAAGGGCATACAGCCCGGCTGCAACCAGAAACACGGCGTAACCGTTAATCACCCAGCGCCAGGTCTTCTTTCTCAGGCTCATTGGCGACGCAATGAGTTTTCGGCCCTCCTGATGCAACTTCTGAACCAGCGCCTCGCGTGCCAGCCTCTCCCTTTGCCAGTCCTGCCACCACCAGCGAATCAGAAGAAGGAATAGCACACCCAGGCCGGCGTACAGTACTGCCGCGACGGCGGCACCGATTTCGCGGCCTTGGTAAAGGAGCAGAACCTCGCAGCCACCAAAAAAGAGGAGAAAAAAAAGCGTGCCTCCCTTCCTCCAGCGCCGCCCTTGACGGTTCAGCATGCCGGTCGGATGCAGGCTGCGGGAAACGTAGCCGGCGGCCACGTAGTACACCACCGTCACAAGGAGCATAACGCCCCAGTCCTGGAGTTGCTCTGTCCAGCTCATTTGCATGCGAAGAGGTAAGCCCCGGTGAAGGAAAGCGCGTCGTAGCCCAGCTTTACGGCAAAGGCTGGAAGACCGAACGAGGCGCCCAAAAATTCTCCTCCCACCGTCTCGGTCAGGCCCAGCTCCGTGATGGGGACTGCGTCAGTTAGCGCGTTGACTGCTGCACCCGTGCCGCCGAGGGCGAGGTTGTTGGCCGAGGTGGTGAATCGCCACTTATTGCCGTGGTTGAACAACATGACGCCGCCTGAGAAGGTATTTCCGGCAACTCCGTTGAAGACGTTAGCGAAAAATCCTGTTTTTTCTGTGGTTCCGAGCGCACCGGCGATGCTGTATTGATCCGCCGTGTTGGCAGCGCACACCATTCGCTCGCCGAAAGTTGGCGCTGCCACGCCACCGCCAGCGTCGTTGTTGTCAAATACCAGGATGGGTGGGTCGGGCACACCGAGCAGTTCGGCAAGATTCCCCGTTGGAATCTGCGGGCCGCCTTCCTGCCAAATCGGACCAGAGAATGGGCCGTCCGGGTCGGGATCGCCCGCGGACGGATTGGGATCGGTGGTCGGAGGCGGCGGACTGTAAATTGGCGGCTGGCGATCGTTACCATTGCCAATCCCTAAATCAAAAAGATCGATGCCGAAGCCGCCGCATCCGAAGAATGGGTCGCAGTCACTGCCGTCGCTTCCGAGGTTGAACATCCCCGTCGGATCGGTCAGCATCAGCGGATTGTTCATCACATAGCTGTACATATTCCAGCTTTGCGGATTCGAAGGATCGGCCCCGGCATTCCCCGGATCGGGCGACATGAACCGGCCCATCGCCGACGAATCATAGCGCGCGCCGAAGTTATCCAGGTTGCTCTCGCTGTCGCGTTCCTTGCCCGTGAATTTATAATTCGGGGCGCAGTTCCTGAAGCGAGACTCTGCATTTCATGATAGCCGCTAATCAGTTCCGTGCCGATCAGGGGGATCAACGAGACAGCGCCAGCAACAGTCTCAGTGCCTGCGTCTCCGGGGCCATGTACGGGCGACCGTATGAAAGTCTACTTCCGTCCGCGGAATAATATAACAACGCCTGCAACGAGCGATGCGAGCCACAATAGCCATACGAAAACTCTGATTGGGTGAACCGTTTGTTGAGACGGACGTAACAGATCAATAGTCAGCCAAGACAGGAATGCAAATGCTATCGGACCGATGACAACGCGATCTCCGATAAACGGTGATCTAACCGCTATGGACAAACAGATGAAAGAGCAAAAGGCCAAACCGAAGATAACGACGATGTCATATCGTGCTGGCGCGGGTGCAGCCAAATTGCGCCACGAAGCCACTACACCGTAAACACACATCGCGAGCACAATCGTCAAATACACCTTAACCTGTAGCAGTCCCAAACGCGATTTGGTGAACATATCCATCTTACTGTGTGCAATCCGCATATGACTTCGCCGCCATCGCAACGTCATATACGGTAGCGGCGCTGAGATACAGCCATCCGGGACCAGGCAGCAAGGTTGCCACGGCCCTCGATCCAACACCCATGGCTAAAGCGGCAGCGAGATTGAGAGTTAGGGTCAGTTCAGTTCTATCGTCGGAGCCCTCTCCTGCTCCGAAGAAATTGTCACCGAGCTGACCGGCCATGATGATGCAAACTGTCCGAATGACTGCGGAACGGTTGTGGGGCTTGTTGGTGTTGCGCCGATTCTCGGCTGTGGGGAAGCAGACCCCCACAGCCCCACAGCACTGTACCAATAGATGCAGCTTGAATAAGGTCCACAGAGCTGTTCGCCATTATAATCGCCCACGACATTGCCATATGCATCTGTAGTCCAGTTGTCGATGATAAATGGCGAAGGATTCGGTACACCAAGTAGCACCGCTAGATTGCCAGTCGGAATCTGCGGGCCGCCTTCCTGCCAGATCGGACCGGAGAATGGGCCGTCCGGGTCGGGATCGCCCGCGGACGGATCGGGGTCGGTCTTGTTCTGCGTGGCGGGCGGTGTGTAGATTGGCGGCTGGCGATCGTCGCAATTATGCCCTCCGCACATCCCCATGCCGATACCAATGCCGATGCCGCACCCGTAGAACGGATCACACAAGCCACCATCGTCGCCGCCGTCACCAACGCCGGGATTGTAAAACATCCCCGTCGGATCGGTCAGCGTCAGCGGGTTATTCATCACATAACTGTACATATTCCAGCTCTGCGGATTGGCCGGATCGGCTCCGGCGTTTCCAGGATCGGGAGACATGAAGCGGCCCATCTGGGAGGAGTTGTACCTCGCCCCGAAGTTATCCAGATTGGATTCGGAGTCGCGCTCCTTGCCCGTGAATTCATGCGTTGAGATTGAGCTGCCACCGCACGAAGTCAACTCTCCAAACGGATAGTAATCATCGCATTCCACGATGCTCGGAGTGGGATAACCCGTCAGAAGCCGGGTCGAGCCCAAATGATCTGGATGAACAAAGTAGGTCGTGTTGTTTGTGTAGATTCCTTTTAATGCGTCGTTTAGATAAATGTATCCCACGTTCCAGCACGTGTTGCAGCCATATTCCGCCATCACGTGCCCCGCCAGATCGTACACGTAGTTCGTCGTCACCCCAGCCGCCGTCTTCTGCACCCGGCGTCCTTCGGCGTCATAAATGTAGCTCGCCGTGCTCCCACCGTCCACCTGGGTGATCCGGTTCTCCGCGTCGTAGGTGTAGCTGTGGCTGGCGTCATGCGTCATGTTTCCCGCGGCGTCAAACGATACCCGGAAGTAGTGGGCTGGTTCGACGCATTGTAGCTCGCGCTCCAGGAATTGCACGTTCCTGAAGTTGGTGTCTGCGTCAATCGATTCCCCCATGTATCGTAGCTCCACGAGAGTCCTTTGCAAGTGGCCGCGCTTGCCGAGTCAGTCATTGCGATTAGCCGATTCACCCCATCATAAGCCGAAGTGCTGGGATAGGAGCGTGAGAAGGTTTGAGCCCCTAATTTTTTTGGCCGAATGAAGGGAAGCGTTTACAGAATTTGGCGGGTGAGATATTCCAGCAGTTTGCGAAATGCTTTGCCGCGATGGCTGCAGCGGTTTTTTTCTTCCTGGCACGCTTCCGCGAAAGTTCGGCCAAGTTCGGCGGAAAAAAAGACGGGGTCGTAACCGAAGCCATCCGCGCCGCGCGGCTGCTCCGTGAGCGTCCCTTCCGCGAAATCGGATGTGACCGCGAGCACGCGTCCGTTGCGCGCCAACGTCGTCACGCAAACGAATCGCGCGCGGCGTTGGTCGCCCGCTTTTCCTTCCATCTCGCGCAACAATTTTCGCACGCGGTCTGCGTCGGTCGCATCCGGACCGGCATATCGCGCGGAAAGAACTCCGGGAGCTCCTCCCAGGGCGGGCACCACCAGACCCGAATCGTCCGCCAGCACGAATTCAGGCGTGAATTGGCTGTAGTGCAGGGCTTTGCCGGCGCTGTTTTCGGCGAAGGTGGGCGCCGATTCGTCGAACGCAGGCAATTCGCGAAAGTGCGGGATTAAATCGATTTCCAGAGCGGCGCCGCCGGCCATTTGAGCATATTCGCGCAGCTTGCCTGGATTCAACGACGCGAGGAGCACGCGAACGACCGCGGAACCGCCAGCGGCTTTATCGCGAGCGGCCACTGAAATTCATATGCAGCAACGCCTGCTGCGCTTCGGTGAGTTGACGGATGCCGCCAACGGACAGGTCGATCAGATGCTGCAACTCCTGGTTTGTGTAAGGACGGCCCTCGGCGCTGGCTTGCACTTCCACGAAATTTCCGCCGCCGGTCATCACCACGTTCATATCCACCTGCGCGCGGGAATCCTCTTCGTAGGAAAGGTCCAGCAACAGTTGATTGTCGACGATGCCGACGCTGGTGGCGGCGATCGAATCGATCAGAGGGATCGACCGAAGCATTCCCGCCGAGACCATGCGCTCGAATGCCAGCGCCAGCGCCACGAACGCGCCCGTCACCGACGCCGTTCGCGTGCCGCCATCCGCCTGGATGACGTCGCAATCGAGCCACACCGTTCGCTCGCCCAGCGATTTCAAGTCCGTGACCGCGCGAAGGGTGCGCCCAATCATCCGCTGGATTTCCAGCGTGCGTCCCGACTGGCGGCCGCGCGTCGATTCGCGTGGCGTGCGCCCCTCGGTGGAGCGCGGAAGCATTCCGTATTCGCCGGTCACCCAGCCCTTGCCGGTTCCTTTCAGGAAGGACGGTACGCCTGCGTCCACGGTCGCGGTGACGATCACGCGAGTCTGTCCCGTTTCGATCAGCGCGCTGCCCTCGGCGTTGGGCATGAAATCAGGAGTGATCTTCACCTGCCGCAACTGGTCATGCGCGCGCCCGTCTACTCGCAAGAATATTCTCCTTCGAAATCCGCTGGAATGGAACCAAAACGCCGGATGCCCAGTTTGAAGACTGCGGGAGGAAGTGTCAACACGTGCCACGCGAATAGATTTATGCGCAAGCTGAGAATCACGGTTTGCCGCCGGGAGGGCCGGGCGGAAGCGGGGCGTTCGGCAGAGGGGGAGCCGACGTTGTGGCCGGCAGCGATGTTCCAGGCGCGGCAGGCGCTCCAGCGGCGGCGGGTGCAGGCGGCTGCTGCACGGGCGGATTCAAGTCGAAGAAGCCGGTAAGGTCCACATGCCCGGCGAGAGTGTCCGCTTCCTGCCCGTGGATAAGAATTTTCAGGCGGCGAAGAGTGGGCACGTTGTTTTCGAGCGTTTGAACGATCGAGTCCACCGCCATCTCCTCGCTCAAAATTCCCGAGGGAGTTTCCGAGGCGAACGCGTCGGAAAAATCCGCGATGGCGGTGCCATTGGGCAGGACGTAAAAACCAAGAAGTTCGGCGTCGGCCGGAATCGTGCGCTGCTCGGGAGTGGGCGGGTTCGCAATCAGAGCGTGCAGAACTTGCTTCGAGCGCTGTACAGGGTCCGCCGAAAGCGGCAATTGGATTGCGACCGGGGCGATTTGACCGGGTCCGGCGGCCCAGAAAATCTTTGCCTGAACCAGCACGTCGGTTGGAGTGGTGATCGGCGGCGCCAGAACTTCGCGCCGCGCTTGCTCTTCGGTGGATTGCGTCTCGGAGAGGCGCTGAACCCGGCGGCGCAGATCGCCAAAATTGATCAACCCGACGACCACGGCGAGGGCCAGAATTCCGATGACGATTTTCCATTTTCGAGTCATTGCAGGCCCTTACATTGCCGCCGCGTGAAACGCATGAAGGCCATTCAGAATGGATGCCGCAAGCGGCGCAGCCAGGGCCGTGAGAGAACTCACATTGGGCGCAGCCACGCTTGAGATTTCGATGGCAATCGCCGGCGCATCCACCGACCGCAGCCCGCGCACCGCAACTCCCTGGGATACTTCCGGCGAACCGGTGAAAAGCTGCGCCAACTGGATCTGGATC